>Ga0070741_10002245_pt1 | contig 53137 bp, 42 predicted proteins | sample Coa_R1_4_FD_66440 | JGI IMG/M metagenome (GOLD analysis project Ga0070741, IMG submission 66440) | Surface soil microbial communities from Centralia Pennsylvania, which are recovering from an underground coalmine fire - Coalmine... | ecosystem: Environmental > Terrestrial > Soil > Unclassified ... | reverse complement strand
TGATGGCCGCTTTCCGCAATCTGACCATCGGCCTGTTGCGTGCGGCTGGTGAAAGCAATCTCGCGGCGGCCTGTCGTCGTCTGGCCGCGCAACCCTGGAAAGCGCTGACGCTGATCGGTACCAAACCGAAAACTGAATGACCCTGGAGATAAGACGGCTTTTCGGGCGATTCTTCTTGCTCCCTGTCTGTCCCTTGCCTGCGTCTGAGGCTTATGCCACATTGGTGGCATGATTCCCGGCACTGTTAACCGTGATAATCCATACTTAAGTGCCTGAGCCTGACATTTCATGCTGAGAAGATGACTGAGACAACAGCGCTTTATCGCCCTGTGGGCCCGAAGGAGCTTGAGCTGATTGCCGCCAGCGGCTGGTCAGAGTTTCCGCCGCGCTTGCCTGAGCAACCGATTTTCTATCCGGTGCTGAATGAAGAATACGCCACACAGATCGCACGTGACTGGAATACGAAATATGGCTCACGCTCCGGTTACGTCACGCGCTTTCACGTCAGAACGGAGTTTCTCGAGCAGTACGCAGTTCACACCGTCGGGGGTGAAATTCATCAGGAATACTGGATTCCGGCTGAAGACCTGCCGGAGTTCAATAGCAACATCGTGGGAAAGATCGAAGTCATAGCTGAGTTTCACGCCGAGCCTCAGGGTAATGAACAGAATCGTTGAGTGCGTCCCCAACTTCAGCGAAGGCCGCGACGCCGCGAAGGTCGCCCAGCTCGTCGCCGCGGTTCGCGCCGCCCCCGCCGTGGTCGTCCTCGGCCACACGATGGATGCCGACCATCACCGATCAGTGATCACTTTTGCCGGCGAGCCGGAGGCCGTAGTCGAAGCCGCCCTGCGCGTGGCCCGGCGGGCGATAGAACTGATTGACCTGAATCATCACTCCGGCCAGCATCCGCGAATGGGCGCGATTGACGTGCTGCCTTTCGTTCCGGTCAAAGGCGTGACGATGGAGGATTGCGTCACGCTTGCCCGCCGCGCAGGCGAACGCATTGCGCGGGAGCTTCAGTTGCCGGTCTATCTGTACGAGCGGGCGGCGACTCGGCCTGACCGCATTGATCTGGCTGAAGTGCGGAGCGGCGAATTTGAGGGGTTGCGCGAGGAGATCGGAACCAACCCGGAACGAAAACCTGACTTCGGTGAAGCCCGCATCCACCCGACAGCCGGGGCCGTTGCGGTTGGCGCCCGACTCCCGCTGATTGCTTACAACGTCAATCTGGCGACCGATGATCTGAGCGTTGCCAGAAGAATTGCCAAGGCGGTGCGTGGCCGCGACGGCGGTTTGCAGTATGTCAAAGCTCTCGGCTTTGAACTGAAGGAGCGCGGGCAGGTGCAGGTCTCGATGAACCTCGTCAATTATGAACTGACGCCGATCTTTCGCGCCTTTGAACTGGTGAAGCGGGAAGCAGAACGCTACGGCGTGGCGGTCGCAGGCAGCGAAATAGTCGGCCTCGTGCCACAGGCTGCGCTCAATGCCTGCAGCGATTTTTACCTGCGGATTGAGAACTTCAGCGAAGAACTGGTGCTGGAAAACCGGCTGCGCGCAGCGCTGGACGACAGATTGACTGGCGGGCATCCGGAATCAAAGACCGATCCGCTGCTCGGCACTTTCGCGGATGAGGTTGCTGCGGCCACCCCGGCGCCCGGCGGCGGGAGCGTCTCAGCCTATGCTGGTGCGCTGGCGGCAGCGCTCGGCGCGCTTGTCTGCAACCTGACGATTGGCAAAAAGAGATTCGCTGCGGTCGAAGGCGAGGCACACGACATCCGCACAGAGCTTGAGCAGTCCGGCGAAACCCTGCGCCGAGCGGTGAGCGAAGACGCTCAAAGCTTTAACCAGGTGATGGCAGCTTTCAGGCTGCCGAGAGAAAGCGAAGCCGAAAAACTGGCACGCACGAGTGCCATTGAGCAGGCTTACAAAGGCGCAGTCGCCGTCCCGCTGCGCATAGCTGAGACCGCTATGCAGGTGCTGGAACTGCTTGACGAGTTGTCGGAGATCTGCAACCAGAACGCCCTCTCCGATCTTGCCGTCGGCGCACAAATGGCGATGACGGCGATTCGCGGGGCGGGTTACAATTTGCTGACCAATCTTGCTTCGATCAGCGACGGCGAATTCTCACGTCAGCGCCGCGCCGAAATCGAAGAACTGATCACACGCGGACAGGAGGTCGCGGACGAGATCGAAGGGCGGTTTCTGAGCCGCCATCTTCAGACTCTGAGGAACGAATGAAGTCCACAGGGCCAGTTTGAAATCAGCTGTAATCTTCGAGCGGACGGTTTCAGATGCAGGATGATTTTCCGGCCAGTATATCCACGGTCCCGAGCATGACTGATGAACAAAGACGCAATCACGCGATGTCGCAGTTGCGCGCGGCGAGAGAAATTTACAGCGAGACGGGTGACCCCGCTTATCTGGCAGTAATTGATACACACCTCAGAACGATTGCTGAGGTGGATGCCCACCGCCAACTCGCCGAAGCGCGCCGCACCGCGCTGCTGGAATTGCGCAGGAAGGAAGCCGAGATGGAGCAGAATGAAATGTTCGCCGAAGTCTCTCAGCTTCTTGATCAGCTCAAAGACTGAAGGCCTCGCTCTGCCTTGACCGGAAAGCAAATGGCGCAGGGAGCGTGAGACGGATACTCCATGCGCCATTGTTATCTTTGACTAAAAAATGCTCCGACTGCTTCAGGATTCGGTACGATCCTTGAAGGTCAGGCGCTGCTTTGAATTCCAGAGTTTGTCCCAGGTCAGCGTCTCTCTGCGATAAGCCGCCTCGCGTCCGAGAATCGCGGTGAAGGTGCTTTCCATCCCGTACTTCGTATCGTTGCGGTACTTGTCTTCACCCTCTCCTGTCCCCAGTACGCTGCCGACGAAGGCGTAAGCTTCCTGATCATAGTGCTTGTCGTCGGTTCCCTCGTATCTGTAAATCGTCGGGATCTCGGGATCATTCTTCTTCCTGATACCCTCGACCCGCGCGCCGCCGGTTCCGCCTTTGCCAGCAGTGGTCGTGAACATGCCTTTCGAGCCGCGGATCGTTTCAGAAACGTCAGCCCGCACGCCGGGAATCTGCACGCAGGTATTGCTCAACATCACGCCGTTGGCATACTCGTAAACGATACTGAAGTGATCATAAATTTCACCGATGTCTTTTCGCACCAGCGTCCCGCCTGAACCCGAAGCCCTGACCGGGTGCTGACCGAGCATCCAGTTGATGACATCAATGTTGTGGATGTTCTGTTCGACGATGTGATCGCCGCAGAGCCATTTGAAGTAATACCAGTTGCGAATCTCGTAATCGAGTTGCGAAGGCATCTCCTTGCGCTTCTCGCGGCGCCACAAATCGCTGTCCTGATCCCATGCCGAATGGGCCATCGCAATCGTGCCGAGCGTACCTTCATCAATCAGTTTCTTGCAGACGCGGTAAGCCTTGCTGTAATGTCGCTGCAAGCCGACAACGACCGTCAGTTTCTGTGCCAGTGACTTCTCGCCTGTTTCAGCAACCAGGTGACATCCGTTCACGTCAACGGCAAGGGGCTTTTCCATAAAGACGTGCTTATTCGCTGCCACGGCGGCTTTGAAGTGTTCCGGACGAAAGCCCGGCGGAGTAGTCAGCAGCACCGCATCCACCTTCGTGCCAATGACTCCTTTGTAAGCATCCATCCCCTTGAAGGCGTTCTGGCCATCAACCTGGAACTTCGCCTTCGCTTTGTCCAGTTGATCCTGAAAGTAATCTCCAACGGCCACGATCTTGGCCTGACCAGTTGCTTCAAGCAGCGTCGCGTCGCGGGTCCCCTGACCGCCACAGCCGACCCACCCGATTTCGACTCTCGAATTGGCTGACGTGCCGCGAACTGATTCTGCTTTGACAATAGTGAAGGTTGAGGCGGCCGCAAGCGCAGCACTGCCCTTAACGAACTTTCTGCGGGTAACAAGGTCTGATTTCTTGGCCATGATCGTAAATCCCCTTTCTCTGACTTTGAGGGCAGTAATGAACCTGATGTTCACCTGCTGGATGATTACGCTGGATTGAACTGACAGACTGAAATAACACCTTGCCTGATGGCGCGTGCATTGTAGTCAATCACTGGCAGAGTAGTAAAGCTTATCTTGGTTTGAGCGTTACCTTTACTTTCTTCATTTCGCTGGCTGAACAAAGCTTCAGCCACGCAGGGCAAGGTAAGGATCGCAGCATTTCAGCGATTCCGGTGCTGTCATCGGTGATATGACAATCTGAGCTATTATCGTTAAGATTTCAATGAGATGAGGACTTGATCTTTTCCTGCCACAGGTCATAATTGATCAAATAAAAATTTCCACAGCTCAAACTCTGAATCAGTCAATGAGATCCACTTTTCCACAGATGTTAGCAGGGTGATCTTCTTGCAATCATATATTCATTGTGCTAGCCTTCCGGCCATTCAATGGTAGCTGTCTCATTTAATCTAAACCACTGAATACAAACCATTTCTTTGTTTGTACCACATTACTCCTCTGATATTTCCGACTGTGGAAAGACTATGCAAAATTTTTGGGCCAAAGCCTTCTTCATGAGTGCTGGAAACTTCTGATGGATAGTAGTTGGCTAATTCAGATGGATCAGTCTGAACGCGGTTGAAAAAGATTGTGCGAGTTGGATGTCCGGCACATCATCAGATTGGTGAGACTACAGGAGAAGCACAATGAGCAATGTAGTTTGGGAGTCAGTACTCTCGGCAGTTGAAAAGAGGGTCAATCACGAAAGTTTCACTACTTGGTTCAAACCCATTACTTTTCTTGGTAGTGATGTTGCAGCAATTTATCTCAGGGTTCCGGATCGTGTCTTTGAAGACTGGATACTGAATAATTACCGGGATGTTCTTGAGGAATCCATGGCTGAATCGGAACTTGGCGGAAGGGAAGTCAATTTCGAGATCTCAGCTGAAAAAACTCCTTCCGAAAGGATTGATCCCTCCGGCCTTAATGCAATTAATGGGTTTCATTCTGATTCTCAAGGGAAAGAGGTTCAGAATTCGTTTCAGAGGGCTTCTTCACTTGGAACCCCAATATCTGCCACTACATTTGTAGACATTGAACCACTTGACCTCCCGCTCAATCCCAAATATTCCTTTGACACTTTTGTCGTCGGGTCCTGTAATCAATTTGCACACGCGGCTGCTCTGGCTGTGGCAGATGCTCCGTCAAAAACATACAATCCCCTTTATATTTACGGAGGAGTAGGACTTGGTAAAACACATCTGATGTGTGCCATCGGACACCGTGTCAAAGAAATCAATCGTCATCTTCGGCTTTGTTATATCTCTGCGGAAAAGTTCATGAACGAACTGATCAATGCGATCAGATATGACCGGACTATGACCTTTCGTGAAAAATACCGTTCCATTGACATTCTGCTGATTGATGATATTCAGTTTATGGCCGGAAAGGAACGGACTCAGGAGGAATTCTTTCACACCTTCAATGCGCTGTATGACGGGCAAAAGCAGATTATTATCTCTTCTGATTGTCCACCACGCGAGATTCCAACCCTTGAGGAAAGACTCCATTCACGGTTTGAGTGGGGGTTAATAGCTGATATCCAGCCACCTGACCTTGAAACCAAAGTCGCTATCCTCCGCAAAAAAGCGGAAATGGAAAAAATCAATCTCTCTGACAACGTTGCACTTTTTATTGCCAGTAAGATCAAATCCAATATCAGAGAGTTGGAGGGTTCGCTGGTCAGATTAACAGCTCTCTCATCACTCCGCGGTGAACCAATCAGCCTTTCCTTGGCTCAGGAAGCGATTAAGAACATCATTGATGAGGAGGATCGCTCAGTCACTATTGAAACAATTCAAAAGGTAGTTGCTGATTATTATAACTTGCGGGTTGCAGATTTGAAAGCCAAGTCCAATAGCAGAAACATAGCTGTACCACGACAGGTTGCGATGTACCTTTGCAAGACGCTGACTAAGGCCAGTTTACCGGAAATCGGACGCGAATTTGGTGGGAAGCACCATACAACAGTTATTCACAGCATCAACAAGATTAATGAATTGTATGAGCAGAAGGGGAATTTCCACAGGCTTATTAACAGCCTAATTACAAGTTGCAAATAGATTTATCGAAGATATCCACATAGATCCACACTCAGTCTGTGTGGATCTATGTGGATCCGTGTGGATCCCAAATAAACATCTGAAAGGATCCTCTTGGATCCACAATTCCAGCAGGTTATTCACAGTTTTTCCCACAGCTTTTTTATAACCTTATCTTAGTGATTTCAATAACTTGCGGGATTCTTTCCACATTTCCACAGCCACTATTACTACTACTTTATTAATAGAGACTGGTTAATATGGAAGAATCAGTAAAAAGCCTCTGATTGAAAGAGTTGAGGGAGGGTGAAATGCAACTAACTATCAACAAACAAGTATTACTGAAAGAACTCAATTTTATTCACGGCGTGGTTGAAAGAAAAAATACCATACCTATCCTTTCTAACTTAATGATTGAAGCTGAAAGCAACACTCTCAGCATTAAGGGAACTGATCTGGATGTTTCGATTTCTGCTGTTTGTGATGCTGAAGTCAAAGGGAGAGGAGCGACCTGCGTACAAGCAAAGAAACTTTTCGAAATTGTCCGAGCATTGCCGGATGCAGAGATTGAGATCAAGCTTGGAGAGCAGGACCAAGTTAGCATCGTTTGTGAGCGTTCTCGGTTCAAAATGCCCGGGCTTGCAAAAGATAACTTCCCTGAGATCGCAGAATTCAAGGGAGATTTCGTCACCCTTCCTGCTGATCTGCTGAGGAGTTTTATTGCACGCACCATCTTTGCGATCACAAATGAGGAATCACGGTATGCGCTTAATGGGGCGAAATTTGAACTGTCAGGCGGTGTACTGAGAATGGTTGCAACGGATGGACACAGACTTTCCTTTGTAGAAAAAAAGGATGCGCTGATTAATGGTCATAAGGAAATGAAAGTTGATGTAATCATTCCCAGAAAGACTTTATCGGAACTGGCAAAATTATGCGCAGAGACGGAGGAATCTATTGAGTTTGGTAAGGATGAAAATCATCTATTTTTCAAGGTTGGCAGACGACTGCTGGTCTCGCGGCTTTTAAATGGTCAGTTCCCGAATTATGAAATGGTTCTTCCAAAAGATAATAGAAATCACGTTCCGATTGACTGCGAACGGGTTTCAGGAGCCATCAAGCGAGTTGCGTTAATGGCTGATGAACGGTCACATGCAATCAGGTTTGATGTTGGCAATGGCCAGATAAACGTTACGTCCCAAGCTGCGGATATTGGTGAAGCCGGAGAAACTTTACCAGTGGATTATAACGGTGAAACGATTGTTGCCGGCTTTAATGCCCAATATCTCAACGAATTCTTCAGCGTGGTGCAGGGAGGCGAGGTGGTGTTTGATTTCAAGGACGGAAATTCCCAAGCTCAGATCAGACCGCAGGGTGAGGGAGAGTATGATTTCCGTTACATTGTTATGCCCATGCGACTCTGATGTCTCCTGCGCAAATGAGGTATTTGTGATAGAAAAGGAACTTAGCTGTAATTAATTGAGCCCCACAGAACATCGTGGAACCTTTCCATATTCATCCACGTTATAATGGGTACGGGTGAACCTCCTGATAAAATGGCGGTCATAGAGAGTCTGGGGTGGGTTCTCAATATGGCCGCCAGTTTTTTGACTGCTGCCTGTAGCCATCTTGCAATCAGTCCCCTTTTCCGAGAAGTTTGACTTTAGAATCTTCGGCAGGTAATAAAAAGTTATCCAGATTAAGCCGGATAGTTCCACCTCCATCACTGAAAGCATCACCCAATCCAAGCTTGCGGCGCTGATAAAGACGCCAGTAAAAGAAAGATCCGCCCGCAATTATTCCGGTCAACACAGACCCAACAATCATCAACCCGATCAGGTAAAAAGCTGTGGCCAGAAATACCCCGGTTTTTCTTGCCTCTTCCAGCACCAGTGGATCAGGTGGTCGGTATTCAAATGGGATTGAAGTGAAACGATCTCCCTCCCAATAAACGCGGGGGGCATATTTGATCTGATCTACGATTGCCTGAACTGCATTCGGGTCCTTGGAATTGACTACCTCGACAACGTAGTTCCCGATACGTTTGATCAGCCGGCCTGCCTTGTCTTCGGGCTTGAGTGATTCAACATAATTTTTCAGACGGGTGTAATTGTCTGCGGCAAGTTGTGGCGTGTAGCAATCAATAATGATCAAATTTACTCGCCCGCCACCATTCTCATACTCAGCAGTGGCCGCTTCTGCTCCTCCAGTAAAATCCAGTACGCCTTTGAGATCACTGAACGGCTTTATCTGAGCCAGTGCGGCAGGGCCGACCAGATATTTTTCGCTCGCCGTGATTTTGTTCGGCTCAGGCAAATGACCGGGCAGCGTTGGAAGTTCGACCGCTCCGTCAGACAGGTATTCCTGGATGGCACTGACAAGATCGCTATTTGTAGCGGAAGTCCCAGTCACGTCTGAAATCCTGACCAGATAACGTCCCGCATAAAATTCATGTCTTCCGGCGGATAAAGATCCACGATCAAAAGAAAATAGACCATACGCTCCTGATGGGTAGCGCAGTTCATAGGCTTCGATCATTACCTGGTTATGACCATTTGTGTATGTTCTTGTCGCGACCGATTGGAGGCCGTATTCCAGATACACCTCTGAGCCCTGAACCACGGAGAATTTCTCAGCGCTCAGTTGTTTAGACGGACCTGCGGCTCGCCAAGCATTCCCAAAAGCAGTTGGCAGTACTTCCCTGTGTGTGGGCTGGCCTGATTTTGAGTTGCTTTCAGCCAAGGCTTGCTGTTTTTCGCCTTGGCCACGAACCGGGGTTGCTAAAAGTATCTGTAAAGAAGCCAGCATGAGGAGAGCTGCAACTCTGAAAAGGAATCGAGGGATTGAAAGAGAAGTGAGTTTTGACAATTCGACCTCCTGAAACGCTTGTGCCGATGGGCTGCCGCGCAGCTCAGGAGAATCTGGAATCCGGTGGCGGAGCTGACAACTAATGGTCAATTCCAGCGGTGCAACTGAGCCAGAACAAGATCTGCGTATCTGCGCGGGTTTCGGATATTCCGCATCGTTATTTTACCAGCCTCCGAAGCGCTGTCAATTATCACATCTCCCAGCCCGATCAGCCGCTGGCCGACTGTCGCGCTGGTAGTGACATCCTGAATGTTCCGCAGCGGAATATTGCGAATGGTTTTGGAAAATAGCCCGGCGTTAATTTCGATTTTGTTTGGTGTTAGCGTGTAAACAATACGATTGCGCTGGATGTGTTTGTAGGCCGGGACCAGAAAAAAGATAAGAGCCAGAATCAGCGCCGGTTGAAAGGGCCAGCTGAAATATCCAACTACAGCTGCTGCGATCAGAGAAAGCAGTGCGGCAACAGCGTAAGCAACCCCTGCTTCGTAAAACGCGGGGCGGATACGAAAGATGACCATATCGGCTGGCTGATCTGAGGGTGATTCGGTCATAGCGTTCCGCACTGGCGAAAATGCAGATGGCTGAGTCCTGCTTGGAGCCTGTCCGCTCTGCTCACCGGCAAGCTTCACTGGCGCGCCGCAGGCGTTGCAGAAAGCGCTGTCAGGGATCAAAGGTTTTCCGCAGGAGTGGCAATACATTTGACGATAAAATGGGATGCCGTCGGCAGATTGTGGCAGCTACAGCTGATTTAGAAAATCTGCGACGACGCGATTGAATTCTTCCGGTTGCTCAAGGTTTGACAGATGTCCGGCCTCATTGATGAGTGCAAATCCTGCGTTGGGTATCTGTCCGCACATTCTTTCAGCTTCATCGGGCGGCGTCAGCGAATCATCGCTGCCAGCAATCACGAGTGTCGGGCAGGAGATGCGTGCCAGCAGTTCCACGGAGTCGGCACGTTCGGCCATTCCGCGCTGTGCGGCGGCGATGCCTTCCGGGAGATTGCCTTCGATCATCGCACGAACTCGCTCAACGACCTGAGTTTTGTTCTTCAATGTGACCGGCGCGAGCAACTTGGTAATCATATAATCAGCAATCGCTGCCGCACCTGATTTCAGCGCCAGTTCAGCCATCTCGTACCTTCCGCGCTTCCCCTCCTCAACGTCAGCTGAGGCCTTGGTATCGGCCAGAATCAGTGCGGTAATGCGATCCGCGTATTTCCGGTGGAACGCAAACGCTGTATAACCACCCATCGAAAGGCCGCACAGCACCGAGCGCTCAATTGCCAGCGCGTCCATCAAACCGGCCAGATCGTCCGCGAGAGTTTCCATCGGGGATTTCTCCTTGGCCCGATCACTTTCACCAAAACCGCGCCAGTCAAAAGTGACTGTCCGATATTTGTTCGAAAAATACGCGGCCTGCTCGTCCCACATTCTCTGATTGAGCGGAAAGGCATGCAGGAAAATAATCGCCCGCCCTCTGCCCTGATCGCGGTAAGCAATCTCAATATTGCTGTCGTCACTTTTGACCCGGATCTTTGTCATTGACTGAGTATCTCGGAGATTACTCTGCCACGAGTGGCTTTCATCTCAAAACCGAGCAGCCGGGCGATGGTCGGCGCAATGTCAATCAGTCTGGCGTACTCAACTTTTGCGCCGGCTCTGATGCCGCGACCGGCGGCAATTAATGCCCCACGCATCTCGAAGCGTTGCGGCAGGTAGCCGGTTGCGCCTCGGTCTGTGGCCTTTGCTTTTACATCGCCGCCGGCACCGGCTGACATTACATAGAGCGGCGCGGCATCAAGGTAAAAAGCCACGCGCGCATCTGCACCGAGCTGCGAGGCGTCACGGCGGGAAATGATACGCCAGATCGGGCTGTCCGGTTTCTCGTAAATCTCACGGAATGCGGTTTCGGCTTCGCGCGCTGTCTTTTCGTCATTCGGATCTCTGGTCAGGATAGCTGCCGCGCCGCCGAGCGGTTGTGCTATCGCTCGCCACGATTGAGGCTTTCCCTGGGCGTCCTTCGTCAGCAACCCTTTTTTCGCCAGCACCACGTTGGGCTTGAATTCGCGCTCAATCTTCGCGCAACCGTGATCAGAAGCGATCAGGAATGTTATTTCATTAGCGATCCCGGCGCGCTCAGCCGCGTCAACAATCCGCTTAAGCAGACCATCTGTGTGCGTCAACGCCGCTGCCGCTTCCTTCGAAAACGGCCCATACCTGATTTGCGCATCATTGAAAGATCTGAAGCAAACGAGCAGCAAATTGGGGTGGTGTTTTTCAAGGATGGAAGCTGCTGAACCAGCTCTGTCATTATCATCATCAGCTTCCGGCTGATTGAAGGTGATAGCTGTTCCGGCAGCCAGCGGAAAGCCAACTGCCGCCGTGCTGAGTCCCGCGCGTTGTGCTGCGTCCCAGATCATTTCTGTCCTGATTTCACTGGGCGACGGATGCTGTTTTTCTTTCTGCTGGCCGCTCTGCTCGTCAAACGGGCTGTCTGCCATAATCCCGTGATCAACCGGCAGCATGCCAGTCACCATAGTTGCGAGTGCGGGATAGCCGAGTGAAGGGTAAACGCTTTCAATTCCCTGCGCCCGTGCCCCCTGGTCACGCAGGGCGCCCAGCGTCGGAATCGTCAGCCCGTTTTTGTCCGGATCGATCAGGTAATCAGACCTCAGTCCGCTGATCAAAACCAGCACGACGTGCGAAGTGAGCTTTGCCGGAAGGGGCTTTGGTTTTTTGGCGGAGTCCTGACGGGGTGACGGCTGTTGGGTTTGGATACCCTGAACCAGAGTGGAAAAGAACGTACTGACTGAAATGAGAAGGGCCAGAGCAGGAAGAAAAATCCCGGCCCGATTTGTTTTTACCTGACTGGTTCTGCGCATCGCTGTCTGGCGACTTGGCTTCTGATTCAACTCGCCGAAACTCCACGAATCCCTGCGATCATCTCACGCACGGCGCGATCGAGTCCGACGAGCGAGGCTCGGGCAATGATGTTGTGGCCGATGTTGAATTCCTCGACTTCGGGAATGAGCGCGACCGGGCCGACGTTGCGGTAAGTGAGTCCATGACCGACGGCGACGTTCAAACCGACCTGTGCGGCGGATCGCGCGGCTTTGCGTAAGCGCTCAAGCTCTGCGGCAATTTCCTTCGTTCGCCGCACCGTCGCGTCACCGGGCGCTTCGCATAGCTGGGCATAACGCGCTGTGCAAAGCTCTACCTGAAAAGCCTTCATCCTCGACGCGGCTTTGATCTGTCTGAGGTCGGGATCAATGAACAGACTTACGAAAATTTCACTGGCACGGAGCTTCTCGATCGCTGTGCCGACCGCATCCTGATTGGTTATGACATCCAACCCGCCTTCAGTTGTAATTTCCTGCGGGCGCTCCGGCACGAGCGTAACGACATCCGGCCTGACGCGCGCGGCGATTGAAACCATCTCTTCAGTGGCGGCCATCTCTACATTCAGGTGTGTGACCACGACCTGTTTGAGCGCGATCAGGTCGGCGTCCTGTATGTGACGGCGGTCGCTGCGAAGGTGAGTTGTGATGCCGTCTGCGCCGGCGAGTTCACAGATGACAGCGGCGGAAGCAGGATTCGGTTCATTCGTCCGCCGCGCCTGACGGATGGTGGCAACGTGGTCAATGTTGACGTTGAGTCTGCTCATCGGGTTGATCACCTGATTCAGTGTGTCCGCGCCTGTGCCAGTGTCGTATGGCCGTTGTATTTCCCGGTGATGTCATTCCAGCGAATCTTCATCACCTCCAGCAGCACCTTGACGGTCGTTCCAAAGAGAGTCACCTTCGAGCCCTCGACGTGATTCCAGCGAACGGGGGTTTCAAGCAGTCGCCACCCCTGCTTCTGCGCGATGAAGAGGATTTCCGGATCGAAACCGAAGCCCTCAATGTTTTGCAGCGCGAAGACGGATTGCGCTGCTTCACGGCGAAATGCTTTGAAGCCGCATTGCGTGTCCTCGAAATCAAGGCCGACCAGCAGCCGCATAATCAGATTGCCGCCGCGCCCGCGCAGCTCGCGCAGAAATGACTGACGCTCTCCGATCAGTTCACGATTGAGCGCGCGTGAGCCGAAGACGACGTCATACCGATTCTCCGCAATCGGCCTGATGACTTTCTCAATTTCGCTGGTCGGTGTGGCCAGATCGGCGTCGTAAAAAAGCGCGATCTCACCGCCCGCATTCAACATCCCGTTGCGGACTGAATAACCCTTGCCGCGATTGCCGGGATTTTTCAGCAGGCGCAACTGCCCGCCCGCCCGCTTTTCAAATTCCGATACCACCTGCACCGTCCGATCCCGCGAACCGTCATCAACCACGATGACTTCGCCTGGGTAGTTCTGCGCGTCGAGGTAATCAAACGTCGCGGAGAGCGTATGGCCGATGCGCTGCTCTTCGTTGTAAGCCGGTATGACGATTGATAAATATGGGGCTGGCGAAGTCGTATTCATGAAGCCTCACTATAGCATAGCCGTCAGTTTTCGTGCATTGCCTGATTCCTGAAGCCGGTGCTAAGATTCAGCCGCTTTACCTGTAATCGGCATCTCCAGACGGCGATCCCTGCTTATGACAAAACCCCGCTCCAGACTGCTCGAATCTCTTTTTGCGGAACAGCGCGTGCTGTCCGTCAGCGAGTTGACGGAGCAGGTTAAGGATATGCTGGAGATGGAATTTTCCAGCCTCCACATCCAAGGTGAAATTTCAAATTACAAACGCGCCGCCTCCGGCCACTGGTATTTTACGCTGAGGGACGAGAGTTCACAGTTGCGCGCAGTCTTCTTCAGGCAGTGGAACCGCCTGCAGCGTTTCGAGCCGGAGAACGGTCTGGAAGTGCGGGTGCGCGGCGGATTGAGCGTTTACGCCGAACGTGGTGACTATCAATTGATGGTCGAAACGATGGAACCGGTCGGCGTTGGCGCGATGCAACTGGCTTTCGAGCAGCAGCTCAAAAGGCTGGCCGCAGAGGGACTGTTCGATGAGACGCACAAACGTCCCTTGCCGATGCTGCCGCGGCGCGTCGGGATTGTTACTTCGCCGGTTGGCGCGGTGATTCAGGATATGCTTGGAATTCTTGAACGTCGCAATCCCGGCATTGATATCATCATCGCGCCGGTGCGCGTGCAGGGAAATACCGCGGCGGGCGAAATTGCCGATGCCATCAGACTGCTCAACAAACACGGGAAGAAAAAGGGGTCGGAAATAGACGTCATTATCATCGGGCGCGGGGGCGGTTCGATAGAAGACCTGTGGGCTTTCAACGAAGAACAGGTGGCACGGGCAATTTATGATTCAGAGATCCCGGTCGTCTCGGCTGTCGGTCACGAAACGGATTACACAGTCGCGGATTTCGTGGCCGATCTGCGCGCTCCCACTCCCTCAGCTGCAGCTGAACTGGTTGCGCCGGAGGCTGATGACCTGCGGGCCCGGATCGAAGATTTGCGCGCAGGCCTGAGCCGTGCGATAGGCTATTACCTGTTGCAGCGGCGAATGCAGTTGCGTGACCTGACCGAAAGCCGTGGCTTTGCCGAAACCATCGGCGCGGTTTACGTACTGACTTCACGCCGGCGTGAACTTGAAATGCGAGCCGCTAATGCCCTGAAGGCAAATCTGCAAAATGCCCGCCGGCGACTAAACGAAGCGCAACGCCGCCTGGCGGTCACGGATTTTCGTGCCCAACTCGCTTTGGGCGCGACGCGTCTGGGAAACACTCAGCAGAGACTGAATCGCGCCATCCACACGCGACTGGAGCGGGGACAGCATCAACTGGCAATCGAACTGAACCGGCTCGACTTGCTTTCACCGCTTGCCGTGCTTGGGCGCGGGTATGCGCTGGTGAAGGATGAGGCTGGTCATCTTGTCACCCGGGTTGACGCCCTCAGCGAGGGGCAGGAAATCAGGGTGCGCCTTGAAAATGGCGAGGTGGGATGTCGGGTGGTGGAAACCTGATGCTGGGGACAACATCTTTCATATGGCGAAGACAAAAACTCAATCGCAGGGATTTGAAGAGTCGCTTTCCGCGCTGGAAAGGATAGTCGCGCAACTCGAAGCCGGTGAATTACCGCTCGAACGCGCGCTGGAAATTTTCGAGGAAGGCGTCGGGCTGGCTCGCCGCTGCCAGTCGCAGCTTGCTGAAGCCGAACGCAAAGTCGAATTGCTATTGCGCGAACATGGCGAGATCAAAACAATCCCGTTTGACCTTTCACGCGACGGACAGACAATTCATGCGGAAAAATCCGGAAAGAATCCACAAATCCGACGCCCCGCAACAGCCGGAGCCAGCAGGCAGGCTGAGGGGGGCGTTGATGATGCAGACGACGTAGATGAATTCGATGAAACGGTTGGAGATGATCTCGATGACGATACTGTCCCCTTCTAAGGCGATTCCGGCTGTGACGATTACTGAATACTTCGAGCAGAAAAGCGCGCGCGTCAATGAATGGCTCGACCGCCTGTTGCCCGCCGAAAGCGAAACGCCGTCCGAGATACATAAGGCCATGCGCTACAGCACCATGGCCGGCGGTAAGCGGCTGCGCCCGATTCTGACTATCGCGACCGGCGAAGCCTGTGGCCTGACCGGCACTGATGCTGAAAGCAGACTGATGCCTGCCGCGTGTGCGCTCGAGATGATTCACACTTACTCGCTGATCCACGACGATCTGCCGGCGATGGACAATGATGATTTGCGCCGGGGCCGTCCGACCTGCCACGTCGTGTTTGGCGAAGCCATGGCAATTCTCGCGGGCGATGCGCTGCTGACGCAGGCGTTCCGCGCGCTGGTTGATTCGCTGGACGTCAGCGCTGAGACCAAGGTGCGCGTGATTTCCGAAGTCGCTCAGGCGGCGGGCACTACCGGCGCCCTGATCGGCGGTCAGGTGCTTGATATTCAGCACGAAGGCAAACAGGTTGATGACGCGCAACTCAACGAAATTCACCGCGCCAAAACCGGCGCTCTGATTCGCTGTGCCGTGCGAATCGGCGCAATCATTGGCGGAGCGAGCTGGAGCGAGCTGGAGCTTTTCACCCGGTACGGCGAAAAAGCCGGGCTGGCCTTTCAGATCGCGGATGATGTCCTTGATGCCACCGCAACGAGCGAGCAACTTGGCAAGACTCCTGGCAAGGATGCGGCCAGCCGGAAGGCGACTTACGCCACTATTTACGGAATTGATGAAGCACGGCGGAGGGCCGGACAGCTTTGCCAGGAAGCGATTGATGCCGCTCGACGAACAAATCTGGAAACTCGCTTTCTTGAAGAGATCGCGCACTTCATTATCGAAAGACGGTCCTGATTCCTCCCCACACCGGCGGGGTGTCTCTGAAAAACACTCTGCCACAATCCAGTCAGATCGCCAGCCACCGGCATTCGTCGGCTTATTCCGAGCCCGATTCACACCAGCATTTCCGCCAATAAACACCGGCATCTCAGCTTGACAAGCATGAGGCCGATTGCTAGTCTCACACTTTTCAATAACAGCCTCCGAGGCTAATCAGGAGTGATAGCTTATGAAGCGGACATTTCAACCAAACAATCGTCGCCGCGCGAAGACGCATGGGTTCAGGGAGAGAATGAGTACGAAGGCCGGGAGGCTGGTCCTCAAGCGCCGTCGCGCCAAGGGCCGTAAGCGGCTGACCCCGAGCCATTATTGAGGGTGAGTGATCCGGCCTGACTGTCTTTCGTGTTTCGATGAAAGTCTCAAAAAAGCAGGAAACACTGCGCTCCAGCCAGGATTTTCGCAGGGTTTACAGTCAGGGCCGTAAATTCAGCACGCCATATTTTTCGGCCTTTATTCTGAAAAATGGCGGCTTGGAGCAAAGGCTGGGTGTGACGGTCACTCGCAAGATCGGGTCAGCAGTCGTCAGGAATCGCTGCAAGCGCAGGCTCAGGGAAATTTTCCGGCAGCGTGACCGGGCGGCATTGGATTCAGTCGGTTTTGACTTGGTGATCAACGTCAAACCGGAGATGCTGGCAATGGATCACAGGCAACTTGAAGCTGTATTTGCCAGCACTCTGGCACGCTTTCAGGAATTCGCTGCGAGGCAGGTTCGCGGCGAGTCGGTGAAGTAATGCGAATGGTTGCTGTCCAAATCCTGCGTTTTTATAAATACTTTATCTCGCCGATGCTTCCGCCCGCGTGCCGATTTACTCCGACTTGTTCCGAGTATGCTGCGGAAGCCATCGCAAGACATGGTTTCTGGAAAGGAAGCTGGATGGGCGTTCGCAGGCTGATGCGGTGTCATCCATTCAGCCCCGGCGGTTATGATCCGGTGCGATGAGCCGGGAATCGGGCGTGCCTGAGATAGTTTCTGAGTTCTTCAATGGAAAAAAGACTGGTTTTATTCTTCCTGATCTCTGCCACGATTTTTATCGGCTGGCATTTCGCCATGCAGAAGTTTTATCCGCCGACCCAGGTGCAGGATAATCAGGCACAGTCACAAACCGCATCTGCCAGTTCTCCTTCCCCATCACCTTCGGCCTCTGCCGCGCCGGTGGCTGACGTCAGCGCAACACGGCCGCAACCAGCCGCGTCTCAGACTCAGGTTGAATCGCGCCAGATCGAACTCGAAACAACCTGGTGGAATGGCCTGATTTCCAATCAGGGTGCGGTGCTGACCAGGTGGACGATGACCAGATTCACAAACGGCAAAGCGATTGATCCGCCGAACGGCGTCAATCTGGTCTCGGAGAAAACCAGTCAGGAGTTTGGCGCGCCACTGCGGTTTTTCATTCCTGCCGACAGAGGGCTTGAGAATGAGTTGAATTCAGCCCGCTGGGAAATCAAAGACCTGCCGCAGCAGAAGGTGAGGATTGAAAAAGGGCAGCGGCAGGACATCGTGATGACTTATCACAACGGCAGCGGTGTTGAGGCGGAGAAAAAGTTGACTTTCAACGGCTCCGGCTATGATTTCGAGTTTTCAGCCGATGTAAAGCGCAACGGTCAATCGGTTCCGGTTCAGGTTGTCGTCGGCCCGAACTTCGGTGATCAGAGCATCAAGGTCACCGACTATGGCACTTACAAAACACCACCGCGTCTCAGCTATGCTTACGGAGGAAGTGTCAGCCGGGACAGCGCCTCAAGCGTTAAGGGCGGAGAGCCGCGCAGAATTAATCCCCAAACGCCGGTCACTTGGGCGGCGATTGATGATGGGTACTTTGCAATGGCTTTTGTCCCCCCGGCCAAAGCTCAGGATATATACCTGCTCAATGTCAGCCGGAAGGAGAATGTTGACGGTAAGGAGGTGGACCACAACTATCTGTCGGTCGCCATTCCTGTCGCCAGTGGCAGAGTCAATCATATTTATGCCGGCCCGAAAGACATTCCAACTCTTGCGGAATTCAGCAGGCAGGCCGGGTTGGGTGAAGGCAACGGCACACTGGTAGACATTCTTGATTACGGCCTCTTTTCCTGGCTTGCCGGGATGCTCAGACCGCTCACTCGCCTGATGCTGGCTGTGTTGTTGAAGATTCAAAGCTTCACTGGCAATTACGGCTGGGCGATTGTCCTCCTGACCATCGCCATCAACATGTTCTTCTTCCCGCTGCGGTGGAAGAGTTCGGTGACGATGAAGAAGGCTGCGGCGCTGCAACCGAAGATGAAAGAGTTGCAGGAGAAGATGAAGAAGCTGGAGAAGAACGACCCGCGTATGCTCGAGCTTCAGAAAGAACAGCTTGATCTGATGAAGCAGGGCAACATCCTGACGGGCTGCCTGCCGCTGTTGTTGCAGATGCCGTTCTTTACTGCCATCTATCTGATCCTGACGGTTTCGATTGAAGTTCGTCACGCCCCGTTCTTCGGCTGGCTGAAGGATCTGTCGTCGCCTGATCCGTTTTACCTGCTGCCGATCTTTATGTGCGCGGCAATGATCCTGCAGACCGCGCTGACCCCATCGCCTGCCTCGGCGGACCCGGCGCAAAAGATGGTGCAGTACATCATGCCGGTGATGCTTACGATGTTCTTCTTTATCCGGGCCCCGCAGGGGCTGGTACTTTACTGGATGGTGGGCAATCTGGTCGGTGTCGCGCAGCAATATGTGATTAACAAAATAACCCCATCGCCTACGCCTCCGGCAGAAGACATTTCAAAAAAAAAGGCTGATACGACTTTACCAAAGGGAAAGAAATCGAAGGAACTGCTGGCTGACTCTTGAGTCGGCAACGGCTAATTGAAAGAGTTATGGCTAACGCAAACGCTGAAAAAAACAAGGCAAATGTCGAGCAATTCGTCATGGGGCTGATTGACAAATCTTCGCTCGACCTCCGCGCCCAAGTCAGTCTGCTTGATGATGACAGCATTGAGGTCACGTTTCAGGGATTCGACCTCCCGCTCCTGCTCGGTCACAACGCGGAACTGCTCGACGCGATGCAGTACCTCACGCGGCGCGCGTTTGCGAGAGCGGTGGCTGACGGGCTTCAGATTGATTTCGACGCGAGTGGTTATCGTTCACAGCGGCGGCATGAGCTGGAGATGATGGCGCAGAAAGCCGCTGAAAAAGTAAAGACAACGAAGGTTTCGTTTGTCTTTGATCCGATGAACGCGCAGGATCGCCGCATCATCCACATGGCCGTGGTTGATGATCCCGGTGTGCGCACCGAAAGTGAAGGTGAGGGCCAGCTGCGCCGTGTCAAGATCGTGCCTGCATAAGCAGAAAACGGTATTTCGACATTCAGAAAAGCCCCCGCTCCCGCCGGTCGCTTCTTCTCAGCCGAACCTCCGCACCTCGCCACTCTGCTTATGAGTTCACAGGAAACCACTACGATTGTTGCCATAGCCACCCCGCAGGGCTACGGCGGAATCGGCGTGGTGCGGCTCAGTGGTGATCAGGCGCTGGCGATTGCGCGGAAACTCCTGCCGAAGTCCGATGATCACGACTTCGCGCCCAATTTCTCAACTTTCCAGCATGTAATTCACCCCGACACCGGGCAGATGATTGATGATGCTGTCGTCACTTATTTCAAAGCTCCGCATTCATTCACGGGTGAAGATGTCGTAGAGCTTTCCTGTCACGGCTCCCCTGTTGTTCTCACTGAAGTCGTCCGCCTTCTGAATTCGTTCGGCGCAACCTTGGCCGCGCCGGGTGAATACTCGATGCGTGCGTTCCTCAACCAACGCATGGACCTCGCTCAGGCCGAAGCGATCAACGACCTGATCCACGCGCAGACCTCTTACCAGGCGCGGCTCGCCGCCCGGCAACTGCGTGGCGAATTGTCAAAGCAGCTCAGGCCCATCAAAGACAGCCTTATTGAAATGATCGTTTACTTCGAATCATCAGTTGAATTCGTCGAAGACGATCTGGATCCGCTCGACGTTCAGCGGTTCATGAAGCGGCTTGATGATCTGATTGTGAGAGTTAATCAGCTTATTTCCAGCTACCGCCTCGGCAGGCTGATCAGGGCAGGCGTGAAGCTTGCGCTTGTCGGCAAACCGAACGTCGGCAAATCTTCCCTCTTTAATCGCCTGCTCGGACGTGATCGTGCCATCGTCACTCACGTCCCCGGCACGACTCGCGATACGCTGACAGAAGTTTTTTCCGTCAACGGAATCCCGATTGAACTGATCGACACGGCCGGCCTCAGAGAGACCGATGACCTGATTGAAAAACTCGGCGTCGAACGCACGCGTTCCGCAATCGCTGACGCTGATTTTGTCGTGGCAGTTATTGAGGCTGGCCACACGCCTTCAGCAGATGACCTTGATTTCTTTGCCCGGCTGCCTGTCAATCTCTTCGTCATCAACAAGTGCGATCTCGGCTTTGCCTTGGACGACAGGGTAATTCAAGGCCTCGGCGAAGACCGTCCCATCCTGAAGGTTTCTGCGCTCACCGGAGAAGGCATTGATGAACTTTGCCAGAGCCTTCAATGCGAACTGACTTCCGGCGCTCAAATGATTATCGAAGGTGGTATAATCACGAGCGAACGTCACTACTCGGCGCTTGAGCAGTCGCTTGCCGCAATGCGTCAGGCGCAGAATGATCTGTCTGCCGGATTCACTGAAGAAATCGTGCTTGTGAATCTGCACGAAGCCTTGCGGTGCCTGGGCATCATTACCGGCGAAACGCTGATTGGTGACATCATTAATCAGATTTTTTCGACGTTCTGCATCGGAAAATAAGAGCTTTGCTGACTACTTTGTTATGCACCGGTTTGACGAAAAATTTGATGTTGTCGTTATCGGCGCGGGCCATGCAGGCTGCGAGGCCGCGCATGCCGCCGCGAAGATGGGCGCAAACACCGCAATAGTTACTTTCAACCTCGACCTCATCGCGCAGATGTCCTGCAACCCCGCGATCGGAGGCATTGCCAAAGGTCATCTCGTCCGCGAAATTGATGCGCTGGGAGGGCTGATGGGGCGCGTGATTGATCAGACCGGCATTCAGTTCAGGATGCTCAATCGCAGTCGCGGCCCGGCAGTGCAGGCCCCGCGCGCGCAGGCTGATCGCGCTCTTTATCGCCAGCAGATGCGCCGTGAACTTGAAGCCATTCCGAATCTCGCGCTCCGTCAGGGCGAGGTAATACAGCTTCTGGTTGAGAACGGTCAGATTGCAGGTATCGAACTGATGGACAGTCGCCTGCTTGGCGCGCGGGCAGTGGTCGTGACAACTGGAACTTTCTTGAACGGCCTTATTCACATCGGCGAGAAGCGTTTTTCTGCCGGGCGTTCTGGGGAGTTGCCATCACTCAAACTTGCCGAAAACCTGCGAGCCCTCGGCTTTCGCATTGCCCGACTGAAGACGGGGACTCCGCCGCGTCTGGATGCACGTTCTATTGATTTCGCCGCCTTTGAGGTACAGCCGGGCGATGAAAAACCAACCCCTTTTTCGTTTACTACGAAACAAATTACCCAGAAACAAATTTCGTGTTATGTTGGTTACACAGGCCAGAAAGTCCATAAGACTATCCGCAATAATATTGCTCGCTCACCGCTTTACAGCGGTCAGATCAAAGGCATTGGCCCGCGCTATTGCCCATCCATCGAAGACAAGGTTGTTAAGTTCCCTGACAAGGATCACCATCAATTGTTCCTTGAGCCGGAGGGCTATCACACTTATGAAGTCTACTTGAATGGCTTCTCAACCAGCCTGCCCGCCGATTTGCAGCGGGAACTGGTACGGCAGATTACAGGTCTGGAAAAGGCGGTGATGCTGCGCCCTGGTTACGCAATTGAGTATGACATGATTGATCCGACGGAACTTTGGCCTTCACTTGAAACCAAGCGCATTCGTGGCTTGTTCAATGCCGGTCAAATCAATGGAACTACCGGCTACGAAGAAGCTGCTGCACAGGGAATTGTTGCAGGCATCAACGCTGCCCGCTATACGCATGGGGTTGATCCGATCTTGATCAAACGTGATGAAGGCTACGTCGGAATCCTGATTGACGATTTGATTACTCAAGGAGTAGACGAACCTTATCGTATGTTTACCTCCCGTGCCGAACAGCGGTTGAAGTTAAGAATAGACAATGCCGATGATCGCCTGTCAGAGATCGGATTCAATATTGGCTTATTGTCTGGAGAAAGATTTCAAGCTTATACTGATAAGCTCAATAAAAAGAAGGAATTGAGAGAACTCCTTCGGCGCATGATTCTTACTCCCCGGACTCTCAGCTATCAGGACTTTTCGATCAATTCAGGGGTTATGTTAGATGAACCAGTAGCCCTCAGTCAGCTAGCCAAGCGTCCGGAAGTTATGCCAGAACATCTGGCCTTATTGCTTCCAGAATATCTGCGAGAGTCCTCAGAGGAAGAACTAACCACAGTTGTGACAGATTTCAAGTACGAAGGCTATATAGTAAATCAGGAAAATCTCGCTTTAAGGCTGACGAAGGCCGCCAATCGCGTTATTCCGACCGAGATTGTATATTCACAAATTCCCGGACTATCAAATGAAATGGTTGAGCGACTAAACCGTGTGCGTCCGCAGACATTGGGTCAGGCAATGCGTATTCCCGGAATTACTCCAGCCGCAGTTTCACTGCTTACTATCCACGTTGAACTAGCCTCTCGTTGCAGTGCCGCGTGAAGGATGAAGTCATACAACTTAGTGAAGCTTTTCCAGCCTATGCAGAAATTTGTGGTACAAAGCTTTCAGCCAGTGAAATTGATCTTTTCTGCCATTATTATGAGCTTGTAGTCAGATGGAACCCCAAACTGCACCTCACCACTATTATTGATCCCGAGTTGTTTGCCCAGCGGCATGTTGCTGAATCAATTTTCGCCTCACAGCATTTACACAAATCAATTACCAAGATCTGGGATCTCGGATCGGGATTGGGAGTTCCTGGGATACCGATTGCTATTTTGCGACCTGATTTGCCAGTTACCTTGGTCGAAGCAGGCAGAAAGAAATCGGTATTCCTGAAAGAAGTGAGTGACAGTCTTCATTTGAAAAATGTATCTGTATTGAATGCCCGGTTTGAAACGCTTACGCAGGTTGAACGCGGCAACTGTATTACAGCGCGCGCGTTGGAGAAAATGTCTCTGTTAATCCCGCGAATTTTCAAGCTCGGAAAGGAAAGTACCCAGTTTCTGATCCTTGCTGGCCCAGAAATACGATCTGAACTGGTAAATTACCTCCCACAGGGTCTGACACTGGAATCTATGTTGTTACCATTCTCAATCAACCGATGGTTGCTTTCCCTAATCCGTTTCACGTGAAACATTATTGTCTGCTTCGGAAAATATGTTTCACGTGAAACTATTATTCCCTGTTTTTGTCTTGAATGATAAATTGTGTTAAGGTGCTGACCTCAATAATCACACCTGTGATTTACTGCTTCAGCTTAGATACACTGAACTTATGGATAAAGTCATTGCAATTTCAAACCAGAAAGGTGGAGTTGGCAAAACAACCACAGCCATCAATCTGGCCGCTTCACTGGCTGCCTCTGAATTGCCGACCCTGCTGGTTGATATGGACCCACAGGCAAATGCAACAAGCGGAGCAGGAGTAAAGAAAGGATCTTTCAGACGGAGTATGTATCACACGCTGGTTATGAAGGAGCCGCTAGCTAATATCATTCAGAATACTGATCTGGAAAATCTGAAAGTCGCCCCCTCTGATCGGAATCTGGCTGGCGCTGAGATTGAACTGATTGATTTTGAGGAAAGGGAATTTCGCCTTCGGAAAATTCTTGAAGAATATCGAGAAAAATTCGCATATATCATTATAGATTGTCCACCCAGTCTTGGTTTATTGACACTCAATTCACTAACTGCTTCGGATTCAGTAATCGTTCCGATTCAATGCGAATATTTTGCACTCGAAGGGGTAACGGAATTGCTGGACACATTGGTCAGAATTCGACGAAGTCTGAACCCAAATCTGGCAGTCGAAGGATTTTTACTAACAATGTTTGATGAAAGAACAAATCTGGCCAATCAGGTGGTGGCAGATTTGCGAGATTTCCTTGGCGCGCAGGTTTTTGACACAATGATTCCACGCAATATTCGTCTGGCTGAGGCCCCAAGCTATGGTAAGCCGATCATTCTTTATGATATCAAGTCGCGCGGATCTGAAAGCTATTTGAATCTGGCTAAGGAGATAATATCCAATGGTAACAAGAAGAGCGCTCGGAAGGGGACTTAGCGCCCTGCTTTCTGACACATCTGCTATGCACTCCGCTGAGACCAGTTTTCAGCCACAAATGTCAGGCGAGCAATTACTGGAAGTTGATATTGATTTAATTGACCCAAATCCTCAGCAACCGCGTACTCACTTCAGCGAAGAGAGGTTAGAGGAACTGGCACAATCAATCAAAAATACCGGCCTCGTTCAGCCAATATTATTGCGTCGTATAGATGACGGACGCTATCAAATCGTCGCTGGTGAGCGGCGTTGGCGAGCTGCACAACGAGCGGGCCTTCATCGCATCAACGCTATAATACGCACAATCTCCGACTCTAATCTTCTGGAACTGGCGCTTGTAGAAAACATTCAGCGACAAGAACTGACTCCGATTGAAGAAGCACAAGCATATCAAAGGCTGATCAACAATTTAGGAATAACACAGGATGAGGTGGCTCAAAGAGTTGGAAAAGATCGGTCGTTTGTTGCTAACTATTTGAGACTATTGAGGTTGCCGAAGTTAATTCAGAGGATGTTGGAGGAAGATCAGCTTTCAGTAGGACACGCACGCGCATTACTCGGGTTGGAATCAGAGGAGCATCAGTTAAAGCTTGCCCAAGAGATCATACAACGCAAGTTGTCTGTTAGAGAGACGGAGCAGACAATTAAACGAATTGCTTCAGGAGAGCAGGTCAAAGGCATCTCGACACCTGTGAGGAATGATGCTAATATCCGGGCCGCTGAACTCAGGCTGAAACGGCTGCTCGGCACACAGGTCAGAATTCATCTCGGACAGCAGGGCGGAAAAATTGAAATTGATTTCGGTTCTATGGACGAACTAGATCGTGTTTATTCGATCATAATGCGGAAGTCCGAACCTGCGGCCTCATCTCTGGAAACAGAGTAACCCCTCAATAGTAAAGACAGACAAAGCACTTTGCCCCTCGCCGTATCTTAACTATTAACTATAAAGAGGTTAGCTTAAACAAAAGGAGTGGCTCTACATGAAATTTGGCAAGTCGCAAAGTGATGTCCCCAATGATATTCGTGGATTCTTAGGTGAAGGGACAGATATTAACGGTGAGGTGAAATTCACAGAGATTCTCAGAGTAGATGCAAAAATTTCCGGGAAGATCGTTTCAGAAAATGGTAGTCTTTTGATTGGCGAATCCGGTCACATCAAAGCTACAATAGAAGCTGGGACAGTCTCAATCAGTGGAGTCGTTGAAGGGACGATCACTGCCAGAACCAAAATCGAAATTCACAGCAAAGGCAAAGTCTATGGTGACGTTTATACACCACAATTAATTATTGAACCTGGTGCAGTTTTCGATGGCAAATGTCATATGGGTGAACGGAATAATATGCCTGATGTGAAAAACCGTGAAGCCGCGCCTGATCTGAAGAATCTGAAGGTTGTTGATCCAAAAGCATCCTGATCAAACAGGGCAGAAATGCGCCGAGGGCTCAAACAAGCTGGTTGTCTGATCATCATTTTTCTGACGTTATACAGTTTCGTCCCGGCTCAGAATAGTCAGTCCTCATCACAACCATCTTCCGAACTGCAGGAACTCAATGCGGCCTTGGCGCTTAAAGATGTGAAGGGCAGAGTTGCATCCTTGCAGCGATTTCTGGAAATCCATCCAAACTCAGAGCGTGGCGATGCTGCGAAAGAAGCTCTGATTCAGAGTCTCGCACAGATCGCTGAAAGTCAGTTGGGCGCTCAGGATGTTGATCGAGCCTTGGCATCGTTTCGTCAGGCACTGGGGTACAGCCCCATTCAGATCAGCGACAGCTTTTTTGAAAACACTTTGATTCGTATCCCACTGGCTGTCGCCATACGCGGATATCGTCCGGAAGCACTCTCATTTGCCCGCGAGATCGAAGCCCGATCCATAGAGTCGCCCCTCAGACTGGGCGCATTGGGCGAGTTCTACATCAGCCTTGAGTCACCCGATGATGCAGTGCGCGTACTCGAATCCGCCGCAAGAATTGCGCCGGATAATGCGAAAATTCATCGGACTCTGGGATCTGCTTATCGCCTGGGGCTGAAACTTGACGAAGCGATTGCAGAGTATCAGCGAGTCGTCAGCATAGATGCCAACGATAAACGTGCATATTATGAACTGGCAAATCTGCATCGCTCACGGGGAGCCTATGAAGTAGCGATCAAACTTTATCGCAGGCAATTGGAACTTGACCCGACCTACACTGCCTCATCGAAGGGGCTCGCACTGACGTATCTCGCCCAAGGGAAAACAGAGCTGGCTGAGGCAGAGCTTAAAAAGATTCGGAGTGCGGATGAAGTCACGAAAGATTACTACCTGCAAACACAGCTTGCTTTCTATTACCTCATGCATGGCTTGGGGAAGCAGGCCCGACAGGCTGTAGAAAAAGCACTGAAAGCAGAACCTCGTTACAGCTGGGCACGGATTGCCGCCGCCGAAGTTGATCTGGCTGATGGGAATTACTTCGAGGCTGAACGTCATCTTCTGACTGCCAAGCAATACGGCAATTTCCCAACGCTTGAATTTACACTGGGCAAGGTTTATCTGTCGGTTGAAGATTTCGATGACAGTCTGGCACAGTTTGCCAAAGCATTCAGTTTCAGTTCAGCAAAAGGTTTCAAAACAAAGCTGGGTGGTGTGCTTGAGGTGAGCAATGAACGTCTGGCGGATTTGCTGGTGCGTGAGCATCAGGCCGCCATTTTCCTTTTTGAGCCGTCGACAAGCTACGCACAGTTCCGGGTTGCCGAGTCGCTGGTAAAACTGGATGCGGTGCTTCGCGGGGACGGAATTCCGAGCGGGCAGGGTGCTGAGAAAGAAACAGGCAGAGAGAAAAAAAGGAAAAATGGGACGGTGGCAGGAACTGTCTCAGCGGAGATCGAAAAAGCAGCACAGGAGTTTGTCGAGGCTGATGTCCTGCGTCGCCCTTTCCGTGCCCTTTACGTGGCACAGTGGCTAGCTCAGTCAGGGCAGGGGCTGGATGTGGCGGTGAAACTGGCACAGCAGGCACTTGAGGCTGCCGAGGCTGCGACCGAACCTGAAAGTTCGCTTCCTGATTATCCAAACTATGATCGGAAGGGGAGGCTGCAAATCTTTCGCGGGCGAGCGGAAGATGCGCGAGGTTGGGCGCTGATGAAGCTGGGGAGAACTGCTGAGGCAATTGAGGTCCTCAAATCAGCAGTTGCGTCATACAGTGATTTACCAGAAGGTAACCGCGCACGTTGGCACCTGGCGGCGGCCAAAGAATCTGCCGGAGACTTACAGGAGGCGCTTGATCTTTACATCGCTTCGTATGAGCCGCCAAAGGAAGCGATTGTCAGCGATGTAAACCGCATTATCATCGAAAGTCTTTATCGCAAAGTACACGGTTCCCTGGACGGCTTGGATGAGCAGATCGGGAAACCGGTACCTGTCCTGACTGCCCGAAAAGATGGGGCCGCGTCAACACTGCCGATGAAGGAAATGAACAATCAAACAGGCGAGTTGAAAGCCGAGGTCAGCACCTCGGGGATCAGCAGGCAGGCAGACGCTGCTGAATCGAAGGTTGGTGATAATACCGGAAAGGGGTCTGAACTCGGAGGTGAAGTTCACAGTGAGAGCAAGGGGGCTTTACCCTCTCTCTTCACTGAAGAGCAGCGGAAATTCAATATTGTCCTGCCAAAATCACCAATCGGGCGCGCGAAACCTGATCTTCAAACTGAAGATTCCAATTCTCGTTCTGACGCGAAGCTTCCTGTCCCCGGCGAAAAAACATCGGCTGAACCTGTAGCGGCTGTGTCGCTCCCTGTACTTCCGGAAGTAAAAATCAGCAATGAGAATTTGGTCAAAATACAGGTACACTTTGTGGAATCTCCGATGATCCTTACGCCGAATGACAAAACGGGTATTCAGGATGATCCAGTGCCTCCTTCTCCATCCCTGATTTCAAGAGGCGTCACCCGACACAGATTTGTCAGCGAATCATCTGCGCAAACGCGACCAAGGAGAGTTTCAGCTACTGAAAACAATCCGAGTTCAGCTGAAATCCTGCCGAAAACCAGAAAACGGCGTGTCACATCACTTGGCGCTGCCCCTCGCAGCAATCCATAACCACAGTCCGATTCACTTAACATTAATAGTCTTGACAGTCAGGACAATCGGATATTACATTTCTGCGCACACATACTTTCACCAGCGCAAAAAATCAGCCTTGTAAGATTGCGTCAATTCATTTTGTGCAATTGGCAGCCAGTTGAATAGAAATAAGGCAGAAATTTTTGTGAAGGATAGTTACCTGTGAAGAAGTTTATTTGCTCTCCTATAAATTACCCATCAATTTCACCAGCTGCGTTGTTGGCGGCTCCCGTCATTTAAAAAATCCATTCCGTATCCGAGCCTTCCCCAGATTTTATCTCCTCCCTGAGTCAAAAGCTCAGGGAGGAGTCCCGCATTGTTGCAGGAAATTTTACAGCCTGAGTGATTTGAGGTATTCGCGGAAAGCATCGCCAAGATCAGGGCGCTTGAGCGCAAATTCGACGGTGGCCTGAAGGAAACCGAGCTTATCGCCGGCGTCATGTCTACGGCCTTTGAACCGGTAGCCGTAAAATGGACGCCGCTTCGCGAGTGCCCGCAACGCATCAGTGATCTGAATTTCTCCGCCCACTCCGGCGACAGTTTGTTCGATCAGCGGGAAGACCTCAGGCAGGAGAAGGTAGCGGCCGATAATTGCCAGGTTGGAGGGCGCATCCTGCGGTTCTGGCTTCTCGACCATGTCGCTGATGCGGAAAACATCGGGTGCAATTTCTTCACCGGCGATCACCCCGAAACGGGAGATGGCTTCGCCTTCGACTTCCTGAACTGCAAGCACGGGCGCGCCGTCGTAGCGCTCGTAAACTTCGATCATCTGTTTGAGGCAGGGGACTTCACTATCAATGATGTCGTCACCGAGCAGGACCGCGAATGGCTCATTGCCGACCAGATCACGCGCCGTCAGCACGGCGTGACCAAGGCCCAAGGCCTGCTTCTGCCGCACGTAAGCGAGATTGGCCATGCTTGAGACTTCCCGAACGGTTTCCAATAAATCGCTTTTACCACGCTCCTCAAGAGTCTTTTCCAGTTCGAATGAAACGTCGAAGTGATCTTCAATCGCGTTCTTGCCGCGTCCGGTAATGATGATGATGATGTCAACTCCGGAATGCAGCGCCTCCTCGACGACGTATTGAATCAGCGGCTTGTCCACCAGCGGCAACATCTCTTTCGGCTGCGCCTTGGTGGCGGGCAGGAATCGCGTCCCGAGCCCCGCCGCCGGGAACATGGCCTTGCGAATTTTCTGAGCCATTGAAAATGTCTCCTCTTTGATCTGCTTATTCGGGCGGGGAGATGACTTCGGTATTCAAGTAGGGAATCAGCGCCTCGGGCACTTTCACAGAGCCGTCCGCCTGCTGAAAGTTTTCCAGAATGGCCAGCCAGGTTCGACCAACCGCGAGGCCCGATCCGTTCAGCGTGTGGACGAATTCTGTTTTCGATTTGCCGTCACGCTTGAAGCGGATCTGCGCGCGCCGCGCCTGGAAGGCCTCGCAATTGGAGCAGGAAGAGATCTCACGGAAAGTCTGCTGGCTCGGCAGCCAGACTTCGATGTCATAAGTCTTCGCCGCGGAAAAACCCATATCGCCGGTCGAAAGCGCTACGACCCGATAAGGCAGGCCGAGGCGTTGCAAAATCGTTTCAGCGTCCCGCGTGAGTTTTTCGAGGGCTTCGTAAGAGTCTTCGGGTCTTGTAATCTTCACCAGTTCGACCTTATCGAACTGGTGCTGGCGAATCAGGCCGCGAGTGTCGCGCCCGTAGCTGCCTGCTTCCGAGCGGAAGCAGGGGGTGTAGGCGGTGTAATTGAGCGGCAGGTCTTTCTCGCCCAGAATTTCATCGCGGTGCAGATTGGTTAGCGGCACCTCGGCAGTCGGGATCAGATAAAACCCGCGATCGTCGGTGAGCTTGAAAAGATCGGCCTCAAACTTGGGCAACTGCCCGGTGCCGAAAAGAGTATCCGCGTTGACGATGAACGGCGGCAGCATTTCCCGGTAGCCGTTTTCGCTGGTGTGCAGGTCAAGCATGAAATTGATCAGCGCCCGCTCAAGTTTCGCGCCCGTGCCGCTGAGGACGCTGAATCTGGCGCCCGTAATCTTCGTGGCCCGCTCCTGATCAAGGATGCCGAGCAGGTTGCCGAGATCAACGTGATCCTTCGGTTCGAAACCTTCGGCTGCAAAATCGCGAGGCGTGCCCCAGCGACGAACCTCGGCATTTGCATGTTCGTCGCTGCCGACCGGCGCTGATTCGTGCGGCAGATTGGGGACGCGCGTAAGGATGACGCGCAATTCTTCTTCAATCTCATTGATGCGCACATCGAGCGCCTTGGCCTGTTCCCCGGCCTGCTTCGATTCAGCCTTTTTCGCCTCGGCTTCGTCTTTCTTCCCTTCCCGCATGAGCGCGCCGACTTCCCTGCTGATCCGGTTGCTCGCAGCGTTCAGTTCGTCGCGCCGCGGGACGAGCGAGCGCCGCTCACTGTCGAGTTTTGTGAAATCTGCCAGCAGCGTGGGGTCGAAGTTTCGTGTGGCCAGTTTTTCGCGCACGAGATCGAAATGCTCGCGCACATAATGAACATCAAGCATGGTTAACCTCTCGGGGACGAAATGAAGCAGTACCGTAAAGTACGCATCCGGCGGAAGGCTGTCAAGTATATCTTCCGGCGAAGGCATCCGGCGGGCGCGTCTGCTATAATCGCCGCGCTTTCAAAGCGGATGAGGCAAATGATGCGAATTGCGATAGCAGGGGCAGGGCCCGCCGGAGCGCACTTGGCGTATCTGCTCGGTAATAATGGATGCGAAGTGCTGCTCTTCGATGCCCGCGGACAGGCTTGGGAGAAACCCTGCGGCGGTGGCGTGACGACAAAAGCACTTCGTGAATTTGATTTCCTGCGGGGCCACGACGCGCCAATGCAGATGGTTTCGTCCGTGCGCGTGATCGCCGCGAGTGGCAGGGAAATAACGATCAAACCAAAAAGTGACTTTGCGATCTACTCACGCGCTGAGATGGATCGAATGATGCGCCAGCGCGCTGTGGATGTGGGCGCAAAGTTTATTGCCGCGAGGGTGGCTCTCATCACCCGTGCTTCGGGGAGGTGGGAACTGACCACACAGACGGGTGAACATTACGGCTGCGACTTCCTGGTCGGCGCAGATGGCGCAACCAGCAAGATTCGGCGGCGACTCGGTGTGGAGTTCGCGTCGCAGGATTATTGTTACGCGCTCGGCTGGCATGTGAGGGGGAGCGATCCTGAATCGTCAGCGTCGTCACGGGTTGACATCAGGTATTTGAAAAACGGCACGGGTTACATCTGGGGGTTCCCACGCACAGATCATCTGTCTTACGGCATCGCGTCGAAATATCGGGAAAAGACCCCGGCACAATTGAAGGCCGAACTGCTTGAATTCATCGAGGCGGAATCTCCCGACATCGCCCGCGAGATCAAATCCGCCGCGCATCATTCCACGCCGCGGGCGGAATTTTACGGCGCGATGCTTCCGGCGCTCGAAGTCGAAAGCTGGGATCGGCTGCGCACGAGCGACGCGAAACAGAACTGGGCGTTAATCGGCGACGCGGCAGGGTTCGTTGATCCGCTCACCGGAGAGGGGATTTATTACGCGATCAAATCAGCAGAACTGCTGGCGCAGGCCCTGACGCAACGAGTCAGGGATTACGACGAGATGTGGCGCGCGGAGTTCGGCGCGGAGATGAGGCGCGCCGCGCAACTGCTGCCGCGATTTTATCTGGGGAAATTTGCGGGCGCGCCATTTACTGAAAGGGTCGTCCAGTTCGCTCGCCTGCATCGCGGAGTGCGCGATACCTTGAATGATCTGATTGCAGGCGATCAGGGCTATCTGAATCTGAAGCCACGCTTGTTTCGAAGCATGCTTTCAATTGTCTGAAAACATACGGCAGGCAATCCACTGACCTGCCCGAAATGCCCGATTGAATTTCGACATGCCGTTCATGAGAGGCCGCAGATGAAAGAAATCCTGACAGGCACAGTCAAAGGCCCGGGCGAGAATCCGCACGAGTTCACTTTCATCACGACCGACAACGTGCAGACGCGCATCGGCGAATATGTCTATTACAGCGCGCACAGCGGGGATGCCGGTGATGGCGAATTGAAGATCGTCGGGACGATCATTGAGCGGCGGCTGGTGCGCAATCTGCCTGACAGTTTTCTGGCCGACCCGAACACGCCGCCCGCGCTGGTTTCGAGCCTCATCGGGCTGACCGAAGAGGGCGCGGAGATTTATGAAATCGTGGTCGAAACAATCGGCTTTTTCAGCGACACGCTCGGCGATTTCATCAACCCGCGCATCCCGCCGACGCCGGGGCAGCCGGTTTACTTTGCGTCGAATGAAATGCTGGCGCGCCTGCTTTCGCCGAAACAGAAAGGCGAGACGGGCGGCGCGCACATCGGCTCGCTGCTCACGCGCAAACGCGACGAAGTGCCCATCATTCTTTCGGTCAGGGAAGTCGTTTCCACACACCTCGCCGTGCTGGCGAGTACCGGCGCTGGCAAGAGCTACACGGCCAGCGTGCTGATCGAAGAATTGATGATGCCGCACAATCGGGCCCCGGTGTTGATCGTTGACCCGCACGGCGAATACCACACGCTCCGCGAGATTCACAATCACCCGGCCTTCATCGAAGGTGGCTACAAACCCGAAGTCAGAATCTTCACGCCCGATAAAATCAGAGTCCGGATCTCGACGCTCACTGAAAACGACATTCTCTATCTGCTGCCGGAAATGACCGAAAAGATGCGGACGTTCCTCAGCCAGGCGTACAAAGCGCTCATCAACAGCCGCACCGGTTCGCGCCTGTGGGGATTTCAGGATTTGCTGAGTGAAGTGCTGGCGCTCAAGTACGAAGACGCGAAAGGGCAGGGAGGCGGCAACGTCAGCACGATTGACGGGCTGGAATGGCGGTTGCGACGGCGCTTCGAGCAGAGCAGGGTTTTTTCCGACAGTGAACACATTCCGCTTCAGGATTTGTTCCGCCCCGGCCAATGCACAGTGCTGCAACTCTCGGACATTGATGAAAACGAACAGCAGGTGATCGTCGGGGCTTTGCTGCGCCGCACCAACAAAGCCCGCGTTGCGACGGTACGTGGTGTCGCAAGCGATGAGGAATCGAATCTTCCCTACCCCGTTTTCGTCCTGCTCGAAGAAGCGCATCGTTACGCGCCTGCCGGAGTGAAAGTCGTTTCAACCGACATTCTCAAACAGATTCTTTCCGAAGGTCGCAAATTCGGCGTCGGCATCGGCTTGATCACGCAACGTCCGGGCAAACTCGATCAGGACGTGCTGTCGCAATGCATGACGCAATTCATCATGCGCATCGTCAATCCGATTGACCAGCAGACGATTGCCTCGTCAGTCGAAGGCGCGGGGCGGCGATTGCTTGATGAACTGCCGGCGCTGACCAAGGGACAGGTGATCGTTTCGGGCGTGGCCGTGAATACGCCGGTGCTGTGTCAGGTGCGGACTCGCATCACGAGGCATGGCGGCGAAACGATTGATGCGCCGACGGAGTGGCAGCAATATTTTTCGGCAAAGTCGAAAACTCAGCGCGAGCGTGACGAGGCGGTGCTGGTCAGGCCCGGCGGGAAAAAAGAAGAACGGCTGGACGGGTTCACGATCTGAGTGATGAAAGCCTGGAAACTCACGCTCGAATACGACGGCACGCGCTACTCCGGCTGGCAGGAACAGCAGAACGCGCGAACCGTTCAGGGCGAGTTGCGAAAAGCAGCTGAAGACTTCTTCGGCACTCGCGTTGACCTCGGCGGCGCGGGTCGGACGGACGCGGGAGTGCATGCGCTCGCTCAGGCCGCACACCTGAAGGTCGAACCCCGCAGGGCGAAGATCAAATCAGTCCCCCGCCCACAGGAATTGCTTTACGCCCTCAATGACCGCCTGCCCGCAGACATCTGCGTTCTTGAAGTTGAGGAAACTGATCCACGTTTTCACGCCCGACACGATGCAGTCGCTCGCTCTTACCTTTACCAGATCTCAACGCGGCGCACGGCCTTTGGCAAGAAGTACGTCTGGTGGGTGAAAGACAAGCTGGATGTCGCGGCGATGTCGAAGGCCGCGCAACTGATCGCGGGTCATCACGACTTCGTGACGTTCAGCAAGCGCGACGCGGCGCGACCGGATGAATCAACCATTGTCGCAGTCGAATCCGCTGAGGTCACGACCGAAGAGCATCTGATCCTCTTTCGCATCACGGCTTCACACTTCCTGTGGAATATGGTGCGCCGTCTGGTCGGGACTCTCGTCGAAGTCGGGAGGCATAATCTGAGCGTTGAAGATTTCGCCGCGATGCTGAATGGTAAATCTGGCGCCGCCGCCGTCTGGACTGCCCCGCCGTCAGGGCTTTTTCTTGAAAGTATTGAGTACGACCAGGCGTGGAAGAGCCGCCGGTGATCAGCCGTACATCAGGTAAGCGAGAATTTCGTGCTTGCGCGGATGAGAGTCAATCCATTCCTTCATCCGTTTGATTTCTTCCACTCCTTCTTCACCGAATTTCTTCAGGTAAATCTGTTCCTGATTGCGCTGCGATTCCTCGCGCCTGACCTGCGACTGCCAGGGCGCGGTAAAAATCGTGTAGACGTCATCGTGCAGGTTGCGGGCTTTCAGCGCCTCCCACTCATCTTTGTCAAACCACACGCCGCGGCAGTTGCCGCACTGATCCAGCGAGAAGCTGAAACCATGGCCGACCTTGTAGCGAACGAGAATGCTGCGGCATTCCGGGCAGTGTTTGACGACGAGCGCGCCCGTCGCCGGCGGATTAGGCGCGGGAGCCGCCGCTGATTCTTCGAACTCAGGCAGCTTTTCTCTGTGATGTTCGCGCCACTTCCAGTATTCGAACGACTGAATCCAGTTGCCGCCGCATTTATTGCAGTGGCGCGAAGAGAGAAGGCCTTCGAGCGCGGAGAGCGCCAATTCCTCGGTTTTGCAGACCGGGCATTTCATAAATTCACCTCGCTGATAAATGTCCGGGCGACTGTCTGGAGCCGGACAGGGTAAAATGATTGCGCAATGTTAAAGCTGCGATCAGAAGACATCAAACGAAAAGCGCGTGAGCTGGGATTTCATAAGGTCGGCATCGTGGCCGCGACCGCGCTGACTGAAGAGGGCGCGCGGTTGCGTGAATGGCTCGCGCGGAACTTTCATGGGCAGATGGCCTATATGGCCCGCGACCCGGAGCGGCGGTCTGACCCGCGCCGGCTGATGCCTTCAGCGAAATCGGTCGTCTGCGTGGCGCTCAATTACTACCGGCCCGAAAAGCATTCTGACCTGCCGGGAACCGGAAAGATTTCGCGCTATGCATGGGGCGACGATTACCACGACGTGCTGCGCGACAAGCTCATGACTCTGCTCGCGTGGATTCGTGAACGCGAACCGGAAGTTGGGGGGGGAATCTGTGTGGACAGTTCGCCGATGATGGACAAGGCGTGGGCCGTGCGTGCGGGCCTGGGCTGGGTCGGCAAACACACGAATCTGATCACGCGCGATTATGGATCGTGGGTTTTCCTGGGCGAACTGCTGCTTTCCGTCGAACTCGATTACGATAACCACATTGAACCTGACCGTTGCGGCAAATGCACCGCCTGCATCGAAGCCTGCCCGACTCAGGCGATCATCGGGCCTTACAGACTGGACGCGACGCGGTGCATTTCCTACGGGACGATTGAGCTGCGCAGTGAAGAGTTGCCGGGACCGATCCGGGAGCATCTGGAAGGCTGGGTCTTCGGCTGCGACATTTGTCAGGACGTTTGTCCATGGTCGCGGTTTTCAAGGCCGAGTGATGAGGCTGGCTTCGCGCCGCGACCGGGAATCACTGAGCCGAAGCTCGAAGAACTCATCAATCTGACTCAGGAAGAATTTTCCGAAAAATTCCGCCGCAGCCCAGTCAAACGGGCAAAGCTCGCAGGGTTGCGTCGGAATGCACTAGCCGTAAGAGCAACAGAAACCGGGAGCATGGAAAAAATGGCGGAGCAGGGGTTATCCACAATTCATGGGTCTCAATCTGATTCTGAAAATGATCCGTCAAATTAATGACGGGGAGAGCTTTGTTGAGTTTTCCACAGCCTTTCCCACAATTTTCCCACAAGCTTTTCCACAGCGATTGAGTGGCGCAGGGCAGATCAGGAGAATGAGAAGAACAGGTTACCTGAAGAAAAATATCTCAAACTCTCACGTTAATATTTCTCCGCCCTGACCCTTTCGCCCTCGGGGCATCTGCCAGTAGTGAGCATCGTGTCACTTGTACTCACTTTATTCCCGCGTTCGTCACGCGCTTACCAGTTCGCAGTCCCTGTGGTAACCTGACGCGCATTCTGTCAGGTCAGCGACCACAACCGATTTACTTCAGCAATTCAGGAGAGCCGGGATGCCACTACAGGACCACAGTACCGCAGTGCGCAAATGCGTTTCGTGTCAACGCTGCTTTGATCCGAAGGCGCAGTTCTGCCCGGACTGCTTTATTGAGCTGGTCAGCCTCGAACTGATTCCGCCGATCATCAACTCGCGTTACCGGCTGGAGCATGTGGTTGGCAGCGGTGCTTTCGGGATAGCTTTTACGGCGCAGGATCTGAAGGATGGGCGCGAGGTTGTCGTGAAGGTGGTGCGTGCCGGTGTCATCGCCGATCCGCGGGTGCAGGATCAATTCCTGCGGGAAGCCCGGCTGGCGGCACAGCTCTCGCACCCGCAGATTGGCGCGTTGTATGACTACGGCATGCTGCCCGATGCCAGCGCTTTTCTGGTCCTCGAACTGGTGCGCGGCAGGTCACTCCGCGGCGAGATGAAGCGCGTTGGCCGGTTCACGCCGGATCAGGCCTTCGCCATTCTCTCTGAAACGGCGTCCGCGCTTGACGTGGCACATCGGGCCGGGCTGGTACATCGTGACCTCAGACCCGAGAGCATCGCCATTATTCCGTCTGCCGAATCGGGCCCGTCAGGGATCAAGCTCTTCGATTTCGGCCTGGCTGTGATTACGAACAACCTGCCTCTCTCAGAGCGAGCGCGGGCCAGCCCCGGAGTGCTGCGCGGGGGGGAAGCAGATCCACAATCTGACATCTACAGTCTGGGCCTGATCGGATACGAAATGCTGGCCGGGAAACCGCTGTTCAGCGCCCCGCAGGCCGGCGAGCTTCGCGCGAAGCATCTCAACGAAAGGCCCCAGCCGCTGCGCCTGCTCTGCCCGGAGATCCATCCGCTGTTCGAGGCTGCGATTATGAAGGCGCTCGAAAAGGAGTCGTGGCAGAGACAGCAAACCGTCGCGGAATTCAAACGCGATCTGTCGCGAGTACACAGCATCAGATAACGCAGAGATCAGATGAGGCGGCTTCCGGCAGCCATCTGATCTCTGTCTTTATCTCGCCCTGCCGAACAGTACTCTCACTTCTCCGGCCCCTGTTCGCTGATTGAGGAGGCTTGCCGCATTTGGAATCCCGATGACCAGATCGCCCGGCACTGAGCCATTGAGTTCGCCGATGGCGAGACCTCCGGTGCCGATGAAATCTCCTGAATCCGCGCCAAAGATCGTCAGCGGTGCAGGTGTCTTAGCGAGATCAATTACCCCGCCCAAGCCGCTGCGCGCGCCGAAGATCAGATAAACTGCGCCGCAATCCGGACGCGGCACGCCCGAACTCGCGCCCGGCGAACCGACAGCCAGATCAGTAACCCCGTCACCAGTGTAATCGCCAACTGCCAGGCTTGTGCCAAGTCCCGGAGAGGCGTCATTACCGTTGGGCGCCCCAAAGATGGTCAAATCCGCCGCGCTCTTTGACAGATCAAAGGTGCCGGTCAGGGTATTCGAGCCGAAGAAGACGTGAACCTCACCCGAGTTGACACTCTGATTTCCAGCCCCGCCGCTGCGGGGCGCACCCACGATCAGGTCACCCCTGCCATCGCCATTCAAATCTCCAATCGCCACCGCGAGTCCCATCCGATCACCTGAATCACGACCGAGAACAGTCAGGTCACTCGTCTGCGAGCCAAAGACGCGATCCCCGCTGAGCGATGAAGAGCCGTAGACCAGATAGACCGCGCCCCGCTGAGTCTGTGAATCCAGCGCGGGCGCGCCAATGGCAAGATCAGCAAAACCATCGCCATTGACGTCGCCGACAGCCAGCGCGGAGCCGATCTGACCATTCGGCGCAGGGCCGGACACGCTGAAAGTTCCTGAGTTATTAGCCAGGTCAATTGTGCCCGTGAGAGTTGCCCCGCCGGCGAACAGGTAGACGCGCCCGGCATCAGTCAGCGAGGCAGCTATGCCCGGCACATCAAAAAGCGGCGCGCTAACAATCAAATCCACCGCCCCGCTCTTTTTAGTCACGCCGCCAACAGCCACCCTTATTCCCAGCAGGTCATTCGAGCTGCTGCCGACGAGCGTCAGATTCGCGGCCCGATCAATCGTCGAAGTCCCCGCCGCGAGTTTGCCGAAACGCGCGTAGACTTTGCCGCAATTTGTCCGCAGCGGCCTGCCACTCGCGTCCAGCAAATCAGCCCCTGGCGCGCCGATGATCAGGTCATTATTGCCATCACCGTTGATGTCGCCGATCGCCAGACTGGCGCCGAGCAGATCACCGGGGCTTTCGCCGACGAGCGTCACGTCAGGCGCCGTCTTTTGCAGATCAATCGAACCGTTGGACAACTTGCCGAAGAAGACATAAACGCGACCGTTATCAACACCCGATCCGTTAGCCCTTGGCGCGCCGACGACCAGATCGGCAATGCCGTCGCCATTCAGATCGCCCGTCGTGACAGCGGTGCCAACCGCATCGCCGGCATCATTCGCCCCCACGACAGTTGCTCTGTCGCCGAAGACGGTGAAGTTTTCCGGGTCAATCGAGAAGTCGTGCAGGACATCGTTGACCGTGATTATCACCGTTCTGGTATCGCTCACGGGGGGTGAGCCGTTGTCGGTCGCCCTGAAAGTAACCGCATAAGTCGCAGCCTGTGTGAAATTCGGCGTCCACGAGAAGACGCCATTGACGGCATCGAACTGGGCGCCCGCAGGGAGGACGGGCACATTCAGGGTGACAGTCTGCCCCGCGTCCACGTCCGTCGCCGAAACGGTAAAACGCAGGGATTGTCCTTCATTGACGGTTTGCGGCCCCGGCACTGTCAGCACCGGCGGATCGTTGACCGGCGTGATGCTGAGCATCACGAGGGCTTCATTGCTGTTGACCAGCCCGTCATTGACCCTGAAAGAAAAACTGTCATTGCCGTTGTAATTCGCCGCCGGCGTGTAAGTCACGTTGGGCGGGGTCCCGCTGAGCGAGCCATGCTGAGGAGTGTTGCGGAGTTCCCAGGTCAGGGCATCACCGTCCAGATCGTTGGCTGTGAGCGTGATACCGGTCGGAGTGTCTTCGTTGAGCGTCACGGCTTGCGGACTCGCGGTTGGAGTGCGGTTGACGTTGGTGACGGAGATGGTAATCGTCTGGCTGTCGCTTCTGGCCGGCGAGCCGTTGTCGGTCACAGTGAAAGTCACCGGCACGTTAACTGTCGGCTGCGCCTGCGAAGCGACGTCGAACCCCGGCGTGTAGCTGAAAGCGCCGGTCGAGCTGTTGATCGTCGCACCGGCGAGGGGATTTGCCAGCGAGTAAGTGAGCGTCTGTCCCGCGTCGGGGTCGGTGGCCGAAAGCGTGAAGCTCACATTGCTGTTTTCGCTGGTGGCCTTGTTGCCCGGATTGGTCAGCACAGGCGGCCTGTTAACGTCTCTGACCGTCAGCGAAATGTTGCGCGTCTTACTAAGTCCGAAATTGTCAGTGGCTGTCAGCGTCAGCGTGTAAGCGCCTGAATCGTTGAAGCCCGGGTTAAAGTTCAGGGCGTAAAAATCACCGATGGCTTTGAAGACTGAAACGAAACCGGCCCCGGTGACGCTCACGTCCACCGTCTGATTACGGTCAGGGTCACCGGCCACGAATCTGATGCTGGTGTTCCTGCCTTCGTCTACCGTCATACTGAACGGGGCCAGAAAGTAGGGCTGACGATTGAGCGTTGCCGACGGCAGTTCGATGTTCGGCGTGATCACCGTTATTCCCCCCGGGACTGCGGGAACAGGGTCGCTTTGTTTGCGCTCAATCCGCCCGGTCGGGCGGATAAAGCTGGCTTCAACTGAAATCTGTTCGCCGGGTCTGACCGGGACGTTGCGCAGGATAAAACCGCCATTGCCGTCGGTAAATGCCTCCCTGCCGCGCACTCTCACCAGCACGCGACGAACCGGGATTGTGCCGCCGGCGTCCACCACGCGCCCGATGACAGTAGTCGTCGGCAGAAGCACTGAAGCAAAGTAAACCCCGGTTCGCGTGATCGCGCCGTTCGCAGTCTCGATGCGCTGGCCGTCCGAGGAGACTGTTGCCGTCCCGACTTCGACAAACTCGCCGACCGTCGGACTCCCGTTAGCCTGATCAAACTGAAAAAGCTTTGCCTGAGTCCCGGGCGGAAGATTGTCGGGATTGGGAAAGCTGAGCTTGCCGCCCGGATTGAGTATTACCCCGAACGGCGTGATCTGCGCGATGGCACTGCTGAAAAATCCGGCCGGCAAACCTGTCGGGGTGCGGCTGTTTTCAAGCAGCGTCAGGGTGATTATTCCCCCGGTCGCTCCGTTGGGAAATGTCGCGCTGCCCGGCGGAATGTCGAGTATCACATTGCCAGTCTGAATTGATCCGGTTACTTCCTGCGCCGACTCCGCACTCTCAGTTCCGCCTGCGGGGTCGCCGCCTGTTCCGACTGACAGGCCCGGCCCGGTGGACTGCTGCATCGCGACCGGCTGCGAAAACTGGTTGTCGCGGTTCGCGGTGACAATCTTCTTGAGCGTGAGTTTGGGGTAAGGCGGGGAGGTCAGATCAGTGGCGTCCATCTCAACGATTGCCGCGCCGGCAGGCACGTCGGGCAGGATGAACAGCCCTTCGGAGTTGGTGGTCGTCGTGATGGGGCTCCCGCCCTGATACCTGACCGTGACGCCGCTCATCGGCTGACGGTTGGTGTCTTCGATAAAGCCGCTGATCGAGGTGCGGACCGGGAGCGAGTTGGAGCTTATTCCTTCACCCTGCTGTGTGCGCACGCTGACTGAGCCCGTTTCAACCCCGAAAGGTACAGTCACTGAAAGCTGTGTGGACGACGCCGAGTTAATATCCGCCTCAGTCCCGGCGATCCGCACGGTGTTGTCCGCCGGATTGCCCGAAAACCCCGACCCGTTGATCGTCAGTGTCTGGCTGGCCAGCACATTCGGTGATCCGAAGCTCGAAACTGTCGGGATGACGCTGCCGGGCGCGCCCGCAATTTCTATCTCACCCAGATTCGATGAACCGAAGCCGGTGGCTGTCACGGAGATGTCAATTTTGCCGCGACCGATCAGGCTGCGCGGAATTTCCAGGTTGATCTGATCCAGGCCGGCGAAGTCCGGCTGCCGCCCGGCATAATCGGGAATGACTTCCGTCCCGCCGATCACCACGCGGATACTTTCATTGACGTTCTGATCGCCATTCGGATCAGGGGCTTTACGGATGCCGGACAGGAAAAGCACCAGGAAAACTCGTTCGCCTTCCGGGCCGAGGTCAATGGGTTTGGTCACCAGTCGCCCCGTTGAAGTATTCAGCTGAGACACCGATTCATAAATCTGCTCGTTGTTGGTCTTCACCCGCAACGCTAACGCGGCGGGCACGCCCGACCCGTCAGCGTTGGCGGAAAAAACCGCGGGCCCGGCCTGCTTCACCTGGACTGTCCCATTTGAAGTGATTCCATTGCCGGCATGCACAACGACGTTTGCCGTGCCCGAAGCGGTGCCGGCAGGGATCACGAAATTGATCTGCCCTGCGGAAACAAAGAACAGTTGCGCCGCCTGCCCGTTGATTTCGACCGTCGTCCCGCCGAGCGAGGTCGGCAGCGGGGTCGTCGTCGCGAGGGCCGTCTGCGTCGCGAGCTGGGTCCCGAAAGCTGCAACGATGGATTCCGGCGCTATCGCCGACCCTTCATAACTCGCGGCGGAAACCGTGGTGACGGGAGTGGCATTCTGTGGCCGCAATGCCGCGGCCCTTGCTGTCGCACTGATTTTGCCGATGGAACTCCCTGCAAATGACAAACCCTCCCTCAAGCTGAAGCCGGAAGGAGAAATCTGCAGAATGCCCGCGACGGCCAGCGAAACAGCCGACAGCATCGGCAGGAGCATGAGGCCCCCCCTGCGGCAGCGACTGACGGATGAGGCGTGAGAATGTCGTGTCAAAGCCTGAGTGAGATCGTGCAACGGCATAGTTCCACTCCCGGTTATTTTCAGCCAGCCACCCGGGCAAGGGCTTTGCGGACAGGTTACGTGACTGCCCCGGACGGGTGGCGGACGAATTGCCATTTATGAGCTGAGGTCGGCAAAAGGTGATCAACGGGGCGATCAGCGAAAAGTAAAATCAGGGTGAGGATAGGCCGCCTCTTTCGGTAACTGCGAATCCGCAGAGGGTCAGCGCCAAACAGACTTGCAGGGGGTTCGGGGAAATACCTCCGGGGTGAAACCTGAGCTTTGAGTCCGTTCCGGCGCACCAAGTATAACAAAGCCGCCATGCGCCGCAAGCAGTAAAATCAATCACATTCACTGCCCCCGTCCAATGATAAAAAAGGCGGGAACGCGCATCCACTGACCGCGCCCCCGCCCGCAGACAGGAGTTTTCATCCCATAACTCTTTGCCGGACCTTTTACTCAGCCACGAATCAGCCCCTTGAAATTCGCCGGGCTGACCTGGTAGCCGGGGAAGATCGCATTCGGATTGTCAGCTCCCAGGTGACGCGCGGCAATCTCACCAAAGACGTCACGGAAATCCGTCGTCAGCTTCAGATCGCGGCCTTCGTAAAGCTGGTCACTCTTGAGCCCCGGCCACTTGCCGTAAACCTTGCCGCCTTTGACTTCACCGCCCAGCACGAACATGCAGCTCGCGTGTCCGTGATCGGTGCCGCGATTGCCGTTTTCGCGGGCCGTGCGCCCGAACTCAGTCATCGTCAGAATGACGACGTCACCGGCACGATCCTTCAGGTCGGCATACAGCGCGGAAATGCCCTGCGAAAATTCGATCAGGCGTGCGGCCAGTTGTCCCTGCGCAGACCCCTGATTGGCATGGGTATCCCACCCGCCAACTGAAGTGAAAGCGACTTCAAGGCCGATGTCGGATTTGATCAGTTGCGCGATCTGACGCAGGTTATTGCCGAACTCTCCGCGCGGATAATTGATGCCTGCGGCGGGCTGATACTGGCCGGGGTTGACGCGCTTGAGCATTTTGACCGCTTCAAAGGTCTCGCGACCGGTGCCGCGCAGCGAATCATTGACGGCCTGATCATAGAGCGCTTCAAAACCACTCTGCGCCGAGCCGCCCATCTGACCCCCGCCGCGAATCCCGAATTCATTCAGGTTACTCATCGCGAGTGCCGGCGCCCGCCCCTGCATCGCGCGCGGCATTGTTGCCCCCAGAGCGACGGCGCGGAAAGGCGTCGCCTTCGGATCGGCTTTGCTCTGCAGGTAGCGGTTGAGCCAGCCGTCGCTCGTGCTTTTTACGCCGGGCGTTCCTGATTCCATGTAATCCTGCGCGTCAAAGTGCGAGCGCGTATTGTCGGGCGAGCCAACCGCGTGGACGATGGCGAGCTGGCCGGAATCCCAGATCGGCTTGAACGGCGAGAGCGCCGGGTGCAGGGCGAAGAAACCGTCGAGGTCAATGGCGGTCAGCTGATCGCCACTCTTCGGCCGCGGCACCGCGATGTTCTGGCGGATGTCGTAATACGTCTGCTCGCCGTAGGGAACGACTGCATTCAGGCCGTCCATCGCGCCGCGCTGGAAGATAGTGATCAGGACTTTCTTCCGGCCACGATTATTGGTCTGGGCCAGCGCGCGGGCCAGGAATGAGGGCGATTGAGTCGCAAGCCCGAGGCTCGCCAGCGCCACGCCACCGCCTTTGATGAAGAATCTTCTGGATACTGACATTGTTTCACCTCAATTCAGATCTTTGGTGAAGTCAGGCTTTCATATCTGAATCCGAGAGCCTGACTTCCCTGTCCCGTTATTTACTGCCGCTGAAACTCCGGCGATCCCAGAACGAGACCGACGATTCTGGCAACATCGGTGTTCGCATTCTGCCCGCCCGCGGCGACCATCTGCGGGTCATTGAGTTGTTTGCTGAGTGTCGCGCGCGTCTGCGGGGACATCTCACCGTTAAGTAACAGCCTGATGACCTGGTCCGTGATCTGCCCGGGGCCGGCGGTATTCTGCGCGCTCACCAGTGAGTCAAAATTCGCCCGCGTGCCCGGGATGCGATTCCCGCTCAGAGCCAGCGCGAAGTTCATGCGCTGGAGCAGTGCGCCCGTGTTCACCCATGTTTCGGCTGCTTCCGGGTAACCCGTCGGAGGCTGCATCATGTAAAGCGGCTCGCCCATCTGTGCCATCCAGCGGTGGAAGGGTTGGGTACCGTCCGTGTCGGCGCCAAGCGCGCGCACCGCGCTGACGGTCATTTCAAAAGGAGTCTTGATCTTGGCGCGGTAACTTTCCGCCGACCAGAACTCCGGCGAAGTCAGAATTGAGCGGACCACTTCGCGCAGATCGCCGTCGGTCTTCAGGAAGACCTGAGCCGTCCGGTCAATCAGCGACTGCGGCGGATTGTCCGAGACGAAGCGTCGCGCCAGTTTCGTCGCGATGAATTTCGCGGTCGAAGGATGATGCGCGAGCAATTTGATCACCGCCTCGCCATCCTTGATCCCGCCGCCGGCTGGGATCTTCTGGCCCAGTACGACCTTTTCACCGTCGTCGTGCATCCAGGGCGCGAAGACAAAACCGCCGCCACGCAGGGGCTGCCGGATCGTCCAGCCGGTGAAGCAGCGGGCTACTTCCTGAACGTCCTTCTGCGTGTAGCCGCCGTCCACGCCGAGCGTGTGCAGCTCCATAATTTCGCGCGCGTAGTTTTCGTTGATCCCGCGGCTGCGCTTTTGCTGTTTCGCCATCTGCTGCCGGTCGGGCTGTTGCTGATTCTGACCGCCCCGGATCTGGTCAGGCATCCGGTTGGGGCGACCGAATCCGCCGATAACGAATCTCTGGTTGCGGCGCATCTGGCGGTCATTCACGTTCGCGTTATTAAGCCTGCCAAATCCCATGCCCTGCGGCCCTCTGGCGTTCGGCGACATACTCTGCCAGTTATCCAGATAGAAAAGCATCCCTGGGCTTTGCGCCGTCGCGCGCAGCAGGTCCTCGAATTTGCTGAAGACATGCGGGCGGATGGTGTCGCGCTCGTAGGGCGTAATAAACATCCGGCTGGGGCCTTTGCCCGCGAAGATGTTGAAGTGATTGAACCAGAAGTCGGTCAGGACTTCCTGCAACTGCCGCTCGCTGTAAACGGCGCGCAGGATCCGCGCCTGCTGCGCTTCCTGAAGCGCTTCCTGCTGAGGTTTGTAACCAAGTTCCTGCATCATCTCGCGAATCTCGCGCCGCCGTTTGGCCAACTCTTCCGGGCTCAGATTTGCGGTCGGATTCTCCTGAGCTGCCGGTTTGGCCTGCTGGTTTTCAGGAACCTCCATCTTATTGTCAGCCTGAGTCGCATTCTTCTGCGCCTTGAATTCCTTGTTCTCCGCCTTAAAACCTTTCACATCAATTCCGCGTGCCAGCAGCGCCTGCTGAATGATGGCGCCTGGCGGATAGGTCGCGGCCAGTTGTTCGGCGCTCAGGTTGATGCTCGGAATCCCCTGGAGTTTCTGCGCGACGACCTGATCCTGAATCCGTTCAGGATGAAGCTGGTCGTCGAGGAATTTCTCCCACCCTGTCTTTATTACACGGTCAACATCACCCGGGCGCGGTCCGAAGGTGACCCGGTTGAGCAGGTGAACGGCCTTTTGTTCAGCGGTCAAACTCTTTGTCGAAGCTTTTCCGGCAGCATTCGCGGTGCCTTTTTTCTGCGCGGACTGCTTCATTGCCTCCTGAGCCAGACCGAGCGGCCCGCTGAGAACCAGCCCGAAGGTCAGGCTCAGAGTGCAAAGCTTATTGAGAACAACAGATTTCTTTCTCATGGTTTCCTTTCCCATTCCGCAGGACAACTCTCGAAATGTACTTTACGTTAATTATGCGTATTCGACGAGAGATTGAGATCACTCACTGAACAGGTCGTGAATGACAATCACTTGGAGTCACGGCAGTTCGTTTTGGACGAGAAAAAACGGAGATAAGGTTGCGCAGAGTCCCGTCAGGTGAATTGGTGAGAGGGCAGGAGAAGCTGTCCGCAGGAAAGAAAGACAAGAATAGCTGCCTGAATCTGTGTGACCTCCCCCGAAACCACACATTTTCAGGCAGCTATTCTTTACCTGGTACGGTGTGGGACTGACACCCCATGACAGTCCCAACCAGATGCTCCCCAACATCTTCCGTATCCGAGCTTTTACCCCAATTTTCTGAAGTGATTACTTATTCGTCTGATACCAGAGCAACACGTATACCACGAACCCTGAAAACCTGTGATTCAGCCTTTGCCGCTTCTAACTGATTGGAATTACAAGATAAGTTATCGCAAGTCAGGAACTGACAATAATCGGGGACGGATCGTTCTTCTGTAGCGAAATATTACATTGACACCAAAAACATGGTCTGTTTCAAATCAGACGAGTGAAAAACTGAAATCACTTTGGGATCAGATCTCTGTCTGGCCGAAACGACAGTACTCAATCAGGCAACACTGGTCACAGCGTGGATTTTGCGGGCGGCAGACCCGTCTGCCATGACGAATCAGGTTGATGTGCAGAGAGTAATACTTTCCGGCAGGAATCAGGCTTTCCATCGCGGCGTGAGCCTGTGAATCGCCGCCTCCGGACGGGATCAGTCCCATTCGGCGTGTGATCCGGAAGATGTGCGTGTCCATCGGGAAGACTGCGCGCTTGCAGGCGAACAGGAGGACACATCCGACCGTCTTCGGGCCGACGCCTTTAAGGGAAAGCAGAAACTCTCTGGCTTCGGCGACCGGGATGTGGCGCAGGAAGGACAAATCAAGCGACCCGCATCGCTCCCTGATTTCGTTGAGAATGTTTTTGATGATGCCCGATTTGACGTTCGCCAGTCCGCCCGATCTGATCGCCGCCGCAATCGTGGACGGACGCGCGCGACGCACGGCCTCCCAGTCAGGGAATCGCTGCTTCAGACTCTGAAAAGCCCGGTGACTGTTGATGTCAGTGGTGGACTGCGAAAGGATCGTGATGATCAGCTCATCCAGCGGATCATCCGTGCTGTCGTTGAGCGGCACGCCGTAGACGGCTTCAAGATGCTCGATGATATGCCTGACTTCCTGCTTCTTTTCCTGAATTTCAGTGGCTGATATTGACAGGGCTTTCATCTCAAATCCCGGACTCGGATTGTAAGGTTTATTTCAGCAGCGCGCGCGCCGCAGCCAGATTTCCTGAATCATCGCGTTCACTGTCCTGTGGGGTCTCCAGAATGAATGGCAGCCCGCGCAGTTTCGGATGATTCAGCACGAGCGCCAGCCCTTCATCTCCGATTTCGCCGAGGCCGATATGCCAGTGGCGGTCAACCTGTGAGCCGAATGCCGCCTTCGAGTCGTTGAAATGAACTGCTTTCACCCGCTCAAAACCGACAGTGCTGTCCAACAACTCCATGGCCCGTTTGAATCTGACTTCGTCGCGCCAGTCATAACCAGCCGCGAATGAGTGCGCGGTGTCGAGGCACATCCCCGTTGGCACACTGGGACAGAATTTTTCACAGGCCGCAATGATCCTGCCGACCTGCTCAAAGCTGCACCCGATCTGCTCACCCTGCCCGGCAGTATTCTCAATCAGGATGTGAAACTGTTGTTTCTGCATCCGTCTGACCAGCCCGGCGCTTGCCTTGCGGATGGCAATCGCGCAGTTATCAATCGCTTGGTCAACGACAGCGCCACGCGCGCTGCCGGGGTGAACCACCAGATAATCGGCGCCGATTGCCAGGCCGCGTTCGATTTCATGGCGGAACGCCGCGATTGATCTGGCGCGAATATCAGGGACGCTGGCGGCAAGGTTGATAAGATAACAGGCGTGGATGACGCAGGGATCAAGGCCTGCTTCCGCGCGCGCTTCGCGAAAGAGTCCCGTTTCCTGATCAGCGAGAGGCCGCGCCGCCCAGCCGCGCGGATTGCGCGAAAATATCTGCCACGTCTGGCAGCCTTTCTCTTTCGCCTCGGCAATTGAGTTGTGCAACCCGCCGCCGATACTGGTATGCAGACCGAGTCTGGGGGAGTCCTTCTTTGGCTGGGGCATGCTGAATCGGGGAATTATTGCGCTGACCAGCGCAGGGTAAATTCGTAACGCTTGTCACCGCCCTTGCTGCTGTCGTCAACCCGCACGATGGTCGTGTAACCGTTCGCGGCGGATGGCTCCTGAACAATGCTGATCGGGCCGCGCCCGGTTGAAGAGATCAGTTTGACGGTAACCGGGGCGCGGGGGATCGGGGCGCTGAAGGAAACTCGCGCTTCCCGTGCGGGATCGCCGCTCAGGTGTCGCACGGAGGCGCTTGAACCGCTGATGATGATCTCATCCACGCCGTCAACCAGCCCGCTCCAGGCCACTGTGCCGGAGCGCAGTGCGCCGGCCTCGGCCCTTGCCTGTTCAGCGCGCGCGCGGCGTTCGGCTTCGGCGCGGCGCTGTTCTTCCTGACGGCGTTCGTATTCGGCGGCCTCACGCTGAAGTCTTTCTGTCTCCTGCCTGCGCAATGCGGCCTCTTCTTCCCGCGACCTGGCAAGCTCCTGCTCACGGCGCTCACGTTCAGCCTCACGCTGCGGATCAGAGGCTGCGCCCGGCCGCGGCGGCTCAGGCTGCTGGCCGGCTGCCTGCTCGGGGTTCTGATTCTGGAGCAGTTTGAGCAGCGCATCATCAAACCGTCTGGCCTGCACATCGCTGATCGGTGACATCACTGGCGGCAGTGTGACCGTGGGGCTGATGACCAGATTACTGCACAGCATTTTTATCCCGGCAATGGCCCGGATGACATTCTCCGCGCCGTCCTTTTCAGGCTGGTTAAAGGCGTAGCCGTCGAGCGTCACAATGCCATCCTGCACCTGGAATTTATAGCGCGTTGCCGCGGCCACCGGGTTGTAAACCGCGAGCGCCGTCCTGACTGTTTCAGCCAGGGCTTTGTCGTCAAGCGGAAGGGGATTCGGATTCAGAGCGGGATCGGTCGCTGAGAGCGGCGGCGACGCCGGCTTGAGCAGTGACTGTTCAGTTGCCCGGTTTTCCGCCAGCCGCGCCTGCTCACGCCGGTGCTGATTCCACAGCAGCAGTGCGATGATTACCCCGAAGATCACCAGTCCGAATCCGGCCGCAAACAGGATCATCTGGTGCTGAGTGAATCGCGGAAGGCGGGGCAGCTTTTCACCCGGTGAGAGATAGACGAAATCCTGCGCGGGGACGAGCGGGATTGTTTTCGGAATAACCGGTCGTCGCGGGGCCGGAATGAAAGGGGGGGGTGGCTCAGGCGATACGGGAGGCGGCTCCGGCATTTTCGCCCGCCCGGGCTGCGGCAACGCAGATGACGGCCTGACCTCTTTGCCGGATTCAGAAGTGGCGGCGGAAACGATATTCGGTACTTCTGATGACGGTGACCGTTTCGGAGTAATCTCTTTCCCGCAGCGCGGACAAGTGCGCATCAGCGGATTCAATCCTTCACCACAGCTCTCGCAACTCAGTCTTTCAGCCCGCATAAAAACTCCTGTTTACTTCGATCTGACTTCAAGAGGGGCCTGAGGGGGTTTGTCGGGGAGCAATTTCAATCAATCGTCCGACGCAATTCCAGATTGAGCGGACGCAGCACGACTTCACTCATCCACGCCTGCGCCGGCTGCACGAGCATCGCCACGATCACCGAAGCGACTTCTTCAGCCGTCATTGCGTAACCGATCTCGCGGTGACTGTCATTACTTTCTTCGGGCCGGCCGGCGCGGTTCGCCACCCGCGAAAAGTCTGTTGCCGCCGAGCCGGGCAGCAGCGCCGAGACGCGGATATTCTGATTGCGCACTTCGAGCGCCAGTGATTCGGTGAAACCGATCACGCCGAACTTGGCCGCGCAGTAAGCCGCCATATTCTTAATCCCGTTGCGGCCCGCGCCCGAAGAGATGTTGATGATCTGACCGCCGCCCTGACGCTTCATCGCAGGCAGCACGGCACGACAGGTCAGAAAAGTTCCGGTCAGGTTCGTGTCAATCACCGCGCGCCAGTCTTCGGGCGAATAACCATCCACCTCGCCATTCAGACTCATCCCCGCGCTGTTGATGAGGATGTCAATGCGCCCGAACTGATCAAGCGCGGCTTTGACGGCGCGCTCGACCCCGGCTTCCTCCCGCACGTCGCAGGCCGGACCGAAGGCTCCCTGGGCGCCAGCCGCTCTGGCCTGCTCAATCACCTGCGCGAGCCGCGTTTCTGACCGTGCCAGCAGACACAGCCGGGCGTTTTGCCCCGCCAGAGCCAGCGCGGTCGCCTGCCCGATGCCGGACGAGGCGCCGGTGATGACAGCTACGGAACCGGAAAGCATAAGTTACGCCGAAGCCGACTGTCCTTTCTTCAGATGCTTCGAGAAGAATTCAATCGTCCGCTGCCAGGCATCAGCCGCATGGCCAGCGCTGAACACTTCGGGCCGGGTGTCATTGAAGAAAGCGTGATCCGCGCCCGCGTAAATCTTCACTTCGGCATCCTTGCCATACTGTTTGAGCGCGGCATCCAGACGGCGCATCTTCTCGACCGTGATCCATTGATCTTTCTCGCCGCCGATGAACAGCAGCGGGCAGCTCAGTTTTTCGACGACTGACAAATCATCGGGCATGCCGTAAAAAGCGACTGCCGCGTCAACAGGGAAGTTGCAGGCAGCAAGCACCGTGTAAACTCCTCCCATGCAGAAACCGGTGACGCCGACGGCAGAGACGTAATCCGCCGCGCGCAGAAATCTGATCGTGGTGTCGAGATTCGCGAGCGCCCTCTTCGGATCCAGTGCGTTCATCATCTGACCGGCCTTCTGCGGGTCTTTGGTGACGGCCCCGCCGTAAAGGTCTACCGCCGCCGCCACGAAACCGGCGCGCGCATAACGTTCAGCAACATCTCTGATGTGATCATTGAGTCCCCACCACTCGTGAATGATGAGAACCGCCGGGGCCGTGGCGGCGCCAGCCGGGCGGGCGAGGTAACCGTTGACCGAGTTTTCATCAACCGTGAATACCGCACTGTCGGCAGTGATCTTCTGTTCCGTGGACATCGCAATCTCCCTCCTCTCGCAGACGTTTTGGTAATGATCAACCGATTGATGACACAGCTTGCGCGGCGGGCGGCGTTACCCGCCGCCGCACGTCGCGGCTATGGAAATTTCAAGGCAGTTTCAGTGCAGCGAAACTATAACGACAAGCTCCGGGCGGCGCAAGCAACGAATTACATGGGCGGGACCAGGGTGAAAAGTCGTCGCTTGCTTTGCCATTTTCGCCAATTCATAATGCGCCACGACGATCAGACCTCCACGGGAAGGAACAGAGCATGCCTGAAAACATTATTCTCGAAAGGCGTGGCCGTGTTGCGCTCATGACGGTCAATCGCCCGGACAAGCTCAACGCGCTCAACGCGGCCACGCGCCGTGAAATGGCCGCCGTGATGGACGAATTGCGCAATGACGACGAAATCCGCGTCGTCGTCATCACCGGCGCGGGCGAAAAAGCCTTCATCGCGGGCGCCGACATTTCTGAATTCGCCGGGCGCACTGCGCTTGAGCAGCGTGAGGTGATGAAATCAAGAAGTGGCTTTGGCACAGCCGATGAATTCCCGAAGCCGCTGATCGCCATGGTCAATGGCTTCTGTCTCGGCGGCGGGTGCGAACTGGCGATGGCCTGCGACATTCGCGTGGCGAGCGATAAGGCGAAGTTCGGCCAGCCGGAAATCAATCTTGGCATCATCCCCGGCGCGGGCGGCACGCAGCGACTGCCACGACTCGTCGGCGAGAGCAAAGCCATGCAGATGATTCTGACCGGCGAGATGATTGACGCGCAGGAGGCGCTCCACCTCGGCCTCGTCAGCGAAGTCTTCCCCGCCGCCGAACTGGAAGCGAAGACGATGGAGCTGGCAAACAGGATTGCCGAAAAAAGCCCGGTCGCGCTCCAGATGGCGAAGACGGCGGTGAAGGCTGCATCGCGTCTCGCATTGCGCGAAGGCCTCGAACAGGAGATTGATCTCTTCGCCCTGTGCTTTGCCAGTGAAGATAAAGAAGAGGGCGTGCGCGCCTTTCTTGAGAAACGCAAACCCGAATTCAAAGGAAAGTAAGCAGCAGGCAGGAGCCAGTCAGGTGAATGTAATCCCGGCCGGCAGACTCCTGCTTTCTCTTTTTCACCATGTCGAGAACCATTGCCTTAAAACTATCCGTCGTCGCCCTTGCACTTTTATTCACCGCAATCAATGTCGGGGCGCGCCCGGAGTATCTGAGGCTGTTCGCCGCTGACCCGACCTCGCGCCCCGAGTGGCGACAGAAATGCTCCACCTGCCACCTCAACCCACAGGGCGGCGGCGAACGCAACTCCTTCGGC
>Ga0070741_10002244_pt1 | contig 53158 bp, 47 predicted proteins | sample Coa_R1_4_FD_66440 | JGI IMG/M metagenome (GOLD analysis project Ga0070741, IMG submission 66440) | Surface soil microbial communities from Centralia Pennsylvania, which are recovering from an underground coalmine fire - Coalmine... | ecosystem: Environmental > Terrestrial > Soil > Unclassified ... | reverse complement strand
GGTGTGGCCGAGCACCTCGGCGCGGCTGTAGCCATACCTACGCTCAAAAGCAGCATTCACGTCTACGAACCGACCTTCCTTGAAGGTTGTGATTGAGAAAGGGATTGGACTCGAACGAAACACTTTCTGAAATTTGTCTTCCGTCGATCTGCGGCTGTCTTCCGATTGGGCTAAGGCTGTTTCGGCCTTCTTGAGACTGTTGAGTCGCGACTCGAGCGCTTCTCCGTAGATTCGTGCCGTTTCATAGAGCTTGGCGTTTTGGATGGCGGCCGCGGCGGGAATCGCCAGTAATTCGGCGCGACGGAGGTGTTCCTGGGTATAAAGATTGGGCTGAGCATGGCCGACGGAGAGACATCCGAGATACTCACCCGCTGCGACCAGAGGGACTGAAAGCCACGACCGAAGCTGCTTGTGTCCCTTGAAGGTATGCCACTTCTCTTCCTTGTTTGTGTCTGCGATCAGGATGCTCTTCTGCTCGGTGAGGATGCGATGGAAGAACGACGATTCATCGGCCATGAATGCGAGCGGAAATCTAGAGGACTTCTTTTCGGGTTCCGGACAATTTCTTTCCCCTAGAGCAAGCACATGTGGACCGCCCTCGGGGATCAAAACCCGCGCGCAGGTGTACGGAACCAGGTCTTCGAGCGATTTCAGCAGCGCATCCATCACGAAATTCATGCGGAGATCCTGGGTCAGCGAGAGCGTCGCTTTGCGGAGCGCTTCGGCTTCGGCCCAGGCTGATTTTGCGAGCGCGAGATTGGCGGCAACCTGTTCCTCAGCTTCCTTCTGCGCTGTGATTTCAAGAGCCGTCCCGACCAGTCGAAGGATTTTTCCGTCGGAGTCCCGCACTGGAAACCCTCGCACCCATACCCAACGGATTGCTCCCTGGGCACACAGAATTCGGAACTTCTCATTGAAATTGCCCGTCCGAGTGGCCTCGTCAAGTTTGGCGAGCACGTGAACACGATCTTCAGGATGGATCAGGTCCTCGTAAGAAATCGGGTCATCTTGGAGTGATTGGCAGGAGCGGCCGGTGATGGTCTCGTAGGCCGGGTTCACGAAGAGCGCTTTCTTGGTTTCGGCGTCAATCATCCAGAAGATCTCCTGGATGTTCCGGGCCATCTGTTGAAAGCGTTCTTCGCTTTCGAGAAGCGACAGCTGTGCGCGACGGCGTTCGGTGACGTCGCGGAGAATCATGACGTGCTGGCCGGGCAGGCAATCAGCTTTGGCAGTGAACTCGACAAAGACTGGTGAGCCGTCGTTCTTCAAGAACTCCGCGTCTCCCTGATGGAACTTTTGGACGAGCAGAAGCTTCCAGATTTCGTGGAACCGGCCAGAGTCCCTACAAAAGCGATCCAAGGATTCGCCAATCAATTCCCGCCGTCGTGCTCCAAAGAGTTGTTCAGCCGCGGGATTGGCCTCGCGACAGATTCCCTGATCGTCCAGGATCAAGATGGTGTCGAGGGCATTCTCGAAGACGGACTGGAATTCGCGTTCGGTGGTTTTGTACGCGCCCTGGAACTCGCCCTCTTCTCTCTGCGCCCAGAATAAGAACTTGGAGAGGAGCACTACGACAGTCGCGAACGTGAGAAGCAGGGCCAGAAGAAGGGCTGGGGGGAGTTCGGCGCCACGGAACCGGTATCCAAGAGTCAGAGCGATGAGAGCGACCGACAGAATGCTTACCGTGACCGAGGCTATTCGCCATCCGAACTGATTGCCCTGAACGGGAAACAGGGCGCGGCGAAGGCGCTCGGCGGGCTCCAGGGGAAGACCACGCATGGGAGCTCTCAGTGACAGGTAGGGGAAGAGGCTTTATCAAACGAATCGCACTCTGACCTATCTCTGGCAGATGGTAGGCGGGTCGTCTAGGGTGGTCAAGTTTCTATTTCTTCTTCTTCGGATGTGCGGCTTTCCATTTTGCCCAACGGGTCCGTTGTGCGGCAGCGATGCGCTTCCGCGCCGCGGCGGACATCGTCCTGCGCTTTCCGATGGCTGTCCGCCTACCCCGAGAGTTTCCTCTGATAGACCCAAGACCACTCAGAACTTTCAGAGCAGTGTCCAGTTGATCCAAGCTTCTCGCAGCCTGTTCACGTTCTTGCTTCAATAATCCGATTGCTTTCGCCAGGTCAAGCATGAGTCCTCTCGCCCGGCATTGTAGCAGCGAGAAGGTCGGTAACAGAGCACTCGCAACCCTCCCCGGCGCACTGGGCGGTTTCGGCTGATCAAGTCGGAGGACCTGTAGGCTTTCCTGTAATTAGAACCTCGTGATTCTCACCGATCACACTTTTGCTGTCGCGGTTGACTTGCTTGTGAATCGCGCTTGGCTCCACTATGCCGATTGGTCCCAACCCGTCAAGCGGGGCCACCAACGCCTGACATTCCGGCAATAGGCCTCGTACTCAATTCCAAATTTGTGTCGGAGAGTCGGCTCTTCATAGAAGAGAACAAACAAATGAACGCCGAGGGCAACCCCTGCGACGGCAGCAATCGCTAGCAAAGTAGCGTGTCCGAAAACTACCCACAGTCCGATCCAGCCTACGGCAAAGCCCACGTACATGGGATTGCGCACGTAGCGATAGAAACCCACTACCACCAAACGTTTTGGCGGAGCAATCGGGGCAGGCGTGCCATGTCCCGTCCAGCCGAAATCCCAGACGCACCGCAAAGCAACGGCGAAACCGAGAATCGAAGGAAGCGCGGCTATCCATCGCCAATGGGCGATGCCCGCCATTTCGACTCGGAAGCCGAGCCACTGCGGCAAGAGCCAAAACCATAGCGAGAAGAACGCAGTGCCTACCATGAGCGCGGCGACCGTTGTCGGCCAGTGTTGCTCATGCGAGACTGCAGGCACCTCTTGAGAATGCAGGGTTGTCATAAGAACCTCCGAATCATCACAGTCTTCGTTAATCGGCGATACCTGCAACCTGATTGAAGAACCCGATAAGGTACTTCCAAACGAGGTAATAGACGATCAGCGCGACGGGAAAGACCATGGCGAGGAACGTGTAGTGGATTTCCACCACGCCGAAATACATGAGGCTGTTGTGTGTGGTGTCCAGGAAGCCAAGGCAGCGGCCAAGAAGGAACCCGGCCGGGGCGATGATGAAAGGGAGGATCGCGCCGTGAATTCCGAGCGGCAGATGTGTGCGGGCGCGCGAGGCCAAGTACAGCATGTTCCAAACCCCAAACAGGTTCGGGATGATGGCCATGGGGAAGATGATTACGCGCTCGATCGGAACTGGGATGTTGTAGACAAAACGTGCCATGAAAAAAAGCGTGAGCGCGACAAGCAAAAGTGGCGTCGGCGCCGAGATTCCCGCCATGTATGCCCGGAGATAAGGATGCATGCTCATAACGGCTCCTTCCTAAAGGTGGTACGCGAACACAAAGATTAGTCTCGGGAACCCAAGGAACATCGCGGCGCTCAAGCCGGCCAATGCCCAGTCATACCACGGGACTCGAACCGGACGATCATCCAATTTGCGCAGGAGCTGCGGCCACAGATCCCTTTCCAGTTCGGTGTGGACTGGGTGAAAAGACCGCTTCAAGGCGTCGCCGATTTGGCGGTCGTCGTATTTCGTCATGTGCTTTGTCCTCACTTTTGTTCAGGTCCGATTCCGGCTTGATTCAAACGTTTGCGCAGGATACGAACCGCGCGGAACACGCGGAGTTTGACCGCGCCTGCTGACGTCCCTAAAGCGTCGGCAATTTCTTCGTAGGGTTGCTCTTCGATCAACGCGAGGGTTGCCGCCACTTGTAACTTGGCTGGCAGGCGGCGAAATGCCTGCCGGATCTTGTCCCGGGTTTCTCGCTGCACCAAACGATCAGGTTGCGGCACTCCCACGGGCTCTGTCGTGAGACTCTCTTCACGTGGCTTGAGCCGGAGATGGTCGATCGCCAAGTTGGTGGCGATCCGCCGAGCCCAGGCACCGAAGTTTCCGTCCGGTCGAAACCGCTGTCTGGCCCGGTAAATTCTCCAAAGCGTTTCCACAGTCAGATCCTCGGCGGTCCCCGGATCGCGTACGATGCGCACCGTCCAGGCGTAAATCTCGCCCTGAAACTGATGAACCAGCGTCTCGAAAGCATCGATTTCGCCAAGCGCGAACCGTTGGAGCAGGTCCATGAGGTTCTCTACTCTCTATTACGAGGCTCGAACCGGCAGGTTACAAGTTTCTTTTGAGAGGGGTGCCGAACGAGGGAAGGCGTCAAAACAGGGTTGGCGCAGAGGTCGAGATCGGGACTTCCTGCGCGCATTCCTGGTCGTCATTCTCGGGACGGTTCACGCGATTGCCGACCGGATATTTCTTCATCAGTTTCGAGTCAAATGGTCTGAGGCAATCAGCAACTCGTTCAGGATCAGTGATTCCGGGATCAAGCCAGCGATCGTAGTCTTCTTCTTTGAGTATGGCCGGCATGCGGTCGTGCACTTCGGCCACCAGTGAATTCGGCGGTGTGGTCAGGATCGCGCAGCTTTCGATAAAAGTGTTGTCCGGCTGGCGCCAATGGTCCCATAGTCCCGCAAAGGCAAAGACTGAGCCATCCAGCGTGCCAAAGTTGTAGGGCTGCTTTTGCTTAGGTCCGATTTTCGCCCACTCGTAAAATCCATCCGCCGGGACCAGGCAACGCCGGTACCTGAAGGCATCGCGAAATGCAGGTTTTACAGGAGCGGTCTCCGACATCGCGTTGATGGTCTTCAGTCCGATCGCCGGGTCTTTTGCCCAATACGGGATCAGCCCCCAGCGCATGAGGCTGAAAATACGCGTCGGCTCTTTGGGGTGTTGCCTGATGGTGGGGATCATTTGCGTGGGCGCAATGTTCCAACGCGGCGACCATTGGACTCCGACATCCAGACCAAAATGATCGCGTAAATAGCGCTCCTTCGCCGTCAGCCGGTATCGTCCACACATCGGAATCTGAGTTTAACAAAGTGTAGCATCTTCTCCTTTTCTTCGCCTATACTGTCGCCATGATTGGGTTTTCCAGCGCACTTCCCCAGGCCTGGGTTGTGAAGTGCCAGAAGTGCGGCTGCACCATCAACTGCCGTGCCATCGACCCGCAAACCGAACACGCGCATCCAGAGCAAGCGGACCCAGCTCCTAAAGATCACCTCATCGTGACTTGTTCCTGTTGCTGGAGTGCGTTTCGCTACCGGCCGTCTGACATCTTCAAAGGATCGCCATCGCCGAGCAATACCTGTCCAGAGAGGCGGAAGGTGGAAAGCTCTCGGAACGATAGCGCCGAGAAGAAGCCGAATACGGCGGTACTGGTTGCTGCTTCCTTCATCGCTGCGGTGCGTCTGAACCGGGAGGAGATCAAGCCCTCTCCGTCAGTGACCGCAAAGATTGCCGACAGCATTCGGTTGGCCGAGATGATTCAGGAGAGATTACAGAGACGGTGAGAGACAGGGAACTAATTGGACAAATTGGCGGTGAACCAAGAATGAAGGGCAAAGCAGCTGGCCTGCGGTATGAGCTGTGCGCGCGCAACGCATCGTATGCTGCCGAATCCCAATTGCCTCATGTCCTCAGCTCGGGCCATCAAGCGGTTGTCGTTTATCAGTCCAGCGATGACCGTCGCCATCATGGAAACTTCATTGACGCAAGCTATCGAGCAATTCTCAAACGGTCGGAATGGCGCCGCCGCTTGCTGAAAGTCCATAGCCATGGAAATCAATCGCTCCCAAAGAGCGAGTGGGTTTGGCGGGAGTTGGATTCCTCGATGAGTTCGGATGCCTTGTTGATGAATATCTTTTGCCATCCAGGAGTGACAAAACGGCGGGAGGTCAGCCAGCTTTTGGGAACAGAGATTGGGAGAGATTCCGCAGTTCGGATTCATGCCGCGCGTGCCGCTGGTCAGCGGTTTTGTAGAGAGGATGGAAGTGGACATGAAGCTCGGAGAGGTGCTCTTCGAGGCAAAACTGACCGAAGGCGACTTTCAGGTCCAGGACGCAAGAATCGTGCAGCAGTACCGGGATCTGAGCGAGCGGCTGCGCTCTATCACTATGCCCGTGGGACAGTTCCAAAGCGATTGGTCTGGGTGCCGATAAAGGGCGGACGCTGGCGGATTGACTGGCAGCGCACCAATCGCGGTTAGAGGGAGAATAGGATTGATCTGTGATGGCCGGGCGAAAGATCATTCACGCCGACATGGATGCCTTTTACGCTTCGGTCGAACAGCGGGACAATCCAGAACTGCGCGGAAAGCCCGTCATCGTTGCCTGGAAGGCGAAACGTTCCGTTGTCTGCGCGGCTTCTTATGAGGCGAGGGCTTTCGGCGTGCGCTCCGCCATGCCTGCTATTCGGGCCGAGCGACTGTGTCCCGCCGCAATCTTTCTCGCGCCGGATTTCACGCGGTACCGGGCGGTGTCGAAGAGTGTGCGCGAGATCTTCAACCGCCATACCGACCTGATCGAGCCGCTGTCCCTCGACGAAGCCTACCTCGACGTCACGGAAAACAAGACTGGATTGCCCACGGCTACGCTTGTGGCTCGCACGATCCGGGAGCAGATCCGACAAGAACTGAATCTGACTGCCTCGGCCGGTGTGGCGCCGAACAAGTTCCTGGCAAAGCTGGCCTCGGACTGGCGGAAGCCCAATGGACTTTTCGTAATCCAGCCAGAAGAGGTAGACGCGTTTCTGCTACCACTCCCTGTTGGACGACTGCCAGGAGTCGGGAAAGTCACGGAAGAAAAGCTGGCGAAACTCGGAATCAAGACCGTCGGTGAATTGAAAGAACTAGAGGTGGCCAAGCTTGAAGATGAATTTGGCCGGTTCGGCGTGCGCCTCTACGAGCTTGCGCGTGGCGTCGACGAGAACCAAGTCGTACCTGACCGGCCCACAAAGTCCATCTCGGTAGAGGACACCTTTCAAGCAGACGTTCTGCTGGCAGAAACTGAGCCGATGATTCGGCGCTTGGCAGAAAAGCTGTGGTCGGCTTCGCGCAATGAGACACGAGTTGCGCATACCGTGGTTCTCAAACTGAAGACCAGCGAGTTCAAGATTCTTACCCGCAGCCACACGCCGGATTCTTCGCCGTCTTCCTGCGAGGAACTGACCGACATCGCGTTGAAACTCAGGGAAAGAGTGGACCTAAGCCCACAGCAACGGTATCGGCTTGTGGGCGTTGGTCTAAGCAATTTTCGTGAGGCTGAAGAGCCCGCCGGCCAGCCAGCGCTGTTCGAGTGATGCTACCCTCAGTCGGCGGCAGCGGCGCTAGGCGGCTGCTTCATCATCGCCTCCATTCCTTTCTTCATTTCTTTGGCTGTCGGTTCCGCTTTGTGCGTACCGACCATCCACGTGTAGCCGTCGGGATCGACGACGTTGCCACAGCGGTCACCCCAGAACATGTCCATGACAGGTCCTTGTGGTGTTGCGCCGAGCTTGGTCGCTTTTTCGACGACCTTATCCACGTTCTCCACGTAGATGTAGAGGGTAGCCGGAGAGGCCCCGATGCTCTTAGCGGTGCGCCTGCCCATAGCTGCACTCTCGGGGCCGAGCATGAGCACTGTGCCGCGCAAGGTGAGTTCCGCATGCATCGGCCTGCCATCGGGGCCATTCATGATGGCGCGCTTCGCGAGGCCAAACGCCTTCTGGTAAAAGCTGACAGCAACAGGAATATCCGCAACGGTGAGCGCAGCCGAGACCGCGCCGTACGCTTTCTTGTTTAGTGGATCAATCTTCTTCTTTGCCATAGTGCTCCTTTCGTGCGGCTGCCATTTTAACGAAGAGAGAGGAATGTCGCACCCAGACAAATGAAAGGCGTGGTCAGTGTTTGGCAGCCGGTACGAGCTTTAGAACGAGCGTTCGAATAGCCGAAAGCTCGTGCTCACCAGCGGTAGCCGAGAGAGTATATGACCGTTCAAATCCATTGGGTCCCTCCACTTTCAATTCCCAGTTCTCGGCCGCTCGTGATCCTGCAATCGACACCCGCCACTCGCCCTGTCGCCCACTAAGTGCGTGCTCCAGGTAAGCCGTAATGTCGCGACACAGTTGAGCGTCGCCGAGATTCTGCAGCTCGATCGTGATTCCCATCCCATCGCAATTCTATCGAAGACAACCTACCCAGCTGCTGACGTTTGTGCTGTTCATGCTCGCCTGACGGGCGCACCACGCTGAACCCCTTCGCAAGTTACGCCAATACCTATAGGAGACCTGCTATGAGACTCCGTCTCAACGAATTCTGCCCAATTCACAAATCGCTTTCCTGCTGTGGCCGGGAGAGTCTTCCCAAGCCCCGGCTCGTAAGGCTAGGGGTTCAGCGCGTCGAAGATCCACACCATCCGCGAGGATATCGGGAACTGCGATCACCGGCAGAGATGCGGAAACTTCTGAACCGAAAGATTCTCCAACAGGGCGGAATATGCGCCATCTGCCACGAGGACTTCACGGATTACAACGACGTCGTACCAGACCACAAGAATCCGAAAGGAATGGGAGGAGCCTGGAGAGACGATCACCCAGACAATATCCAGGCAACACACTGGTGGTGCAATGGAGAAAAAGGATCGATAAGAATGGAGAACTGACGGCCGATCAGTCGGATGCTCTCTCGTCCGCACGTGAAATCTGATCATTCAACTTGGCTGTGCGCTAGTTGTGTGCGGGATTTCAGGTTCAGGCATTCCTAAGGCGGTACTCAGGCCCGTCTGGATCACGAATGATATCGGACGCTCTCTCGCCCGCACGTGCAATCTGATCATTCAAGTTGGCTGTGCGCTAGTTGTATGCGGGATTTCAGGTTCAGGCATTCCTAAGGCGGTACTCGGGCCCGTCTGGATCACGAATGATAAAGGACGTTATCATTCCTGATTGGGGGTCTCAGTGTCTTAAAGAGCCGACTTCGATATAGTTGCCTGCACGTTATGGCCGAAGAATCCAAGGAGCGGCAGATCCCCGCCATCATCAGCGACTGAAAGAACATCGTGGTCCTCCGGCTGGTACTGCTCGTCCTCGCCCTACTTCAGCCGCAACGGGTGGACGCAGCGCTTCAGCGCCGGGCACCAGCTCAGCGACTTCAGGATCAACGTCTCGTCCTTACGTTGTGTTCGTTGAGCCGCTGGTGCACAAGCCCCATTTCCGCCAATGGCAGACAAAGGGAAAAGCGCATGACTTCATTTACCAGGATACTTAACCTCACATCCTTCACTCGAAAGAGCCGAAGCCATAATACGTCTTACGAAAAGTGTTTCGTATTAGCGCAGCACGAGCGCTAATCAAAGCGATCCCAAGTTCGGATCATTCGTCCGGAAGCTTTGACGCGGGCGTGGGCGGGACCTTGGCATTCGTTACGGCCTTAGAGAAGTAGGCTTCAACGCCGCCACCGGCCTGTCCGAACGCGGGCGCCACCGTGCCGAAATCCACCACAGTTCCCACTGGCGCCTCGATTTCGTAGTGGTGTGAGGCCGGCAGGTTATTCGGCAATGCGAACCGCCCCACCGCGACGAGTCCCGTCGGCACAAAAGGAACTTCGGATGCAGGAGCCGCATACGTACCGGGAAGGAAACTGCCGGTGACCGGATCGACGCGGCGATCAGGGTTGTACGCGGAGAACCTGTGGAACACGCGGTTCGCGGAGAGGATGACATGCTTCACAAGGCTGCTCGGCAGCGCAGCCTGCGGAGCGGGCGTCACGGCAGCACTGGCGGAAACAGGCGTTTCGCCGATCCGCGCGTTCAGAAGCCGGAACGAGTGCGGTTGTGGTGCCGCAAGGACCGTCTCCACAATGTCCGATTTCATGGCGTCCACGATGCGCAGGCCGTTTCTCAGGATCGTGACGGGATCATCGCCAGGCGTCAGTTCAACGTGGGACAGATCAATGGCGTGCTCGGAATTGAGCACGAGCAGAGGGGTTTTATTTCCCCACACCACGGCCTCTATCAGCTGAAATCCCATGCCGGTTTCAGGAAGTTCGGTAAGCGACTTGATCGCCGGCTCACTGAGGTTCCACATTCGCATTCTTGGCCACTAGGTTCCGCGAGTAATGTACTTCTTTATGCAGTGAACCACTCCCTGTCTGGCCGCGAATTGGTTGAAGTCACCCAGCATTTGGGGTTTGAAGCCGAGGTTCTCCCAGAGTGACTTCATCTCCGAATCGATCGCTTTCAGGTCGGAATTTGCGCCGTAACCAAATGTCGGAAGGTAGACGTTCCGTCCGCTCTTGACGCTGTTTTCCACCAAACAATTGTTCCACGTGATGTGGTGCCAGTCGCGGATTCGTATATCCGTGTTGTCCGTTGCACCAGTCACGGCTAGCTCCTTTACGGCCGCGGCCAGGGCTTCGTAGCCTTGCTGGCCAGACAACTCCTTCAACTTCGAGAGCTTGAATGTTTTCCCCAACGTCCGCCGATGCACCAGGGGATTGCGCTTGACCGTAAATCCCTGTGCTTCGAGATCTTGCGCTATCCCGTCATAAATTTCAGAAAGAGAAAATGGTGAGGAAGTACCAAGAGTCTTGTCCGCAAGGGCTGGGCTGCCTACCAAAACGCAAAACTTGCCGTCGTCCCCCGGTCCGACGAGCGAGATGAACATATCTATGTGGAATATGGGCTGGAAGGTTCCCGCACCACCGGCGGCTACGTCCAAGAAATAGTCACTGCCAGATTTTGTTCCCACATACTCTCGGATCGCGATCGGCTTCTTCGTGCCGATAAGGATCAATTGTCGCGCCGTATCCACGTATTGCGAAAACAACTGTCTGGCGAAAGCGTCGGCGCTCTCACCCTCGGGAACCACTACCGGAGCGCGGTCTCGCTTCAACAGGGCAAGTGTGTCGGCGAAATAGTCTTTCCCCAGGAACCAAAAATCTGTGCCGATAAGGCAGTTTCCGCCCTGAAAGATCAGAGGCGCTTGGGACGCCTTGACATCAGTGTGATCTTCCACAGCATCCGCAATCAGCGCATCGCCTGCACGCTTGAACTCCCAAGGCTCCATAAGATATCCCGAGCCGTCATTCTCATCTGTCAGGGAGACGTACGCATCTTCAGCCCAATCAGTGAGGCTCACATAGTCGGGCATTGAAATTAACTCCACGTTGTCCGCGCTATGGCCTGCGTCAGCGAACCACTGTGCCACCCGCTCTCTGACCGACGCATGATGTATGACAATGAAACCTGTTCCATGTCTCAGCGCTTTTATGACGGATTGATAGGCCGGTGCCAAGTCTCCCTCGATCGCCCAGCTCGGGAAAGAAAAAAGAACACGGTCGATGGAACCCTGGAATGAGGAAATAAGTTTTGGGCGCTGAAGACCTGGTTTGACCACGGTTTCCAAAAGAATACTGGTTGATCGCAGGCGATCAAGATACTCAAAGGTCGTTCTGTACTCGTCGCCTTCGGTGCGGCGATGGAGTGGAGCGTCGGGCACCAACGCTCTGTATAGCGCATTGGAAGACATGATAAAGCCTCCGTTTCATTCATTCACTTCTTTTCATCCGCCCCTTTTGAACCCTTTGCTTTCGGCAGCTTGATTGATCCGCTGACACTAATGCTGTCGTCGTCCGATTCTTTCTTCGCCGCTCCCACATCTTCGACAATTAAGTCGTAGGGACCGCTTTCCGTCCGTTGCGCCGCCGTTGCTGTGCAAGGGGGAGCAAGGTCCTTAATTCGATATCGCCGCGTGAATTTGACACCCTTTTCTTCGATCGCTAGTTCGATAATCACCGTCCCGGCAGCGTCAAACCCGACGATGCCGGCAGCACCTTTAATCAACTCCTTGATTGGAAACAACTCCGATATCGTCTTGTCTTCCTTTTCTGCCGAAGCCTCTGTCAGCGTGCCATCGTCAGCGAGCTTGACGTCTGCCTTGGCTGACCCGATCAAGGGCGTGCGCACGTTCAGGGTGTACGGAACGCCATAGTCGACATAGACATCAGGCGTGACTGTATCCGACGTGATAAACCAATCGTCTGGGGCAACCTGGCTTTCAGCCCGGTGCGGTTCGTAATGCAAAGCCCGGACTGCATCCCAGAGAGCGCGTATGTCTCCTCCTTGTTCTGGCGTTGCAGACGCGAGCGCCGACCGCAAATCCAAAACCGTCTTCGAATTGAATTGCGTCCTGGACAACGTAGTCGTTTCGGCGGATTGCACTTTGTCGCCCATTTTCGTCGTCAGCGTCATCACAAAATAGGGCTCAAGACGGGCGACTTCGTGCTTACACGCGGCGGCCTTTACGAAGAAAGGCACGCCGGTGTGATCGCCCTGAGGGGTTGATTTGTGGATGACATACATTCCGCAGCCACTCAGCAATAAGCAAAGAGTCGTGATGAAGGAAAGCCGCACGTATCGCACCTGAAGCCTCCTGAGAAAGAAGATATGATCTGACGCCTTTTACTGCGCGCTTGCGTTTCTCGCGGCCGCAACAGTTCACGCCGCGCTATCGCACGGGCACCTGCTTCTGTACTACGAACGTGACTACAACCGTTGCATGGCCGCCTCCCGGACAGTTCCCCAACATATCCTTGTCTTTGCCATTGAAGCCATAGGTCACAGGCACCGTATTTCCGCTGACGGCTCCCAGCGTCGGGCCTGTTACACCCTGGATATTGTCTGCACCCTCAAGTGAGGCAGACGCCGAAATCACCTTCTCTTCATGCTGCGGATCGAGAGTGATCGAGGCTGTGAGAGTCTGTGAGTTCGTCCTGTTGCAGTCAACTTGTTGATAAGCGCTCCACTTGCGGTTCTCCGTGACCGTTGTCGTCGGAATCTTCTCGGGCGCAATCGGATTGTCTTTCACCGCGTTGCGTAACGCAATGTATGAATCGACATTCCGGTCGCAGGGTTTCACGATGGTCGAGTGGTTTTCATTGATAGCGACAACCCTCTCGCAGCTTCTTGTGCCGCTTAAACGATCCACAACTAGGACGCCGCTCAGAGGCTGCTTTTCGTATGCGCAATATCTGTGAATCGCGAATCCGGCGTTCCGCCACTCGCTTTCGAGGTTCAACAGGTAGTCGTTGGAATTCCCTGGAAACATTTCCTTAAGCAAGGGATCTTGGCTGAACAAATGCCCAAGCTGCGCAATCTGCGCTCCGGTCTCTGGAGTCGAAAAGAAGTAAATGAATGGCACCTGCCTGGCGAGCTCTCTGTGTGTGAGAAGAAATCGTTGGACGATTAGACCGCCTAGGCTATGAGCGACAAATACGACTTCTCTGTGCTTTGTGAATACCTCATCGCTGTCAAGCCGGCTTTTGAGGTTGGAGACAACCTCGTCGATCGTCATCTTGTTGCCGAGATAGGGAGTGTCGTACCCGGCGATGTAAATATCCGAATCCTTGAATGCATCGTCATCTCTCAGCAGTTTTGGCCACGAGATTTTGGGCGAACAGTTCCAGGTATCGAATGAACTGCCGAAAATCCCGTGCACGAAGACGATCACTCGTGCCGCATTGTCCCGTCTCTCATAGAAACTCTTGGGCTGTTGTGCGGCACCCTGATCGTGGTTCTTATTTCCGTCACACGCGTTACATCCGCTGTAAATCACTAACGACGACAAAATGAGAACCCAGGTTGGCGCTCGACCGATGCTTGGGAGCATAGACACACTACCTCATTTGATAAACGGAACCAGGCCGCGAGGATGTCAAATACAGGGGCCCAGGAGGAAGGCGGCAATCTTAACCGTTGCCAAGACTATTTTCAAGTCGAGTCCCAGATTTACTCTTGGTTCGCCCTGATAGAGCGTCATCTCTCTCCTAAGAGAAGAACAGTGGTGGCTTTGGGGCTGTGATGTTTTGTTTCAGGCAAGGACCCCGGCGCCTTCCATCAAGGATAGAGACAAGCGCAGTCCTCGGGAGCCCGGCGGTTAGACTTCGGTGGCCTTATGCGATTCTTCTCACCGTGCTTGTTTCACTGAATCACGGATCGTTCTAGCCTCGTGGAGTTCCAACCCGCAATCGAGCGCAAGCTTGAAGAACTCCTCCCCCGCATCGCCGGTATCGAGCTTATTCGCTCTTGTCAGTTGCCGGGCGAATTCGCCGAGCGGGATGATATCCGACGAGGTGACGAACCCAATATCGGCGACCTTCTTGCGGAACGCCGCGATGACCTGATCCGGCAGATCCGGCCCGTAAAGAAAGTAGCGAAGGTATTTCAAGAAGTGCACATGCCGGAAGATGGCGTCGCCCCGCGTGCCGTTTTTTTCGAACCGCTGAGCACGCGAACGCCCTCTCCCCCCGATGTTGAAGTCGGGATCGCTAAAGTACCTCGTCCTGACCTCAGGAATGCCCTTGCGCGCGATCAATGACTTCATCAGCCGGAGCGAAGTCTCGCCAACTGCTTTCCAATAGGCCGCGTCATATTTTCCGGGCGCAGGATCGAAGTCGATTCGGCCGAGCAGTTCTTTCTCTTCCATTGTCAGATCGATGCAATTCATTACTTACTCCAGTGAATATTGCGCGCCGATGCCACCGTGGCAGCGACATTCTTGGCTATGGGAGATCGTCAGCGGATGTAATCACGCGATAGTCAACGTCGAGTGCCCCGAAGAAATGTTGTTCTCCGCAATGGTTTTTTTGCGTCTCTGTCCCTCTAAGCTCACTTGCGACAGTCGTGCTCTTCGTTTCGCGAACGAGATAAAGCAACGGCCCCGTGTCTCCAAAGGCGTCAACTTTCTCCATTACCAGGGCCCAGTCAGGATTGTATCGGCCTACCGGTGTAGGCACCTTGAACCATGCCGGCAGCTTCACGAACAACCGGACGTCGTTTCGCTTTTTCAGCTTTTCGACGAAGCGCTTTTCCGTGTCAGACTGGACGACGATGTGGTCGTAAATTGAGTTGTCGACGGGAATGAGCCGGTCGGAAACCGTTTCTTCCTCCTCTACCCATTCAGTCATGTCATACCATGTACCATCTCTGAAATACTGGATTCCGTGGACCAATTGCTGAATCGCTTCTTCGCGGATGATTTTGGCCGCCTGAAATGCGAACTCCTGAGGATTGTCCAGCGCCGCTTTGCGATTCTTAGTCCGAACAACGAGAGCGAACAAGGTTTTCCGCGTCAGTTTGATCGGCGGCGTAATGTGCCCGATCAAGTCCTCGATCATCCCGACGATATTCGGCGCTCCCTGCCGGGCCGCCACGATCGAAAGAACGCCCTGCCCAAACAGCCGGTAGTCAAGCAGATCTTTATTCTGGTCGACGGTCACTTCGGCTTTCGAGGCGACAATTCGGGGCGCATCAATCTTCAGGCGGTCAAGCCGGTCTACCACGTCCGTGATCAGCTTTTCTGTGTCTACGGTGACCTGGTACCGCGTTTTCGGTTTGATCTTTTCCCATAGGACCGCAAACTCTTCGGGAAGTTGATCCAGCGGCTTGCGCTTCGCCAGGTGCTTTTCTCTCGCGTTGACCGGTCTGGGAGCGGTTCCCGTTTCGCCGAAGGCTTCGACCATTTCCGCCTGCAGCGTGGACACGAACTGTTCGTAGCTTTCGTTAGCCACTACGGTCAGAATATTCACCTTCTCTTCAGAACTTCTCTGGCCTTGCTGATTCACAACCAGTCGCATCCCACGCCCGACCTCCTGGCGCTTTTTTACCTCGGACGCAGTTTGATTGAGCGTGCAAATCTGGCAGACATTCGGATTGTCCCAGCCTTCCCGCAGCGCGCTATGCGAGAAGATGAAGGCGACGGGCTCGTCGAGGGACAGCAGGCGCTCCTTGTCTTTCATGATCAAGTTGTAGGCAGCACGATCCTCCGCGTTTTGGCCGCTTGTCGAATCGACCGCGTCTTCCTCCCCGCCACGGCGTTTTTTCTTGGCAAAATAGCTTCCCTGGACGTCCGAAGCTTTTTTGTCGGCGAAATCCGGAAATTTCAGCTTGAGTTCCTCAAACGCACCGTCAAACAGCTGGCGGATGATGCCGGGATAGAGGCCGTCCACGCCGACCGCCGTCTTGTCCGCCGGCGGGTGGCCAACAAAATTATCCACCCGGTCAATGAAGAACAACGACAAGACCTTGATTCCCGCCGCTTTGAGGCGACTCTGCTTTCGCAGATGTTCTTCCACGGTGTAGCGTATCTGCTCCCGGAATAGCGCCGCCTGGTCCGCCCCTTGCGACTGCCCGACGGCGATCTCGACCCCGTTCTTGAACTTCACAAGCTGGTCGCCCGCGTTGATCTCGTCAATCACGAAACTGGCGTATTCAGGCCTTTCGGCCTTGTCTTCCAGGCAATCCCCAGGCTTGAAGAGAAACGCCTTCTCCTTTATCGTGGCCCCTGCCATTCGCTTGTGCAGGGCAATCTTGGCCTGCACCGTTTTGGCAGCCGTCCGAATCTCCTCGAGGCGGACGAACACCTGGTTGAAGTCATCTTCCTTGACGACAGATGCCACCTGAATCTTCTTCACCAGCGATTGACGGTAAGCCTCGAACGGCGTCAGACGGTAAACGACATTGTAGGGATTGCGATGTGTGGCCGAATAGCGCAGAGCGAAGAGAGGATCGAGCGAAGCCAGAGCGCGGATGCGGCCTTCGCTTTCCATGTTCTGTGGCTCATCCAAAATCAACACAGGCCTTGACGACTGCACCAGGAACAGCGGCGTCGCACCCTGCAAGCGGTCGGTGCTCTGGCGAATGACGTTATCCTCCTTGTTAAAGGAATCGATGGTCATCACCAGCAGCTCGACACAGTCGCTCTGCGCGAACTGGCGCACCTTGGCAATACTCTTCGAGTCGTAAACCGTGAAGCGATACGGCACGTTATCGTAAAGCCCCCGGAGATGTTCCTGGGTAATCTTCAGCGTCTTGATGACCCCTTCCCGCACCGCGACGGACGGGACCACGACGATGAATTTCCGCAGGCCATAGCGACGGTTGAGCTCCAAGGCGGTCCGCAGATAGACATAGGTTTTGCCTGTCCCGGTCTCCATCTCGACGGAGAAATTGGCGAAGCGGACTTGCTGATCGCCGGCGACGGTTCGAATCGCCTCCTCGATCCATTGCAGCCCTTGATCGAGCGGAATGCCATTGCTTTGCTGAACCAGGTGAAGATTGTGAAGCAGCTCCTCTTCGCTTAGGTCCAGCCGGTTCGTGACAGATCCGAACATCGGGCCAAGCTCCACTTCGGAAAAATCCACCAACCGGCGTGTCTGTCCCTGCAACAGTTCGGCTACCGATTCAATCGCGCGTAGCTGGTGAGGCTGATTGCCCTCAAACTGTATTCGCACTTATACGGCATCCCTTCAAATGGTTTTCAGCCGGCATTGGAGTGCCAGATTGGCGGCCGCGGAATCATCGAGGGCCATATCGCGGCAGACGAACAAGGTTTCAGATGTCAGCTCGCAGTTCTTGCTTAGGTCCGCCCGAATTTGATCGTCCAGGCAGATAATGAATTTCTGGCCGCTGTCAGAATCCTCGACGTCATAAACCCTGTTGCCGTTCGCGAGGTCCCGCGCTGCAAAACGCGTGTTGAGGCCGAAGCCTTCCCGCAAGGCAACCTCCCAAATGACGTTTTCCGGCTTCCAGCCGGGGATCAACGGATCATTGAAGAGCTCCAATCTCTGCGCGTAGAGCTCCTCATCATGATCCAACTCCGGTTGCCATTGCTGGATATTCGGACTTCCCAACTTGAAGACCTTCATTCCGAGGTCTTCGGTGATTTTAGAATCGGTCAAATTCAGTCTCTCGGCTGCCTGGTGCCTCAATTCAGCAATGACATTGGTCATGCGCTGCTCGGCGACATCGGTTAGGTCCTTGAGCTTCGACTCGGGATTCGGCAATCGCTCGGGTAGTTGAACACAGATAAACCGCCGGTTGCCGCCATCCTCTCGATTTTGTGCAAGAACAGCGTGGGCGGTGGAGCAAGATCCCGCGAAGAAATCGACGACGAGGTTGCGCTCCGCGGGAACTGTGGCTATCTGAAGCATTCGCTTGAGCAGTCGCGTGGGTTTGACGGTATCCAGAACATTGTCGGTGCTTTCGTACTGCACGTATTTCAAGAGTTCCTTCTTCGCCTCTTGCGTATGTCCGACATCATCGAACTTCCAGAGGGTTTGGGGAACAACGCCTTGTTTCACTTCAGACAGAAACCTCTTAAGGCGTGGCATGCTATTCCGGTCGGCGCCCCACCAGATTCGATTGTCCGCGTCCAGTTCTGCAAACTTTACGTGATTGACTCGCCAGTAATTCCCCCGTGAAGGCGTGTATATTTTGCCACCAGGAGCTTTCACCTCATATTGAGCATCCGCATAGTAGTTTCTTGCGGTCATGTCGCTTGAAGACCATACATCGCGCGGATCGTTGTCCGGATTTTCGTATCGTGCCAAGGCCTCCTCGTCCCGCGGAAGAAGGGAGGGCCGCCAGGTCTCAGCGTCGCGGGCATAAATGAGGACGTAGTCGTGGTCCTCGGAGAAGTGCATCGCCGTATTTTTGGGCCCGAATACTTTTTGCCAGATGACGGCGGCAATAAAATTCTCTTCTCCAAAAATCTCATTCATCAAAATTCGGAGATGATGTACTTCATGGTCATCGATGCTCACGAAGATAGCACCGTGTTCACTTAGGAGTTGCCTTGCAAGGAACAAACGCGGATACATCATCGACAACCACGTCGAATGATATCGGCCGCTCGTTTCGGGGTTACTTGTAAGTAGGTTACCCTCGGAATCCACTTGTCCGGTCAGCTGAAGGTAGGTCTTGAGCGGGTCCGCATAGTCATCCGGGTAAACGAAATCTTGGCCCGTGTTGTAGGGTGGATCGATGTAAATCAGCCTAACGCGTCCGAAATACGGTTTAAACAAAAGCTTGAGAACTTCAAGGTTGTCGCCTTCAATGAAGATATTGCCAGTCGTGTCGAAATTGATTGACTCTTCTGGACACGGGATCAGAGTTGCCCGACTGGGCGTTTGGAGCAAACTGACAGCGTCGCTCTTACCAGCCCAGCTAAAATGAAAACGACCCGGTCCGGGCTCCGCTGCCGCGCCCAGTGTGGCGCGCAGTTTGTCGAAGTCGATCGCGCCTTCAACAAATACTTCTGGGAACTGCTCCCGCAACTTCGCGATCTGCGTCTCAACGACATCGCCGGAAGTCGCCGTAACATGCTCCCTTGCGAACTTCGCCTGCCCGCCCGTTCCTTCAGCCTCAGGCATGGGTTCCGACGCGACGACTCGTGCGCCCTTCGCTTCCTTTTGTGAATTCATAAAACGCGAATTATCGCACACCGGCTTTCTGTAAACCGAAAGAACCCTTTCTTGTGCTGAACTGAGCTACGTCGCTTCTCTGATCTTCGTTATGAAGGGCGATTCGTTAGATTCGTACATCAGGTGCACCAGGCTCTTGGCTCTGGTCACGCCGACATAAAACAACCGCGAAGCGTCCTCTATTTGCTCTTCGGTGCGATCGAAGGTGCTGGGGAAAACGCCCTCCTCCAGCCCTACCATTATTACGGACTGGAACTCCAGTCCTTTGGAGCTATGCAAGGTCATGAGGTTGATCTGATCCGGGCTTTTTCCCTGGTTTCCGAAAATTGCTACAGAGTATGCCTCTAGCGCACCGCCCTTGTCGCTGACGCGCAGTAGACCATCGAAATTGTCTTTCTCATCCGACAGCCCGGGCTCTTCCGCGAATGCCTCGTTCAGTACTTCTTTGCCAAGGACCTGCAGCCACTTGCGCAGAGGGATTGAACCGTCGCGATGGGCAAAAAGGGCGGTGATTAACTTGGCTCTCGCCGTGAGCGCATCTGATTCGCGGATCAGGGACCGTCGCATCAGACGCCAGGACCGCAAAAGATCGCTGAGATTTACCGATCCGGATTTCCAGCCGGCGGAGCACCACTTTGCGGCATCAACCAGCCATTCAGTAAGGCGCGAGCGCTTGATCGGCGAGCCGTTATCCAGCCGGAAATACTGAAGGCCCAGGGCATCCGCCGCCTCGGCAATAGACTTCCCCTCGTTGAGAGTGCGATAGAGCAGGGCAATATCGCCCGGTTTCCACGTCGGATTTTGTTCGAGCATCGCGGGAACGATGGTTCCCAGCGCATAGTCCGCCTGTCCCCTGACGTCCAGCTCGGTTTCATAAATGCGAATCTCGCCCTGGCGTCCATCGTGGGACTGGAAATCACCCGGTTCGGGCAGCAAGGTCTGCGATGCTGCGATAATCTGATCCGCGCAGCGGTAATTCAACTTCAGCCGAATAGCCTCGACATTGGGCAGGGTTTGGAGCGTCCTCAGCAGGGCCGGTTTCGCGCCGGTGAATCCGTAGATCGACTGGTCGGGATCACCGACCGCGATGATGCGCAGACCTGCTTTGTTCATCAAGGCCAGAACCATCCGATGGAGGGGCAAACCAAGATCTTGGTATTCGTCGATGACGATGATGGGATACTTGGCCTTGATGCATGTACGAACCCATTCATGTTTTTCCACTAATTGCAGACCCGCCAGGATAAGGCCATCGAAGTCAATCAGGCCATTTTCTAGAAGCAACTTCTCGTAAGCCTCGACCACAGCGGTTTCGCGCCGAACCCACGTTTTCCATTCCATGCTCTCCTTGTCGACAATCGTACGGCGAAGCTTGTCGCACTCCATGCGAAACCAGTTGGGAGCCTGTGCACCCAACGTGTCGCGGTATGCCCGCTGAAAGAGCGTTCGTGATTCAGCGGGAGAAGCCACCGCTACAGGATCTGGCACGTTCATGCCCGCGATGCGCGCGTACGGCAAAACCAATTCGCTCAGGCAAAACGAATGCACGGTCGACAACGAAAGCCGTTTGTCATCGACAATGCCGAGCTTTCGAAGTCTTGTGAGGAGTTCGCCGACGCAGGCATTGCTGTATGTAATACAGGCCAGGCGGCGCGGCCGTCGGATTTCTTCATCCAGGAGCCTGGCGATCTTGACTGTGATTGTCTTGGTTTTTCCGGCCCCCGGACCGGCCAGAACAACGCAATTGCCCTCCGACTCATACGCGTCCCACTGCTCCTTGTTGGCGCGCAACTCATTAGCGGTTTCGACATACGCAAGTGGGTTCATGCGAGTTGTTCCTTCATGTAATCCAGCGCCGCCTTTATATACGCGGGACAGACATCGGCCCCGGAAGCGAGCAGGATCGAAGCCAGGCGTTGCGCAAATCGACCTTTGCCCACCGAATTTATGTCCTTCAGCAACTGTCCGGGATCGAGTTGTGTTGGATCTTCGGCCCATTCCTCAAAGCGGTCACGCATGTTCGTGTTGTCGGTCAGCCCGTTAATCGCCTGCGCGAACTCGTCCTCGGCACCGGCTTTGAAAAGATCGATCTCAAACGTGTAATCGTTCAAGAACACTCCGTTCTCTTCGGCGCGCTCCAGAACATCCTTGAACGACAGTTTTTTCCATTCATCGTCGTCAAGGAGGCGTTGCATGATCTGGTTTACAACACGATTCTGACCGTAGCTCTTGCGCACTTTGTCGTCCGGATCGGAATCTTCCTGACTCGCAGCTTCTCCCTTTGGATCGTAGTCCGTCAGCACGACGAATGGGATGTCCAACCCCGAGGGCCCCAACAACTCAACATAAGGCCCGAAATTCGTGCCGCCGATGGAGCAAACGGAGATACCGACTGCGTCGAAATCCAAGTCGGGATCGTAGAGCTTTGCCAGAGTCGGCAGCAGAAATTTCTCGGCATCGCCTTCCACCAGGATGACCGCCTTGGCAAAGAATATTTCGCCGCGTGTTACGTCAATGTAGCGTTCCAGGTCCTCGCGCTCGGTATCATCCAGATCGACCTTGCGAAGGGATCTGCCGATGGTGTGGTTCTCGCCGGGAATGGATCGTAACAGGACAATATTCGTCAGCGGGGCGACACTGGCCACATTCGGCGAATGAGTCGTGAGCAGGATACTGCGCGCCTCGGGCGCCGCCTCGCCTTCCTCGCGCGTCCGCAAGTAATTGCGATAAATAAGACGCTGAAGGTGCGGATGAAGATGCGCTTCCGGTTCTTCTATCGCCAGGAAGGTATGCTGCCGTTCGCCTTCGTCGACCAAATATTGATGTTCAAGCTGCTTGAGGGCCAGATACAGCACATTTGCCGACCCAAGGCTTGCTTCGGCGATACCCCGTTTTCCGCCGTCGATCATCAGTTGGAGCGCCCGCAGCAACCGGTCTGGATCGGTCGGCGCGAACCCCAGTGCGGTCTCGACTGCGTGCTTGCTGCCGACCATCGTCGTCAGCTGGTCGTTTACTTCGTCCACCACGGCGCTAAGTTCCGGAACAGCGGCCATCTTCAAGGTCGTCTTATGGACATCCTTGGCAATCGCTTCGAGTGTCTTTTCGTCAACCGTGCGTGCAGCGCGATCGAGCAGTGGGCGCAAGGGCGAGCGCGTCCACCGCGCCAGATCGGATTCAGCGTCGCGCAGCGCGGAGAACAAATCCAGCGGCATCCAGCGCCGGAGATCGTAGCCGATGAGGTTATCCGGGCGGTTGCCGCCAAATATGACAAACTCATAATCAGCCTCGCTCTTGGGAGCCTCCTTCAAGCCCCCGACCGGCTGATACCGATAGGTGATCCGCGCCGCCATGGGATCGGGCTTGATGAGGTGGTCTGCGAGCACCGCCAACAGATTTTCACTTTTCTCAAAGCCGCGAAAATCAACAGAGATTTCGATTACGTCCTCAACCGTCAGCGGTCGGTTCAAACCGTCCCAAAAATCATCGAGCCGTAACCGCCGCATCGAATCGGGCAATGACGGATCGAGAATGAGCCGCAGAGCGAAAAGTAAATTCGTTTTGCCGACCTTGTTTTCGCCAAAAAAAACGGCATGCTCGCCGAGCTTCACATCGAGCGACTTGAAGTTCCGAAAATTCTTGATGATGATCCGGCTGAGCCGCATATCTATCCTTTTTCGTTCACTTTCGCAGCGCCGTTTGCGGCAGGCGTGACTGCCTGCTGCGCCTTGCGGGCGGTGCGGGGCAGGCTGGGGCATCCCTCCGCCCGTTCCGGCCCAATCAAATCAAGCACCCACCGGGTGTGCCGCTGAAAAACCCTCATACGGCCCTCGCGCAGAGCCTTGTAAACCGCGTCCGCGAGGCGCTCGCGGCCGAGTGCCTGTAGCACCGCGCTATGCGCAAGAATGTCGACGGTGCAGCCTACCGGCAGGGACGGGTAAATGCGCGCGCACAGCCGCGTGGCCTTGGTTTCATCGATGACCGCCAGCCCCTGATGAGTAACCGCGTAAGCGATCGTCGCCGCTTCGCCGTCATCCAGGGTCATCGCGGCCGGGCCGACCACGAGCCTTTCAAAATGCGCTCCCGAATCGTCATCAAGCTCTACCATTTCAACGGCGCGGTCTTTCACGAGAGCCGCCAGCATCTCGGCGTCCTGGCGGCCCCGGCGCCGGCCTTCTTCCAGTTCATCGACGACATCAGCCGGCACGACGAACTTGTTAGGAAGCGCCCGGATAATGTCGCGCGCGCAGCCGCTCGCGTTCAGATTGATGACCGCGCTCGCGTCCGCAACAATCGTCATCTGTCCGTCAATCAAGGAAGTTGGCGACCCCATCGGCCTCGCTCCCTTCCGGCTCCATTCCCGCGAGAATCTCCCGCAACTCCAAGCGGTCCAGATTCAAGAGCCGCGCGAGCTGGCCTTCGCTCAGCAAACCGCGCCGATAAACTTCCTCCGCAAGCAAATTGAGCCGCAGCGTCGTGGGCCGGTCCGCATCGGCTTTCTGGGCGTCGGCAACAGATAAATCACCTAACACTTGCCGCGCCTGTTCGTCGGTGATGCCGCCGTTCGACTGAAACCAGTCCCAGGTGCCGGCCTTGATCAAAGCCAATTCCTCAAGCCGCCGCACCATCGCCTCGCGGGACACCCCGAAGAAATGCGCCAGAACGATGACATGACGCCGCGTCAGCCTGTCCGAACCCGCCGTCACTTCCCCGAATTTCTGCGCTACGCCGCGTGCCGGTGTCAGAAAGGCCCGCGCGAACGCGTTGGCATAACGTTCCTCGCGTGAATTCTCCACTTCGTGACCATGCAGAACTTCCGGCTCCCGCCGCGTCGAAACCAGATGCCCTGCCTCGTGCGCCGCCGATTGCGTGCGCCGTTCGCGGGGATGGTTGGCGTTCAGCAGGATGCACGGGCCCAGCGCTTCGTCGTACGCGAAGAGCCCGGAGATGTCGCCGTCAAGCCTGCGCACATAGACCCGAACGCCCAGTTCCAGTTCGAGCAACGTCACGATGTCGGAAACGGGACTGACCCCAAGGCCAAGACGCTGCCGCAATTCCATGGCGTCCTGTTCGGCCTGCGCCCGCACGTCGCCGCGCAGGATGGGACGCTCGGGCGGATAGTTTGGCGTGCGCTTAACGCCCAGCAGGTTTTCCAGTTCTACTTCAGCCTTCGCGAGATCGCCGAGAAGCTTCGCTGCCGCATCCACGGAAGAGTCGCTGCTGCCGGCCAGCTTGCGGAAAAGTGGTGCCAGATCGACCTGTATAGCCTCCCGGCGCAACAGCGCGTTCACCGACGTGCCGTAGAATTTCGCAAGCTGCTGCAGCTCGCTCCGGCGCACGCGCCGCTGCCCTTGCTCGATTGCAACGATAGTGGTTCGGGCGACGTTGATGGATGTCGCGGCCGTGGCCTGGCTGATACCGGCGGCTTCGCGCGCGATCCGTAGGCGTTCACCGATTTCAACCGGATTGATTTCTTCAAGAGGCATCATTAGCTCGCGTGAATCGCCCAATCAGCGATGAATGAGTTGCGTCCAAGACCAAGGGTGAAATTCTTCCATTCATGCCCGTGTTGCGTGAGCATCCGGACGAGTTTCTGGCCGACGTCAGCTTGCGGCAGATTCAGCGACTTGCCGAGCTGGTAGGCCGTGAGATTAAGTGTGTGCTTGTTCGCGGGCGAAGACGGTAGACCCGCAAGATGATCCAGGTGCAGCGCGCCCGCGATGGCGTACTGCCGGAGCTTCCCGGTTATTTTCTTCCGGGGGAATGACGGGGCCGCGCCATCATTGAAGCTCGCGGACGCGAGATTCTCCCACACGTAGGTGTGCGTCGGTTCCGTCAGCCCGACGGCGTGCACACTCATGCGGCGCAACATGCACGCGGCGCAGATTCCGCACTGGCGTTTCTTCTTGTCGACGCTGACTTGCCGGGTCTGCTGCCAGCAGGACCAGGTATCCTGCCAGCCGGAGGCACCATCGCATTCTTTTATGAATTTGGCCAGAGTCTCGCCCTTGGTATGCCAAAGGCGGGGAAACTGAAACCTGACTTGATGCCCGAGAAGCGCAGCCAGAAACACCTCCATACGATCCGTATATAAAGGATGGCTCCGGTAGTCCTCATATGCTTGACCCACCGTGACGAGCGCGGGCCCGAGCGCGCCCTGCCCGCTTTCGGGGACGACGATCAGTCCCGCCTTCGCGAGGTATGCAGCGATGCCGCTCAGCAGTGCAAACTTGAAGCCGCGCGATCTGGCACTCGACTCGACAAAGTCCCGCGCACCGGGCCGCACGCGGTAGGGCACCGAAGTAAAGGGATGCCGTCGTGGCAGCCTCCGCGCATCGGCGGTTTTCGAGCCGAGTCGCACGCGGATCAGCTTGTCGCCCAATTCGCGTGCCATCAGTCCGGCAACGATGCGCGAATCAAGCCCATCGCTGAACGGAATGACTGCCGTCAGCCCCTCCGGAAGACTTAGCTGGCCTTGAACAGGAGGCTCGACCGGTTTGCGCCGTTTGCGGAAAGCAATCTGCCACCGATCGCCGGTCAGGAAATCCAGTGCGCTGTGGAGTGCATTCGTAACGTTTTTGTCGCTCCACCGTTCGGGGTCGTGCACGGGAACGGTCAGCTCGATATTCCGCTCCCATTTCATCGCGGGGCGCCGCAGCGTCCTGTCGCCAATCTCTACCGCCGCCGCCACCAGCAAGGCGTCGTAGACGATCGGCTCCCATTCTGCAAAGCAATAGGTTTCGAGGCGCGCGGTCGAAAACTCGATTTGCTCGCCGATCTCGCAACGCAGCGATCCTTTTTTGGTGGCCCCGCCCTTCTCAGCCACGTCAATGCCGATGGCGGGCGGTGGCAACGGCGCTTTCTGCAGCTCGATCATCGGATCTTCACCCCATCGTCGAGACCCTTTTGTCTGACCGTCCGGGAGGAAGACTCGCGCGGTTCAAGTTTCAATAACCGGCGCGCAAGCGTGTTCGTCTCCGCCTGTCCGATTCCTTCCTCAATACGCGTCCGCACTTTCTGCGCGCGCGGCGCCGTCGATTTCCGCAGGTAGTGCTCTTCAACCTGCCGGGCTCCCCGCGCACCGCGATCAGTGAGCCCGTTCTGCGTCGCTTTCACGAGATCGTCCAGACGATTTTCCCCGGACGCATTTAACTGGATGGCATGTTCCAAGATCAGACGACCCATTCCAGGGCCAGCCACATCGCGGAGGGCTTCGAGCTTCGGCGTCAGTTGGCTTTTGAAAAGAGAGGATTCCTGGTCTTCAAAAACATTGCGGATGGAATTGAGAAAAGCCGGGGCGATTTCACTATTGCAGTCTTGCTCAAGAGCGAGAATCATCGCCCGGCCGATTTCTTCGGCCGTGAACGCCAAGTTATCGCCACACTCGGCGACGCGTTTCCAGCCTCGCCGCATGTCGAGGCTCTTATGTGGGCCGTCGCTCATGATCACTCCTGTGTCAGAACAATAGTTAAATATTGCTGACAATGTCAATATGTTTATTGACAGATGGAATGCTGATACGTTTAGTTGTATCAGTATTCCTTTATGATCTGTTTAAGCATATCAATTGACGCAAGTGATGATATGTTGTATTATATAAATTGTGAAACATGATCTAAGAAAACGTATCAAGCCTCTCCGGCCTAAAGGACTGCCGGAGGACCTGCGCACAAGGATAAAGGAGGCGCGGGTTAAGCGCGGCTGGGGCCAGCGGGAGCTCGGCGCCCATGTCGGCCTCCCTCAGCCACATATTTCCGCTATCGAGTCCGGAGAGATCGTGCCGCGCTTCGACACCCTGCTCGACCTCGTCCGCGTTCTTGACCAGGACATCCTGCTGGTTCCGCGCGAACTGGTTCCAGCAGTGCAGTCCCTCATCCGCGCCCAGAAGGCGCCGGCCGGGTCCGAAGAACGCCCGCTCTATGCCACGGACGATGAAGAACCCGAACCGAAGGACAAGCGCCGTGATGAAATTTGATCCCAAAACCCTGAACGCGCTTGCCGTGAAGCTGCATGGCCGCCAGATCGGCGTCATCAACCGCCTGAGCGGGGACCGCCATCTTTTTTCGTTCGAGCAGGCCTACATTGACGATCCCAACAGACCAACCCTGAGCCTTTCTTTCAAGGGACAGGAAGGCGGACTTGTCGCGCCAACACGTCCCGTTACCGCCCGCCTGCCGTCTTTTTTTTCCAACCTCTTGCCCGAGGGCCATCTGCGGGATTATCTTGCCGCGCGCGCGGACGTCAAGCCGCAACGCGAATTCTTTCTCCTCGCCGTTCTCGGCGCTGATCTTCCCGGCGCACTCACGGTGATGCCCATCGACCGGGAGCATGAAGATGCTTCTCACGACGGTCATGATAGCGATCATGATGATCGCGTACCCGAGGCCGCACTTCGATTTTCACTGGCGGGTGTGCAGCTCAAGTTTTCCGCCGTGATGGAAGCATCCGGCGGACTGACGATTCCTGCCGGCGGCATGGGAGGTTCCTGGATCGTCAAACTGCCGTCAGGCCGGTTCGCGGCTGTTCCTGAAAACGAGTACACAATGATGGCGCTCGCGCGCGCCGTCGGCATTGAGGTGCCGCGCACGGAACTGATCGACATCCGCGACATCCAGGGCCTGCCCCGCGATGCCGGCGCGATGGAAGGCAAGGCGCTCGCCGTAAAGCGCTTCGACCGCGGCGACCGTGACACGGCCATTCATATGGAGGACTTCGCGCAAGTGTTCGGTCTGTTTCCCGAGGACAAATATCGTCAGCGCAGCTATGCCAACATCGCGGCAGTGCTTTGGGCCGAAACCGGCGAAGCAGGCACTTACGAATTCCTTCGAAGACTCGTGTTTTCCGTGCTGATCGGCAATGCCGACATGCATCTCAAGAACTGGTCGCTGCTCTATCCCGACACCCGCACGCCCGTGTTGTCTCCAGCCTATGATTTCGTCGCCACCCTCCCCTATATTCCAGGCGATTCGCTTGCCCTGAGTTTTGGCGGCAGCCGCAGCTTGAGCGAAATCACGACCGACCAGGTGCGCCGTTTCGCGGACACGGCACGCCTGCCGGCCACTCCTCTCTGGCCGATCGTCACCGAAACCGTCGACCGCACCGTCGCGGCCTGGGAGCGGCTTGCGGAAAAAGACCTGCTGCCGGAGAAGATGCGCGCCGGTATCGGCGAACAGATACGTTCTGTGGCCGCAAGTATCGGTCAAGCTGTGCGCAAATAGTTCTACCGTCTTCCCGCCGTTTCGCAATCGAAGCCCGTCGCCGGCCCCCGCCCGGTCGGACGTGCAGCCCCGCACACTGTGGAGATTGCCTTATTACTCTTGCCGCCAGTCCTCCGCCTCCTCCGCCACCGCCACCTTCGCTCTTCTATTTACCTTTGACGGCCTGCCGGCAGGCAGGCCATCGCGTGAAAGAACGCGAGCTCCGCAGCGGCTAATCGATCCGGTTTATCATCAATTCCAGTCGCCTCGCCGCGCTGACTTGCCGCTATGGCCTTTCATGTCAATGCCGACTATGCGCCGCCGAAAAACTGGCAGCAATTCGAGGAATTGTGTGCAGACACCTTCGCGGCCCACTGGTCCGATCCCGCGCTCCAGCGCCACGGCCGTGCCGGCCAGGCCCAGCACGGGGTTGATATCGTCGCCCGGCACGGCAATCAGTGGCCCATCGGTCTTCAATGCAGGAAGAAGTCCCCGTGGCCTGTTGCATCCCTGACCATCGAGGAAGTTGATGAGGCGGTCAAGGAAGCGCGCGGGTTCATCCCGCCGCTGCGGTCGTTCTACATCCTGTCCACCGCGCCCGATGACGCGAAGGTCCAGGAGCATGCGCGGCTGGTTACGGCCCGGCATCAGGCCGAGGGACTGTTCGATGTCAATGTCATGGGCTGGTCCGAGATCCTTCGCCGGGCCACGCTCTACACGGACGTGGCCGACAAACACTTCGGATCCGGCGGCGCTGCGCCGCGCGCGCCCTTGCTGGCGACGTGGTTTGCATCGAAGGGGCGCCTTGAACTCGCCGGCGAAGAACTGTCCGTGACGTGCCGCGAACTTGTCCACGACCTGCGCGATTTTCCCGCCGGGCGGATTGTTCTGCGCCAGCGCGAGTCGGACGAGCTCGTGGCCCAGCTCGCCGCCTATGACGGGCGTCAGCTGACGATCACCGAGCGCCAGGCCCGTCTTGAATTACGCGACAGGCTTGCCGTCAAGGAGCAGAAGGAAGTCCGAATTTCCCGGGGGTTGGGTCTTCTCCTCGGCGATCCGACCGTCTTGCCGTGGGATTCGGGCGATGCCGCCACCGCCGTGACCGGCCTCGTCAACCACGAACTCAAAGACAATCCGTTTATCGATCCCGAGACGATCAAGATGCGGGTCACCTGTCCACATGACAAGGAGATTTACAGAAACAGGTACCTGACGAGGGCCGACGTCGCTTCTATCACCGCGCTGCAGCAGAAGCGCGACAAGAAGCTGGGCCATGGCCGCCACACCAACACCGTGATGGAGCTGCCCGACGAAGTCCGCGGCGCGGAGGCCATCCCTGCCGCGATAGCCGCAATACTGCACCAGCTCGATGAAGGGCGATCTTTAGAGGAAATGCGAAAACAGGGCATTCTCTACCTCGGCGACTGGCGAATCGACATCCTTTATTAAGCTGCCCGAATTTGGGCTTGTCCGGCTCGGCCGGCCGGACTCTATTCACCCGCCTTGCGGGACTTACCGAGCCGCTGTGCGTCTCGGCCTTCCGGTAACGATCCCTCACGCGGGTTTTGCCAACGCCTGGCAACAGCATGCTAGATTGCTCCTATGAATGAGGGCCGACAGATTGACGAAAAGAAGATCCAGGCAATGCAGGCCTGTGTGGATCATGGTCGTGCCTTGCTTGAATCGGCGCGCGCCGTTCGCACCGCTGGTCATCACAACATTGCCTACCACCTTGCGACCCTTGTTCTCGAGGAAATCGGCCGCCGGGAATTAATCGCCGTCCAGTCCCTCGCCTCCAAACAGCCCGTTGCGCCCGCATGGCCCGAGCGCCATAGCCAGGACCACATAAAGAAACTGTTCTGGTGTTTTTTCGGCGGGAGTTTTGTTCATGAGGAAGTTTCGGGAAAACGATTGGAGGAATTCAGTGCGCTCGCTGAAACAATCCACATGACCCGGCTTGCAGGCCTCTACGTCGATTTGGGTGAAGATGGTCTCAGCATCCCGCAGGAGGCCATAACGCCCGAAGAGTGCGACCGCCTGATCGATCTGGCGACCGCAAGGCTCGGAATGGTGGAAAGCGAAAAACCCCGCACGCACGTTACAGACGAAGAGGTCGAGCTGCAGAGATGGTTCCTGGCAGCGGCAGAAGATGCTGAAAAAACGCGTCTGATTTTTTCGAAAGCCTCGATGTCCAAGCTGGGAGAACTCAAGGACGCAAAGGCCTGGGCGTTGTGGCTGAAAAACGAGTTCGACACGGCGGATGCCGCAGCCCGCGCGGCCGTGGAAGAGGAACTGAAGCGCAGCCGAGACCTTCCCGGAAAGGGCACGAAGAATAAATGGAAGATGCGCATCCGGATTCTCAGCGCCTCACATAGCATCCGGCCGAAGGCACTCACGGCATGGAACAAGCAAGTCGAATGGGTAAAACTCGTATCTGCCACGAAGAAAGAACTCATCTTCGAACTCACCCTCAAGAACAACGTTCCCGTTGAAGGCCTATGGTGGTTCGGATGGGGTCTGGCGCGCCACTTCGTGGTCGCTCTGAACATCGGCACCATGGGCTTCTGGTGGTGGCGCCTACCCGAGCAAATCAGCCGTTTCTACGAGAGCATCGAAGACCTAGAAAAGAAGATGAAGATCTTTGTTGAGCGTAGCCCTGCCCTCAAAATTGATTGGGGGCCCAACCGTGTTCTCACCGAAGAAGACCTTCATCGGGTTGCGTTGTGCATGGCGGTGCTTCCTGGTCCGCATCAGCGCGAGCAGCACAAGGCCTACAACTACTACATCGGCGGACTCACTTTTCTGTCGCTGAACGACATTCATTGGCAGTGTGAATCGACCGTCTTTGGCAATTTCATGGAATGCCTCAAGGCCATGATGGAAGAGTCTGGCGACTGGAAATCGGACACCAGTTTCAAGGAAGCTGTTTCTCGGTTTCTCGACGACATGTTTCCCGGAATGGATGAGCGTGAGCATATTGCAGAACTGTGTGCGCGCTTTGAAGCGAAGAATCTCGACGGCCTTGTTGTTACGCTCCGGGATGCAACCTTCATGAAACTGTTCTGCGATGCCTATTTCTTGAGTGCAGCAAAGCAGAAAGCGGAACGCCGACAGATCCGGCCTGTGGCTGTCCCGCAAACATCCGAAGCGTCCTGATCCCGCGCCGACTTCGGGCACACTGTCTCAATATACGGGTCTTCCTCGCAATGAGCTTGCCGTCAGCTTGATCCGCGTCTAGCCGCCCAGGCGGCAAGGTCAACGGCGCCGCCCGCTCCAAGACTCCGTGTTGGCCGTTTACCTTCGGTGACCTCGCCGCCTAACGGGCGGCTATTGTCTTCCGCGTTCTAACGAAAACCCTAACGACAGGAGACAAACATGATTCCCACATCACGAAATCAAGGGAGTCGGAACTGGGTGTTTTCAGACATATGCGGTTTTCACTAGGGCGATTTGGGCCTTCTGCTGACCACGCGATGAAAAAGTTCGGCGTATCTTGCGCGCTACTCATTTCGTCGACCGACATTCCCACGCATGTTCGCTTTCCATTCACTCCGACTGACTGTTTGAATGCTAAGTCTGCGAGGAGCACGTGGTGTAGAAAAAGCTGAACTCAACGGAAACGTTGATTCAGACAACAACCACGGAGGCTCCTCAGGGACATATGTATTACATCGGACTGGATGTTCACAAGAAGTCGATCAGCTACTGCGTCAAGGATGCGAGCGGCCACGTGCACCAGGAAGGCAAAGTTGGAACGACGCGCTGGGAACTAGACGCCTGGATGGAGGCTCTTCCGCAACCATGGACTGTGGCGATGGAAGCAACTGTTTTTACCGGCTGGATCTACGACCATGTCCGCCCGCATGCGAAAGAGGTGAAGGTTGCGCATCCGCTGATGCTGCGTGCCATCGCAGCGGCCAAGAAGAAGAACGATCAGGTCGATGCCAGCAAGATTGCAGACTGCTTGCGCTGTGACTTCTTGCCAGAGTGCTACATGGCCTCCACCGAGATTCGCGACAGGCGCCGAACGTTACGCTACCGACATCTGCTGGTGCGCCAGATGGTGCAGATGAAGAACCGTGTGTCCGGCCTGCTGATGGAAACGGGAGTGAGCCACAACAAGCGGCAGCTCCACAGAGTAGGTTATTTTCGCGATTTGATGGCGAGCAACGAGAACATCGAAGACAGTATCCGGCCGCTTCTTCAACTAAGCCGGGATTCGATCACACGACTGCAGAAGACCGAATCTGCTCTGGTGCGTTCCCTGCAGCGCGATCCTCTACTGACGGCGAGAGTCCAACGGCTCAAGACTGTTCCGGGGGTTGGGCCGATCACCGCCCTGACGTGGGCGCTGGAGATGGGAGATATTTCGCGGTTCCGGTCGATCCGGCAGGCCATCAGTTACTGCGGGCTTTGCGGTGACGAAAAGAGATCAGCGGAGAAGGTGATGCGCACACCACTTTCTCGACAACGCAACAAGCATATCCAGAGCTGCCTGGTGGAAGCAGCAAAGCTGGCGCCCAGATACGACCACGATTTGGCCCACGTGTATGCGACAGAAAAGGAGAAGGGGAATGCCAATCGAGCAACCCTCGCGGTAGCTCGCAAGATGGTTGCATACTTGATGGCGGTGGATCGAGAGCAACGGGATTTTGTACCTGCGGAACAGTGCAGCGGGGCCGCGGCCTAAAAACCGCGCCAACGAAGGGAAAAACCATCAAGATCACGGAGCGCGCAGGCTGCCAGGTCCTGCACCTGACCGAGTAAGCGAAGGAGATCAAACTCCCGAGGCTTCCTTCTGACTGTTTCAGGACTGGCAGAGAACACAGACTCAATCTTCTGTGACGGCCCGCGAGGGCCCGAGACAGTTAATGGATGTCCGGTTCTGCGAAGGCAGGGACCACCGCCGAGAGGCACACGTGCGAGCTGCGGGATTCAAAAGCAAATGGTGCGCGCTCTCAGGAGCGCGCCTTAGGAGCACTACGTTTCTTCTTGACGAAAGACTTACATGGATGTCGGCGAGCGGTAATCAGACGATGGCTAGGCATCCAGCCCCGATTTGTGTGCTAGATGTGTGCAGCGTTAAATTATCGCTTCGCTACTGTCAATTACGGTTCAGTGACGACTTTGATGATCCGGTGTGCCAGCTCAAGTTGCTGTGGAGTACAGGTAGTGAGGAGTGTATCGATACGCTTTCGAATGTCACGTGGGTCTTCTTCCCGCTCCAGGAGCAGGAGGATATTTGGCTGAACGCCCAACCCCTTTGCCATCGCTACAATGGTATCGAGGCTCGGTACTTTCTTCCCCCGTTCTACATCACCCCAGAAGTTGCCAGTTATGTTGCCACGTTCTGCGGCCTCCTCAAGACTGAGTTTCGCGGCTTTTCGCAACCGTCTGATGCGTTGAGCAAATAAGGTTCGGTGTTTCACAAGAGGCCTGCGCACAACCATAGCGGGCATCCTGCGCATGCAAAACAATCTATTGAGTTTATCTTTTGTGAATATTGACAGCTATCGTGTTTGTTGACCTGCTTTTTAACGTCCAAAGCGTGTGTCGGAATGGTGTCGAAAAATCACCGCTGGGTTTCGATTGATCCAGTTCGTGGAGCCGCTTTGTAGTTGTAAACCGACCGTAAGAGGTCGAGCGCGAGACGCAATTGGTCGGGAGTGTATAGGTCAAGAAGGTTATTGAGTTCCTTTCGTACCTCGTCATCAATATTCTCGTGCTCGAATGTGACTAATGTGCGCGCTGAGACTCCTACCCCCTTGGCGAAACCGAAAATGATATTCAGACAGGGTTCCTGGTCAGCGCGTTCGACGCTTCCCCAGAAAGTTGGAGAAACACCACCCTGCTCACTGGTCCGCTCAATGCTGAGGTTTGCAGCTTCTCTGAGAGAGCGGACGCGGTTCCCGAACTTTACGCGATAGTCAGGAAGTTCAATCACCTGCCCAACAATAGGGTGGAATTATGGGCGATACCACACTCGATGGAGTTCAATTTTCTTGAAAAACACCATCTATCGAGTTATATATGGGGCATTATGACCTCTAAAGAGGTTCGACCTCCCGGTGGAAGCCGAGTTTGACCGGGGCCACACTGCGGAAATTTTGGATATGAGTCTGCCCGCCACAGTGCGACTCTCAAGCCTTCGCGGCGCCACCGACCATGGCGCGACACGAGTCGCACCTCCCCGCAGTTCCACGGCCCTTGAGCTTTCAGATGAAGCCTTGATGGACCAAGTCTGTGATGGAGACAACGAGGCATTGGCCTCACTCTTTCGTCGCTACGCCCGCGTTGTGCGCGGCGTTGCCTACCGGGTTCTGCGGGACGCGTCAGAGGCGGACGATCTTCTCCAGGACATCTTCCTATTAGTCCACCGCCTCTGCGGAACCTTCGACAGAGCGAGAGGCTCGGCACGGTTCTGGATTCTTCAAATGACATACCGCCGAGCGATCTCCCGTCGGCGTTATCTGACCTCCAGACACTTCTACACACATCTGGATCTGGACCAAGCGGCAGACCGGCTCGAGGACGTGCCTTCGAAATCCGCTAATGGCAATTCCTTGGATGGACGCCTCGAAAGAAAACAGGCCTGGGAAACCTGGTTGGCGGAACTCTCGGAAAACCAGCGGCAGACTCTGCATCTTTTCTTCTTCGAGGGCTACACATTCGAAGACATTGCTTCCAAGACGGGCCAGACCGTTGGGAATGCTCGAAATCACTATTACCGCGGACTTCAGAAGTTGAGAAAGCAGATTTCTGCTGGCAAATTGCCGGGTAAGGAAGCAGTATGATAAAAGACCTTAGCCGTAGGAGCGGGTGCGTTGTTGCCAAGCGGACCCCATGACGAATTCCTGGAGCTCTGTGCCGTCTCAACCTCAGGCCAGCTCAGCGAGGCGGAGCAGAAACGGCTCCGGGAACATCTGTCCATTTGCTCCGAATGCCGCGATGCCCTCCGCGACTTCGAGTCTGTAGTTCACGACAACATCCCTGCCATTGGCGCAGAGCAGGCAGCAGAACAGTCGTCGCGCATTGACCCCGGCCCAGGTTGGTCCCAGTCCAAGGCAGAAAAGGCCTTCTTCGAGCGTTTGGCACGAGAAGAAGGGGGACAGTCGTCCGGAGCCGAGAAGAAGAACGGCGTGCCGGCAGGCTTTAGGCGAATTCTTCCAATCGCCCCCGAATCAACCTGGCGCCACGTTTGGATGCTTTATGCCGCTGGGATCCTGCTTTTCGTCACCCTCTGTTTCTCCGCATATTGGGTTGGCGTGCGCCATGGGACCGAGGAGGCAAAATCGACCCAACCGGCTGCCACTGCCCAGCCCCAGGTAGCGGCACAGGCCATCCCTTCTTTGGAAGAGCAGCTTAGCGATGCTGCCCACGAACGCGAGGTCGCCCGTGCCCAGATCGCGGAGCGTGACAAGGCGCTTGCAGACCTTCGTCAGCGACTACAACAGCAGTCAGCCGAGATTAACCGGCTGAAAGAAGCTGAGAACCGCTTGGAAGCCAACCTTCAGAGTGACCAAGTCGACAAGCAGGACCTCAATCAACAACGAATTGAACTGGGGCAGAAGCTGCAAGCGGCGCAAGTGGAATCTCAGGCACTTCAGCAGCAGGTCGCTTCGCTCGCGCAGCAATCGACCTACGAGACGGCGCAGGCCAAAGCCCTTGGCGCGAAAGTCGATGATCTCTCCCGCCTGCTTCAGGACCGTAACGCCTCTCTGAGTCAGCAGGAAGAACTTCTGGCTCACGACCGTGACATTCGGGAACTCATGGGAGCGCGTAATCTCTATATCGCGGAAGTGTATGACACCGACGAGAAAGGGGCGACTCGCAAGCCCTACGGTCGCGTGTTCTACACGAAGGAAAAGTCCCTGATCTTTTACGCCTACGACCTCGATCAGCAGGGCATCAAACCTGCCCGGACTTTCCAAGCATGGGGTCGGCGCGGGCCCGACTGGAAGCAGGCGGTCAACTTAGGCATCTTCTACGAAGATAATGCTTCCAAGAAAAGATGGGTTTTGAAGTCCGAGGATTCCAAAACCCTCGCACAGATAGATGCAGTTTTCGTAACCGTAGAACCGCAAGGCGGAAGCGATAAGCCAAGCGGGAAACCCCTTCTTTTCGCCTACCTCAGAGTGAATCCCAACCACCCCTAAGTTCCGGTTGTATGTTCGTAAATTCGTTCTAAACTTGCTCTCACCTGATAAAAACGGCGGGGTTCCCTGCGAACAATTGAGGAGTGGCTGCGAACTCGTTGCTCGCTGGAGAAATCAGTATGCGCTTTCCCCGGACTATCCTTCCCTTCGCTTGTGTCGCGTGTGTTGTGCTGTTTGCCGTTTTCGCCGCTGCACAGTCGCCTAACGGCAACATAAATGGCTTGGTTCTCGATCCGACCAGTAGAGTCATCGTAGGGGCTGACATCATTGCGGTGAACGACCTCACCAATCTGCAGTTCGGCACCAAGACGAACAACGAAGGGGTTTACGTGCTCCCCAACCTTCCTCCCGGCCCGTACCGCCTTCAGGTGTCGAAGGTCGGGTTTAAGACGATCATCAGGCCTGACATTGTTCTCAATGTCCAAGACGCCCTGTCTATCAATTTCACTCTTCCGATCGGCGCAACGCTTGAAACCGTGACCGTGCAGGGCGGTGTGCCCCTGATAAACACGGAGAACGCGTCCGTCAGCACCGTTGTCGACCGGCAGTTCGCCGAGAACGTGCCGATGAACGGGAGAAGCTTCCAAACCCTGATTGAACTGACTCCAGGCGTAACTGCCGTCAGCACGAATTCAGCCGACTCCGGGCAATTCAGTATCAATGGCCAGCGTGCCTCGTCGAACTATTGGATGGTGGATGGCGTCAGCGCCAACGTGGGGATCAGCGCTTCTCCCGGCGGTTTTGGTCCCGGCAACGGACTGGGTGGAACGCTCGGCTCTTTCAGTGTTCTTGGAGGAACGAACAGCCTCGTTTCCGTGGATGCCATGCAGGAATTTCGCATTCAGACGTCTACGTATGCCCCGGAGTTCGGCCGGACACCCGGAGGTCAGATTTCCATCGTGACCCGCTCGGGCACAAACCAGTTCCATGGCACGGCTTTTGACTATTTTCGCAATGACGTTTTGGACGCGAGCAACTGGTTTAACGGTTATCTGAACAACCCGCCGCTGCCCAAAGCCGAGGAGCGGCAGAACGACTTCGGCGGAACTTTCAGTGGCCCGATCTACAAAAACAAGACATTTTTCTTCTTCTCATACGAAGGTCTACGTTTGCGACTTCCGCAGACAACTCTGACGACCGTCCCCGATACGAATCCCGATGATCCTTTCTCGCGTCAATTCGCTACGCCAGCTATGCAGCCGTTCCTTGCTGCCTTTCCCCTTCCGAACGGTCCCGAGGTTTTGGATCCGAACGGCAATCACCAGGGCATCGCCCAGTTCAACAAAAGCTACTCGAATGCGGCTTCGCTCGACGCCTACAGTATCCGCGTCGATCACAGACTGTTCGATAAAGTGACACTCTTCGCCAGATACAATTCCTCGCCCTCGAGCCTCTCCCAGCGGGGAGCAGATGCGCTGAGCGTGATCAACCATGAGCGCATTACCACTAAGACCGCGACGGTGGGCGCCACATGGTCCTTCTCGCCGATAATTGCCAACGACTTTCGCGTGAACTACAGCCGGACGAACGGTTCGAGCAGCTATCAATTGGACAACTTCGGAGGAGCTGTGCCACTGGACACTTTGCCGTTCCCTGATCCCTTCAATTCCAAGAATGGAGAGCTGCTTTTTAGCATTACTCCGTTGCAGAACGGAGTCCTACAGGTAGGCAAGAGCGAACAAAATCTTCAGCGGCAGTTTAACGTCGTGGATAACGTGGTGACCCAGATTGGCTCACATGGTCTGAAATTTGGGGTTGATTTCCGGCGTTTGACACCGTTCGTTTCTCCCGAGTTGTATCAGCAGTTTGTATTTCTATTCAGCCTTTCCGGTGCTCAAATCGGGGACGGGCTGGGACTCATACAGCCGAACACGAATGAGACGCTCTTGTTTCACAACTTAGGTCTGTTCGCGCAAGACACATGGCGAGCGACACCACATCTCACGTTAACGTACGGTCTGCGATGGGATGTCGATTTCGCCCCGTCGTCTTCGAGCGGTCCAAGCCTTCCAGCAGTTACGGGATATAATCTCGCCGATTTTTCGCAGTTGACCGTTGCTCCCGCCGGCACACCAGCATTCCGAACGCCTTACGCCAATTTGGCGCCTCGCTTCGGGATCGCGTATGAATTCGTTCAGAATCAGAAATGGCAGGGTGTGCTGCGCGGCGGATTCGGCGTCTTCTATGATCTCGTAAGCTCGGAAACCGGACAAGCGCTCGGCGTGGGAACAGGAACTCCACCATTTGGAGCGCAGGGGCTCGTTCTCGGCCCTTCGTTTGGAGGAACGGCCCTGTTTCCGTACACCGCCGACGATGCGGCTCCGCCGCCTATTCCTGCAACTGGCAGCATCTCTCAGCTCTTTGCATTTAATCCAAAGTTGAGACTGCCGTATACCTTGGAATGGAACGCGTCCTGGCAGCAGGCTCTCGGAAAAGAGCAATCTCTAACCGTCTCTTACGTTGGCGCTGCGGGACGCCGGTTGTTGCAGACGTCGCACTTCGTTTCCCCGCCGTCCAACCCAAACGTAAACGCCTACTTCGTCGACAATACCGGCTCGTCGGACTACGACGCCCTACAGCTTAGCTTTCAGCGGCGCCTGTCCGGCGGTCTGCAGATGCTAGCTTCGTATTCCTGGGCACACTCGATCGATACGGGTTCGGCTGGGTCGTATTTGGGCACTGCGTCCAATGCAGGCATTGGAAGCAACTCCAACGCCAATCGCGGCCCCTCCGGCTTCGATATCCGGCATGCGTTTTCCGCCGGCATCACTTATGACATCCCAACACCGAAGACCCATAGACTCGCTAAGCTTCTACTGGGTGGCTGGTCAACCGAGAATTTTCTCCTGGCGCGTTCGGCTCCGCCGGTCGATCTGACGGACTTCCATATCTACGGAAATACGTTGTCGACGGGCGCCCTTGCCAACGTTCGACCTGATCTGGTGCCCAACGAGCCTCTTTATTTGTATGGCCCGCAGTTCCCCGGTGGGAAGGCCTTCAATTCCTCGGCCTTTACAGATCCGCCCGTGGACCCGATTACCCAACAACCACTTCGCCAGGGAAATGTGCCTCGCAACCTACTGCGTGGCTTTGGGGCGGTGCAGTGGGATTTCGCTGTGCATCGCGACTTTGTCCTTCATGAAGCAGCACGGCTGGAGTTTCGAGCTGAGCTGTTCAACGTGTTGAATCATCCAAATTTTGGGCAGCCAAATGGTTTCTTCGGAACCGGACAATTCGGCCTTTCCACGCAAATGCTCGGGCAGGATCTGAACGGGGGCAGCTTAGGTGGCGGAGGTCTTAGCTCTCTTTATCAGTTCGGGGGCCCGCGCTCAATCCAACTTGCGCTCAAGTTGTTCTTCTAAAAATTGCGCTGGAACGACATCCCAATGGAAACAGTTCATTCCGATTTTCGAGTAGAACTCTGCACGCTCATCTTGGTGATCTTCGCGGCCAACCTTCCGCTCCTGCGAGCCGCTGACATTCATCTGATTTCTAAGACGAAAATCGCAACAGGATGGCACCCGTGGTACGAAATCAAGGGTGACCCGGAGGATCCGCAAAACCTGCTCCTCTGCGGTACGAAGTGGGACCCTCGAACGAATGCGCCTTTCGGTTTTGTGTACGTCTCCTCGGATCAGGGAAGATCTTGGGCGAACGTTGTCGAAGATCGGAACACCGCCTGGGTCACAGAACATTCGTGCGCCTTTGGAACTGAGCACAGGGCCTACTTCATATCAGAAGCATCCAAGGTCATCGACGGAGCCGCGCATCACGAGCTTGGGACAACGCGTTTGTATGTCTCTCGCGATGCCGGCCACACCTGGAAAGAGTCTTTGCGGACTGGATGGGCTGACTGGTCAACGTCGGCAGTCAGCGTGACGTCCGGTCGGGTCTTCACGTTCTTCAATGCCTACACGGGAGCTGATGCAGCGAGAAACCGCGGCAGCAACGTGGGACTGTTGACATTCTCGCCGGACGGAAGCACCGTGTCCGGCCCCTTTTTCATTCCCTCGATCGCGAAGCGAAACTACCAAGGTGCGTATCCATCCGATGCTGTCGCTCTGAGGACCGGCACGATCGTGGCCCTCTGGTTTGGCACCAGGCTCAGTGGGTCTGGAATCCAGGCGGATCTCAATATTGTTCGAGCGAGCGCAGCGCAGCCGCCGACGCTCGAAAATGTAGCTATTTTGCGCTCGAAAGACGCCAACGACTGTGTGACGTTCAACCAAGCTTCTCTCGCCTACGATCCCCGTCCCGGTCGCCTGTTCGTGGTCTATATCGCCGGATGCAAAGAAAAGCGGGTCTTGTTGGTTTCTTCAGATGACGAGGGTGGAACCTGGTCACAAAGCAGCGTGATTGCAGAAGCGAAGGGATCGTTCGCAGGATTCTCCCATCCTTCACTTGTCGCAGATGGAGATCGCCTGGCGGTTCTTTGGGAAGCGGGAGACGGTTCGGGCGACTGGTTTCTTTCGACCCTTCAGGACCGGACGCTGGTCTCTAGCACACAACTCTCAAGCGGCGAGGATGTGCAGAGCGTTCGCAGTAATTCGCTACTGACATCGATCCAAAACTCATCTTCGTTCTCGCAGGCATCAGATCACGATTCGATTCGGGTGAGTGTTAGAAATGAAGGTGAAGCTGTATGGAGGGCGAGTGCCTTGTTGCGCACCCATGACGGGATTATTGCCGTGTGGCCCTGCGATGTCGGCAACGGAGCGGAACTGTGGGTTGCGACCGCCTCCCGCGCAACTGCAATTCAGAAGGCAGATCCCAACAACGTTCCGCCGATCCGCGACGTCACCGAGGACAGCATTCTTCTTTATGGAGGAACCCAGGTTTTCGACGCAAGGAACTCGGAGCTAACAGCCTGCCTGACCCTCAAGAATGCGGGTCCTCATTCTCTGACCGCCCCCATTGAGCTCAGGGCCGAGAGCATCTCGTCTGGCACGGGTCCAATAGCCGCCACGAACGCAAGTAACGGCGTACCTGGAGCGGGCGCGGTCTGGAATATCAGCAGTTCCATCACCGGCGATCGAATCCCCCCACATGCCACCAGCAATCCATTCTGCCTTACATTTCATCTGAGTCCTGATTTGGCTGGTCATCATTCGGCCGAACCGAAGAACCTTTTGGACATGGTGCTCCGGGTCTTCGCCTCTGGCGACGAGGCCACCGCTCGGGAAACGTCAGGGAGAACCGGCCGCAACTAATAAGACTTCAATCAATCGAATCTTGGCCGGAGCGCCTGGTACCGGGCACTCCGGTCAATTCCCCTTACTCGTCGGCTTCGTACGCGATCACCGTGAAATACGCATTCGGACTTCCGTCCGCGCGACTCAGGTGCGGCTTCACTGTCTGTTGCATTTGGATTGCATCGACAGCGGAGCCCGTGAGCTTCAACTCAGGCTTCTGATATTTCATCGCAGTGCCCTCCTTTCCTTGGTATTTACTTTACCCATCAGCTAGCTGATCCTTCATGCTGAGGTGAGCTTCTCTCTGTGAGAAGCAGCCGGCGAGATGCACGATCGTCTTCAGCAGCGTTGACATCGGATTCGCTCAAGACACCAGCTTCACAAATGCTCCTCAGCCAAAATTCGATATTCAAAGTCCGGAGCAGCGCGACCAAGGGGAACTTCGGATCGTTCGGCGCACGTTCTATGGCTAGGCGAAAAGTTGCGACATTGACGATGCCGAAGGAACCACTCACCATTCGGTCACATACGGATATTAGGCGATTCCGCTGACTCACAATTGCATCGAGATAAGCCCGGACCACGAACGCTTTCCGTCTTCGATTCAAGATTTCTGCCGGGACCAAGCCTGACATCGCACGCCGCATGAGAGAGCGCCTTTGCCCGGGGCGCACGACCTGTTCTCGCGGAATTGCGAACATAAACTCCATCAAACACCGGTCCAGATATGGGTAGCGCTTTTCATAAGGAGGAGACTGGGCTAAAACCTCGCACCCCAGTTGTCTCTGCAGCACATTCAGTGCCGAGATATTTTCTTGGAAACTGGGTAATGGACCGAAGACCTGCAATCGCTCAAGGTAGCCGTGAAGCGCGACTCTGTTTCGTTCCTCGAAATCGCGGTTCAGCCACTCAATCCCATGCGAGCACCTTGCGGCATGCGTCCAGTTCACAGGTAGAAAACCGTTGGCGGACTGAGCCAACAATCGTACCCATGGCACTCTTCGATACAGGGCCCACACCTTTAGTCGATGAGCGAGCATTCGGAATTGAACAGTGGCGAGGAGGTCCTCTAGTTCTGGAATTGGCGTTGGAACACCGCCCATGATTTCATCGCCGCCAGTCCCGCTGACTACGACATGACTGCCTTCCTCGCGGAGGTATGCAGCGAATTGTCGCGCTGTGGCCGAAGCATGACCACCCGAGCCAGGGGTTGCGCGGAAGAATCTTTCATCTGCTGGGAAGAGTTCGTGATTGCTTGCGTCAATATGGCAGCCGACTCTACCCCGCTTCTCTTCTATTCTCGAAAAATAGGCCCTCTCATCCCATGCAGGTTCGGAGTCGTCGTAATACGAGACTGTAGAGAGTCGAGGCGTTTCCGCGGCACCATCGGCGAGCAACTTGTCTGCCGTACACACAACGGTGGAAGAATCCATCCCGCCGCTCAGTTCTGCGACCACAGGAACGTCAGAACGAAGGCGCCGGCGAACTGCGGTTCGAAACACCGATCGGAAATGCTCCTCGTATTCGGAATCTCTTCGGTAACGAATTCGCTTCGCGGGGTCGAAACGCCAGTATTGGACCGTCGCCTGCTGTGTTTCCGTGAAACGCACAAAACAAGAAGGCGGGACGGAGTGAATTCCGACGTAAGGCGTCAGGTGAGGTGCCGGGAAAAACGTCAGCCATCCAGCGATGTACTCCTGGTTCAACCGGAAGGGTCGATCGCCGAACAGCACCAGTGGATCGAGGATCGTACACCATCTCGCCTCGTTCTTCTCGAACGTGTAGTAAAGGTGACGCGCGCCGATGAAGTCCCGGGCAAGGAGAAGCAAACGATCTTTCGGGTCCCAGATGGAAAGCGCCCAATCGCCTATCAGCTTGGCGAACGTCTTGGTCCCCCAACGTTCATAGGCTGTCGCGACGATTTCAAGATCGGTTGACTCGGGAAGAGCCGGGCCGCTGATTGCCGCGATGAGTTCCTCACGGTTGTCGAGCCGACCATCCCAGCAAAGAACAATCCCGAATGGCGAAACATATGGCTGGATCTCGCGGCGTGATTCTCTTGTGGTGTGGAAGGCGCGATGGAGGGCGCCAAAATTGTCCTTGCAGATGTAGCCCTCTCCGTCTGGTCCGTACGGCGCAAGTACCGGGCGAACTTCTTCGAGGTCCTGAGGATCGATAGGCTTGCCGTCGAAATTGCACTTGCCAAACTGAACGCTCATACCTCTGACCTTTCGAGTTCAGCGCTGACACCATCGAGCACGGCATACATCTCCCGCAAGTACGGCTTGTCATTTACCACACGGCCATCGACTTCGACCCAGGCATGCGCCTTGAAGGGCATCTGCTGTGCCCCAAGTATCATTTGTGCAGCCACCCCGTGGCGTTTCAGCAAGCACGCGGTTGCGGCTGATCGCTGAAGGCAGAGCACTTCCTTCCAGTACCAAATGCACGCCACATCCACTGCCGCACAGATCCGTTCAACTGCATTCGCCGGAACTGGGCGCTGTCCGAGCGGATATGTCCGTACCTTCTCGTACAGTGCTCTGAAATCTCCACGGACCAGATACCGGTCGAACTGGACCAGCCTCAAAAATGCTCGGAGCACGAGAAATGGCATAGCACGAACTCCTACTTCAGACGGTCAAATGCAGTTGGTCGCATAGAAACGCCATTCGGTCTGTGAGCGCTTCTACCCGCTCGCTCAAGGGCAGTACCGGGGAATGCCCGCGGTAGTGGCTGTAGTCGAGAAGTATTGGGTGGTTGGACACGTTTGCTGCCTGCAGTCGCGCCGCCATCTTTCTAGCGTGAAGTGGATTGCAGTTCTGATCCGCATCCCCGGAAATGATCATCGCCGCCGGATACTCGGTGTTGTCCCGCACGTTGTGATACGGGGAGTAGCCCAACAGGGCGGTGAAATCCGCGGGATCCTCGGCGGTCCCGAATTCGTCTTTCCAGACGTGCGCGTTGTCAAAGAGGTGGTAGCGCAACATGTCGAGCATGGGCACTAGACATACGACGGCCCGAAATAGATCAGGCCTTTGAGTCATGGCAGCGCCGACCAAGAGCCCCGAGTTTGAGCCGCCAAAAATGGCGAGTTTATGGGGGGCCGTCCGGCCGTTGTTGATCAGCCATTCGGCGGCCGCGACGAAGTCATCAAATGCCACTTGGCGCCTGTGCCGTTTCGCCGCTTGGTGCCAACCATCGCCGAACTCCGAGCCACCACGAATATTTGGCAGCGCAAACGTGCATCCCTGCTCGATGAGAAAGGCCACGAAGACGCTGAATTGCGGGGTTACCGGGATTCCGTATCCGCCATAGGAAGTCATGATGGTGGGGTGTGCGCCTGACTCAAGAGCTTCCGGCCGGCCAACGAGGAACATGGGAATCTGGGTGCCATCTCTCGAGGGGAAGCGAACCTGGATATGATGAAACCCATCAGGATCGAAGGGGGCTTTCCGTTCCACAAACAGCCTCATTTCGGAACCGCGAGGGCGATAACTGTAGATCCGAACGGGCCTGGTGAAAGACTCTTGCTCGACCAACACTTCATCGCCGGTATCGGAAACTCCGATGAGTCGCACAGTGCCATGTTGGTCGAGCGGCACCTGACCAAGCTGTTTGCCTGCGAGGTCGAAAATGCGGATCTCCGTTCGTAGGTCTCGGAGGTAAGAGACAAAAATCTTGCCCCCATTTACCATCCAGTTCTGAATACGTGTCTCGCGGCACGGAATGACATCCCGGAATTCCGGTTCGAGGCCCTTCCGGGGGCGTATCTCTACAATTCTGAGGTTCGGAGCCTCATGATCAGTGACAGCCAAGACACGGCCGCCTGTTAGTAACAAAGGCCCAAATTTGTAGTGGGCATCTCGAATCACCAACTCCGGCTTATCTGCGCTCTCGAACTGCCACAGATAGAAGTTGGTGGTGAGTTCGTCGTCAATCCGAACTACCAAGAAACCAATGTGATCCGGTCCGGGAACGATATGGAGTTGTAGTTTGTCGTCGCCAGCGGCGAAGACCTCCTTGTCGTCAGCAAAGGCGGTGCCCAACACATGCTTGTAGGCGGCGTGTGCACGTGATTCTGTGGGCTCGAGGGTTTCGTGAACGTAATAGAAGGCTTTCGAATCGGGCGCAAATGCGAAACCACGCAGGTAGCCTCTTGGAAGTACGTCAGGCAGAGTATCGAGCCTTTCGATATCCAGGAGTTCGAAAGTTCCCACTCGCTCTCCGCCTTGCTTTACTTCATAGAGCAGCAACCGGCCATCAGAGGAGATGCGTAAAGGCTTGACTGCTGTGTGCGATCCCGTGCCTCGCAGCGACGGATCGACGAGGATCTGATCTGACCCGTCTATACCCTCGCGCATGCATATCGACGGTTGTTCCTGCCTCGGCAACCGCTTGCGAAAGAAATATCGATTGCCTACCTTCTGAAGCAAGTCATAGGTCTCAACATCGAGCAGTTCCCGAATTCGCTCCCGAATGCGTCCTCGTCCTGGGATGGAGTCGAGATATGACCGCGCATACCGCGTTTGTGTAGCGATCCACTCCCGAGTGCGCGGTGACTCTTGGTCTTCAAGCCAGCGATAGGGATCAGTCACTGGCACTCCGTGCAGGACTTCGGTCACCGGATCCACTGGCGAGTATGGCGGAGGCTCCATCAGTGCAGGCATAAGGATCTCCGTTCGCCGAGTGTGTTCGCTTCACGATGCATACGTCGCGCTAGACTGCGGAGATACCCAGCAGTCGCAGGGTCTTGCATCCTCTCTTGGTAGCGCCATGCGTCGCTACCAGCTGCGTATGCGAAGGTTGCCAGGAGCGGTGCAAGGCTCAAGGCGCCATCAATCGCAGTGCTTCCAACCATTCGTTTCCATTGTTCGCGGTAGGAGGAGACCAGGCTCATTTCGAGTGCGGAATCTCCAGCGGCGCTGCGGCGAAGATGTTCGAGGAGGTATTGAAACGTAAAGAAGGGATTTCCGACGTAGGCTTCCGCCCAATCCAGAAACACGCAGCGATCAGGCGAAGCAACAATATTGCCTGGATTCAGGTCGAGGTGACCTAAGGTTTCAGGAATCTCCAATGCTTCCAGTGCCTCAAGTGCAGTCTGAAGGCGGTCTCCCAAAAAAAGGAGTTCCTTGTGGCTAAGAGGAGCGGGCGGAATTTTGGTCTGCCGCTCCATCAACTGCGTCATGGTCTCGATGAACGGGCCAACCATCTTGGACAGCACATTCACACCCAGATCACGCGCTCCAGCAGCCAGGATCTGAGTGCCGCGCTCAATGGAATCAATTTGCAATTCCGCCAGAGATGAAGCGGATTGTTCCGACAGGGCATCCTCTTGTGCCTCTGAAAGTGGTTTCCCGACAGCCTCGCGAGTGAGCCAGCCATTCCACTCTGAGCGTGTGGCCAGTACGATCGGCACATAACGTGGGAAGAGCCTCGACAGCTCACAGGTGATTGGGAACTCTCTTTGGTTCGGTTCGCCTACAGCCTTGAACCACAGAGCGGGGCCATCGGTATCGAAGCGAATCAGGCTGAAAGATGGACTGGCGTTCAGTTGGCGGAATCGGCCGTTAAGCTGGAACCCCAAAGGTCCAATCACTTCTTCGATCCATTCACGCAGCTCGTCGAACCAGCCAAGGCATGTGAAAGGGCCGGTAGGAGACGTTTTTCCGTCTGCGCCACATTGCGCAATCGACTGCTGAATTGCCGAATAATCAGTGACGTCAGTCGGGGAATCCTTGGATAAGGCCGCAACCGAAAACCATTTGGTGGGTACTTTCGGGCCGTCCACAGTACGCCAATGTCGTGCAACCTGATAGTGAATTCCGGCGCCGTATGTTCCTGCCAATTCGCTGAGTTCAGATAAACAAACGATCTCTTCTCCCCAGGCGCTCTTGACCGCCTTACCGAGGTTCTCTGCGACCCGTTGCCACTGAGGAATCTCTACGGAGGGAAGTGCGAACCGGCCGACGTCCGGAACCACAAGGATGTCCTTCCCATCCGGACTCAAGACGATGACTCGGTAAGTCTCGCGCTCGCACTCTATGACAGGCACCACTTCCTGCTCTCCCTTCGACCAGGCGTCAGCTAGCGCTCGGCGACCAATTTGTGTTCCTTAAGGGATCCGATGAATTCACGCACGTCGCTTTCGACAATCTCCCGACTTGCGCCAAACTCCCGGCTGATTGTGTCCACGATGTCCGTTTCCGCAAGCCCACTCTCAAGAAGTTCCAGAATCCTCGACCCGACGGGATTCAGGTTGAACATCTGACCTTGATGTATGTCGAGCACAATCGCTCCATCCTGGCCATGTGTGCTTCGAACTCCATCCGAGACTCTGTACAAGGGCTGCCCCACAACTGCGGTTCACTGTTGGAATCGCGTGTGGCACACCTTGCCACTTGCAGCGGTGGAAACGCCACTCATTTGTGAATTCGTTCGGGAAAGAATCAGAGATTTTGAGACTAGGTTTTGGCGTCAACAACATGCATCAGTTGCATCCGGCTTCACTGAAATCGAATATGTTCGCGTTTCCGATGTAGTTGCTGCTTGTGCTGGAAGGGTTAGTCGAGGCCGGTACTGCAGGAGGGCATTTCCCAAAGCCCGTTTATGGTGAGCCCCCGGATTGCCGACACATTCGACCCATCTCGATCGTGCGGACGAAAGTTCAGCGATAAGCTCTTCGTATCTGGACATCAACGCCTGTCATGCGCAGTCGCCAAGCGCACAGCGCTTCGCTGACGCCATAGCAACTTGCGATGTCCGCGGCGGAACGCCCTGCGGAACGCAACTGAACGAGCACATCTCGCGGCAGGAGAAGCGAAGCAGCTAGCCAATCGGCTTCCTGTTCCTGCTCGTCCGAATAATCGCTCAACAGCAGCAATCCGGTCTCTGAGACTTCAACACGCGCTGGAGTGTGGCTTAACTCTATGTGGGCGAGTTCATGCATCAGATCATTGCGCTGCCGAGTGATGGCATGTGCCGGATTAAGAACGATTGCGAATGTACTATCGATCTGCAGAGTCATTGCGGACCAGCTGTCACCGTCGACGACAGTAAGTTGGGAGACGGCTCGCGTGGGAAGTCCAAGCTGGCTGAAATCGAGAACGCGGACGTTCAGGTGGGCGGCGTAAGACCAAGGGTCAATCGGTGCATTCGGTCGCAGTCCCAGAGCATTCCGGGCTGCGGCGGCGGTTCGTTCCGCCTGCGCTTTGAACCCACGGCGCACGTTTACCGACCAACCAAATCTTCGGCAGCGATGATCGCTCTCTGGGCCGCAAGAATTAGTTCGCCGAGTGCCTTTGCGGTCTCCACTTGTACGGTTTTCTTCTTCTTGAAGTGAACAATAGCTCGGGGTTTCTTAGTACTTTGGTTCGTTTCCATACCCAAGAATTCGCGCGGATCGCGTCCGAGCCACTTGCATAGACTTGCGAAAGTCTGCAGGTCCGGCATGTGCCCGTTCTCCACTCTTGAATAAGTGGCTGGAGTCACACCTGCATCCAGCGCTGCGGCACGAACGCCGCGAATACCTCTCTTCTTTGCCAGCAAACGACCGAAATCGTCGATCGTCAGAGCCATCGGACCTCCCGAGAAAAAGGTTATGAGCCCCTTGACGGGGGCAAACGAACATGTTCCACTGTCTTATGTATAGGACATAACGTATCACGCATGATACGTCCTATGCATGATACAAACGCAAATCATAACGCAGATTTGGATGCACGCCAGCAAAAAGAGGTGCGAAGGTTCCGCCTGGGCACACATATCGGAGCGAGTGCCTAACCGTGTACCTGTTGGGAAATGACGCGGATCTATACGAGACGAGAGTTCCGCGCAAGGAGAGGAAATGGCTTTGAACGAATTAGCGGTTCGAGCGGATGCGTTGGACCTCATGCTGTTCGATGTCTGCGACAACTTGCAGCTTTCTCCGACCCAGCACCAGAAAGCGGAGGACCGCTACCACGCAATAGCTAACGTGATTAGTGCGGCAAACAGCCCGTTCTCCTGTTGGGACTCGAGTCTCTACCCGCAAGGCTCCATGCGCCTTCGGACCACTGTGAAGCCGATCGACACACCACATGATCTGGACCTGGTATGCGAGTTCGATGTGTCCCACGAACTCGTCAATCCGGTGGCGCTCCTGGACGACATGTTCAAGCTCTTCAGTGACCATGGCGTGTATGGCGGTATGGTCGAGAGGAAAAACCGATGTGTGCGAATCGAGTATAAGGACGAATTCTGGTTGGACATTCTTCCAGCGTGCCGCGATGACTACAACGGTGGAACGTGCGTTCAGGTCCCCGATCGTGACCGTCACAGCTGGAAACCCAGCAATCCAGTCGCGTATGCGGATTGGTTCAAGAATGCATCGCGCCGCATCATCGTAAAATTTAGCGATTCCCGCCGTGAATTGATCATCGCCGAAGCTACTGTTGAACCGCTGCCCGCGTTGCAGGCAACGGAAGAGAAGACAATGCTGCAACTCGTCGTTCAATTGCTTAAGCGGTGGCGTGATGTTCACTACGCAAATTCTGAATACCCGCCGATCTCAATTGTCCTCACGACGTTAGCTGCGGACTTGTACAGCGGAGAGCAGTCGATTTCGACAGCTCTGCTTGAGGTATTGAATGGAATCGTGGCGCGACTGGACGCGGCCCATGCCCAGGGGAGGAGACTGCAGGTACCGAATCCGGTTCACCCCGTGGAGGATTTCAGTGAACGGTGGGACGCGTGTCCAGGAGCATACCTTGCGTTCAATGATGGCATCCGCAAATTCGCGACAGCATGGCGAGAAGTTTGTTTGACGCGCGGCAATCCGGGGAGGCTCGCGAAGGGTGTGTTTGGCGACGTGATTGATGAGGCCATTTTGCGGGAGGCCAGGAGCATGCAGGCAGATCGCAGCGCCTCCCTGCTTGGAGTTGCGTCGATGGGATGTATTGTCCCTGCAGCGGCAGCGGTGGTCCCCATGCTTCGCAATACGAACCATGGCTCGATCTAGTCTTCGCCAGCGACCCGCCCAACTCACGGCGGCGCAGCAAATTGGTCGGATGCGTACGAAGTTTCCCGGCTTGGCTGTCGCATTCAAGCGAAGCCGTATCATTTGGACCGGAGATTGGTGGCCGCATCCGTTGAGCGACACATACCATATCCAGATCTCCTATACACTCGGGAGCCGTCCGCGCATCGCCATTTTGAGTCCCAAGCTTAAGCTTGCGCCAGGTAAGACTCTTCTGCCACATGTTTATCCCGATGGGCAGATGGATATCTGTGTACACCGGCCCGAAGAGTGGATGCCAAGCAGTTTGATTGCGGATACGATCATGCCGTGGATATCACAGTGGCTGAGGTTCTATGAAGTCTGGCAACAAACCGGAAGCTGGGAAGGTGAAGGTACGCATCCCGAAGCGGAATCGCATCGGCAAGGCCCAGCCTGACGCGACCAAGAGTCCGCGCTACTACGACCCGCAGACACTTAAGCTCCTATGGGGACGAGCTGCTGGACGATGCGCGATGCCCGATTGCCGCGTCGAGCTGTTCGTAACGGAAGACAATTATGATCCGGTTTGCGTAATAGGAGAGATGGGCCACATAGCTGCATCGAGCAATGCTGGACCACGAGCGAACGTGGAGATCGATCTGCGTATTCGCGACAAGTACGAAAACCTCATTCTCCTCTGCCGCAACTGCCATCGGAAGGTAGATACCTTGAAACTAAGCTACCCGCATGAGCGCCTGTTCGAAATCAAGGCGAGCCATGAGGCTTGGGTTCGCACGGCCCTTCCTGAGCGAGGATTCACTCATCTCCGCTGGCAAGTGCTGAAATTACAGGGCGACTTTCCATTCGATCCGACGACGATCGCCGAAGCATTGTCGCCGGATCAAGAAGCAAGCGTAGAACAGATCAGCGTTTCGGCAACGCACGAATCCTGGGCCTCGATTCAAGAGAACCTCCGGACGCAAGTTCATACCATGATCGCGAACAGCGACTCGGTCGCATCCCGCATTGCGGTCTTTCCGCTCGCACCCGTTTCGGCTTGCATTTATTCAGGATACCTGCTCACAAATCGCTTAAACGTCCGAGGATTTCAATATCACCGAGATCAAGCGACATGGGCCTGGCCGAAGAATCCGGAAGTATTGACGACACCAACGGTCGCAGGGCCTGTTGACTCCACATCGTCATCCGCGGAAGTGTTCTTCTTGTTTGAGTTGACGGCGCCGATCAATGCCTCAGAGCTTCTGGAATCGACCGGCGGAGACCGAGCTGTGTATCAGTGTTCCGTTCCAGATTTGTCGACGGGCTGGCTGAAGAGTAAGACCCAGCTCGATGAATTGGCGCGAAAAGCAAGAGAGGTGTTCGAAGCAGCTGCGATTCGCTATCCAACTTCGCCGCGCTGGCACATTCTCTACGCGGGCCCTGCTCCGGGTGGAGTGGTGGTCGGGCAACAGCTCAACCCGACCATGATTCCTAAGGTGCAGCTTTATGAATTCCAACGCCCGCGTCACATACCGAGCATCGCGATCACTCCGCACGATTCTTCGCTCACTCGTTGGACTGAGCGAAATACTGATGCATCTGCGTGACAAGGTGCCGCTGAATCCGAACGACGCAAATCAAGATGATTTGTGAAAGTCATGAAACAACCGCTGACCCGAGAGCCATGGGGTCGCGTTCGGTATCCGCTTGGATCCGGCCGGCGGCAAGAACGAGAACTCTGCCGAGTCCCGATAGGGTGGACGCTCGATGGGAAACAACGATTACGGTAGAAGTCGAAAGGCGGTCAGACACATTCCGAAGAATCAATGCTTCCGCCGTCGGATCCAGGCACGAAGTGGCTTCATCGAGAATCAGGATATGCGGTCTTTGCAGAAGTGCACGTGCAATCGCCAGACGCTGCCGCTGACCTCCTGATAGCTGGCAGGCATCAGGCCCAAGGCGTTGATGGAGACCATCTGGAAATGCCGCGACCATATCCGCGAGGTGAACCAATTGGATTGCTTCGCGCAACTCGAGATCGGATGCTCCTGGTCTAACGAAACGCAGATTCGACGCGAGCGATCCCTCGAACAAGACTGGGTCTCTCGGCAGGTAGCAGACGCCACCTCGCAGATCTTTCAACCCCATCTCTCTGACGTCAACTCCGCCAATCTTGATAGCCCCCGACTTGACGTCATAGAGCCGCGTAACCAGTCTTGCTAAAGTGCTCTTGCCGGCACCGTTCTCCCCGACAATAGCAACCCTTTCCCCAGCAGCAATCCGGAGAGATGGAATATGAAGTGTCCGTGCCTGCCGTTCATACCCGAATTCAACGGCCGCGAATTCCAATCCCCAATCGTGAGAGGGGAACGGAATGCACACGGGCGGACCAGTAACGCTTGGTTGCAACGCGAACACTCCCTTCAATTGCCGGATGCTGGCAAACGTCCTCTGCGCTCGCGAGTAGAGCTCTGCCGCCCCACTTAAAGGATCAAAGAGTTGGGTAACGAAGCTGTA
>Ga0070741_10002243_pt1 | contig 53196 bp, 61 predicted proteins | sample Coa_R1_4_FD_66440 | JGI IMG/M metagenome (GOLD analysis project Ga0070741, IMG submission 66440) | Surface soil microbial communities from Centralia Pennsylvania, which are recovering from an underground coalmine fire - Coalmine... | ecosystem: Environmental > Terrestrial > Soil > Unclassified ... | reverse complement strand
CGCATCGCGCGCCGTGATGAGAGGGCCCGCGTAGCCAGCCGCGAGGAGAGGGAGTGGCCGACCACTCGCCAGCGCAGGGCAGCGCCGGGCGTCACGCGTCGAGGCCGATGTCGCGCGCGAGCAGCGCCGGCGGCAGGCTTCCGGCGCCCAGGATCTTGTCGTGGAAGAGGCGCATCCCCCAGCCCTTGTCGCGCGCCTTCGCGCGGAGCTCGAGGATGGCCTGGCGCCCGAGCGCGTACGACGATGGCTGCGTCGGGTTCAGCGTGTAGCGGCGCACCTCGGCGAGCGCGTTCGGCGCTTCGAGCTTGGCGCGCTCGACCATGTACGCGACCGCCGCGTCGAAGCTCATCTCGCCGGTCGCGAGGCCGACGTCGACGACGACGCGCGCGGCGCGCCAGAGCAGGTCCTTCGTGCGCAGCAGCGCGGTGTCGGGCTGGTCGAGGTAGCCGAGCTCGGTCATGAGCTCCTCCACGTACAGCGCCCACCCCTCGACCATGACGTTGCTGCGGAGCGCGCGCCGCGCGAGCGAGCTGTGGTCCGCGGCGACCGAGAGCTGCAGGTGGTGGCCCGGGTAGCCCTCGTGGCAGGCGATGACCGCGATGCCCGCGCGCGGATGGCCCTCGAGCCGCTCGCGCCGGGTGCGCTCGTCGTCCTCCGCGTTCGGCAGGCTCACCCACAAGCGGCCCTTGCGCGACGCCTCGAACGGCGGCGCGGCGATGTACGCGGCGTACGGGTACGTCGTCCGCTGGAAATCGGGCATCTCCTCCACCACGAGGTCCTCGCCGTACGGCATCGTCGCGAGCTGCGCGAGCTTCACCGCCTCGCGCGAGCGCTCCATCTCGGCGCGGTAGGTCGGCACGAGCTCCTCCGCCGAGGGGTGGTCGCGGCGGAAGCGGAGCACGGTGTCGCGCCAGTCGTCGTCGCCGAGGCCCTTCGCGAGCTCCGCGAGGCGGGATTCGGTCTGCGCGACGAGCTCCTCGCCGAACGCGCGCAGCGTCGCGGCGTCGTACGCGAGCAGCTCCTTCTCCTCGAGCAGCCGCTCGAACGCATCGCGCCCGATCGCGAAGGTGCCTCTGGCCGCGGGCTCCAGGTCGGTCCGCAGCCACGCGGCGTACCGGTCGAGCGCGTCCGCCGCGGCCTCCGCGGCGGGGACGATGGTGCGGCGCACCGCGCGCCCGAGCGCGGTGTTCGGGACGTACGCCGGCAGCTGCTCGCGCAGGAAGCGCGCCCCCGCGGGTGCCGTGCGCGCCGCGATGGCGACCCACTCGGGCGGGACGCGCGCCGGATCGAGGTTCGCGCGTCCGGCGTCGAGCACCGCGGGCGCCTGCTCGAGCCGCTCGGCGAGGAGCGCGAGGCGCTCCTCCATCTGCGAGTACTCGCGCAGCAGGCCGTAGTACGCGCCGCGCGTGACCACGCCCGAGTACACGCCCGGGTCGCGGCGCCAGCGCTCGAAGTCGTGGAGCGCGATCTCGCCGCGCAGGTCGGAGAGGATGAGATCGCGGTCCGTCGCCTGCGCCGGCGTGAGCCCTTCGGTCGCGCCCGTGAAGCGCGCGAGCCACTCCTCGGCGAAGGCGCGACGGTCGGCGTATCCCCGCGCGGTGTGGTCGCCGAGCTCGTGATCGTGCGTGTGCACGCCGGCCACCGTGGCCGCGACGGGATCGAGCGCGTAGCGGTCGTAGACGAACGAGCGTACGAGCTCGACGAAGAGGGTCTCTACCATCGGGGTGCAGCGAGTCTGTCACAGGGGAGCGGGACGTGGCGCGAGCGGCCCCATCCGGACTGCACCGGCTGCGAGGCACCCTGCTGCCGCCGTCAGCTCACTGCGACATCGCGCGGCGTCGCCGCATCGCGGCGATGCGCGCGGCAGGCCTGGAAGAGCGCTTAGCTCGAGGGCTTCTTCTCTTCGGTCGTCGCGGTGCTCGCGGCAGGCTTGTCGTTCGCGGCTTCCTCACGGAACGTGCGAACGCCCTTGCCGAGCTGGCCGAACACCTCCGGCAGCTTCCCCGCTCCGAAGACGATGAGCACGATGATCAGGAGGAAGATCAGCTCCGGTCCGCCAAGGTTGAACGGCATCAGATCACTTCCCTTTCGGGCATCCGCCCGGTGTTGCGGACAGTGTACGTCCCGTCACGAGCCGAAGAGGCCCGCGAGCAGCGTCAGAAAGAGCGGCACGAGTACGAGGAGCGCGAGCGCCGGTAGGTAACAGAGCGTCATCACCGCGGTGAGCCTGCCTTCGACCGCCGCGGCGGTCGCGAGGATCCTCGCGCGCTCGCGTGCGCGAAGGTCGTCGCGGAGATCCTGGAGGAGCGGGAGCGCGCCCCGCCCCAGATCGCGGGCGCGCTCGAGCGTCGCCGCGAGGTCGTCGAGGCCGCCGACGCCCGCCGCGGCGGCCTCGCGGGCCAGCGCGTCGCGCATCGGCACGCCGAGCACGTAGTCCCGACGCACGCGAGCGAGCGAGCGACGCAGCGCGCCGTCCATGACGTCGTGATCCGCGAGCCGCGCGAGCGCGGCATCGGCCGGGCGCCCGCAGGACACGAGCGCGTGGAGCCATTCGACGAGCGTGACGACGCTCCGCTCGGCGGCGCGCCGCCGGCGTGCGGCGCGACGGTCGGCCGCGATCGAGGGCGCGACCCATCCGGCGTAGGCGCCGACGGCCAGGGGCAGCGGACCGAGCGATCCGATCAGGGCGATGACGCTACCCGCCAGCCCGCCGGCCAGGGCGACCGCGACGCGCGCGGCGAGGTCGTCGTCGACGCCGGGGATCGCGGTGTGCCGCGGGACCGCGTCGAGGACGCGCAGCCACCGCGCGACGCTCGAATCGCGGTGCGACGCGAGCACCGCCGCGGCGACGCACACGCCGGCGAGGATCGCGCCGAGCACCGTCATCGGAAGAGACCGCGGACCAGGGCGCGGCTCGCCAGCACGCCGGCCAGCTCGAGGACGATCGCGACGGGGACGAGGACGTAACGGCCGAGCGGCGTCGCCAACGTCGCGCCGAGGCCCGGCATCGTCAGCGCGAGATACGCGGCGATCGCCGGTACGAGCAGCGCGAGGACGACGATCTGCGTGCGCAGACCGTTCGTGCTGGCGCGCACCTCTTCCGCGAGGCGCCGCTCGAACGTGAGGCGATCGGCGACGCTCGCGACCTGCTCCGCGCCGCGCGCCGCCGGCAGCTGTTCGCTCGCGACGAGGGCGAGCGCGTCGAGCGCGAGCACGACACGCCGGTCGCGAGCCTCCGCGCGCGCGACGCGGAACGCGTCGTCGAAGCCGGCGTTGAGCTCGAACGCGCGAAGGGCTCGCTGGAACGGCTCGGCGCCGGACGGATCGACGCGCTCGAGCGCGAGACGGAGGGCCGGCGCGAGCGGCAGGCCTGTACGCATCGCGGCGTGCGTCGCGTGAAGGATCTCGACGGACCGGCTCGCGGCGGCATCCCGCAAGCGCCCCAGGCGGTGGCGCAGGACGAGCGAGGGAGCGATGGCCGCGCCCGGGACGAGCGGCCAGAGACCGGAGGCCGCGGCGACGAGGCCGGCGCAGCCGATGACGATGAGGCGCGCGCCTTCCCAGCGCGCGAGCGACCAGCCCGGCAGCACGAGCGCGAGCGCGCTCGCGTCGGGATGGCGCGGACGCAGCGGCACGCCGACCGGCGCGAGGACGGCGAGCCCCGCGGTCGCGACGGCGACGAAGGCCGCGAGGCCGCCGAGGTAGGTCACGCGAGCCTCCGGCGCAGCTTCGGCGGGAGGACGCCGAGATCCCGCCGCGAGCGCGAACAGAGCTCGTGGATCTCGCCGTCCTCGAGCGCGGCGATCTCCTCGACCGTGCGCCGCGCGCCCGCCCGCTTCACGTGGATGATGAGATCGAAGGCCGAGAGCACGTGCCTGCGGACCGCCGCCGGCGCCGACTCTCCCGCACGCGCGAGCAGCAGCTCGAGCCGATCGATCGCGCCGCGTGCGGATCCGGCGTGCGCGGTCGTGAGCGCGCCATCGTGACCGGTGGTGAGAGCGTCGAGGAGCGCGGACGCCTCACGCGGCGTGCGCACCTCGCCGACGATGATGCGGTCCGGGCGCATGCGCAGTGCGTTCGCGACGAGCTCGGCGATGCCCACCGGCGACTCACGGCCGCTCATCGCCTCGAGGTGCACCACGTGCGGGTGCGGCAGGACGAGTTCGTTCGTGTCCTCGATGACCACGAGGCGCTCGTCCGGCGGGATCTCGGCCGCCAGCGAGCGGAGCAGGGTGCTCTTGCCCGCCCCGGTCGCGCCCACGATCAGGATGTTGAGACGCGCCCGCACGGCGCTCGCGAGAAGGTCGGCGGCCGCCGGATCGAGGGCACCCTCCGCGGTCCACGACGCCGGGCCGCGAAGAGGCAGCGAGAGGCGCGAGAACTTCCGCACCGAGAGCGTGGGACCGCCCACGGGCGCGATGACCGCGTTCGCGCGGCTCCCATCGCGCATGCGCGCGTCGACGAAAGGCCGTTCGAGCGTGAGCTCGCGCCCGACCCCCGCGGCGATCCGGTGCGCGAGCTCGTTGACGTCCGCGGCGGACGGGAAGCGCGCCGCGACGCGTTGAAGCGCGCCGTCCCGTTCGACGTAGATCTCGTCGGCGGAGTTCACCAGCACGTCCGTCACCGCCGGATCGTCCAGCAGCGGCTGCAGGACGCCGAATCCGAAGAGCGCGGCCGAGAGCCGCGCCACCTCATCGTCGCCGAGGTCCTCGCCCGCGATCGAGCGCACCCGCTCGTGAAGCGCTCGGCGGCGCTCCGGATCGGCGTACACCTCGAGCATCCGGCCGGGATCGAGCCCGGCGGCGACCTGCGCGCGGATCCGCCCGACGAGGTCGTCGCGCCTCACAGCGCGCGGATGAGGCCGTCGATCGCGCGCATCGTCGGCGCGCGGGCCGCGAACTCATCTCGTCCGAGGTACTCGTCGTCGGGGATCGCGGCGAGCAGCGGCAAGGACGCGCGGGTGGCGATGAGCGACGCGTCCTCCGGTGCGACGCCGACCGTGACGAGGCCGACCGCCGGAACCGCCTGCCGCACCAGAGGCCGCGAGCAGAACGTCGCCTGCAGCTGCGATGCGCGCCCGCCCGCGACGACGCAGAGGCGCGTGAGCGGCGCGAGGACGGCGGCGTCCAGGGCGTCGGCGCCGGATCCGAGATCGGCCACGAGCGGCCGATCCGCCGCGAGCCGCTCCAGCAGCGCGGCGATGCGCGCGCCGTCGAAATCCCGGTGCAACCTCGGCGAACCCGGAAGGAACGCGACGTCCGACCAACGCGAAACGAGATCGCGCTCGTGATCGGGCTGGACGAGGACGTCGACGATCGTCGCGGCCTCGATGCGCGCACGGAGCGCGAGCGACGGCGCCCACCGATCGAGGTCGACGAGCAGCGGCGGGCGGGCCGCCGCCGCCGAGCGCTGCGCCACGAGCGCCGCGAGCGTGCTCGCACCGACACCGCCGCAGAGCGACCAGAAGCCGATCCGCGCCCGCGGCGTGAGAGCCGCCGGCCGGGCCGGCGTCAGCGGCTCGAGCGGCTCGCTCCGGCCGGTCGCCTCGCGCATCAGCGCGAGTCCCAGGGACGCGAGCGGTGTGGCGTCGAGCCACGCGCGCATGCGGCTCACGCCCGCAGCCACTCGCCCAGCAGGCCGGCATCGCTGAACGCGAGATGGTCCGGCTCGCGCTCCAGCGCTCCGCCATCGAACACGACCGGGCGCGCGCCATCGGATCGCGCGGACCGCATGATCCGCGCCGTCGCGAACGCGAGCCTGCGCCAGCGGAAGGCGCGCGCCTCGCCCCGGAGCAGCAGCCGCGTGCGTTCGCTGGCGTCGCGCGGGCGTCGGCGAAGCAGCCGCCGCACGCCGTGCGCGGCGAGCGTGGCCTCGCCGAGCGGGACCGCGCGCACCGCCACGACGTCGACGACGTGCGCCGACCGCAGCGGCCGCAGATGCGGCACCACCGCCACGAGAAGATCCGCGCCGCGCGAGAGCGGTACCGCGCGCTCGAGGCGCAGGCCCGCACGCGCGAGCAGCACGGTCGCCTCATCCACGAGGTCCTCCGCGCACTCGACGAACACGCCCGAAGCGTTGCGCTCGAAGCGCACGTACGGCAGGAGCGCCACGTGCCGATCGACGTCCCCCGCCGAACGCGTGACGACCCTCAGGACCGCCACCGTCAACGTGCGCTCGCCAGCGCCAGCACGAACGTGCTCGTCGCGATGCGATCCGCGAAGCGGACCTCGTCGCCGGCCGCGATCGCGATCACCACGCTCGCGACGCGATCGGACACGCCGACGGGTCGTGCCTCGCGGGTGGTGAACGCGGATCCGCTCTCGCCGCGGACGTCGAGCACGACGGCGGACGCGAGCAGCAGCTCCGCGGTGCGTCCCGAGGGCGCGCGGCCGAGGACCGGGACCGCGAGCACGTCGACGCGGGCCCCCGGAACGATCGCGCCGCCCACGGCGTTCACCGCCGATATCGGGATCGCGACGGCGCGAAAGCCGCGTGGTATGGCGAGTCCCGAGCTGAAATCCGCGAGCTCGTCGGACACCGAGCGCGTGAGGATGAGCTGTCCTTTCGTGAGCGGCGCTCTCGGGACCAGACCGACGAGATCCTCCAGCCGGTGCGCGGCGTCCTGCGGGGCCAGCCCCGCCGAGACGCTGCGGACCTCGAGGTCGTCCGCGGTCAGCGGACGGGGCGCGTCGATGTCGCGGGCCGCCACGACGACGTCCTCCCGCTGCATGGCCGCCTCGTACACGCCGCCCGCGAGGAGTCCGGCGACGACCGCGACGAGGACGAGCCACCGGCGCGCGATCACTGCAGCAGGGCCGGCGAGCGGACCGTCACGAGGACCGTCGCGATGAGCACACGGCCGGGCGCGGCGTCGGAGGTCACCTCGAATCGGAGCAGCGCCGGTGCGTTCGACGGCGTCGGCGTGAGCCACGTCGCGTCGCATGACTCATTCGCCGCACCCGAGGTCCGCGACAGCAGGTCCGCGCCGCCGGACAGGAGACGCCACGAGCGGACCGGCACCGCGGCGCCGTCGACGAACGCGCGCGGCCAGAGGTGGACGGCGCGTCCGCGCAGGATCTCGATCGCGGCGAGCGTCGCGGCGGTCGGGCCGAGCGCGACACCCGCGCTCGCGGTCACGCTGCGGGCGGGCTCGGGCTCTGGCACCGGTCGCGGCGTCGGGGCCGGCGCGACAGGCGCGACCGCCGGCGGGCCGCTCGGAATCGGTGTCGCGAGCGGCGCCGACGCCGCGGGTGGCGCCGCCGTCGCGGGTGGCACGGTGGGCACGGTGACCGGCGTGCTCGGCGGAGCGCCGCGCGTCGCGCTGTCGTCCTGGAAGAAGACGATGTTCACCGAGATGAATCCGGCGCCGGTCAGCACGAAGTCCTCGGAATTCGTACTGCCGGTACACGGTCAACTAGAGCGACGACACGACCTCGTCGATGCGTAGGGATCGAATCGGGGCTGAACGACACGCGACGACAACACAAGATGCGCGGATTCGTCTTACGATTCGGCCATCGTGCAAAGCAGCAACCGACGCGACACCTCCGCGTCACTCCTCACCATCGGCTATCAAGGGCGAACGCTCTCGGACCTCGTTCAACGCCTCCTGCGCCACGACGTGCGAGTCCTGATCGACATCCGGGAGAAGGCTCGGAGTCGTCGTCCTGAGTTCAACGAGAGACGACTAGCGGAAGCCGTGCGTGCGAAGGGCATCGATTACCTGCACATACCAACGCTCGGCTCAAAGACCGCGGCACGTCACGACCTCTACGAGACGGGCGATTTCGAACGATTCGCGGGGCTGTACCTCAGTTACGTCCGACGTTGGCGTGTTCCGGACCTGAAGGAACTCTGTCGTCTCGCCAGTCGCGAGGGCGTGGTCTGCATCATGTGCTATGAGGCCGACCACGAACAGTGCCATCGCAGCATCGTCGCCAGCGAGGCGATCCGTTTGCGCTCGACAGTTCACGTCGAGCACATCTAGGTCTTCGGCGGATAAACCAGACCGACGATGCCGAAATTCGATGGGTACTTGATGTAGTTCCCGAGATTGAAGATCAGGGCCTTGTTGGGCAGCTCCTCCGCGTATTTTTGCCGGAGCGCCTTCTCCCAGTCGGCCCCGTACTTGACTCGCCAAGACCGATAGGACTCGGCGACCTCCCAGTCGAGGACCTGCAACTTGTGGACGATCTTGCAGTGTGAATCGTCGCAGGTGAAGCGATACGAGAACTTCAGGGGAATCCGCTCCAATGTTGCCTTCGGTCCGGTGAAGAGACCCTGTTGGCTCAGCTTGCCCAATTGCCCCGGCTTCCAGTTCGGATCGTCGCGCTCTTCGATCACGAACTCGACGACTTCTCGCGGTCGGATGCTGCCCATCGTTTGTTCACCCGCCTCTTGTAGTGCCTGTAGTTCCTCGACGCTCTGCACAAAGTGCGGCGCGAGGTAGATAAGGCGCTTTGCCCATGCCTTACCCGTGTCGACCTTGTCGCCCAGCCGAATCGTCTCCGGCTGAACCTCGTGACTCTCCGGACGCGGGTCAGTACTGTGTCTGATCTTCGCCTTGATCCACTGCCACTTCGTGAACTTCTGATCCGGCTTCAAGTCGCGGAATGGAACGGGCCAGATGCGAATCCAGTTGCCTTCGTCATCAACGCCAGCGGTGCAGCACGCTTCCCCATACTCGTCCTCGGGGTTTGGATACGCCTTCACGATCATCAAGACATCCCGGCCGACCCATGGATCAGGCAAGACGACACCTTCCGCTCATTTCAGCAGTGGCCCCAGTAGCTCGGCCCCCTTCGCTACCAAGAGTGCGAACTCACCCGCCGTCGTCGCCGCCTGAACACCCGCCCAAGCACGTTGCACGATCGACTTATCCGGGGACGGTTTCTGAAGTTGCGTTTGAAGCGTGTCGATGTCTGCCGCCGTATTGAGTTTCGTTTGATCGTTGAGCGCTCCGGACGCCAAGACGGCTGTGCGCAGGTCATTGAGTACCCGCGACAGGTCAGTGAAAGTCGTATTCACGACATTCCCTTCGCCCACGACGGTGACGCCCTGAACGTTCGTGATGTTGACGTGAGGTCGCAGGTCGGACCTTTCGTACGTCGACGCGCCCTCCAGGCGGTCGATGCCCGTATCGGAGATCTTGTACGTGACCTTCTCGGCCTGCTGCGTCGTCCCCCGCGCCGTCTGAAAGGTCCTCGCAGAGACAACCTCCCGCACCCATCCCTTTTGAACGAGGTAATCCAGGTTGCTGGCGACGACCTGCTGCTTGACCTCAAACCTGTCCTTCATTGCGCTCTGCAAATCACGAATTCCGATCCCCGCTGAGCGGGGACTCTTCGCCTTTCGATGAACCTCGAGTAGAAAACGAAGCAACGCGTCACGGACCGCATCGTTCTCACTCGCCATGGGAATCCTCCGCCACTCGTGCCGCGCTGTTCTCTTCCTCGATCAACTGCTCCCGCAGCATGACGCGGCACTCGTCGCAGCACTCCACGAGCTGCCGCGTCGCGAGCGCCCGCAGTTCGGTGTTCGTGAACGACGAGAGATCGGCCATCGCCTCTTGGCTAGCCCGTGGCCTGCGCGTACAGGATGTGGTCGAGGCTCACGTAGACCGGGTTCTTCTCTCCCGCAACCTTTAGCTCCACCATCGCCGCAACGGCCGTACGGCTGGCCGCGGACAACTTGTGGACGTCCCCCTCGAACTCCTTCTCCTCGCCGTTGACGAACTTGACCTTGAACGACATCTCATCCCCCTCGCAGTCATCCAGAGATCGGTCGGGCCTTTACACATCTGCGCCGACCTGGACATCAAGCGGTAGTTTACTCAGGGTCAGCCAGGCATCGAGGAGTTTCCGCCCGGTGGGCACGAGTACAGGCGATCGACCACCGAGTGCCGACAGAACCTCGCGGAGAAGATCGGGTATGAGGAGAACCAGGGCTGGGAGCTCGTGACGATTACGTCGGTCGGCGCGGTGATCAAGGGCTGCGGTGCCGAAACGCCGGGCGTTCCTACGCGTCGCCGCTCCTGAGCATTCGCCGTGGACCGGAGCCTCCCCTATGCTCCGGCCGCACGGCTACAGACGACTAGCTGTAGCTAGCGCATTCGCTGCATCGAGGTCGACTGCCGGTGCCCGAACGCCGGTTCTCGGCCTCGATGTTGTTTCCGGTCTTGCACCGCGTCTCGTCGTGATAGACGTGAGGCGCGTACGGCTTGACCGAGTGCCACGGATAGACCCTCATCACCGAGTACCTCCTTTCCACTGGACTCGGCATTCCCGCCCGAATGCTCACTCGATGTTAGAACCCGTGTTCGAGTCCACAAGAGGTCTCGTCCACAAAGTTGTCCACCAACTCATCCACATTCCGCGGCATGCTGAACAGCCATGGCGCGCTACGACACGAACCTCGCTGGTGAGTTCTACGCCCTCGCGTGCCTGCACCGACTGGGCATCACGGCGAACCTCACGCTCGGCAACAAGAAGGGCGTGGACATCGTCGTCGCTCGGAAGGCAGGAGACGCGGTCACGGTCGAGGTGAAGGCACTGGCGGGGAAGGATTACTGGCCCGCGCAGAACCTCAGCGCCACGAAGGCCGATCGGCACTTTGTTGTGCTCGTGAGCTTCGACGGGAAGATCGACGACCCAGCGATGCCGGCCCCGAGTGTGTGGGTCGTCCCCTTCGCGGAGATCGAGCGGTTCATCGTGCGGTATCCGAAGGGTCGGATCGACGTCTCCCGAAAGTTGCTGCGGGAGCAAGGGGCGCGCTACCAGAACGCGTGGGGCCTGATTGAGGGTAACTAAGAGTCTTCGATAACTCCTACTTCGCCTTTCGCGCGTTGCGACCCTGACCGCCAGTTCCGCTCCGTCGGAGGGGCTTTTGCACGGCCTTCACAGACACATGGGTCCCGACGGCATGCCTAGATCGGGCAGCCGACTTTGCCTCAAGAGCGGGCAGACGCCGTGGCGTCTGGTCAATGGCCGCAGATTCTTCGTCGTCGCCTTCACCATCCGACTGCGGGATGTCTCCGAAACTGAGTTGGGTCCCTGCCGCGCCGCGCTGCGCCTTGATGTACGGGAGTAGCGGAGTAGGCATGTTGGGTTTCGCTCCATCGAGCAACTGCTCGACCGTCAGCACCTGCACCTTCGGGTACGCCTTTCCGTTGACGGGCCATTCGAACGAACCGGAGTGGCGCGCGGCGTCCTGAATCCCTCGCGTGGCTGCTTCGAGCGTCACAAGAATCCCGATGTCGGCGCGCTGAGTCTCGATCGTTCCGAGCAGGTCCCGCACATGACCCGGATTTGTGGCGCCGCCCTTCACTGAAACGAGGGCGCGGCCGACACCACCCTTGCTGTCGACCGGGAATCGAACGACACCGTCGACTCCGCGGTCACCGACCTGCTTCTCGTTCGGTGTCCCGTCGACGCGTGATACTGCCCAGCGCTCGAAGTCGAACGGTGACCGGGCGAAGAGTGCTCTTGCGCCAGCCAGATCGCGAGGGATTCCATCGACCTCGAACCGGTCAAGGATGTCGTCGCCATACCTGTGTCGAAGCCTCTTCTCAATGAGGTCGATCGCGATATAGGTGATGTCGATCCCCATCCATTTGCGATCGAGTTCCTGCGCTGCTTCTACCGTGGTCCCGCAGCCACAGAACGGATCCAGCACGACATCGCCCGGATCGGACGAGGCGGCGATGATTCTCTTCAGAAGCGCGACCGGCTTTTGAGTCTCGTAGCCCAGGCGCTCTGGATCGCGCGGCGCCAGCCAGCGCACGTCCTCGTCGATGCCTTCCTCGGTGCCGAACACCGTTCCCTGCGTATACGGTTCGTACGCCCATATGTCCGGCACGGGCGCTCCGTCCTCGGGTCGCAGATACCGCTCGTACATAGGCCACGCTTCACCCGGGACGATCTTGATGTGGCCCAACTCGTATAAGCGGTCCAGCTTCTGGTGCTGACTGAGGCCCGACAAGTCCTCGTCTATCAATTCAGTGAGCGCGCTAGGGATGGCCCAGTGACGATTCTTCGCCGATGGGTCGAAACCTCGCCAGGGTTTGCCGGACTCGCCGCCTCTGAGACCGCTGCCCGTAAGGACGTTGCCGTAGTAATTGGTGCGCCAGCCCTTGTCGTCCTTGACGAAGTACTCAGACACATGCCCTCGCATGTAGGGCCGCTTCGGGTCGTTCCACTTGTAGGTATCCGACTTCGTATAGAAGAGGATTACCTGATGGATTGGCGCCCATCGACGCACCTTGCCGTGCGCGCCGGTCCGGCGCCAGATGATCTCGTTCTTGAAATGTTCGGGTCCGAAGAGTGCATCGAGGATGACCTTCAGATAGTGACTCGCGACGGGATCGCAGTGAAGGTAGAGCGAGCCGGTTGTCTTCAGCGCCCGATGAAGTTCAACCAACCGTGGAGTCATCATCACGAGGTACGCCAGCATGTCGGTCTCGCCCAGAAGTCGGCGCATTCCCTCGATCATGTCGGCGACTTTCGCGGGCGCGCCGCCTGCGATCAGTTCTCGGTAGGTGCCATCCGATTCCTGCGACCACGTCCACGAATCATCGAATGCCTCGATTTGCGCCTGTGCGTCCTCGCCGGTCTTGTGCCCAAAGAGGACGTTGTAGCTCCGCTTCGAGTTGAAGGGCGGATCGAGATAGACAAGGTCGACGGACTCGGTCGCGATTCGCTTGCGGAGCACCTCTAGGTTGTCGCCGTAGTAGAGGACGTTCGTCTGCACCAGGACCCTTCCTTCCACACGTCGCGCTCCCCTACGACGGCGGCGATAGTACGCGAGCGCGTGTCCGTTCCGCTAGGCTCCGGCCCGGAGACACGTCGAACATGACGGACTCACCGCTTCGCTACAGCAAGAAGACATCGCGACGCTGGCGCGCCCGACTGGAGGAACTGGAGGACGAGGCGTGCTGCATCTGCCGCCGTCGGCCGCCAATCAAGGGACGGGGTCTTTGATCGCCAGTGGTCGGCCATCTTCGCGGGTGGCGACGCGATCGCGGAGGCGACGATGTCCATGCTGTGGATTGACCATGACCACGACAGCGGCATTGTTCGCGGACTGCTGTGCTCTGACTGCAACGCGGCGATCATGCCATTCGAGTTCGGCTCCACGATGGACGACTCAAGGCTGCGCTACCTCGCAGAGGGCGATCGCATGAAGCGAGCGAAGGCACACCTGGAGCATCGAGTGATCAAGACCGATCCACACGCGATCCGGCTCGTGTCATCGCCACGGGACCGCGGATAGTTAGGCGTCCTTGCGGAGCTCACCCCATGGCTCTGCGCTCAGGTCCAGGGCCGATGCGTCGCAGTCGTCATAGGCGCATTCGACCCACCAGCGTTGCGTCCCGCCCTGGCCGCTGTCTTCCCATACGAGGCGAAGGTCGCCGGCACCGATCTGGGACGGCGCGGAGAGATCGTTCGCGCCGTGACCAAGTCGATCGCGATCCACGTCACAGGTGACCGACCACGCATTCATGTGACCTATGCGTTCGGGCGGAAGCCCGGAGAGACAGTCGTCGTCTCTATCGGCAGCGCCATGTCGTCGTAGTAGGTCCCCGCGACGGGACGGCCGTCCGGGAGGACCGCACGGCCGTTGAAGGACGCGCCGTCGAACGCGCTGCTCGAGCCGGAGCTCACGACGTCGATCACACGGGCATACGTGCCGGGCGTGTCGTGCACGGTCTCGGTCGCGTACGTGGTCGTGTCACCGGCGGTCGTCACGACGTCTCCGGCGTAGACGTCGGTCACGACGTAGAGCCCCTCCGGCACCGCGAACGGCGCGGGGTCGGGAACGGGGTCGCCGAAGCCGGCATCGAGATCGTCGCCGAACGGATCCCACGCGAGCGCGGGGGACGCCTGAAGGAGCGCGATGCCGAGGACGAGCGCGAGCGTCCGTCTCATCGAGGCGAGCTCACGGAGCGGACGCTGACGGTCGTGACGGCCGGCAGCAGGAGGACGCCGAACGCCGGCGTGCGCACGGGTACCGCCGCCGCGAGGCGTACGGTCGGGCGGTCGTACACCGTCGCGGTCGCCGGATCGAAGGCGGGTGCCGTCGGGAAGGACGCGACGTCGGCCCGCTCCGCGATGAGGCTCGGCGCGAGGTCGAGGTGGGCCGCGATCTGCTCGAGGTTCAGGGCGAAGAAGCGCCGCGCGGTCGCGGCCGCGTCCGCGGGAAGGCGGAGCGTTCCCGAGCGCAGGAGCTCGGCGTCGTCCTGGTCGTCGACGGCCGCCAGCGTCGCGAGGTCCGCCGCGCTCGCGACGCGCGCCGCGAGCACGCGGATCGCGCCGAGCTGCACCACCCCGGCGACGACGGCGATGAGCAGCGGGAGCATCACGATGGCGAGCGTCGCCGCGGATCCACCGTCGTCGCGCGTCACCTGCTCACCTCACCGCGCGCGATGGCCGTCACCGACAATTGGACCGTGGCGCCGAACGCGAAGGGAAGGTCGATGCGCTCGTCCGATCGCACGCTGACCCGGATCGGCTCGCGCCACGCGACGCGCGCCGGCTCGACCTCGACGCGGACGCGTCCGGGATCGATGCCGACGTCGGCCAGCTGCGCGGCGACGTACCGGCGGAGCGATGCGTCGTCGCCCCCGAGCTCGCCCGCGAGCCGTGCGGCGTGGGCGGCCACCGTCTCGGCAGCGAGCCAGCGCTGGAAGAGCCACCCGAACTCGATCACACCGAAGAGGAGCGGCACGAGGATGACGACCATGAGCGTCGTCTCGACCGTCGCGAGTCCCGCCTCGTCGCGATGGGCTCTCAATGGACGCTCGAGAGCTGCGTGACGAGCGCCTGAAGGCGCGAGACGAGGCCCTGATTCCACGAGGAGACGCCGACGACGAGCGTTCCGAGGATGACGGCCGCGCCGATGACGTACTCGATCGTCGCGAGACCGTCCGCGTCACGAAGGAAACGAGGTAGGCCGGGCATCGCGCACCTCCAGCTCGCGTTTCGGCCGCGAGACTGGGCTCGGATGACGGCGGGATGGATGGACAGAGCGACCGGTACCGCGGTACCGGGCGGTCCGCGGCCGCTCGTCCGATTCGGCGCCTGGGGTCTAGCGGCCGAGCGCCCTCTTCGCGCCGCGCGCGTCCTTCACGCCGAACGCGACGTTGACGCTGCCGCGGCCCGGGGCGAGGACGTAGACCGAGGAGATGTTCACCTTCCCCTTGCCGAAGCGGCTCGCGGCGCGCCCGAGCGAGCCGGGCTTGTCCTGCAGGCGCATCTCGACGGCCTCGCGCTCCGCGGCGCGGTAGCCGGCGCTCTTGAGCGCGCGGCGCGCCTTCGCCGTGTCCTTGTCCGCGACGAGCAGCCCGACGACGCCCTTCTGCGCGGCGATGCTGCGGAGGTTCACGCCGGACTCGCCGAGCGACGACGCGAGCGACGCGAGCTGGCCGGGACGGTCCGCGAGCTTGACGATGAATTCGGTCGCCATGTCACGCCTCCCCTTCGTTTGTCGCGGCGATGCTACCGCCCCCGAGCTCCGCGAGGGGCGTCCGGACGGCGTACCGCGCCTGGTCGGCGTACGGACCGGGCTCGAGCGCGTCGATGTTCGACCGGGCACCCTGCCCGGCGCGCGGACCTAGCGCGCCTTCTCGATGCCGTGACGGATGCCCGCCTCGTCGAGCTCTCCGCGCTCGATGTGCCCGATGACGCCGCGCGGGTCGATGAAGAAGGTCTGCGGGAGCTCGATGACGGCGTACGCGCGCGTGAGCGCCCCGTCGGTGTCGAGGAGCGGATCGATGCGGTCGAGCGCGAGCGAGTCCATGAACGACCGGACCTTGGATCCGTCCTCCAGGAGATCGACCGCCAGGAAAGCCGCGGCGCTCGACGCGGCGACGCGCTGCATCGCCGGGAACTCCCGACGGCACGGCTCGCACCAGGTCGCCCAGAACGTGAGCACGACGGGCTTGCCGCGGAGATCCGAGAGCTTCTCGGTCTTGCCCGTCGGCGCGTTCCACTCGAAGTCCGGCGCGATCCCGCCGATGCGCGGCGCCGCGTTCGGATCGGCGATGAGCCGGCGGACCACGCCGACCTCCGTCGGTCCGCTGAAGAAATTCGCGACCGGCAGGCTCGGCCAGAGGAGCGCGGCGAGCGACGCGAGGGCGATCGCGCCGATCACGATCGCCGCGATCGCGCGCGGCATGCGCGGACGGCCGCCATCCACCGCGGCGGTCATCCGAGGAGCGGCAGGAAGTTGAAGAGCTGCGGCAGCCGCGCGAACTGACCCGACACGAGCAGGAGTCCCATGACGATGACGAGCGTACCGCCGACCAGATTGAGCACCCGGACGCCGCGGCGGAGCGTGCTCGTGACGCGCGCGGTGCCGCCGAGGCCGGCGGCGATGACGAGGAACGGAACGCCGAGGCCGAGCGCGTACGCGAGGAGCAGGAACGCGCCCGACGCGAGGTCCTGGTTCAGCAGCAGGTCGAGGATGAGCGCGAGGTACGGGCCCACGCACGGCGTCATGCCGATGCCGAACGCCGCGCCGATGAGGAACGAGCGCGGCAGCCCGGTGGTGCCCCCCTCCAGGCGCAGGTCGAGCTCGCGCGCGAGGAACGGGATGGTGACGAGCCCGAGCATGTGCGTGCCGAGGACGATGAGGAGCAGCCCCCCGGCGCGCTGCAGCCAGAACACGAGGTCCCCCGCGAGCGCGCCGACGAGCGCGACGATCACCCACAGGAGCGTGAACACGGCGCTGAAGCCGAGCACGAACGCGAGCGCGTGGGCGAACGTGCGCACGCGCTGCGTCCCGGAGATCGCGGCCTCGCCCGCCATGTTCACGAGGAACGCCGGCACGAGCGGGAGCACGCAGGGCGAGAGGAACGACAGGATGCCCGCGCCGAAGGCGATCGCGACGTTCACCGGTCGAGCGTAACGGGCTGCTAGCCGATGGCGTGCGCGAGGTCGGCGATGAGGTCGGAGACGGTCTCGATGCCGACCGAGAGCCGCACCAGCCCCGCCGGCGGCGCGAGCTTCGTCCCGCGCACCGACCCGTGCGTCATGGCGAGCGGCACCTCGATGAGGGACTCGACGCCGCCGAGCGATTCCGCGAGCGCGAAGACCTTCGTCCGCGCGACGGCGCGCCTCGCGGCGGCTTCCCCACCCCAGAGCTCGAACGAGAGCATGCCGCCGAACGACTTCATCTGACGCCGCGCGAGCGCGTGCTGCGGGTGCGACGGCAGCCCGGGATAGTTCACGCGCTTCACCTTCGGATGCTCCGTCAGCCACTCCGCGATGGCCAGCCCGTTCGCGGAATGCCGCTCCATGCGCACGGCGAGCGTCTTCGCGCCGCGCAGCACGAGCCAGGCGTCGAGCGGGCCGGGCACCCCGCCGACCGCGTTCTGCAGGAACGCGAGCTTCTCGCGGAGCGCCGCGTCGCGGCCCACGATCGCGCCGCCGACGACGTCGGAGTGACCGCCGATGTACTTGGTGGTCGAGTGCAGCACGAGGTCGACGCCGTGCAGCAGCGGGTTCTGCAGGTAGGGGCTGGCGAAGGTGTTGTCGGCGACGGAGAGCGCCTTCCCCCTGCGCGCGATCTCGGCGATCGCGGCGATGTCGACGATCTTGAGGAGCGGGTTCGTCGGTGTCTCGATCCAGACGAGCTTCGTGTTCTTCCGCATCGCCCGCTTGGCGTTCGCGGGCTCGCGCATGTCGACGGCGGTGAGCGTGATGCCCAGCCGGTCGAAGGCGCGCGCGAAGAGCCGGTACGTACCGCCGTACACGTCGTCGCCCATGACGACGTGGTCGCCCGCCGAAAGGAGGTGCGCGATCGCGTCGGTCGCGGCCATGCCCGAGCCGAAGGCGAGCGCCCACGTGCCGTCCTCGAGCGCCGCGAGACAGGTCTCGAGGGCGGTGCGGGTCGGGTTCCCCGTGCGCGCGTACTCGTAGCCCTTGTTCTTGCCGACGCCCTCCTGCGCGAAGGTCGAGGTCTGAAAGATGGGGACGGTGATCGCGCCCGTCAGTCCCTCCGGCTCCTGACCGGCGTGGATGGCAAGCGTCTCGAAGCCGGGCTTCCCGCGTCCCGCTGTGGGCACGCTGCGAGTATCGCCGACGAGAGGTCGGTCACTATTCATCGGGGGCATCGTCCGCCGGCCGGGGCGCGTCAGCGCGCGCGGCGCTGGTGCGCGACGAACTCGAGGAGATCGGCCTTGGTGATGATCGATACCGGCCGCTCGTCGGCGGCCGCGAGGAGGGCGGGCGCGCCCGCGGAGAGCTCGGCGTACAGACGCTCGACGTCCTCGTTCGCCTGAACGACCGGGAACGGCGCCTCCATCACGCGCTCGACCTTCTCCTCGACGAGCCCGGGCTCGCGGAACACGCGGTCGAGCATCGTCTTCTCCTGCACGCTGCCGACGATGTCGCCGATCGTCCGCGCCTCGCCGTCCGCGACGACCGGGATCTGTGAGATCCCGTAGCGCTGCATCGTGTCGATCGCCGAGCGCACGGTCTGGCCCTTCGAGACGACGATGAGCCCCGGCGTGCCGGCGCGGTCCTTCACCACGTCGAGCACCGTGGCGTGCACGGGATAGCGCGCGAGGTAGCCGTTCTGGCGCATCCATTCGTCGTTGTAGATCTTCGAGAGGTACGAGCGGCCCGAGTCCGCGAACAGGACGACGATGACCGCGCTCGCGTCCAGCTCCTTCGCGACCTCGAGCGCCGCGAACATCGCGGTGCCCGACGAGCCGCCGACGAGGATGCCCTCCTCTCGCGTGAGCCGCCGCGCGGTGAGGAAGCTGTCGCGGTCGGACACGCGGATCCAGCGGTCCACGAGCGCGGGATCGAAGGTGCCCGGATAGAAGTCCTCGCCGATGCCCTCGACCTTGTAGGGGTGGATGTCGCCGGTGTACAGGGAGCCCTCGGGGTCCGCGCCGACGATCTGGACCTTCGCGTTCCGCTCCTTCAGGAACTTCCCCGCTCCGCTCACCGTCCCGCCCGTGCCGACGCCGACGACGAGGTGCGTGATCTCCCCCTCGGTCTGGTCCCAGATCTCGGGTCCGGTGGTGCGGTAGTGGGACTCGGGATTCATCGCGTTGTAGTACTGGTTCGGCATGAATCCGTCGGTCTCTTTGGCGATGCGCTCGGCGACCTTGTAGTAGGACTCCGGCGACTCCGGCGGCACGGCGGTCGGGCACACGACGACCTCGGCGCCGAACGCGCGCAGCAGGTCGCGCTTCTCCTGGCTCTGCTTGTCGGCCATCGTGCAGACGAGGCGGTAGCCCTTGATCGCGGCGGCGATGGCGAGTCCGACGCCGGTGTTGCCGCTCGTCGGCTCGACGATCGTGGCGCCGGGACGCAGCAGACCGCGCCGTTCGGCGTCCTCGATCATGCGCAGGCCGATGCGGTCCTTCACCGACCCACCGGGGTTCAGGTGCTCCATCTTCGCGACGATCGTCGGGCGCAGCCCGCGACCGATGCGCGAGAGGCGTACGAGCGGTGTGTTGCCGACGAGAGCGAGGACGTCCGGTGCCGCCTTCATCGCTTCGGATGCTAGCCCTCGGCGCTCGCGCGCCTGGTCAGCTCGTCCTGCGCTCCACCAGGAGATACAGGCCCAGCGCGATGAAGAGCAGGGGCACGAACATCGGCTGGAACCATGGGGGCAGGACGTCGCCGCGCCCGTAGAGCGTGAGCAGCGCGACGAGCGCGAGCAGGACCGCGGGGACGAGCGGCGCGGGACGGTGCGGCTCGGCGACGAACACGAGGAAGAACCCGATCGCCAGCGCGCCGAGGAAGATCGGCGCCGCGAGATCGCCATCGAGGGAGAACCACGAGGGGATGACGAGGCCGAGACCGAAGGTGATGAGGGACGCGGCCGGCACGAGGTAGACGTACTGGCGCGTGCCGACGAACCACGCGGAGCCGAAGGCGAGGCCCAGCGCGACGAAGAGGTACGCGCTCGCGTTGGGGACGCCGACCGCCTGGAGGAGGAAGGGCGCTCCGACGGCGACGAGCACGGAGCCTCCGAGGATGCCCCGTCGTCCGCGCGGCCCTCCGGCGTGCATGGTCGAACGGCAGTCTAGCGGGCCTGACCACCTATGCCGGCAGCTGACCCCCGGCGAGCCGTCCCGGCCCTCGACCCTGGAGCGCCTCCGCGTACTTGAGGCCGCTCCCGGTGTTGAAGACGACGACGCGCTCGCCGTCGGCGATCCAGCCGTCGCGGCGCAGCCGCGCGACGGCCGCGAGGGCGGCGCCACCCTCGGGGCACACGAGCATCCCTTCGCGCTCGCCCGCGAGGCGCATCCCCGACGCGATCTCGTCCTCGGTCACGGCCACGGCGGTGCCCCCGCTCTCGCGCAGCGCGCGGAGCACGAGGAAATCGCCGAGCGCCTTCGGCACGCGGATGCCGGCGGCGAAGGTCTTCGGGTCCGGCCACGGCCGCGATTCGTCGGCGCCCTCAGCGAACGCCTGCACGATCGGCGCGCAGCCGGTGGCCTGCGCGGCGACGAAGCGCGTCGCCGCGTCCCGGTGCAAGAAGCCGATCTCCCGCAGCTCGGCGAACGCCTTCCACATGCCGATGAGCCCGACTCCGCCGCCGGTTGGATACACGACCACGTCGGGGAGCTTCCATCCGAGCTGCTCCGCGAGCTCGAACCCCATCGTCTTCTTGCCTTCGATGCGGTACGGCTCCTTCAGCGTCGAGGCGTCGTACCAGCCGCGCTCGGCGCACGTCCTCTTCACGACGGCGCCCGCGTCCGCGATCGATCCCGGCACGAGCCAGACGTCCGCGCCGTACGCGGCGGTCTCGCGCTGGATCACCTGCGGCGTCGTCTCCGGCATCACCACGACGACGCGGATCCCGGCGCGCGCGCCGTACGCGGCCCACGCGGCGCCGGCGTTCCCCGCCGTGGGCAGCGCGATGACGGAAACCCCGAGCTCCTTCGCGCGCGTGACCCCGACCGCGGCCCCGCGCGCCTTGAAGGTCCCGGTGGGGAGGAGCCCCTCGTCCTTCACGTCGAGCGCCTCGACGCCGATGGCCGCGCCGAGTGCCGGCGCGTGCAGCAACGGCGTGTTGCTCTCGCCGAGCGTGACGATGTTCGCGTCGCGCTCCACCGGCAGCAGCTCGCGGTACCGCCACAGCGTCGCGGGACGCATGCGCAGCTCCTCGGCCTCGACGGCGCCGTGCACGCGGCGGAGGTCGTATCGCACGAGGAGCGGACCGCCGTCGCGCGTGCAGGTCTGCTGGATCGTGTCGAGCTGGAAGTACTCGCGACAGCGCGCGCACTCGAGATGGGTCGCGAACGACGTCACGCGGCGCGTTCGATCTTCGCGCCGAGCTTTCGCAGACGCTCGTCGAGCGCCTCGTACCCGCGATCGATCTGATCGATGTTGTTGATGACGCTCTTCCCCTTCGCGCACAGCGTCGCGTTCAGCAGGGCCATGCCCGCGCGGATGTCCGGGCTGCGGAGGTCGCTGCCGTAGAGCTGCGACGGGCCGACGACGACGACGCGATGCGGATCGCAGAGCACCAGGCGCGCGCCCATGCTCTCGAGCGACCCGACCCAGTACATCCGTCCGGGGAACATCCACTCGTGGACGAGGACGGTCCCCTCGGCCTGGGTCGCGAGCGCGATCGCGATGCTGGACAGATCGGATGGGAAGCCGGGCCAGGGCTGCGCCTTGATCGTCGGTATGGCGCCGCCGAGGTCTTCCTCGATCAGGTAGCGATCCTTCGCCTTCACCACGAGGTCGTCGCCGACGACCTCGGTGTCCACGCCAAGACGCTTGAACACCATGCGCGTCATTCGAAGGTATTGGGGGACGGCGTTCCTGATCGTCGCTTCGCCCCGCGTCATGGCGATGGCGCCGATGAGCGAACCGACCTCCATGTGATCGCTCAGGATGGTGTGCTCGATGCTCGTCAGCCGGTCGACCCCGTCGACGGTCAGCATGTTCGTCCCGATCCCCTGGATCCGCGCTCCCATGCGGACGAGCGCGCGGCAGAGCTGCTGGACGTGGGGCTCGCTCGCGGCGTTGTTCAGGGTGGTCCGCCCCCGCGCGAGGACCGCGGCGAGCAGCGCGTTCTCGGTCGCCGTCACGGACGCCTCGTCGAGGGTCACGTCCGTGCCGCGTAGACCGGACGTCGCGAGCGAGTACCCGTCCCGCGCGACGTCGAGCTCCGCGCCGAGTCCCTGCAGCGCGAGGAAATGCGTGTCGTTGCGCCGGCGTCCGATCACGTCGCCCCCGGGAAGTCCGAGCGTGACCTTCTTCGCGCGCGCCAGCAGCGGACCCGCGAAGAGGAGTGACGCGCGGATCTCACCGGCGAGCGCGCGCGGGACCTCGGTCGAGCGGATCGCGCCGCTGATGCGCACGGTGCGCGCGTCGAGCTCCTCGACCTTCGCACCGAGGGCCGCGGCGATCTCGAGCATGCCGCGGACGTCGCGGATGCGCGGCAGGTTGCGGAGCGTCACCGGCTCGTCGGTGAGGAGCGCCGCGGCGATGAGCGGAAGGGCCTCGTTCTTGTTGCCGGCGGGCGTGATCTCGCCGCGCAGCGGGACGCCGCCCTCGACGATGAATTTCGCCATCGGCGGCCTAAGCCTAGCGGCTCAGTACCCGACGGCGACCGAGGGCTTGAGGGCGTCGACGCCGCCGCGAAGGCTGCCGCTCCCCGCGTCCACGAGGATCGCCTGCGGTCGCGCGAACCAGGCGGACATGAGCGTCTCCTCCTTGACCTTCACGTCGTGCCCGAGCTCGGCCAGCTCCGCGCGCACGCTCTCGGGCACGCGCGAGTCCACCAGCAGCCCTTCCCCCTCGTCGTGCACGCGCGGGCGGTTGACCGCGTCTTGCGGACCGTCGCCGAAGTCGACGACGTTGACGATGGACTGCGCGACCGCGCTCATGATCTTGCGCCCGCCAGGCGCCCCGACCGCGAGGAGCGGCGCTCCGTCGTGCAGCACGAGCGATGGCGCGCCGGCCCGGAGCACGCGCTTGCCGGGCGCGATGGAATTGGGATGGTCCGGGACCGGATCGAACCACGTCATCGTGTCGAGCAGCACGACGCCGGTGTCCTTCGGGACGAAGCCCGATCCGAACCCCTGCCCGAGCGTCTGGGTGAGCGACACCATCGTGCGCTCGCCGTCGATCGCGTTCAGGTGCGTCGTGTGGTCCGCGAGGGACGAGAAGCGCCGCAGGAACGCCGCGCGCAGCGCCTCGGCGACGAGGTGGAGATGGCCGGCGCCGCCCTGCTCGCTCGCACCCACCGGGAAGGCGTCGAGGATCGCGAGCGTCCGCGCGACGGTCGGCCCGCCCGACAGACCGGGCAGCGTCACGACGCGGTGGCCGCGATACACCGTCGCGAGCGGCTCCTGCTCCGTCGCCCGGTATCCGCGCAGATCGTCGAGCGAGAGGATCCCGCCGCAGGCGCGGACGCCGTCGACGATCGCCGCGCCGAGCTCCCCTTCGTACAGGACGCGCGGGCCATCGCGCGCGATGGCCTCGAGCGAGCGCGCGAGCGCGGGCTGCACGAGCTTGTCGGATGGCTCCGTGCCGATGGGCGGACGGAGCGGCGCGCCGGACGCGCGGAAGAAGATGCGCCCGCCGTCGCCGGCCCGGTGCAGCCGCTCGTGGTACATGGCGAGCGACAGGCTCACGTACCAGTCGACCTCGAAGCCGTCGCGCGCGACGCGGATCGCCGGCTCCATGACGCGCTCTCGCGGCAGGCGTCCGTAGCGCTCGTGCGCGAGGCAGAGCGCCGCCGGCTGTCCGGGCACGCCGACCGACCGCGGACCCTCGATGTTCGCGTCGTCCTTCACCGCGGGCCACGCGTACATGCCGGAGCGCGCGCCGCCGCCCACCAGGTCGAACATGTCGGGTCGCGCGGCCTTCGGCGCGCGCGTACCGCCTTCGATGCTCGTGAGCGAGCCGTCGGAGCGGCGGATCACGAGCCCGGCGATCCCGCCGATACCGCTCGTGAAGGGCTCGACGACGCCCATGACGAACGCGGCCGCCACGGCGGCGTCGACGGCGTTGCCACCGTCGCGCATGACCAGGACGCCGGCTTCCGCCGCGAGGCGATGCTCGGCGGTGACCATACCGTTCCGCGCGACCGGCTCGGTCTTCGCGTGAAGCCATTCGCTGCGCACCGTGGACATGCCCGCGCAGGATAGACAAGCCGGCGACAGGCGCGTTCCGTACCCTGTTCTCCGTGCGCTACCGCGCCGTCGGCTTCGACCTTCTCACCGCGCTGCTCGATACCTGGTCGCTCTGGGCGGACGTCGCCGGCGACCGGCAGACCGGCATGCGCTGGCACGGCGCATCGCAGTCCCTGCTCCGCGGTCAGCCGTATCGGCCCTACGCGGACATCACGCGCGAGTCCGCCGCCGCGGTCGGCCTGCCACGCGAGAAGGCCGACGAGCTCCTCCGGCGGTTCGGCGAGTTCGCGCCGTGGCCGGACGTTCCGCCGGTGCTGGCTCGCCTCCGCGACACGCGGCGCTTCATCGTCACGAACTGCTCCCGCGAGCTCGGCGAGCGAGCGGCGCGACGCGCCGGGACGTTCGATCTCGTCGTGACCGCCGAAGAGGCCGGCGCGTACAAGCCGGATCCGCGCCCGTACCGTCTCGCGCTCGATCGTCTCGGGATCGAGCCGCACGACGTGCTGTTCGTCGCGGGATCCGCCCACGACGTGGGCGGCGCCGCGCGCGCGGGCATGGACGTGTACTGGGCGAACCGGGGCAACGCGCCGCTCCCGACGGACGCGACCGCGATCCGCGTCGAGCCGGACTTCCGCGGACTGCTCGACGCGGCGGGGGCCTGAGATCCCGTTCGGTCAGGACGCCATCGTCCTACGCGACGACGGTCTTCCCGCGGATCCCCACACCGACCTCGAGTGGCTGGAGTGGGTCGCGGCGGGCGACACGCGCAACTGGTGCCGGAACGACCTGCTCGTCGATTGGCTGGATCTCTACGGGGCCACCCACGACTTCGTCCGCGATCGCGACCTCGCCGGCTACGACGAGCGGTTCGATCTCGGGCGCTTCCTGACGCAGCAGGGCCGTGCGTTCGAGCGCGCGCTCGTCGCGGACCTCGTCTCTTGCTGGGAGGTCGTGCGCGTGGCGTCGCGTCCGGACGAGGCGCGGTCGCTCGCCGCGGCCACCGCGACGTGGGAGGCGATGCGCGCGGGGATCCCGATCATCGCCGGCGCGGTCGTGCGCGACCCGCAGCTGCGCATGTACGGCGTCGTCGACCTGCTCGTACGGAGCGACGTGCTGGCCGAGCTCTGTGTCGAGGCGTTCGCCGGCGATCCGCTCGAGCTGCCGGTCATCGGGCTCTCACACGGGCGCCATTACCGGGTCGTCGACGTGAAGTTCCAGACACTCGAGATCCTGAGGAGCGGCGATCTCACCATGTCCGCCGCCGAGCACGACACGCTCGCGCAGGTCTGGGTCTACAACGAGGCCCTCGGGAGGCTTCAGGGGTACACGCCGCCGGCGGCATACATCGTGGGCCGCGCGTGGCGGCAGGGCGACGACCGCGGGGATCGCTGCTGGGAGCGCCTCGCGCGCGTCCGACACGACGCGTACCTTCGCGGCCGCGGCATGGAGCTGCGCGAGCTCGTGCAGCAGTCCGCCGCGTGGGTGCGGCGCGTGCGCACCGAGGGCGCCGAGTGGCGCGTCCTCCCGATCCCCTCGGTGCCCGAGCTCTGGCCGAACATGAAGGCCGAGGACGTGGGCTGGCACGACGCGAAGTCGAGGATCGCGCGCGAGCTCGCCGAGCTCACCGTCCTGCCGCGCGTAGGGTTGGACGAGCGCGTCCGCGCGCACGCCGCGGGCATCACGCGCTGGGACGATCCACGACTCAACGCGAGGATCCTCGGCGTGAGCGCGCGTGAGGCGCCGATCGTCGATGCGGTGCTCGCGGTGAACCGTGATGGCGGACCGCCCGTCCGTCCCGAGCGCCTGCACGACGGCGACTGGCGTATCCCGGCGCCGCTCGAGGCCTACGTCGACTTCGAATTCCTGCAGGATCTGGCCGACGACTTCAGCGCGTTCCCGCGAAAGGGCGGGCAGGCGCTCATCTTCCAGATCGGCTGCGGCACCTACCGCGCCGCGGAGTGGCGCTTCCGCCAGTTCACGGCCGACGAGCTCACGCTCGACGCGGAGGCCCGCATGATCGACGACTGGCTTTCCTACCTCCGCGAGCTGTGCGCGGAGGACGCCTGCGAGCTCGGCGCGGCCAGACTCGTGCATTGGTCGCCCGCGGAGCAGACGAACTTCGAGCGCGCGTACGACAACGCGCGGGTGCGGCATCCCGATCGCGACTGGCCGCGCCTTCCCTGGTACGACCTGCTGCACGACGTGGTACGGGCCGCGCCCGTCGTCGTGCGCGGCGCGTTCTCCTTCGGGCTCAAGCCGATCGCGCGGGCGATGCGCGCGCAGGGCGCGATCGCGAGCGACTGGGGTGAAGGCCTGGCCGACGGCGCGGGCGCGATGGCCGGGGCCTGGAGCGCCGCGGTCGAGGCGAAGCGGCGGGGGACCGTGCTCGGTGATACGGAGGCCATGCGCGAGGTCGCCCGGTACAACGAGATCGACTGCCGTGTCATGGCCGAGATCCTCGATCACCTGCGCCGCGAGCACTGACCTTCGGCGCCGGCCGGCTCTCGCGTCGGACCTCACGATCACCGTCCCGCAGGGCGTCGCCTACCGGATCACGATCCGCTAGACGCGGTCGAGAGCGGCATCGAGGTCCGCGACGATATCGTCCGGATCCTCGATGCCGACCGAGAGCCGAAGCGTCCCCGCGCCGATCCCCAGGCGCGCGCGCTCCTCGGGCGCGACGCGCCGGTGCGACGAGATCGCGGGGTAGAGCACCTCGGTGAAGAGATCGCCGAGCGTCGTCGCGGACGCCGCCAGCTCCAGCGCATCGAGGAATCGGAACGCCGCGCGCCCGGTCGCGTCCTTCAGGTCGAACGTGACGACGCCGCCGTACAGGCCGCCGAACTGGCGCGTGGCGAGCGCGTGCTGCGGGTGCGACTCGAGCCCGGGGTAGTGCACGCGCGCGATCTTCGGGTGGTCGGCGAGGTGGCGCGCGACGCGGAGCGCCGTCTCGCACTGACGGGGCACCCGCAGCGCGACCGTCCGCATGCCGCGGATGCACAGCCAGGCCTCATGGGGCGGCAGGTACGCACCGTCTAGGATGGTGCGATCGCGCATCGCCGCGGCGACGTCCGCCCGGCCGGCGACGCTGCCGCCCATGAGGTCGCCGTGTCCGTTCAGGTATTTCGTCAGGGAATGGATCACGACGTCCGCACCGAGCTCGAGCGGCCGCACCAGGAGCGGCGTGGCGAAGGTCGCGTCGACCGCCAGGGTCGCGCCGGCGCCGTGCGCCAGACGCGCGAGCGCCGCGACGTCCGCGACGCGCAGCAGCGGGTTCGCGATCGCCTCGATGTAGAGGAGCGCCGTCGGCGCCTCCGCGAGCGCGCGCTCGACCGCGTCGTGATCCGTCACGTCGACGAAGGCGATCTTCGCGCCGCGCTCGCGCACCCAGCGCTCGAAGAGCGCGCGCGTGCCGCCGTAGATGTCCTGCTGCGCGACGACGCGGCCACCGCTTGCGAGCGCGCACGCGTCCACGTACGCGGCGATCGCGGCCATGCCGGTGGTGAAACACACCGCCGCCTCGGCGCCGTCGAGCGCGGCGAGGGTCGCTTCGAGCGCGGCGATCGTCGGCGATCCGTAGCGGCCGTACACGTAGCCGGGCCGATCGCCGGCGAAGACCTCGTCCTGCTCCGACGCGGACGCGAAGTCGAACGCGACGCTCTGGACGAGCGGCGGCGCGACCGGTGTGCCCCCACCCGCGGGCAGCGAACGCGCCGAACGCACGACGCGCGTGCCGGGCCGGAGCTCCCTCCCCATCGGCCGAGTCTAGGACCCGGCCGCCGTCTCCTCGCGCTCTACGTCTTCCGCGCGCTCGGGCTTCTCGGTGCGCCCGCCGCCCTCGAGCGACTTCGCGCGCTCGATGAGGTCCGCGACCTTCTGACCGCCCTTGCGGCCGATCTTCTCGTAGAGCTCGGGACCGTACTTCTCGCTCACGAGACGCCCGCCCATGCGGCCCGCTTCGGCACGGTCATCCCGCGGCCCCGTCTGCGTGCCATGGCCCACTCCGTTCGAATGCGAGCCAGGTAGGGGGCAGGCTGCGTGCCGGACAGGTGTCTTGGCGGCCGACAGAACGTAACGAGCTCGCGACGACGCGGGCGTCAGCCGGCGAAGCTGTGCAGGAAGCGCCCGAACGCGCGGATATGGTCGACGTAATCGGACACCGCGATGTTCTCGTTCGGCGCGTGGTTCGCCGACGCGGCGTTCCCCCCGCCGAATCCGACGGCCGGGATCCCGAGCGCATCGCACACCTGCGACATCGGGCCCGAGCCCACCATGAGCGGGTACACCACCGGCTCGGTCCCGTAGGCGTCGCGGCACGCGGCGATCGCCGCGCGGGCGACGCCGGAATCGGCGGGCCAACGGCTCGGCCTTTCCCCGTGCAGCGGAATGATCTCGACGTCGCCGAAGCCGCGGCGATCGAGGTGCGCGCGCAGCAGGCGCGCGACGAGGTCCGGCTCGAGGTCCGGCACGAGGCGGAAGTCGAGCTTCGCGCTCGCGACGGCCGGCAGCACGGTCTTCGAGCCGGGGCCGGAGTACCCGGAGGCCAGGCCGCAGATCGTGCAGGTCGGCTCGAAGAAGTGCTTGAGCTTCAGCGGCGTGCCGGTGAGGCCGCGCACGAACCAGCCGATCCCGTGGATGCGCTTCACCTCCGCCTCGTCGTACGGCAGGCGCTCGAGGAGCGCGACGTCGTCGGCGGACGGCGTGCGGACGTGCTCCATGAGCCCGTCGATGGTGATGGTGTCGTTCGCGTCCTTCAGCGTGCCGAGCGCCCACACCAGCCGCCAGGCCGGGTTCGGGATGATCGTCGCCTGCGACGAGTGCACGTCCCTCTTCGGACCGCGCACGCGCAGCTCGAAGTACGCGATGCCTTTGAGGCCGAGGCTGATCGTCGGGCGGCCGGCGGCGTCCTTGTAGCCCGCCTCCCAGACGCAGCCGTCGGCCGCGAGACGATCGCCGTGCGCGGCGACGAAGGCGGCGAGATGCTCCGAGCCGATCTCCTCCTCGCCCTCGAAGAGGACACGGACGCGCAGCGGCAGCTCGCCGAGCGTCGCGCGATACGCCTCGATCGCCTGCAGGCGCGCCATGAGGTTGCCCTTGTTGTCCGACACGCCGCGGCCGTAGAGCATGCCGCCGTGCTCGACCGGCTCGAACGGCGGCGTCATCCACTCGTCGAGCGGATCCGGCGGCTGCACGTCGTAGTGGTCGTACACGAGCAGCGTGCGCGCTCCCGTCCCCGTCTCGCCGACGATCGTGGGCGGCCCGCCGGCGACGCGAAGCGCCTCCGCCGCGATACCGGCGCGCCTGGCGCGCGCGAGGACCGCGTCCGCCGTCTCCGGGATCGCCGACCCCTGCGCGGAGACGGTCGGCAGGCGCACGAGGGCCTTCAGCTCGTCGATGTACTCGCGCGCGTGCGCGCGGACGTGCTCGTCGAACCGGTCGAAGGCGCTCACCGCGTGAGAGGGTACGTCTAGGTCGGGACCGTCGTCGTGCGCGTCTTGCTGCGTCCGAGCTCGCACGTGGGCGAGTACGGCGTGACCTCGATCCATCGCTTCTCGCAGAGGTAGTGCACGATGCCGTCGGCGTCCTCGAGCGTCTCGCGCTTGTAGACCTTGGCACGCGGCACCATGAAGGCGCAGTCGCCGCAGTTCGCGGGAAGGGCCGGCCGGGGGCGGTTCGCGGCGCGCATGACGACGAGACCGAACGCGAGGCCAGCGAGCGCGAGAATGGCCAGCGCGATGACCACGGCGAACACGGCCAGCGGCATGGATTCACGGTACCAGGTGGCTTTCGTCACGCCCTTCGCGCCGAGCGACGCGGAGCGCTGGTGGCGCGGCCTCGCATCCGAGGTGGCGGCCGGACCCGTGCTCGCCGCGCTCTCGCGCGACCGCGGATGCGCCGTCGGGGCGATCCCGCGCCATGCCGCGATGCCGGACGGCACGCTCGCCGCGACCGCGGTGTTCTCCAAGGAGCTCGCGCCGTGAGCGCGCCGGTCCTGCGCCTCGAGGCGCGCGACGTGACGCGGGGCGAGAGCGGCTGGCGCGTCCGCTGGCGCGTCACGAACGTCGGGACGGATCAGGTCCGTCTCGTCGCGGTACGCGCGCCCCACGGACGCTTCCGCTCCGAGCCGGTCGACCTGAACACCGTCGTGGCCGAGAGCGCCACCGTCGAGCAGACGGTCCGCGTCGAGGCGGCGCCGGGCGAGGACGTCGAGAACGCGTTCGTGATCTTCGTCGCGGTGAAGGGCAGGGAGACGTGGCGCGTCCTCTTCCGCGTCCGCGTGCACGTCGGCGCGGACGGCACGCCGGCGCCCGTCGTCGAGGCTGCCAGCGCGCACCGTGTCGGGTTCTCGGAGGTCTAGGCTCGCGTCATGGCGATGAGCGCGCGCGACCGCAACGTCATGAACCGGATGAAGGGCTGACGGGGCAACTGAAGCCTCGGCTTCGAAGAGACCACGGGTATGGTCTCCAACGTGTTGGGCATGGAGCAGGACGGTCTCGTCGAGCTGCTCGAGACGTTCAACAAGAAGTACGCGGGCGACGCGGAGTATGCGGAGCTGCGCGCGGCGCTGCCGAAGACCTGGCCGTTCTGAGCGCGAGCGCGGGCCTACGGTAGCCGCACCTCGGGATGCCGCAGCACGAGCGGCGCCTTCCCGCTCCAGTACACGTCGCGCCTGCCGGTCATCGCCTGCACGTGGCCGTCCCACTCGAAGTTGAACGCCTCGCAGCCGAGGCGCACGGCGCGGCGCACCTTCTCCTGGGCCTCCTCGTCGCGCGCGTGCTCGCGCAGCATGGCGATCTGGCTCGCGCCGTGGCCGGTGTCCTGCTCGGCGTGCAGCTCGTACGTCGCCGCGGCCTCGCGCGGGAAGCCGTAGTGGCCGGTGAGCTCCTTGTACACGCGCGCCGCGGCCCCATCCGGCCCGCCGTGCATCGATTCGACGAACGCGAGGAGGGCGATGCCCTCGAGCGCGGCGCGGTTCTGGCAGCCCGAGCGGATCATCTCGATCGCGGCGAGCGTGCCCGGCGCCGGATCGGCGCGGTCGGCCTCTTCACGCGAGATCCCGGCGTGCGCGAGGAACTGCAGCATGATGTCGACGTGGGTCTTCTCCCCGCCGAGCTCCTCCATGAAGTTCTCCATCACGACGTCCATGAGCGCGTATTGCCGCTCGGCCGCGACATTGGTCACGATGTGGCCGAAGAAGATGGGGTTCGTCCGCACTCGTAGGTAGTGCTGGATCTCGCCGAGGATGATCTGCTCCCGGGTCCAGCGGTGCTCCACGATGCCCTTGAACCAGGGGTGGTCCGGCATGAAGAGGCCCCTGGCGTTCTCCCAGAGCTCCGCGACGAAGGCGTCGGGCGCCTTGGCGGCCATGTCCGTACTGTGGCACAGCCGTTCTCAGGTGGCTCCCGGCCTGTATCGAACGACACATCCGGACTGGGTCCAACGGCCCTTCCGTAGCCGGGCGCCGCCGAACATCGTCGAGAAACAAATGGCCGCGCTCCAGGAGCCGCCCTTCGTCCTCGTCGCGGACGACGACCCGAGCTACCTCGCTCGCGTCCGCGGCGCCCTCCGCCTGGCGGGCGCGCACGTCGCGGCCTGCCGGAGCGTCAAGGTCGCGCTCGAGGCGCTCGAGTTCCACATGCCGAACGTCGTCGTCGTCGCGCCGGAGATGGAAGGCGGCAGGGGTTGGGACATCGTGTACGCCGCTCGGGCGCAGGGCCAGCTCCCTACGGTCGCGCTCGACCGCGACGAGACCGGTGTCACGCGGCGCACCGCGTTCACCGCGGGGGTCGACGACGTGCTGGCGATACCCGCCGACGACACCGAGCTCGCGACGCGCGTGGTCGCGCTCGCCGGACGCGGGCGGCGCTCCGACGCTGGGACGCCGGTCTACCGTCACCGCGGCCTGGTCATGGACGTCGCCGCGCACACCGTCCGCGTCCACGCGCGCGCGGTCGCGCTCACCGCGCAGCAGTTCGCGATCCTCCGCGCGCTCTTCGAGGCGAACGGCGCGACGCTCTCGCGCGACCGCCTGCTCGCGCGGATCGAATCGCTCGACGAAGAGCCGCCCTCCGACCGCGCCATCGACCTCCACGTGACGCGTCTGCGACGCCGTCTCGGCGACGACGCGCGCAAGCCGCGCTGGGTCGAGGCCGTGTACGGCGTGGGCTACCGCCTCGCGACCGGCGAGACCGCGTCGTCGGAGTTCGCGGGCGATGCCGAGCACGTGCTCGCCGCGCTGCCCGATCCACTGCTCGTCATCGATACCGAACGGCGCGTGCGCTTCGCGAACGACGCGGCGACGCGCTTCCTCGCGCTGCCGCTCGCCGACATCCTCGGCCAGCGCTGCGGCGACATCCTGCGCTGCCGCGATTGCCACGGCCAGCTGCTCGAAGGCTCGCGCTGCTTCGCGCGCGCGGTCGCGAGCGGTGACGCGGCTCTGCGCGACGTGCCCGCGGACATCGCCGTCGGCGACGAGCGCGTGCCGGTGAAGCTCACGTACGCGCGCGTGCACAGCGACGGTCTCATGACGCTCGAGATCAGGCCGCGCGACGAGGATGCCGCCCTCAGCTGACACGAGACGGACATGAAGCGCCCGTAGCGTCGCGGCCATGCAGGGCACCGCGAAGGGCACGCAGATCCGCCGCCTGACCAGGGCCGACCTCCCGCGTCTCGCCGCGCTGTCCACGCGGCTAGGGGCCGAGACCGCCGAGCACTGGCAGCAGCGCTTCCACAGCAACGAGCTCGTCGTGCTGGGCGCGGAGGTGGACGGCACCCTCGTCGGCTACGCCGCGGGGGAGGTCCGGCGCTCCTTCGGGCGCACGGCCGCCGCCGGGTGGGTCGACGCCTTCGGCATCGACATGACCAGGCGGGGTCAGGGCGTCGGCCGCGACCTCGCGTCCGCGTTCCTCGCCGAGCTGCGGGCGCGCGGCGCCGACCACGTCTTCACGCTCGTGCCCGTCCACGACCGGACGCTCGGACCGTTCTTCCGCGACCTCGGCTTCCGCGACGAATCGCTCGTGTGCATCGGGAGGGATCTGTGACGCTCACCGCGTTCGCCCCGCTTCCCGTCGTCGACCACTACAAGGATGTCGTCGAGGACCGCGGGTTCCCGACGGTGCGCGAGTGGCGGAGGCGCACCGGTCGCGCGGTCGCCGGAAGCTTCCCGGTGTACTCCCCCGTCGAGCTCGCGTACTCCGCGCGCATGCTCCCGGTCGGTCTCTTCGGCGGCGGCAATCAGATCGAGATCGCGCACGCCGACTCGCGGTTCCAGTCGTTCATCTGCTCCATCGTGAAGAGCACGCTCGAGCTCGGCTTCGTCGACAAGCTCGCCCCGTTCGACGCGCTCCTCTTCCATTCGATCTGCGACCCGGCGCGCAACCTCGCGTCGGTCATGCAGCGCAACTTCCCCGGCCGGCGCTCGATCTACGTCCACCTCGCGCAGAACATGACCTCCGCGGGCGCCGCGGACTACCTCGCGTACGAGTACCGGCGGGTCGCGCGCGAGCTGGGCGAGGTGTCCGGCCACGCGCCGACCGACGACGACGTGCGAGCCTCCATCGGCGCGTTCAACGCGATGCGCGAGCGCCTCCGCGAGCTCTACGCGCTACGCGCCTCGAACCCCGAGAAGCTCTCCACCGCCGAGCTCTACACGCTCGCGCGGATGGCGACGTTCACCGATCCCGCCGAATCGACCGCGCTCCTTGCGGAGTCGCTCGAGGCGGCGACGGCGCGCGACGCGCGCCCGAAGGACCGCATTCGGGTCGTCGTCGTCGGGTCGTTCTGCGAGCAGCCGCCGCTCGAGCTCATCGCCGGCATCGAGGAATCGGGCTGCTACATCCTCGACGACGACTTCCTGCTGGGGTGGCGGCTCTTCAAGAAGGACGTCCCCACCACGGACGATCCGTACCTCGCGCTCGCGAGCTCCTACCTGGACGACAGCCTGCACGCGAGCACGAAGCACGATCTCCGCAGCCCGCGCGCCGCCGGCCTCATCGCGAGCGCGCGTCTCCATCGCGCGGACGCCGTGATCTTCCTCGGCGCGAAGTTCTGCGAGCCGGGGCTGTTCGACTACGCGCTCTACCGACGGGCGCTCGAGCAGGAGGGCATCCCGCATCTCTTCCTCGAGTTCGAAGAGAAGATGTGGCTGTACGACAAGATCCGCACCGAGGTCGAGACCTTCGTGGAGTCGATGTTGTTCGTATGAAGACCGTGTTCGCACAGCGGTGTTACCTGTCCAACGTGTACGCCTCGTATGCGGCGCTTGGGGCGATCGCCGGCTTCATGTGGTGGGCACAGGGACCGGTCGCCGCGCTGTTCGTCGCGATGGTCGGCGGCGTCGCGCTGTACGCGTACGTCGCCGCCTTCCCATCGCTCTCGCGTTTCCTCGGCTACGGCTCCGTAGACGACCGCGCGTCCGTGACGGCGCTCCGCGCCGCGGCCGTCGTCCGGCTCTCCACGGCGGTCGGCTGCCCGTTCTGCCCGATCGTTCGCCGGCGGCTCAAGGCGCTCCAGACACGGCTGGGCTTCCGCCTCGAGGAGATCGACATCACGCTGCGGCCCGACACGCTGCTGAAGCGCGGCATCCGGGCCGTGCCCGTCGTCGAGGTGGGCGAGCGCGTCCGCATCGGTCACGCCACGAGCGATGAGCTCACGGCGCTCATCGCCGGAAGGAGCACGCCATGAGCCCAGCCGCGGCACCGGAGATCCGCTATCAGGGCAAGGTCCACGAGCTGCAAAAGGAGCTGATGGGCCGCTACTACGCAGAGCTTACCGACATCGCGAAGGGACGCTCGGAGAAGAAGAACGCGCATCTGCTCATCGCCGGCAACCCGGTGGAGCTCGTGCGCGCGTTCGACATGGTCCCGGTGTTCCCCGAGGTGAACGTCCTGCAGATCGCGGCGCGCAAGGCATCGCTGCCGCTCATCCAGAAGGCCGAGGAGCTCGGCTACGCCGTCGACAATTGCGCCTACGTGAAGGCCGACATCGGCCTCTGGCAGTCGGGGTACGAGGCTCCGTACGGCACCGTGCCGAAGGCCGATCTCCTCCTCTGCAACTACGTGGGCTGCAACGTGTACCTGAACTGGTTCGAGCACCTCGCCGAGCTCACCGGGGCACCCGCGGTGAACATCGACATCCCGTTCATCCGCTCCGCGGACGGCGAGCCGTCGCGCGAGGACATCGCGTACGTCGTGAAGCAGCTCGAGGAGCTCATCGCGCAGCTCGAGCGCATCACCGGGAAGAGCCTCGACTGGAAGAGGCTCGTGCGCACCGTCGAGCTCTCCGCGCACGTGGGCGAGATGTGGTCGGAGATCAAGTCACTCACGAAGCTCCGGCCCGCGCCGTACGACGCCTACTTCGACTCGGTCACGATGATGGCGGTCCTCTACTGCCTGCGCGGGACGCCTGAGGCGGAGACGTTCTTCGAGGTCGCGCTCGCGGACCTGAAGGAGCGCGCCGCGCTGAAGCAGGGCCCGCTCCCCGAGGAGCGCTTCCGCGTGGTGATCGAAGGGCCGCCGCCGTGGCCCTTCCTGCGCGTGTTCCGCGACATGTTCACGCGCTGGGGCGCCGTGGCCGTCGCGTCGACGTACTCGACGGTGGGCGGCATCTGGGAGTTCGGCTTCAGGCACGACCCGCAGCACCCGCTCGAGAGCATCGCCCGGCACATGCTGTCGCAGAACCTCTGCAACCGCAGCTTCCTGCAGCGCTACGACCAGATGGAGCGCTACGTGAACGAGTGGGACGCCGATGCCGTCGTCATCCACTCGGTGAAGAGCTGCCGTCTCTTCTCCGCCGGTCAGGGCGACATGCGCGAGTACTTCGTGCGCGAGAAGGAGGTCCCCACGCTCCTCATCGAGTCGGACCTCGAGGACCCGCGGTACTTCTCGCAGGCGCAGCTGCGCAACCGCATCGACGCGTTCTTCGAAGCGCTGACGCAGCGGCGGATCACCGCCGCCGCGGATCTCGCCGCCGGAGGTGTCGCGTGAGGTACGCCGTGGGCGTGGACGTCGGGTCCACGCAGACGAAGGCCGTCCTGGTGGACGAGAAGGGGCAGATCGTCGCGCGCTCGCTCATCGACACGGGCGCGTACCTCGTGCGCGCCGCGGAGCGGTCGCTCGAAGCCTGCCTGGCCGAGGCCGGCGTGTCGCGCAACGACGTCGGCTACGCGGTCGGCACCGGCTACGGCCGATTCAAGGTCGCCTTCGGCGACGACCAGGTCACGGAGATCTCGTGCCACGCGAAGGGCGCGTGGCACCTCTTCCCGAAGACGCGGACCGTGATCGACATCGGCGGCCAGGACACGAAGGCGATCAAGGTGAGCGACCGCGGCGAGGTCCTCGACTTCGCGATGAACGACAAGTGCGCGGCCGGCAGCGGCCGCTTCCTGACGAACTCGGCGGAGGCCCTCGGCATGGACGTCGCGGAGATCGGCGCGAAGTCGCTCGAGGCGAAGAACCCCGTTCGTCTCTCGACGGTCTGCACGATCTTCGTGGAGACGGACATCCTCTCCTACCTCGCGTCGGGAAAGAAGACCGAGGACATCCTGTCCGGCGTCCACGGCGCGATCGGCTCCCGGACGGTCGCCCTCGTACGGCGCGTCGGCGCCGAGCCGGAGATCACCTTCACCGGCGGCGTCGCGCGGAACATCGGCATGGTGCGGTCCGTCCAGGAGAAGCTCGGCCTACCCGTCAACGTGAGCCCGGATTCCCACTACACCGGCGCGCTCGGCGGCGCGATCTTCGCGCTCGAGCGGATGACCGCCGGATCGCAGGTGCTCGCATGAACGTCGACGGACGCCTCGTCGCCGGCATCGACGTCGGCGCGCGCAGCGCCAAGGCCGTCATCCTCGACGAGCGGAATCGCGTCCTCGGCAGCGGTCTGGCGCGCATGCGCCCCGACTTCACCGGACTCGCCAAGGACGTGCTCACGAGCGCCATCGACGAGGCCGGCGCCACCCCCGAGGACGTCGCGTACGTCGCGACGACCGGGCTCGGCCGGTACAACATTCCCTTCCGCGACCTCCAGATCACCGACATCACCGCCGTCGCGCGCGGCGCGTCGCACCTCTTCCCCGGCACGCGCTGCGTCCTCGACATCGGCGCGCAGAGCACGCGCGCGCTGCACGTGCTCGAGGGCGGGCGCGTGAAGGAGTTCCGCACGAACGACAAGTGCGCCGCCGGTGCGGGCGGCTTCGCCGAGCGCGCCGCGCGCTACCTCGAGATCAAGCTCGACGACCTCGGCCCGCTGTCGCTGAAGGCCGACGCGCCGCAGGTCATCTCATCCGTCTGCGCGGTGTTCGCGGAGTCGGAGATCATCAACCTCGTCAGCGTCGGACAGAGCGTGGAGAACATCGTCCGCGGCATCCACGACTCGCTCGCCCAGCGCGGCCAGCAGCTGCTGAAGCGCGTCGGCATCGAATCCGAGATCACCTTCGTGGGCGGCATGGCGCTCCAGGAGGGGATGGTGCGGTCGCTCGAGCAGACGCTCGGACAGAAGGTGAACGTCCACGAGCGGCCGGATCTCGTCGCCGCGATCGGGGCCGCGCTGCTCGCGCGCCAGCGGCTCGCGCGCCAGCAGGACGGAAGGCTGGCCGCATGAGCGAGGTCTCGCCGCGCTCCGACTTCGCGTTCCAGGACATCACCTACACGAAGAAGGACTTCATCGCGACGGTCACGATCCAGCGGCCGGACGCGTACAACTCGTACACCACGCGCACGCTGCGCGAGATGGGCGAGGCGTTCGCCGACGCGTCGCGCGACGACGGCGTCGGCGTGCTCGTGCTCACCGGCGCGGGCGACCAGGCCTTCTGCACCGGCGGCGACGTGAAGGAGTACGCGCGCGAGTACACGCGGCGGCCGCGCGATTACTGGAAGTACATGGGGTACTTCTCGGGCGCGATCGACGCGCTGCGCAACATCGGCAAGCCGACGATCGCGCGGATCAACGGCATGGCGGTCGGCGGCGGCAACGAATTCAACGCGGCCTGCGACCTCGCGATCGCCGCGGACCACGCGCGGTTCCGGCAGGTCGGGGTCCAGGTGGGGAGCGTCGCCGCGGGCGGCGCGACGCAATGGCTTCCGATCATCATCGGCGACCGCCGCGCGCGGCAGATGCTCATGACCTGCGAATGGGTCGACGCGAAGACCGCGCTCGACTGGGGCCTCGTCAACGAGGTCGTGCCGGCCGCGGAGCTCGACGCCGCCGTGCAGCGGCTCGCCGTCAAGCTGCTCGACACCTTCCCGGAGTGCATGCGCTACACGAAGCAGCAGACCAACTTCTGGAAGGACCTGTCCTGGAGCATGACCATCGGACACGCACGGGACTGGCTCGCGCTCCACTTCAACTCGCTCGAGCCGTACGAAGGCATGACCGCGTTCTCCGAGAAGCGCAAGGCCGATCGCCTCGGCGTGCGCGCGCGCGCGCGCGACGGCGCGCCGAGCGAGACGCTCTGGGGTCCGTACGCGAAGACCTGTCCCGCCTGCGGGACGAAGGGCATCCCCGAGGCGTTCGCCTTCTGCGGCATCTGCGGCGCGGCGCTCGCCGCGACCCGCGAGCCGGCGGGCACGCGCCGTGGGTAGCCCCGATCACGATCTCGAGGGCTGCGTCGCGCTCGTCACGGGCGGATCGCGCGGCATCGGGCGTGCGATCTCGGTCGATCTCGCGTGTCACGGCTGCGACGTCGCGTTCACATATCGCAGCGACAACGAAGGCGCGAAGACGACGGCGCGGCAGATCGAGGGCGCCGGAAGGTGCGCGCTCGCTCTCAAGGCCGATGGGCGCGATCCCGCGGCCGCGGGCAAGGCGGTCATGGACGTCGTGGGCCGCTTCGGCCGCATCGACGTGCTCGTCAACAACGCCGGCCTGAACCGCGACGGCGTCGTTTGGAAGATGACCGACGAGGCGTGGAACGAGGTGATCGACGCGGACCTCGGAGCGGCGTTCCGCTTCACGCGCGCGGTCGTCCCCATCTTCCGGGAGGCCGGAGTGGGACGCATCGTGAACATCGCGTCGATCAACGGCCTGCGCGGCAAGTTCGGTCAGTCGAACTACGCCGCGGCGAAGGCCGGGATGATCGGATTCACCAAATCGATCGCGCGCGAGCTCGGCTCGTTCAACATCACCGCCAACGTCGTCGCGCCGGGCCTCATCGAGACGGACATGGTGAAGGCGATGCCGGCCGAGGCGAAGCAGAAGAGCCTCGGCGAGATCGTGCTGGGCCGGCTCGGCACTCCCGAGGACGTCGCCGCGGCGGTCACCTTCCTCGCCGGTCCCGCGGCGAAGCACATCACCGGCGTCGTCCTGCAGGTCGACGGCGGGCAGTACCTCTGACGGTCGCGTAGCGGCTCCGCTCCGCCAGGCACCAGCGCATCACGCCCTCCCTCGCGAAGCTAGGTCGGTTTCGCCACCATGAGCGCGAGGATCATCGCGAGCGCCGCGATCGTGCCGAGCGACAGGAGCTGCGCCTGACGCCGGAGCCGGAGGTAGTCCGGGTCGGCGATGCCGCCGCGCTCGAGCGCGGCGAGCTCGCGCCGGACGACCGGACCGAACACCGCGAATCCGACGGCGAGGACGGCGAGGTACGCGGCGAGCGAGACCACGAGCCAGAAGCGGTCGAGGGGATCCCGCTCTCGTACACCAGCCCGATCCCGGTGGCGAACGCCAGCAGGTACGCGGGGATCGCGACGAGGCGATCGCTGCGGCGCACCGTGCGGATCGCGAACGCGAGGTGCCGGGGATCGAGCTCGGCGAGGGCGATCCAGAACGCGTAGGACACCGTCGCGCCGATCGAGATGGATGCGAAGAGGATGTGGCCGACGAGCAGGAGTACGTGGACGGACAGCAACGCCCGCATCGTACCGTGACACGGATCGGACACGATGCGCCCGTAGCGTCGGCTTCGTGCGGGTGGGCGCGCTCCTTCTTTCCGTGATGCTCGCCGCCTGTGGCGGCGCTCCCAGCGCGGTCCCCACGGCGCCGTCCGGCGCCCCCGAGCCGCCCTCGAGCGCACCCACGGCAGCCGGGGTGGCGGCCGCGCCTCCCACGCCGGCCGCCACCCCGTACCGATCCCTTCGCGTCTTCGTCGCGTCGGACATGGGCGACGCGATCTACGTCCTCGAGGGCGGAGCGTCGTTCTCGGTCGTCGGTCAGATCACCGTGGGAAAGATGCCGCACAACCTCGCCGTGTCGCCCGACGGGCGCTGGATCGCGACCGGCAACCGGATGGCGAACACGGTCTCGATCGTCGACCCGTATGCGATGAAGGAGATCGCGCGCGTGGCCGTCGGACGCCAGCCGCACGATCTCACCTGGTCTCTCGACTCCACGCTGCTGTTCGTGGGGCACGAGCGCGACACCATCATCGCGCGCATCGAGGCCGTGACCTGGAAGCCGCTGACGCCGCTCGTCGTCGGCGTGCCGCAGCACGATCTCGCCCTCTCCGCCACGCGGCCGAACGAGCTCTTCTTCACGGTGACGAATTCGATGGAAGCCGACCACCTCCGCGTGATCGACCTCGTGACGAGCCGGATCACGAAGTTCAAGGTCCAGGACGTCCACGACGTCTTCTTCACACCGGATCAGAGCGAGCTGTGGACGACGTCGTCCGGCTACGTGGGCGTGCCCTCCGACCGTCTCGTCGCGTCCGACCCGGAGACACGGACGGTCAAGGCCGAATTCCGTCTGGCGGGACGCTATCCGTTCCACACCATGAAGCACGGACGCGACGGCTCCTTCTATCCACCCGCGGAGACGCCGATGCTGCTGGCCGATCACCTCGGCCCGAGCCTCCTCTGGATGGATCCCAAAGAGCGGCGCGTCATCGACGAGACGAAGGTCGGCCCTGAGCCGTACCACTCGACCTACGACCCGATCGGCGATCGCATCCTCGTCACCAGCAACAAGGACGGGAACGTGTGGGTCATCGACCGCACGACGCACAAGGTGCTTCAGACGGTCGCCGTCCGAGCCGCCCACGGCATCGTGGCGGTGGGCCTGCCCTGACACAGGACGGACATCTTCGGCCGATACGTTCGCGGCCAGGAGGTGGCCTCCGATGCGGATCACCGATCGGTTCTCCAGCGAACACGACGTCTTCCTCGAGCAGCTCGAGGTGCTCGAGTCGCTGACCAGCTCCGGAGCGAGCGTCGAGGCGCTCACGTCGGCGATCCGCACGCTCGCGAAGCCGCTCCTCGTCCACGCGGAGGCCGAAGAGCGCGCGCTCTTCCCCGCCCTCGAGCCCTCCATGGGGGGCGACGGCGGGCCGCTCGCGATCCTCACCGACGAGCACGCGACGCTCCACGGCCAGATCGAGGAGCTCACCGGCCAGCCCGCGCGCGTCGACTTCGAGCGCGTCTTCACCCGATTCCGGGCGCTGCTGCGCGCGCACATCGACAAGGAGGAGCAGGTGCTCTTCCCCGCGGCCGCGCAGATCCTCGGCGACGACCGCCTCGAGCGGCTCGGGGGGAGCGGCCCCCGTTCAGCGGGCGAGGCGAGCGCGCGCGAGCGGCGCGCGATGGCGGTCTGAGTTGAGCGGGCGCGCGCCGGTCTGGGATCCCGCCGCGGAGGAGCTCGCGACGACGATGCGCGCCGCGATCTTCACCGGTCCCAACGCGCCGCTGCGGATCGGGACCGTGGCCCGCCCGGAGCCCGCCGCGGGCGAGCTCCTGGTCAAGGTGACGGCCTGCGGCCTGTGTCACAGCGACCTCCACTACATGGATCACGGCGTGCCCACGTTCAAGACGCCGCCGCTCGTGCTCGGGCACGAGATCTCCGGCACGGTCGTCCGCGTCGGCACGGGCGTGGACCAGGCGCGCATCGGCGCCAGCGTGCTCCTCGCGCCGGTCACGTCGTGCGGCGAGTGCGCGATGTGCCGCACCGGCCGCGAGAACGTGTGCGCCCGGCAACGGATGCTCGGCAACACCATCGACGGCGGCTTCGCCGAATACGTGGTCGCGCCGGCACGCGACGCGTTCGAGATCCCGCCGGACGTGCCGGCCGAGGACGCGTGCGTGATCGCCGACGCCCTCACCACCGCGTTCCACGGCGTCACGCGCCGAGCGAAGGTCGAGAGCGGCGAGACCGTCGTCGTCGTCGGCTGCGGCGGCCTCGGCCTGAACGTGGTCCAGGTCGCGTCGCTCGTCGGCGCGCGCGTCATCGCGGTCGACATCGATCCGCGCAAGCTCGCGCTCGCGAAGGCGCTCGGCGCCGCGCTGACGATCGACGCGCGCGAGGGCGACGCCGCGAAGCGCGTGCGCACCGAGACCGGTGGCGGCGCGGACGTCGCGATCGAGGCCATCGGCAATCCGAAGACGCAGGAGCAGGCGCTCGCGTCGCTGCGCACCGGCGGCCGCCTGCTGCTGCTGGGATTCGCGGCGGAGAACATGTCGCTCCCCGGGGGCCGCGTCACCTATCGCGAGCTCACCGTCATCGGCACCCTCGGTTGCCGTCCCATCGACTTTCCGCTCGTGCTCGACCTGGTGCGGCGCGGACGTCTCGCGCTGGCGCCGCTCGTGACCCACCGCCACACGCTCGAGCGGATCAACGAAGGATTCGACGCGCTCCGCAGGGGCGAAGGCGTCCGGCACATCGCGGTGATCGGGTGAGCGTCGCGGCCGCGTCGACCGTGCGCGTCCGCGTGGACCGGGGCGTCGCGACGGTCACGCTCGATCGCCCGCCGCTCAACGTGCTGACGACCGCGATGCTGGGCGAGCTCGACGCGACGCTCCGCGATCTGGACACGCTCGCCGAGCTGCGGCTCATCGTGCTGCGCGGCGAGGGTCGCGTGTTCTCCGCCGGCGTCGACGTGGGCGAGCACATCGGAGAGGCCCTCGGACCGATGCTCGACGCGTTCACGGCCGTGTCGCGCCGCCTGCTGACCGTGAGCGTCCCAACGCTCGCCGTCGTCCACGGCGCCGCGCTCGGCGGCGCCTGCGAGCTCGTCGCGCTCTGCGACCTCGCGATCGCGGCGGACGACGCCAGGCTCGGGACGCCGGAGATATCGCTCGGCGTGGTGCCTCCGGTCGGGGCGGCGCTGTTCCCCGCGCTCGTCGGCGCCCAGCGCGCACGCGCGCTCGTCCTCGTCGGCGAGCCCGTGCGCGGGACCGACGCCGCCGCGTGGGGTCTGGTGTGGATGAGCGTCGCGGGAGACACGCTCGAGGCCGAGGTCGCGCGGATCACCGAGCGGTTCCGATCGCTGTCCGCGGCGAGCCTGCGTCTCGCGAAGCGCACCTTCCGCGTGGCCGAGCTGGCGCACACGCCGGTCGAAGCCGTGCTGGCCGCCGACGCCGAGCAGCGGCGCACGCTGCCGCGCCTGCACGACGCCGACGAGGGCCTGCGCGCGTTCGTCGAGAAGCGCGCGCCGCGGTGGCTGCACCGCTAGCGACCTCCCTCGCGCGCGGGTGTCGCGCTCGCGCTCGCGCCGTTAGGCTTCGCGGCGATGGAGTCCGGCATCTACGTGACCTTCTTCGACTCCGGCGAGGCCTCCAACCGCGCGCTTCCACCCGTCGGACCGCTCGATCGCGTGGTGGTGCGGCACCACGACCTCGTCGCCGAGCGCATCCCGCTCACGCAACCGCCGGACATGGGTGCCGACATCGCGCGCTGGCTCGAGGCCGAGCTCGAGCTCCAGCGGGCGACCGGCGAGGAGCCGGGCGGCCCGAAGCGCTCCGAGATGCGCTTCGCCGCGCGGGGCGGCGTCTACCTTCGCTTCGCCGTGTTCGGCGACCTGCGCGAGCGCGATCCCATCCCGGAGTTCGGCCCGTTCGCCGTCGTGGTCGTGGGACGCCGCGGCGTCGAAGGGGACGGGCAGCTCCTCGCGACGCGCACCTCCAGCGAGCTCGCGGCCTGGGAGCTGACCGGCCACGCGGGCGAGGTCGTGGGCACGCGCAAGCCCGACATCGCGCTCCGCACGAACGCGACGGCCTACCACCCGCAGATCGCGCCGGCCGCGCCGCGCGCCGGGCGGATCGTCGAGCCCGCGCCGCCGCCCGCGAGAAAGCTCGCCCCGATCGTCCTGCCGCCGACATCGCCCGCGGAGCCCGAGCCGCTCTTCCGGCAGGCGACGCCGCCCGAACGCGAGCAGTCCACGCCGCCGGCGGAGGAGCCGCCCGCGCTCACACCGGGCGATCTCGCGCTCATCCAGCGCGTCGAGCAGCAACGCGCGGAGGAGACGCTGCGCGCGCGGATCCAGGACGAGGAGCGCCGCCGCCTCGGCGTGGACGAGAGCGACGACGAGGCGAGCACCTGGGCGATGCGCTATCGCGCGCAGCCGGCGAACGAGCAGACCGCGGTCGAGGCAGGCGGCGGCTTCGAGCTCGGCGTGCTCCTCTGGCGCCTCCGCTTCGCGATCATCGGTCTGCTCCTGCTCGGCGTCGGCGCGTACGGCTTCACCATGGTCCGGACCGGTGGCATCTCGAGCGTGCCGGGCCAGCAGGCGATCAAGATCGTGGGCATCGCGCAGAAGGTGAGCAGCCCACGCTGGGACTACATCGTCAACGGCGTGCAACGGACGGACAGCGCCGGTACGGCGAAGGCCCGCGGCGTGTTCTACGTCGTCCGCATCGGGGTCACCAACCGCGGCACCGAAGGCGCGCAGCTCTCGCCATCGGAGTTCGTGCTCACCGACGCGAACGGGACGGAGCACCGTGCCGAGGCGCTCGCGAGCGGCGCCTACTACGGTCCCGGCAATCCGCAGTCACAGTTCGTGTGGCCGCAGTCGTTCCCGATCGGGAAGAGCGCGTCGCTCGGGGTCGTGTTCGATGTCGATCCGAGCCTCGGTCGCGGGATGCAGCTGCAGATAGCGGATCTTCCGGACACGCGCGTGAAGCTCGATTAGCGGAACGGCTCCGCGCGCTTCAGCAGGTCCTCGAGACCGGGCTCGTTCGGATCGCGCGGCTTCCCGGGGTGGATGATCGCGACCTGGCAGCTCTCCGCCGCCTCGACGAGATCCCTGTACGAGCCGGCGTTCAGATCCTTGATGTAGGCCTGCTTGTTCTCGTTGTACGCGAACATCCGCGGGTTCACGCCGGTGCACTCGTTGCACGTCGTGCAGCGCGGCGTCTCGATGTACGCCTCGTCGGACGACGGTGCCGCCGGCACCTCGGCGGGCGCGGGCGCGCCGGCCGCGACCGGAACGGCGGCGACCGCGACGGCCTCCGGGGCGGGCACGGCCGCCGGCACGGCCGCGTCGGCGCGCTCGCGCTTCAGGCCGTCGAGCTCGCGGAGCCGCCGCCATGCCTGGGCCGAGCGGCGCGTGAGCTCCGCGAGATGCTCGTCGACGACGACCTTGTGCAGCCCGGCGCGCTCGTCGACCGCGTACACGAACGGCACGTCGCCGTCCGTCGCCGTCTCGAGCCATGACGCGATCGGTACGAGCCTCTCGTCCCACCGCTCGCGCCCGACGCGGGCGAGGCCGTCGGCGCGCCGTGGATCGCACAGCGCGAGGTCGGCGAGCGTGAACGCGACGTCCTCGCTGACGCGCTGCATGCCGCCGTCGGCGTAGGCGAGCTCGTGCGACGGCCAGGTCCGCTCGGGCTGCGGGTCGTCGTGGAGCGCGAAGCGCTCCTTCCAACCGGTGCCGGCGGACGGGTCGTACGAGAACGTCGGGAAGGCACGCGACTCCGTCGCGGCCGCGGCCACCAGGTAGGGCGGCAGCGACGCGGCGCTCTCCGGCGTCGGGACGAACACGCTGATGAGCGCGGCGCCGCGGAATCCGATCGCCGCGCGGACGCGATCGCGGACCCGGTACAGCCGCGCGGCCGATGCCTGCAGCACGAACGCGTCGCCGAGGCCCATGGCGGTCGCCGCGAGCTGCGCGCCCAGGCCGAAGGCGTCGTCGGTCGCGAAGACGATCTTCAGCGGCGCGCCGCTCGTGAGCCCCTCGATGATCCGCGCGCGGCCGGCCATGTCGGCCCGGGCGCCGTCCAGGGAGACGAGGTAGTCCGGGAAGAGCGCCAGATCGTCGTCCGAGAGCGCGCGGTGATCGAACCGCGCGAAGTAGCCGTCGTGCTTCTCCTCGACGTACGCGCCCCGCAGCTCGAGCTCCGCGACGGCCATCGCGCGTACGAGATCGGCCATGGGTCCCCTGCGCTCGCGATAGGCCGCGAGGGCGTCCTCGACGTGATCGAACGCGAAGACGTAGGGGACGTCCGCCTCGAAGAATCGCTGCGCGCGGAGCGTGGCGACCGTGCGCTCGATCCGCTCGCGCCGCGACGGGGAGAGCGCGCTCTCGCCCGATGGGGCGGAGAGCAGCTTCGCCATGAGGTCGAAGTCGAAGAGGTCCCGGTGGCGCGTCCCGACGCCCGCCCGCAGCGCGTCGGCGCGGCGCCCCTCCTGCGAGCGGAGGCGATCGGCGCGGACGAGGTCGGCGAGCCGGAGGGCGAGCGCGTCGATGGTGCGACGCATCGAGCGCGACTTCCGCTCCTGCACGGCGCGCCAGACGTTCGCGACGAAGCGCGACGCGACGTCGCCATCGCAGCCGACGAGCTGGCCGTCCTGACGCAGCGCGCTCCGTGCGCGGCCGGCGTCCTCGAGGAACGGCTCTCCGCGGCGCGGGGCGATGCGATCGGTCGCGCGCGCCCACAGGGCGCCGAGCGTGCCGGCCTCCCCGCTCGCGAGCATCGCGCGGATCTCGCGCTCCAGGCGCAGGACGTTGCGGCGCATCCGCTCGCCCGCGAGACCCTTGGGCGCGACCTCGCCGAGGAGCTCGTCCACGACGCCCGACAGCGGGACCGCGAACGGACCGTCGCCTTCGGGCGCGAGCAGGACGAGCGGGAAGTCGTACCGGAGCTTCGTGAGGTCGCCGAACCGCGCGAAGAGCGCGGGCCGAAGGCCGTCGACCGGGCCGAGGCCGCCGGACCGCGCGCCGGTCAGGTGGAAGAGGATCCGCTCCTCCATCACGCCCGGGCCCCCGTCTCGTCCGGCCAGATCGTGAACTTGTCGAGCTCCGCGTCGAGGCCGCGCCTCACCTGATCGGGCGTGCGCAGCGCGCCGGCGCGGCGCGTCTCCTCGTAGCGCGGGACGTCCGGGTTCCAGTAGAGGATGCCGACCGGGATCGGATCCTCGGCTGTCGCGATGTCGCGCGCGGCGGTGAGGTCCCGCGGGTCGTGCACGCGCTGATTGCGGTACGTCCGCGAGATCTCGGCCGTCGGCGTGACGCCGTTCTCGTGCGTGAGCAGCATCGTGCGCTGCGGGTCGAGCACGTAGGGGTCGAACAGGCCGGGCATGAACTCGGGGCAGCGCTGGATGACACGGATGAACGAGAGCCCCTTGTGGCGATACGCCGCCGAGATCACCTGGTACAGGACGTCCGGGATCCAGTCCACGACCTGCGCGACGAACGAGACGTTCGCGACGCCGAGCGTGACGGTGAGCGGGTTGAGCGCCTCGAGGTAGCTGCCCTCGGGCGTGGTGTTGCTCTTCGTCCCCAGCGGCGACGTCGGGGAGACCTGCTTCTTCGTGAGGCCGTAGATGCGGTTGTCGTGGAGCAGGACGGTGAGATCCATGTTGTAGCGGACCGCGTGGATCCAGTGCGCCGCGCCGATCGAGAGGCAGTCGCCGTCACCGGTCGTGACGAAGACGTCGAGGTCGGGGCGCGACATCTTCACGCCCTCGGCTATCGGGAGCGCGCGGCCGTGCAGACCGTGGAAGCCGTAGGTCTTCATGTAGTGCGGGAGGCGGCTGGAGCACCCGATGCCCGAGACGAACACGGTGCGCTCCGGCGCCAGGCCGTTGTCGCGGCAGAGGCGCTGCATCGCGGTGAGGATGGCGTTGTCGCCGCAGCCGTTGCACCAGCGGGGGACGCCGCTCTGGTAGTCCGACAGCTCGCGTGGCGGCTCGCCGGACCGCAGCAGGCACCGCACCGCGCTCGTCGTCATCGCGCGCCCTCCGCGAGCTTGCGCCGCAGCGCCCGCGCGACGCTGGACGGCTTGATCGGGCGGCCGGAGACGTCCGTCCAGCAATCGACGTCGACGAGGTAGCGCGCGCGGAGCAGCATCGCGAGCGCCGCGTAGCGCCGGTTCTCCTCGTCGATGAGCGGGCTGTCGAGGCGATCGCCCCAGCTCGATTCGACGGTCATGACCCGTCGGAAGCGCTTCATGATCTCGCCGATCCCCGAGGGCATCGGCTGGATGAAGCGCAGGTGCAGCGACGAGACCTTCTCGCCCTCGGCGCGCACGCGGTCGACGGCCTCCTCGATCGCGCCCCTGCTGCTGCCCCACCCGATGACGAGGAGGTCGCCGGAGGGAGCGCCGTGCACGGGCGGGCACTTCAGAGTGCGCTGGAGCGCCGCGATCTTCAGGCTGCGGTTGCGCATGCCCTCCTCGTTGCTCTCGTGGTCGTACGCGACGTGGCTCAGCCGATCGTGCGCGAGGCCGGTCGCCGTGTGCATGCCGCCTGGCTGGCCGGGGATGAAGCGCCGGATGAGTCCGGTCGTGGCGTCCCAGTCGTACGGCTTGGCGCCGGCGGGGATCTCGCTCTGGTCCACCGGCGGCACGAGCCAGTCCTCGCTGAACACCGGACGCGGGAAGGGCTGCTGCGCGGTCGCGAGGCTCGCGTCCGACAGCACCACCACGACGGTGTTGAACGTCTCGGCGATCTTCCGCGCGGTGATCATCGCGTAGAAGCAGTCCTCGATGCCGTCGACCGCCATCACGACCTTCGGCACGTCGCCGTGGCCGCCGAAGAGCGCCGCGAGGAGGTCGCCCTGCTCGGGCTTCGTCGGCTGGCCGGTGCTCGGGCCACCGCGCTGCACGTCGACCAGGACGAGCGGGATCTCCGCCATCACCGCGAGACCGAGGCCTTCCTGCTTGAGCGAGAGCCCCGGTCCCGACGTGATCGTGACCGCGCACTTCCCGGCGTAGGACGAGCCGATGGCGAAGTTCACCGCAGCGATCTCGTCCTCGGCCTGATGGACGACGCCGCCGACGCGCTCGAAGACCTCGGAGAGGTAGTGCGAGGCCGACGTCGCGGGCGTGATCGGGTACATCGCGCAGATCTCCATGCCGGACGCGAGGACGCCGAGCGCGAGGGCCACGTTGCCGTTCATGACGACCTGCGGCTCGGTCGCCGGCATGGCCGGGATCTCGTACTTGAAGTCGAGGTTGGCCTCCGCCCACGCCCAGCCCGCCTCGAGCAGCTTCACGTTCGCCGCGATGACCTTCGGGTCCTTCTTCCCGAACGTGCGCGCCACCTGCTCGCGCGCGAGCTCGAGATCGAAGGTGTAGATCGAGCACAGCATCCCGAGCGCGAACATGTTCTTGCCGCGCCGTGGGTCGCTGACGAGCTTCCGGCACTCCGCCTCCATCGGGATCTCGATGACGCGGAAGCCACGCTTCACCAGGTCCGCCGCGACGTCGGCGTAGGACCGGGCGATGTCCGGATCGCGGTGGTCGCGCCACATCCGCTCGAGGAGGATCGTGCCGCCCTGCTTGATCTCACCCGCCTGCACGCGGCCGAGCAGCACCTGCTCGTTGAACGCGACGACCAGGTCCACCTCGTCGCCGCCGTTGGTGATGCGCCTGGATCCCAGGCGGATGCGGTTCCCGGACGCGCCGGCCACGCTGCGGGCCGGCGGCTGGATCTCCGCGGGGATGATCTCGACGGTCCAGATCCCGTTGCCGGAGCGCGCGGCGATCGCGGCGAACGACTGGCCGCAGCGCTGCGCCCCTTCGCCCGAGTCGCTCACGATCTCGACGACGTGCTCCTCGAGGCGCGTGACGCGCTTCGCGGGGGCCGCCGCCTCGCGGACCAGCTCGGTGGTCATACCACGCGCACCCGGGCGTACTCGCGCTGCTCGGACGAGATGCCGAAGAGCGCCGGCCCGCTGCCGTCGAGGTAGGCGACGTCGCTGTCGACGAGCCCGAGGTAGCGCTTCATCGACGCCGCCGCCTTGCGGCCCGCGCCCATCGCCTCGATCACGGTCGCGGCGCCGGTGACGATGTCGCCGCCGGCGAACACGCCCTCCAGCGACGTCGCGAGCGAATCGTCCGTCTCGATATAGCCACGCGCGTTCAGCTTCAGGTGCGAGGTCTCGCCGAGGATCGGGTTCGCGTCCGTCCCGATGGCGCACACGACGGTGTCGCACTCGAGAGCGAACTCGCTGCCCGGGACCGGGACCGGCCGGCGCCGCCCCGACGCGTCCGGCTCGCCGAGCTCCACGCGCTGGCAGCGCATGCCGCCGACGCCGCGGTCGCCGTCGTCGAGGATCGCGATCGGGTTGGTGAGCCAGTGGAACTCGATCCCCTCCTGCTCGGCGTGGTGCAGCTCCTCGGCACGCGCCGGCGCCTCCACCTTCGAGCGGCGGTACACGCACATGACCTTCTCCGCGCCGAGGCGGAGGCAGACGCGCATCGCGTCCATCGCGGTGTTGCCGGCTCCGATGACCGCGACCTTCTTCCCGATCCCGAGCGGCGTGTCGAACGACGGGAAGTCGCGCGCGTGCATGAGGTTCACGCGCGTGAGGAGCTCGTTCGCCGACACGACACGGGCCAGCGACTCGCCGGGGATGTCCATGAAGGTGGGCGTCCCCGCGCCGACGCCGATGAACACGGCGTCGAAGCCCATCTCGCCGATCATCTGCTCGATCGTGAAGAGGCGGCCGACGAGCACGTTCGTGCGGAAGGTGATGCCGAGGCGCACGAGCTTCGCGATCTCCGCGTCGACGACCTCGTTCGGCAGGCGGAAGTCCGGGATGCCGTAGCGCAGCACGCCGCCCGGCTGCTGGAACGCCTCGAAGACGGTGACCTGGCAGCCGGCCTTCGCCATGTCCGCGGCGCAGGCCATGCCCGCGGGGCCGGAGCCGACGATGCCGACCTTGAGGCCCGTCGGCTCGATGTAGGGCACGCTCGACCAGCTCTCGCTGATGGCCATGTCTCCGACGAAGCGCTCGAGGCGGCCGATCGCGACGGGCTCGAGGGTCTGTCCGACCGTGCAGACCGCCTCGCACTGCGTCTCCTGCGGGCACACGCGGCCGCAGATCGCCGGGAGGAGCGTGGTGTCGGAGAGGACGTCGAACGCGCCGCGGATGTCCTTCTCGCCGATCTTCGCGATGAATCCGGGGATGTCGATGCCGACCGGGCAGCCGCGCACGCACGGCTCGTCGGGGCAGAGAAGGCAGCGGTCGGACTCGCGGAGCGCGTCCGCGAGCGCGTAGCCGCAGGCGACCTCGTTGAAGTTCCGCACGCGCTCGGCCGGCGGCTGCTCCGCCATCGGCGTGCGCTCCTGCGGGATCGTCCGGATGGTGCGCTTCTTCGGGGCCATCTACGACGCCTTCCCCGGCGCGCCGGCGGCCGGTGCGGCCTGCGTCTCGAGGCGGCAGCCCTGCTGCCAGCGCTCGAGCGCGAGCTTCTCGTCGGGCTTGAAGCGCGCCAGGCGGAACATGAGGTCGTCGAAGTCGACGGTGTGCGCGTCGAACTCGGGGCCGTCCACGCACGCGAACCGCGTGCGACCGCCCACCTTCACGCGGCAGCCGCCGCACATGCCCGTGCCGTCGACCATGACCGGGTTCAGGCTGACGATCGTCTTGATGCCGAGCGTCTTGGTGAGCTCGGAGGCGGCGCGCATCATGATGGGCGGCCCGATGGCCACGAGCCGATCGATGTCGCCGTGCCGCGAGGCGGCGAGCTTGATGCCCTCGGTGACCAGGCCCTTCATGCCCACCGACCCGTCGTCGCTGCAGATGATGAATTCGTCGCAGACGGCGCGGAATTTGTCCTCCCAGAAGACGAGGTCCCTGTTGCGGAAGCCGATGACGCCGACGACGTAGGCGCCGGCCTCGTGGAAGGCCCGCGCCTGCGGGTAGACCGGCGCGACGCCCAGCCCGCCGCCGACGCAGACGACCTTCTTGACGCCCTCGGTCTGGCTCGGGTGGCCCATCGGACCGACGAAGGCGTACAGGGCGTCCCCGACCTTGAGGTCGCGCTGCATCTGGCGTGTCGTCTTGCCGATCGCCTGGACGACGAGGGTGATCGTGCCGCGCTCGCGGTCGAAGTCGGCGATGGTCAGCGGGATGCGCTCCCCCTGGGCGTGCGACATGACGATCACGAACTGGCCCGGATGGGCCGCGCGGGCCATCTCGGGCTGAGAGACCTCTAAGAGATAGGTGACGTCGGAGAAATCCTCGCGCCGGACGATCTCGTAGGGCCTCATCGTCGACATAGACACTGCGGTGATGCTGTGTCCGCTCTGTGTCAGGGGCGAAGGCCGAACGGCCCTAAGCTGACCGACTTTCGGCGCGCGGGCCGCCGGCCGGTCTCGCTTCGCTTAGTCGCCGGCGATCGTGTAGCCGCCGCGGAGCTCCTTGAGCCACTGCTCGAGGAGCTTCCCGAGCTCGTCGCTCGGTGGCTGCGCGATGGCCGACACGTGCTTGGACCGCTCCGGCTCCGGAAGCGGCCGCGCGACGAAGTGGGTCTTCGCGATGAGGGTCGCCACGTGCGCGTTGTACAGAGAGATCGTGTCCCGATGAAGTCGGGAGTTGCCCCACCGAGACGCGGGACGTTCGGCCCTACCCGAGCTGACCACGGCGAGGCCGGCGGCGGTAGGCCGTGCGCGATTCGAACGCGCATCTGAAGGATTAGAAATCCTCCGCTCTGTCCATTGAGCTAACGGCCCGTTACGAGGTCGATTATCGGTCACGCGACGTGCGCGATGGTGGACTCGCGGTCTTCCGCCGATGGCAGTTGCCACATCGCACCTCGCAGTTCGCGATCTCGGCTTCGATCTCGCTCCACCGGAAACCACCGCCGAGCATCCCCGAGACGTTCTTCCGTTTGACGCCGACTTCGCCGCGATCGACGCAGCGGTGTCGCCCGAGGTGCTCCCATGCACGCGCCTGGTTCTGTCGTTCGCCGGCTACCCGAACCGGTCAGCCAGCTTCGCGACACGGCATGCGCGGCAGAGCCGCCCGCGCGTCACTCCGCCGCGGTCAGGTCGCTCTCCCCGTGGTCGACGGCTGGGCCATCGCCCGATCTGCTCGCGTCACCTTCCACGGTGTCCCGAGCATCGGCAGCAGCCAGCGGTCGAGGCCGATGTATCCCGCGGTCTTCCAAGCGAGAACGAGCAGGAAGCCCATCAGGAGGAGCACCGGGTTC
>Ga0070741_10002242_pt1 | contig 53216 bp, 42 predicted proteins | sample Coa_R1_4_FD_66440 | JGI IMG/M metagenome (GOLD analysis project Ga0070741, IMG submission 66440) | Surface soil microbial communities from Centralia Pennsylvania, which are recovering from an underground coalmine fire - Coalmine... | ecosystem: Environmental > Terrestrial > Soil > Unclassified ... | reverse complement strand
CGGCGTCTACTTCTCCTCCGGCGACGACGGAGACGAGGTCTCGACGCTCGGGTACCAGACGGTGGACTGGCCCGCCTCGAGCGTGCACGTGACGGCGGTTGGCGGAACCAGCCTCGGGGTTGGCGCGAGCAACGACTACCTGTTCGAGACCGGATGGGGCACGGCGGCCTCCGCGCTTGCCACGACCGGATGGAGGCCGGCGCCGCCCGGCACCTTCCTGTACGGAAGCGGTGGCGGCACGAGCTTCATCTTCGACGAGCCGAGCTGGCAGCAGGGAGTGGTTCCCGCCTCCCTTTCCTCGGCTTGGGGTCGCACGAACCGCGTCGTCCCGGACATCTCGATGGACGGCGATCCGAACACTGGATTCCTGGTGGGCGAGGCGCAGACGTTCCCGAACGGAAGCGTCAAGTACTCCGAGTACCGGATCGGCGGAACGAGCCTGTCGTGCCCGTTGCTCGCCGGGATCATGGCGATCGCGGACCAGATGGCCGGTGTCGCGCACGGGTTCGCGAACCCCGCTCTGTACACGGTCGCGAAGACCGGCGCCGTTCGCGACATCGTGAACCCGTCGACGCGGATCGCCGCCGTTCGCGTGGACTACGCGAACTTCGTGAACGCGAAGGAAGGCTTCGTCACCACGCTCCGCACCATGAACGTGACCGGCCGCCTCCAGGTCGGCACCGGGTACGACGACGTGACGGGCATCGGGAGTCCGAACGGCGAAGCGTTCCTGACCGCCCTGTCCTAGCGATCGGACGCCCTGCTCAAGCGGGGTGCGCTCGGGGTCGATGACCCTCGGGAGAGCATGCTCACCGAGCCCGACCTTGCCCGGACCTCGGCGGCGCTTCGCCGCGTGGTGGAGAACGTCGAGCGGGTGATCTCGGGCGCCCGCGAGGCGGTCGAGGCCGCGGTGATCTGCCTGTTCGCCGAGGGCAACCTCCTGCTCGAGGGCGTTCCCGGGGTCGGCAAGACGATGCTCGGGCGGGCGATCGCGGCCTCGATCGAGGGCTCCTTCAGCAGGGTCCAGGCCACGCCCGACCTGCTGCCGTCGGACCTCACCGGCATCTCGGTCTACGACCAGGAGATCATGGGCTTCCGCTTCGTACCCGGCCCGATCTTCGCGAACGTCGTCCTGGTCGACGAGATCAACCGGACCACGCCGCGAACCCAGTCGGCGCTGCTCGAGCCGATGGAGGAGCGCCAGGTGACCGTCGAGAACGTCACGCACCGCCTTCCCGAGCCCTACCTGCTGATCGCCACGCAGAACCCGAGCGAGCAGCACGGCACCTACCCACTCCCCGAGGGGCAGCTCGACCGGTTCACGATGGCCGTGCCCGTGGGCTACCCGGACCACGAGGCCGCGCGCGAGGTCGTCCGCCGCCAGATGCTGCGCCACCCGATCGAGACGCTGGAGCCGGTGCTGTCGGCGGAGGAGGTCACCCTCCACCAGCGGGCCGTGCGCTCGGTGCACGTGGACGCCGCGATCGTCGACTACGTCGTGATGCTCGTGCAGGCCACCCGCGCGCACCCGGAGGTCGCGCTCGGCGCGTCGCCGCGATCGATGCTCGCCCTCACCCGCGCCGCGCAGGCGCGGGCGGTCGCCGAGGGACGGACGTACGTCCTGCCCGACGACGCGAAGGCGCTCGCTCCGTCCGTGCTCGGGCACCGGCTCGTGGCGCGATCGTTCGACGCCGACGGCCGGCGCGGCGCCGAGATCGTCCGCTCGATCCTCGACCAGGTCCCGGTCCCGCTCGGGATCCCGGGGTAGCGCGATGCCGAGGCCTCGCCGCCGGGCCTGGGGCCTCGTGGTGGGGGCCGCCCTGCTGTTCACCGTCGGCACCAGCGTCCAGGCCGGGTGGCTGCTCGCCCTGGCCTCCGCGCTCCTCGGAGCCGCGATCGCCGGGTGGCTGCTCCCGGCGCGCATGGTGAGCGGCCTCGAGGTCGAGCGCCGGGCGCCGGCCGAGACCTTCCAGGGGGAGGAGGTGATGGTCGAGCTGGTCGTGGCCGGCCGCGGCCGCGGCGTCCGGCTCGGGCTCGAGATCGACGACCTGCACGTCGCGAGCACCCGCGTCGCGGTGCCCTCGCTCGCCCCCGGCGAGCGTGCGGTGATCGGCACGATGCGCCGGGCCTCGCGACGTGGCCCGAACGAGTCGAGGGCGGTCGTCGTGAGATCGAGCGCGCCCTTTGGCGTGGCCGAGCAGCGGCGGTCGCTGGCCGTGCCGGGATCGACGCTCGTCTATCCGAAGCTCGTGCGGCTCGGAGCCCTGCCGATCGTGGACGCGCTTCCGACGCAGGAGCACGCGATCCACGCCACCCCTCGCCGCGGGATGGGGCCCGAGTACCTCGGCATCCGCGAGTACCGCGCCGGCGACAGCATGCGGCACGTCCACTGGCCGTCGACCGCGCGGCACGGCGCGCTCATGGTCCGCGAGTTCGAGCAGGAGCGGACCAGGCGCCTCGCGATCGTCGTCGACACGTGGGCCGACGCGGGCGAGGAGGACACGCCGCTCGACGCGTGCTGCTCGGCCGCGGCCTCGATCGCGTTCGCCGCGCTCGGTCGCGGGCGCGGGGTGCGGCTGCTCGCGGCCCGGAACGGGCGCGTGGAGCGCCTCGTCCGCGCCGAGCCGAAGCGCGTGCTCGAGTGGCTCGCCGATCTCCGCCCGTTCGGCGGGCTGACCCTTGCCGACGTGGCGCGCTCGCTCGGGCCCGAGCTCCGGGGGGTGGAGACCGCACTGCTTGCCCTGCCCACCTGGCGGGCGAACGGGTCGGCGGAGCTCCGCCACGCCGTGGGCGTGCTTTGCGAGGCCGTTCCGCACGTCGCCGCCCTGCTCGTCGAGGCGGACTCGTTCGAGCCCGACCGTCGAGGACCCGCGCTCTCGCCGGAAGAGGTCGACGAGTTCGAGCGCGCGCTCGCCGGCCGGGGCGTGGAGACCTACCGGATGCGCATGGGGGAGGACCTGGCCGAATGCCTGTCGAGGCCGCTCGCGCGCGCCGGCTGAGGGCGAGCCGGGAGCCGCCCGAGGGCTCGATAGGCCTGCGGGCCGTGGTCGGGGCGATGGTGCTCGTGTCGCTCGTCGCCGTCGTCGCCCAGGGCGGGACGGACGGGTTCACGGCGGTCGCGGCCCTGCTGCTCGTGCCCGCCGGGTTCGTCTTCTCGTACGTGCAGCGCGGGCGCGCGAACGTCGGCGCGAAGGTGCTGCTCGCGGTCGGGCTCGTGATCGCCTTCGGCGCCTTCCTGCAAAGCGTGAAGACGGTCGAGACGGCGGACGAGGCGCGGATCCCGCTCGCTTCGCTGTTCGTCTGGGTCCAGGTGCTGCACTCGTTCGATCTCCCGCGCCGACGAGACCTCGCGTTCTCCGCGGTCTCGAGCCTGATCCTGATGGCGGAGGCCGGGGCGCTCTCGCTCGGGACGGGGTTCCTCGTGTTCCTGGTGCCGTGGCTCGGGCTCGCCGGGACCTGGCTCGCGCTCACGCAACGTCCGCCACGGGCCGAGGTCGCCCGGCCGGCGTTCGTCCGGCGTTCCGCTCGCCCGCGCCGGGTGCTCGCGCTGGGCCGATCCGTCCTCGGCGCGACGACCGCCGCCCTGTGCGCCGTCGGCGTGGTGTTCCTCGCGATGCCGCGGCTGCCCGGCGCATTCGTGCGGCTCCCGCCGTTCGCCGTCCGCACCGCGCTGTCGGTCCCGGGATTCGACGGCTCGGTGGTGAACCCCGGGCTCCCGGCCGCCGGCGGCGGCGGGGTGGTCGACTTCTCACCGGCCGCCTATCCGGGCTTCGGCTCGAGCGTGGACCTTCGCGCGCGCGGGCACCTGTCGGACCGCATCGTGATGCGCGTGCGCTCCACGCAGGCCGCGCTCTGGCGCGGGCAGGTCTACGACGCGTTCGACGGCATGCGGTGGACCGAGTCCGACCCGAGGACGGCCACGGTGGGCCTCGGGTGGAACCGGAGCTTCGAGATCCCGAGTCCCGAGGGCGGCCTCTCCGGCACGACACGTCGGATCGTCACGACGTTCTACGTGCAGGCCCAGGGGCCGAACGTCGTGTTCGCGGCGTACGCGCCGAGGGAGGTGTTCTTCCCGGCCGCGCAGCTTTCGATCGACGGCGCGTCGTCGCTCCGGGCCCCGATCCTGCTCGACCCCGGGCTCGTGTACTCGGTGATCTCCGACGTACCCGTGACGACGCCGGAGCGGCTCCGGGCGGCGCCGGCGAGCTGGCCGGCCGCCACGCTCACCCGGTACACGCAGCTCCCGGCGGACCTGCCGGCCCGCGACGTCGAGCTCGCCCGAGCGATCACCGCCGGCGCCACCACCACCTACGACCGGGTGATGGCAGTTCAGCGGTGGCTGCGGCGCAACACCCGGTACGACCTCGACGTCCCGCACGACCCTCCCGGGGTGGATGCGGTCGACGAATTCCTCTTCGTCCGGCGCGCCGGGTTCTGCGAGCACATCGCCAGCGCGATGGCGGTGCTCCTGCGCGCCGTGGGCGTTCCCACCCGCTTCGTGACCGGATACGGTCCGGGCGAGCGGAACCCGTTCACGGGGTACTACGACGTGCGGGAGTCGGACGCCCACGCGTGGGTCGAGGTCCTGTACCCGGGCGTGGGATGGGTCCCTTACGACCCCACGTTCGGCGTCCCGGCCGCGAGCCCCGGGCTCGGCGCGCGGTTCATCGCGCCCGAGGTGCTCCGCGCGGTCGGTCGATTCGTCTCGCGCGTCGTGCCCGAGCCCGTGAAGGCGGCCGTTCGGCTCGCGGCCCGGGGTCTGCGCTCGGCCGCGCGGGGAGCAACCTCCGTGTGGGTCCTTCTGGCCGCGCTGCTGGTGCTCGCCGCCTTCGGCTGGTTCCGGTGGGGGCATCGCCCGGCGCGCGGAGCGCCGTCCACGCCGGCCGCGCGCGCCTTCGTGGACCTCGAGCGGGCGATGGCACGCCGCGGTCGCCCGAGGCGTGAGCACCAGACCCCCGAGGAGTACCTCCGTGTGCTCGAGCCCGAGCTCTCCGGGGCCGAGCGAACCGACGCCGCAACGATCGTGCGCGCCTTCGAGGTGGATCGGTTCTCGGGGCGGGGGCTCGCGGGCGACGAAGGGGAGCGCGCGCTCGCCGCCGCCGCCCGGATCGCGACGCGGACGCGCGCCCGACCGCGTTCCCGCTAGTCCGTAACAGACTAGTTGGTCCAGAGTCCGCGGACGAGGGCGTCGACCGCCGCCGCGCGTCCGGCGCCGGCGGGCCCGGGGCTCCCGCCGGCGGCGCCGGGCTCCGCGAGCTCGCCGTCGGCGTACGTCGCGCGCTGTTCGAACCGCGTCCGCACCTCCGCCGGCAAGAACCGTGTGAGCTGCGCGTACCAGTGCCGGTCCTCGAGCCCGCGGTTCGCGCGGTGGTAGCGCAGCGGGAAGGTGACGTACAACGCGTCTCGCGCCCGCGTGAGCGCGACGTACAGCAGCCGGCGCTCCTCCTCGATCCGCTCCTCGTCGCCGGTCGCCAGGTCGGAGGGAATCATGCCGTCGGCGGCGTGGATCACGTACACGACGTCCCACTCGCCTCCCTTGGCGGAGTGGATCGTGGAGAGCACGAGGGAGTCCTCGTCGGGGTGGGGCGGCCCGGCGAGGTCCGAGGTCGAGATCGGCGGGTCGAGGGCGAGGTCGGTCACGAACCGCTCGCGCGTCGGGTAGCCGGCGGCGACCACCTCGAGCTGCTCGAGGTCGCGGATGCGCGCCTCGGCGTCGTCGGAACGCCGGCGGAGCACGGGCTCGAGGAACCGACGGATCCGTTCGACCTGGGTGGCGATCGGAACCTCTGCGGTGGAACAGTCTCGGAGCGCCTCGCGCAGGCGGTCGAGCTCGGGTCGGGCCGGGGCCGGGACGCGGAGGGGCTCGCCCTCGACGAGCCTTGCGACCGGAGAGCGAGCACGGCCGCCGACCACGATCTCGGACATCAGCCGTCGCGCGGTCGCGGGCCCGACGCCGTCAAGGAGCTGCAGCACCCGGAACCAGCTCACCTCGTCGAACGGGTTCTCGAGCACGCGCAGGAGCGCGAGGGCGTCCTTCACGTGCGCGGTCTCGACGAACGCCAGCCCGCCGTACTTGACGAACGGGATGTTGCGGCGGGCGAGCTCGACCTCGAGCAGGTCGCTGTGGTGGCCGGCGCGAACCAGCACCGCCTGCTCCCGCAGGAGCACGCCCCGCTCGCGGTGCTCGAGCACCGTGCGGCACACCGCGTCGGCCTGGTCGGCCTCGTCCAGGCACGTGAGGAGGACCGGCCGGCGGCTTCCCGGCCGCTCGGACCACAGCGTCTTCTCGTGGCGCTCCGGCGAGAGCGCGATGACGGCGTTCGTCGCCTCCAGGATCGGCGTGGTCGAGCGGTAGTTCTGCTCGAGGCGGACGATCCTCGTCCCGGGGAACCGCTCGGGGAACTCGAGGATGTTGCGAACGGTCGCCGCGCGGAACGAGTAGATCGCCTGCGCGTCGTCGCCGACGACCATCAGGCCCCACCCGTCGGGCTTCAGCGCCGCGAGCACGTCGGCCTGGACCGGGTTCGTGTCCTGGTACTCGTCGACGAGCACGTGGTCGAACAGCCCGGCGATGACCTCGGCCGACGGCGAGCGGGCGAGGGCGTTCCAGTACACGAGCAGGTCGTCGTAGTCGAGCAGGTGCTGCTGCCGCTTGCGCGCGAGGTAGCCGTCGAACACCCGCCCGATGTCCTCGACGTGCTCGGCGCACCACGGGTAGTCGCGCGCGAGCACGTCGGCCAGGCGCGAGCCCGCGTTTACGGTTCGCGAGTAGAGATCGGCCAGGGTGTCCTTGCGCGGGAACCGGCGCTCGCCGGAGCCGAGGTCGAGCTCGCCGCGGACGAGGTCCATGAGGTCGGCGGTGTCGGCCCGGTCGATCACGGTGAAGTCCGGCGCGAGTCCGACCGCCCGGCCGTGCAGCCGGAGCAGGCGGTTGGCCACGGCGTGGAACGTCCCGCCCCAGACCCGCCCGAGACGGCGGCCGGCGCCGGTCAGCCGCTCCGCGCGGGAGAGCATCTCGCGGGCCGCCCGCCGGGTGAACGTGAGCAGGAGGATCCGCTCGGGCCGCACGCCGCGTTCGACCAGCCGGGCGACCCGACAGGCGAGCGTCCACGTCTTGCCGCTCCCGGCGCCCGCCACAACGAGGAGCGGGCCGCCGAGGTGCTCCACCGCCTCGCGCTGGGCGGGATTGAGGTGTTCGAAGGCGTCGAACATGCGTTCGAGCAGCCTACGCGACGGCCGGGCCCGGGGCAAGCACCCGCGCGTTCGGACGTCGGCGATCGCGAAGGTCGGGGCGACGCCGCCGTCTAGGATGGGGGGCCGTGATCCCGCTGGACCCCTCGCCGGAGCAGATGCGCGAGATGGGCGAGGCCGCGCTCGCCTACGCCGTCGAGTTCCTCCGCGCCCGGGCGGAGGCCCCGGCCTCGAGGTTCGAGGAGGCGGAGACGGTCGCCCGCCGATACCGGGCGTCCCCGCCCGAGCAGGGCGGCGAGTTCCCCCCGCTCGTGGAGCTCGTCGACGCGATCGCCCGCAACTCGGCCGACAACGCGGGGCCGGGCTTCCTCGCGTACATCCCCGGCGGCGGCCTGTTCGCCTCGTCCCTTGCCGACTTGCTCTCCACGACGATCGACCGGTTCGTGAACCTTTGGGGCGAGGCCCCCGTCGCCGCGCAGATCGAGGACAACGTCGTTCGGTGGCTCTGCGACCTCTTCGGCTATCCACCCGAGTCGCGGGGCGTGCTCACCTCCGGCGGCTCGATGGCCAACTTCTCGGCGATCGTCTCGGCGCGGAAGGCGAAGCTCCCCGAGGACTTCCTCTCCGGCACGCTCTACGTGAGCGAGCAGGCCCATGCGTCGGTCGCCAAGGCCGCGATGCTGGCCGGCTTCCCGGTCCGGAACGTGCGCCGCGTGCCGGTCACGCCGGAGCTGCGGCTCGACGTGGATGCGGCGCGGCTGATGGTCGAGGAGGATCGTGCCGCCGGGCTCGAGCCGTTCGCGCTCGTGGCCTCGGCCGGGACGACCAACACCGGGGCGGTGGACCCGATCGCGGCGTGCGCGGACCTGGCGGCCGAGGAAGATCTCTGGCTGCACGTCGACGCCGCCTACGGCGGGTTCTTCCAGCTCACCGAGCGCGGGCGCGCGCGCTTTCGCGGCATCGAGCGCGCCGACTCGATCACGCTCGACCCCCACAAGGGCATGTTCCTGCCGTACGGGACCGGCGGGCTCGTGGTCCGCGACGGCGCCAGGCTCCGGGCCGCGCACCACGCGGGGCAGGCCGCGTACCTGCAGGACCTCGGCGAGGACGGGCATCTGCCGAACTTCGCCGAGTACTCGGCCGAGCTGTCGAGGGACTTTCGCGGTCTTCGCGTGTGGTTCCCCCTCGCGCTCCACGGCGTCTCGGCGTTTCGCGAGGCGCTTGATGAGAAGCTCGACCTCGCCCGGGTCCTGTACGAGGGCCTGTGCGAGGTGCCCGAGCTCGAGCTTCCCTGGGAGCCGGAGCTCACCGTCGTGCCCTTCCGGCTTCGCGAGGGCGACGACGCGGCCAACGCGCGCCTGCTCGAGCGCATCAACGCTTCCAAGCGCGTCTTTCTGTCGAGCACCGTCGTCGAGGGCCGGTTCACGATCCGGGCGTGCATCCTGTCCCACCGAACGCACGAGGACCGGGTGCGCGAGTGCATCGAGATCGTGCAGGAGGCGGTCGCGAGCCTGGTCCGTTGAGGCGGCCCCGCGTCTACAGTTGCGTACGTGCCGGAGCTTCCCGAGGTGCAGGCGCTCGCCGAGCGGCTCGACGCCGCCGTGCGGGGCTCGAGGTTCGAGGGAGCCGACCCCCTCCAGTTCTCGTCGCTGAAGACCGTGACGCCTCGCGCCTTCGATCTCGCGGGGGCGGAGGTTCGCGGGATCGGCCGGCGCGGCAAGTTCGTCGTGTTCGACCTGTCGGGACCGCGGATCCTCGTCCACCTCTCGCAGGGAGGTCGGGTGGACCTCGAGGACCCGCCGAAGACGACCCGGCCGAAGGGGGCGGTCGTGCGCCTGCGCTTCGAAGGGCGGCCCTCGGTCCTGGTGAAGGAGTTCGGACGCGAGCGCAAGGCCGGCTGGTGGGTGCTCGCGGCAGGCGACGATGGACCGCTCGCCGCGCTCGGACCCGAGCCCGACTGGCCCGCCTTCGAACGGCTGGTCCTGGAGGCCGCCGACGGGCGTCGCGTCCACACGATCCTGCGCGACCAGCACACGGTCGCCGGCATCGGTCGCGGGTACGCCGACGACATCCTGCACCGGGCCCGCTTGTCGCCGTACGCGTCGCTCGACCGGCTCGGCCCGGCCGAGCGACGCGCGCTGCTCGGCGCGGTCCGCGCGATCCTCGACGAGGCCGTGGAGGTGGAGCGCCGTCGCTCGGGAGGCCTGCCGACGAGGATCGGCGACCACTTCACGGTCCACGGACGCCACGGGACGCCGTGCCCCGTCTGCGGGGACGACCTGCGGAGGGTCTCGTACGAGTCGCACGAGGTCACGTACTGCCCGAGCTGCCAGACCGGCGGTCGGGTGCTCGCCGACCGGCGACTCTCGCGCCTGCTCCGGTAGCGCGCCGAGCTCGACCAGAGGCTAGAGTCGGCGTAGAGCCGTTCCAGAGGGGGGAGCCATGCGCTCGCGCGCGATCGTTTCCGTCGCGATGGTTCTCGGGCTGGTCGCCGCCGGTTCGGCGATCGGAGCGCCGGCGGGACCCGGGCCGCTCGCGTTCCAGATCTCGTTCGCATCCGATGTCCGTGATCAACCGGCGACCGGACGGGTGTTCGTGATCGTCTCGAGGGACTCGGATCCCGAGCCCAGGTTTCAAGTGGACGTCCTCGGGCCTCCGTTCTGGGGCAAGGACGTGAGCGACGTCGCTCCCGGGCAGACCATGGTGGTCGGCTCGGGCCCCGGGGTCGTCGGGTACCCGCTCGACTCCCCGGTCGAACTCCCCGAGGGCGACTACACGGTCCAGGCCTTCCTGAACGTGTACACGACGTTCACTCGCTCCGATGGGTCGGTCGTCCAGCTCCACATGCCGTGCGGGGACGGTGGGTACTTCCTGGACTCCCCGGGCAACCTGTACGGCACGCCGGTGCAGCTCCATCTCGCGCCGGACTCGGGGACCGTCGAGCTCACCCTCGACAAGGTGATCCCGCCGGCCGAGCCCGTGCCGGAAGGGGGCACGTGTCAGCAGGGCAACCCCGCCGACTCCGAGCACGTCAAGCACCTGAAGATCCAGAGCGACCTGCTCACCGCGTTCTGGGGAACGCCGATGTTCCTCGGCGCCGACGTGCTTCTGCCCGACGGCTTCGACGCGTCGTCGGGAACCCGGTATCCGGTGATCTACCTGCAAGGGCACTATCCGACGGAGAACCCGTTCGGGTTCGTCGAGGACGGGTCGAACGCGTTTTCGACGTGGTGGCTGTCCGGGCGCGCGCCGAAGGTGATCGTCGTCCAGCTCCGGCACGAGAACCCCTACTTCGACGACTCCTACGCGGTGAACTCGGCCAACCTCGGGCCGTACGGAGACGCGATCGTCACCGAGCTCATCCCCGCGCTGCAGCACCGGTTCCGGATGGTCCCCAAGCCGTGGGCGCGCACGCTCACGGGGGCCTCGACCGGCGGCTGGGAGGCGCTCGCCCAACAGGTGTACGACCCGAGCTTCTACGGCGGGACCTGGCCGCTGTGCCCGGACCCGGTGGACTTCCGCTTCCACCAGCTCGTCAACATCTACCGGGACCAGAACGCGTACGCCGGCGTGAACGACTGGGAGACGGTGCCGCGTCCGTCCGCGCGCACGGTCGCCGGCGACACGATCTGGACGATGGAGCAGGAGAACCACTGGGAGATGGCGCTCGGATCGCACGGCCGGTCGCAGCTCGGGCAGTGGGACATCTGGCAGGCGGTCTACGGCCCGCAGGGGGACGACGGGTACCCGGCGCCGATCTGGGACAAGGCGACGGGCGAGATCGACCACGCCGTGGCCAGACGCTGGCACGAGAAGGACATCCGCTGGTACCTGGCCAGGCACTGGTCGAGCATCGGCCCGAAGCTCGTCGGCAAGATCCACATCTGGGTCGGAGACGACGACACCTTCTTTCTGAACGACGCGGTGGAGCTGCTCCAGCGCTTCCTCGAGGGAACGGAGCGCCCCGCGGCGGACGCGGAGTTCCACTACGGGCACAACGAGCCCCACTGCTGGGGCCCGACCGACGTCCAGCTCGTGCGGATGATGGCGGAGGCGATGGCTCAGGCGGCTCCGCCGGGAGCCGACCTCGATTGGAGTGCGGCGGGGCACGCCCGAGGCGGTGCGACCGCGTCCTCATTCCTCGCGTACGGACGCCGGGGGCGGAGCCTTCGGTAGCCCCGTTCCCTCGTCGGGCCGGGGTGACCGCGTCGGGCCGGGGTTCGGACGGAGCGACGCGTCCACGTGGCATTTGCCGCTCGGGGGCGGCAGGTCGCATACTGCCGCGGTCCTTCACCCGGAAGGGAGGGTTCCATGCGAAAGGCGTTCTTCGTCGTTGCCGCCGCGCTCCTGGTCCTCGGTGCTGTGCCGGGCGCCCAGGCCGCGCCGGCGACCTACACCGTCAAGCTCGACGGTCTGGCCCCGAAGGGAGACAACTGGTCGTTCCTGCGGTTCTTCCCCGCCTCGCTCACGGTCCACCGGGGCGACGTCGTGGATGCCGCCTGGGCGGGGGCGGGCGCGCCGCACACGGCGACGGTGGTCCCGGACCGGTACCCGGAGCGCTGGCGGCGGCAGAACCAGGGCCCCGGCGACCCCTGGTCGTTCGTCGTGCCCGACTCGGCGGCGGGGGGCGACGACAACGAGCTGGTGATCAACCCGGCCGTCGCCGCGCCCTCGGACCCGACCTGCGGCTCGAGCGCGTCGACGCCGTGCGCGTTCGACGGCAGCTCGGTCGTCAACAGCGGGTTCGAGTTCGGCGATCCGACGAACGAGCCGGCGTTCTTCGTCAAGATGGACGCGCCCACCGGCACGTATTCGTTCGTCTGCCTCGTTCACCCCGGCATGGATCTCACCGTGCACGTGGTGAGCGGCGGCGCCTCCGCCCCCACCCCGGCACAGGTGTCGGCCAGGGGCGCCAGGCAGTTCAAGAAAGCCACCCAGGTCTGGGGCGAGCAGGCCGACCACCAAGCCCAGACGGTGGTTTCCGGGCACGTCGACGCCGGTCACAAGGTGGTCACTCTCTGGGCGGGGGGCTACTCGCACAACGTGTCGGCCGACGAGTTCCCCGACACGCCGATCACCGTTCGGGTGGGCGACAGCGTGCAGATCCTGGGGAACTTCGAGATCCACACGGCGACGATCCCGGCGAGCTCGGTGGACTCGGTGCCGTTCGTGACGACCCAGTGCGAGGTCGCCGGCGCCGATACCCCCGCGACGTCGCCGGCAGATTGCGCCGATCCGACGCAGTTCCAGATCGCCTTAAACCCTCAGGCGATCGCGCCCACCGCGTCGCTCGCGCTCAGCAATCCGAACACGTTTGTGAACAGCGGCCTGGTGTCGGCACCGTCGAGCACGGTGTTCACCGCGGAGAAGGCGGGCACGTACACCATCGTGTGCCTGGTCCACGGACCCGCGATGAGCACGAAGATCAAGGTCATCGGGTAGTCGCGGTCCGGCCGACCGGGAAGGACCCGGAGCGGTAGCCCGGGCCGTCCCGCGGGACCTCGCCCCGTTCGGCGAGGTCATCGAGGACGGCCCGGGCCGCGCCCGCTCCCCGGCCGAACGCGTTGCCGAGCTCGCGGGCTCGGACGAAGCGGCATCGTGTCTACGAAGCGGGTCGCCGCGCTTCCGCCGCGCGCGTCCCGATCCTCCTGCGCGTCAGCCACCAGCGGCGGGTGCGCGCCCGCAATGTCCGCCACGAGCTCACGCAACCTCACCTTCGGGACAGCCGCGGGCCGATCGTGAGCCCCGTTAACGGACAAAGGCGAAATATCACGACCTCACTATCCTTGATGAAATGGATTTGACCTGATATTCCATTAGACTTCCGCTCATGCCCGACGACGACGTGTATCTCGCCCTGGCGCTGGCGAACAGCTCGCACGCCGCGGGCGACCCGCTGACCTCGCCCACCGGGGTCGCACGTTGGCTCGAAGCCCGGGGCCTCGGCCCGGCAGCGCCCGAGACCGCGCTCCGGGGTCTGGAGTTCCGGGAGCTCCGGGACCTGGTCCGCGACGCGCTGGGGGCGGTCGCGGCGGGGCGGGCTCCCTCTCCCGCCGCCCTGCGCCGGCTGAACGACGCCGCTCGCTCGGCCCCCGTCGTCGTCGAGCTGGAGCCGGAGACGCTCCAGATGCGGGAGACGTTCCTTGTCACGAATCCGACCGTCAGGGCTCTGGGCGCGCTCGCCCGCGCGTCGATCCGTCTGCTGGGGTCCGAGGCTCGGGAGCGGGTGCGACGATGCCCGGCCCCGCGATGCGGTCGGTTCTTCCTCGCCGAGCGCGCCGACCGCGTCTGGTGCTCCGCCGTCTGCGGAAACCGGGCTCGTGTCGCGCGCCACCTCGCGCGTCGGCGCGAGGCCCACCGCGCCGAGCGAGGATCCCACCCGTAGACTGCGGGGATGCAGCGATGTCCCCACTGCGGCGAGGAGAACCCTCCGCAGGCCCGCTTCTGTGGCCGATGCGGACGGCCGCTCGCTCCGGGGGCGTCGAGCGACGAGGAACGCAAGATCGTCACGGTCCTGTTCTGGGACCTCACCGGGCCGACCCCAGATGATCCGGAGGACCTGAGGCGCCTGCTCGCCCCGTACCAGGCCGCGCTCGGTCGGGAGATCTCGAACTTCGGCGGGACCGTGGACAAGTTCATGGGGACGGGCGCCCTCGGAGTCTTCGGCGCGCCGGTCGCGCACGAGGACGACCCGGAGCGGGCCGTCCGGGCGGCCCTTCGCATCGTCGAGGTCGTGCACGAGCTCGAGGAGTCGGGACCGCTCGCGCGGTCCGTGCGGGTGGGCGTGGACACGGGCGAGGCCGTGGTCGCGCGCCCCGGAACCGGCCCGCAGGTCGGCGAGGCCGTGACCGGCGACGTGGTGAACACCGCGTCCCGGATCCTGGCGATCGCCGAGGTCGGCGAGATCGTCGTCGGGGAGGCGACGTATCGCGCCACCTCACATGCCGTTCGGTATGAGGAGCACGGGCGCGTTCGCGTCAAGGGCAAGGCGGAGCCGCTCGCACTCTGGCGCGCCGTCGAGGCGCGAAGTCGCCTGGGCGTGGATCCCCGCTTGCACGTCTCGGCGCCCTTCGTCGGGCGGCGGGAGGAGCGCTCGCTGATCGAGGGCGTGTTTCGCCGGATGATCGCGGAGTCGTCGGTGCAGATGGTGACCGTCGGAGGGGAGCCCGGGGTCGGCAAGTCCCGCCTGATCCAGGAGCTCGGGCGGGTGGTCGACGAGCACCCGAACCTGGTGCGCTGGCGGCAGGGCCGGAGCCTTCCCTACGGAGAGGGGGTGAGCCTGTGGGCGCTCGGGGAGATCGTGAAGGCGGAGGCGGGCATCCTCGAGTCCGACTCGCCAACCGACGCCGCGAGCAAGCTCGCAGACTCGCTCGCGGTCTTGATCGCCGAGCCGAGGGAGCGCGACTGGGTACGCGCGCGGGTCGCCCCGCTCGCCGGGGTGGACGCCGGCGGGACGGACGTGCCGCGAGACGAGCTGTTCAGAGCCTGGAGGCGATACGTCGAGGCGCTGGCGGCCCACTCGCCCACGGTCCTCGTATTCGAGGATCTGCACTGGGCGGACGAGAGGTTGCTCGAGTTCATCGAGTACCTGGTGGACTGGACGAGCGGACTCCCGCTGCTCGTCGTGTGCGCCGCCCGCCCCGAGCTCTACGAGCGCCGCCCGAGCTGGGGCGGCGGTCGCCGAAACTCCACGTCGATCATGCTGGCTCCGCTCTCGGCCCCGGAGACGGCCATGCTGGTTTCGGCCCTGTTGGAGCGCGCGGTGCTGCCCGCCGAGACGCAGGCCGCGCTGCTCGAGCGGAGCGGTGGCAACCCCCTGTACGCGGAGGAGTTCGCCCGCATGCTGCGCGACCGCGGGATCCTCGAGCCACTCGCGCGCGCCCGGCCGACCCGTGCCGGCGCGGCGGGGATCCCCGTCCCGCAGACCCTACAGCTGCTGATCGGCGCGCGTCTGGACACGCTCCCCGGATCCGACAAGCGGCTGTTGCAGTGCGCGAGCGTGGTCGGCAAGGTCTTCTGGGCCGGCGCGGTCGCTCGGATGGTGGGAATCCCCGAGGCCGAGACGAGCCAGCGCCTCCACGAGCTCGCGCGCCGTGAGTTCGTCCGGCCGGTTCGTCTCTCCAGCGTCCGAGGCGAGTCGGAGTACTCCTTCTTGCACGTGCTCGTGCGGGACGTGGCCTACGGGCAGATCCCTCGGGGCTCGCGGAGCAAGATGCACCTCGCGGTCGCCTCCTGGATCCGCGAGGTCGCCGGCGAGCGGATCTCGGACCTGGCCGAGCTGTTCGCGCACCACGCCACCGAGGCCCTCGCCCTCGCCCGCGCGACCGGGAGCGCGACCGACGATCTCGAGCGGCTCGCGGGCCGGGCCCTCCTGCTCGCCGGAGAACGGGCCAAGCGCCTGGACGCCTCGAGGGCGGAGGCCCTGTTTCGGCGGGCGCGCGAGGTGCTTCCGGCCGACGAGCCCGATCGCCCGCGGGTCCTGGTCGAGATCGCCGAGGCGGAGGGGGCGCTCGGGCGGTTCGTCGAGTCCGAGCGCGACTTCGATCTCGCGATGCAGGAGTTCCGACGGGCGGGCGACGTGGTCGGCCTCGGAGAGACCATGGCCCGGCTGGCGCGCTCGGTGCTCAAGCACGGACGGGACGCCCGCGACCTGCTCGAGAGGGCGATCGCGATCCTGGAGCGCGAGCGCTCCGGCCCCGAGCTCGCGCGGGCCTCCACCCGGATGGCCGGTCACCTGTACGTGGCGGGGGACAACGAGTCGGCGATCGTCTGGGCGGAGCGGGCGCTCCGCCTGGCCGACGAGGTCGGTCTGGACGACGAGCGCGTCCTCGCGCTCCAGTACCGGGGGGCTGCTCGGAGCCAGCTCGGAGACCGAGGAGGGCTCGAGGACCTGCGTGAGGCCCTGCGGCTCGGGCTGCGGCTCGGGCTCGGCGAGGAGACGGCCATCGCCTACAACAACCTCGCCCTGCAGCTTTGGGGGTGGGAGGGCCCGGGGCCGTCGGCGGCCACCTGGGGCGAGATGGCGGAGTTCTGTCGCGCCCGAGGGTTCACGGCCATGGAGCGGTGGGCGCAGACCGGGGCCCTCGACGCCCTCTTCGACCTCGGTGAGTGGGATCGGGTCCTCACTTCGACAGACGACCTGCTGCGATGGGACCGCGAGAGCGGAGGGACGCGCCTGGGAGTCTCGGCCCTCATCTTCCGTGGGTGGGTGCTGTTGCGGCGGGGAGCGTTCGCGGAGCTCGACCCCGTCGTCGACGAGCTGCTGCCCCGCGCTCGCTCGCTCGAGTACGCGGAGTTCCTCGTCCCCGCGCTGATCCTGGGGGCGGAACGAGAGCTCGCGCGCGGCGCGAGGAACGCGGCCCTTGCGCTCGTGCACGAGTTCGTGGGGGTCACGCAGGATCAGCCGGACTATCGTCGGGTGTACGTGCCCCTGGCCGTGCGGCTCCTGGTGGACGCGGGAGCGGTCGACGAGGCGGAGTCGCTGCTCGGGGAGAGCGGCGGGTCGAGACACCGTCGTCAGGAGCTCGGCGTCCTCACCTCTCGCGCCATCCTCGCCGAGGCGCGCGAGCGACACGAGGAGGCACTCGCGCTGTTCGAGCGGAGCGCCCGCGAATGGACCGAGTTCGGGTTCCGGCTCGAGCGGGGACGCTCGCTGCTCGGCGCCGGCCGGTGCCTGCTCGCGCTCGGCCGGCTCGCCGAGGCGAGCCGGCCGCTCGGGGAGGCGAGGGGCGTGATGATCGAGCTGGGGGCCGCGCCCCTGCTCGGCGAGGTGGACGCCGCCCTCGCGCGCACGATGGCTCCGAGCTCCTAGCGGCCGGGCCCGGAGGTCGCGGGCGCGACCGCACCCGAGGCCGTCAGCTCCTCGAGAAGCTCGCCGTACGCGGCTACGTACCGGTCGACGTCCTCGGTCGTAGCCGGGACCGCGACGGTGGGGCCGGCTCCCGGGATGGCCTCCCAGACCCCTCGGTTGGCCAGGTAGACGCGGACGAGGTTCGTGAGCAGGCGGTCCTCGCAGGCGCGCGCCTCCTCCGCGCTTCGGGGCGGAACCGGACCGAAGGCGGTCCCCGAGCGCGCGAACAGCCGGTGGACCGACCAGGGCAGGCCGGCGCGCACGACCGCCGCCTCGAGCCCCTCGGCCAGCCTGGCCCCGAGCGCGGCCGTGTGGGTGTAGGCGTCCGCGGTCAGCACCTCCGAGAGCGCGGCCCGGGCGGCGGCCATCGACAGCGCGTTCGCGAACAGGGTGCCGCCGGTCGCGACGGAGGGCTCCTCCTCCCGGTCGTCGGGCTGCTCGGCCGCGAACACCGAGGCGAGCTCCGCGGTCATTCCGTACGCGCCGATCGGGACGCCCCCGGCGATCGACTTGCCGAGGGAGACCGCGTCGGGCTCGAGCCCCCAGCGGTCGCACAGCCCCCCGGGTCCGCACACGAGCGTGTGGGTCTCGTCGAGCGCGAGGACCGTCCCGGTCTCGCGCGTGAGTCGTCGAAGGACCTCGTGGAAGCCGGGGTCGGGCAGGATCAGCCCGTGGTTGTTGGTCATCGCCGGCTCCGCGAGCACCACGGCCACGTCTCGTGGCTCTAGCGCGCGGGCGAGCGCGTCGGGATCGTTCCAGGGGATCACGCGGGTCTGCCGGACGACGTCGGGCGGCAGGCCGAGCTCCTCGGGCACCAGGCGTCCGTCGCGGAGCTCGACCAGGGCCTGGTCGAAGTGCCCGTGGTACTTGCCGTCGAACAGCAGCGTGACGCTCCGACCCGTGGCCACCCGCGCGACGCGGATGACCTCGACGTTGGCCTGCGAAGCGGACAGGGTGAACTGCCACGCCGGCAGCCTCCAGCGGTGCGCCAGCTCCTCCGCGACCCAGATCGCGTTCTCGTCCGGCAGGAGGAACTGCGTCCCGCGGGACGCCCGTTCCGCGATCGCCCGCACGACGGGCTCCGGGGCGTGGCCGCAGAACGTGCTCATGTCCGCGATGTTGAAGTCGACGTACTCGTTGCCGTCGACGTCCCGGAACCGCGCGCCGGCGCCCTCGAGAACGAACATGGGGGGATGCGCGTAGCTCGAGGCGAACCACTGCATGGGCACGCCGTTCGGCATCGATCGGCGGGCGCGCTCGAGCATCGCGACGCTCGTCGGGTGCGAGGCCGCGAACCGCGCGTCCTCGCGATCCTTGAGCGCGCGGACGCGGGCGGGGTCGACTCCGTGCCCGGTCATGCCTTGGGAGAGGCTAGCAGCGCGCGTCTGCTAGATTCCGCCCGTGGCGGACCCCTTCTCGTTCCATCCCGAACCCGAGCTGATCGGATTCCGCGACCCCGCCGTCTCGCGCTCGCAGCTCGAGGAGCTCGGACGGCGCACGTGGGAGGCCGCGCTCGACTGGCTGTACGGGGAGGGGATGAGGCGGCCGATCGCCGCCGACGGGTACCGGGAGGCCCGCCGGCGGTTCTTCGGGACGCCCTCCGAGCCCGCGCCCGCGCCGGCCCAGCCCTCGAGCTCCAAGGACGTGCTGGAGGAGTTCCGCGCGCGCATCGCGCCCGGCGTGTTCAGCGCGCACCACCCCGGCTCGTTCAGCTACTTCACACCGCCGCCGCTGCCGATGTCGATCGCCGGCGAGGTCCTCGCGCAGTGGGTGAACCAGGGGGTCGACGTCTGGGCGGCCGGTCCGGTCGGCGCGTTCGTCGAGGAGGAGGTGACGGCGTGGCTGCGGGACCTCGTGGGGATCGGTCGCGAGGGCTGGGGCGTGCTCACCTCCGGCGGGGTGATGGCGAACATCATGGCGCTCACCGTCGCCCGCGACGTGCACCTCGCGCGGCTGCTCGGAGGCTCCCGCCCCCCGCGAGGGAGCGCGCTCGAGCGCGCCCGGGTGTATACGTCCGACCAGGCGCACTTCTCGATCGAGCGCGGCCTGTCCGTGCTCGGCTTTCCGCCCGAGTCCCTCCGGATCGTGGCCTCGGACGAGCGTTTCCGGCTGCACGGCGAGCCGGTCGAGCGCGCGATCGCGGAGGACCGCGCGGCCGGGCTCCTGCCGTTCGCGATCTGCGCGGTCGCCGGCTCGACCAACACCGGCAGCGTCGACCTGGTCGGCGAGCTCGCCGACCTCGCGCGGCGCGAGGACCTCTGGCTCCACGTCGATGCCGCCTACGGCGGGGCCGTCCGGCTGTCCGAACGCGACGCGGCGCGTGTGCCGGACCTGGAGCGCGCGGACTCCGTCACGATCGACCCGCACAAGTGGTTCTTCCAGGCCTACGATATCGGTGCGCTCGTCGTCCGGCGTCGCGAGCACCTGCTCCGGACGTTCCACCGGGCGCCGGAGTACTACCGCCATCCCGACCCGGAGGAGTCCCCGCTCAACTGGATGGCGTACTCGATCGAGGGCACGCGGCGGTTCCGGGCACTGAAGCTCTGGCTGTCGTGGAAGCATCTGGGGACCGAGGGCCTGGGCCGGCTGATCGAGCACAACGACGACCTCGCCGCGTATCTCGCCCGGCGCTGCCGGGAGCTCGGCGACTTCGAGGTGCGGCCGCCGGAGCCGGAGCTGTCGGTCGTCTGCTTCCGCCACCTCGCGCCGGGCGTCCGCGACCTCGACGCCCATCAGGACCGCGTGCAGCGCGCGCTCGAGCGGTCCGGCGTCGGATGGGTCTCGACCACGACCCTGCGCGGCCGCACCTACCTGCGGGCGGGCGTGGTGAACTACCTCTCGACCGAGGCGGACGTCGACCGTGTGCTCGACACGCTTCGGAGGCTTTCGCTGGAGGTGGCGTCGTGACGGCGCCCAGGATCGTCGTGCGCAGGGACGGTCCGTACCGAGTGGAAGGAGATCTGCCGCTCCTGCGCACGGCGATCGTCGAGACGGAGTTCGGCGAGCCGATCGCGTGGGACGAGGGGCCCGCGATCGAGGCGCCCCGCTCGCCGTTCGACCTGTGCCGGTGCGGCCGCTCGTCCAGCAAACCCTTCTGCGACGACACGCACGAGCGGGTTCCGTTCGACGGGACCGAGACGGCCGACCGGGGTCCGACGGCGTCGCGGCGGGCGACGTTCGAGGGAGACGGCATCGTGATGACCGACGACCTCACGCTGTGCTCGAAGGCCGGTTTCTGCAACGGGCGTTCGGGGGGCGTGTGGGACAAGATCGAGGAGTCCGGGGACCCGGAGGTTCGCCAGCAGCTCGTCGGCATGGTGTCGCGGTGCCCCTCGGGGCGGCTCGCGTACCAGGTCCCGCCCGACCCCGCGGACGTGGAGCCCCGCTTCGAGCCGTCGATCGGCGTGGAGCCGGACGGACCGCTCTGGGTCCGGGGCGGCGTGCCGGTCGTCTCTGAGGACGGCACGCCCTACGAGGTCCGCCCCCGTCAGACGCTCTGCCGGTGCGGGCAGTCCCGGAACAAGCCCTTCTGCGACGGCTCGCACAAGCGGGTGGGCTTCGAGGGGTAGCGGTGCGGCACGACCTTCCGCGCGACGCAATCGACGCGTTCCTCGAGCGCCCGATCGTCGCGGTGCTCGCCACCTACCGACGGGACGGCGCGGTGCTGCTCTCGCCCGTGTGGTACCGGTGGCGGGCCGGTGGATTCGAGGTGTCGGTCGGCGCCGACGACGTCAAGGTCCGCCACCTCCGGCGCGACTCGCGGGCCGCTCTGGTGGTGGCCGAGCAGGCCCCGCCCTACACCGGCGTCGAGATCCACGCGAGCGCGGCGCTCCTGCCCGACGAGGGCGGCCGGGCGGCCGCGGAGATCGCGAAGCGGTACGGGCAGCCCTCGGCCGGCGGCGACCTCGTGATCCGGCTCGAGCCGGGCGAGCTGCGCACCTGGGACTTCGCCGACGAGTACCCGCCGGGCTAGGATGGGCGGACGCGCTCCGGCGCGAGCGGTGCCTCGACGGCGACGGCGGGCTCCTCGCCCCCCTCGACCCTGAGCTGCGGGAGCCATCCCAGCCACCTCGGCAGGTACCAATTCCAGTCGCCGAGCAGGCGCATGCTGGCCGGGACGAGCAGCGTCCGCACGATCGTGGCGTCGAGGAGCACGGCCACGGCCAGACCGAACCCCATCTGCTGGAACTGGGTCACCCGTCCCAGCGAGAAGGCGGTGAAGACCGCCACCATGATCAGGGCCGCACCGGTGATGATCCCCGCGGTCGTCCGGAGCCCGTAGGCCACGGCCTCCGCGTTGTCCCCGGTCTTGTCGTACTCCTCGCGGATCCGCGTGAGGAGGAACACGTGGTAGTCCATCGACAGCCCGAACAGGACCGAGAACAGGAACAGCGGCAGCCACGCCTCGATCGCCTCGACGCGCTTGAACTGGAACCCGATCGCGTTGAAGATGCCGATCCCGACGCCCTTTTGGAACACCAGCGTCACCGCCCCGTAGGCGGCGGCCACCGACAGCAGGTTCATGAGGATGGCCTTCAGGGGAACCACGATCGAGCGGAACACGATCGTCAGCAGGACGAAGGACAGGGTCAGCACGAAGACCAGCACGATCCACTGGTAGTCGTCCGCGATCTTGAGGAAGTCCGTGAAGAACGCAGTGTTGCCGCCGACGAACACGTCCAGGGCCGACGCCCCCACCGCTTGCGGGATGACCCGGCTCCGCAGGTCGCGGATCGCCTGGAACCCGGCATCCGTGTACGGGTCGCCGCGAAAGTACGCCGAGACCTCGTACGCGCTCCCGTCTGCCGCCGGCTCGACGCTCGTCTCGGACGAGAACGCCGGATCGTTCGCCACGGCCTCGCGCAGCCGACCGAGCGCGCGCTGACCGCTCGGTGAGCCGACGTCCCCGGTCACGACGATGCGAACGGGGTCGGTCACGCCCCCGAGGTCGAACTCGTTCACGAGCGTGAGGAAGGCCTGCCGCGACTCGAACTCGTCGGGCAGCGCGCTCACGCTCTGCGAGGTCCCCCGGTGGAGCTGGAAGTAGAAGGCGCCGAGCCCGCCGAGCAACGTGACGCTCGCCACCAAGAAGACGACCGGGCGCGCCATCACGCCGCGCGAGACGCGGTCCCAGAAGCCTCCGGCCGGGTCGTGCGAGCTCTCGACCCGGGCGCGGCGTGCCAGCCGCGGCCAGTTGATGCGGTCGCCCAGCAGGGCCAGGATCGCCGGCAGCAGCGTCATCGAGGCGCCGATCGCGGCGACGGTCACGAGGATCGCGCCGGCCGCGAGACTCCGGAAGATCGAGACGGGGATGATCAGCATTCCGCAGAGCGCGAGCACGACGGTGGTCCCGCTGAAGAACACCGCACGGTTCGCCGTCGCTCCCGAGCGGCGGATCGACTCGAGCTTGTCGAATCCCTTCTTCCGCTCCTCGCGGTACCGCGACACGATGAACAGCGAGTAGTCGATGCCGACCGCGAGACCGATCATCGTGACCATGTTCTCGACGAAGAGGTTGAACCGGAAGACCTGGCCGATGAGCGCCACGAGCCCGAGCGACACCGCGATCGCGAACAAGCCCATCACGATCGGGAGCACGGCGGCCAGGATCGCCGCGAACACCACGATGAGCACGATGAGCGCGATGCCGAGCCCGATCGACTCGGACGAGCGCATGTCCTGCTCGACCAGGGTCATCATGTCGGCGTAGAGGGCTCCGCCGCCCGCCACCTGAACGGTGAACGTGCCGTTCGAGGCCCGGTCGGCGATCGCGCGCAGGCGCTCGACGTTGGCCTCGGACAGGTCCTTGAGCGCGACCGGGATCAGCGTCGTGCGCTCGTCGGTCGAGACCAGGCTGTTCGCTTGCGCCATCGCGTCGAGTCCGCTCATCGGCGGTCCCGCGAGCGCCGGGCCCGCGGCCCGGCCGACGACCACCTTCACCTGCTTCACGGCGTCGCCGAACACCGGCTCGCGCGCGGTCGCGCCGGCCGAGCTCACGAGCACGACCGCCTCTGGCGGGTCGGCCGCGGCCGAGGGCGCGTCGCCGAACATGGCCGATAGCTCCTCGGGTGTGAGGAACCTCGCCTCGTACCCGAGCGGCGCGGCGCCGTGCAGGACCCCCTGGATGCGCGCGAGAGCGCGCCCGACGTCACCGTTCAGCTGGACGAGCACCAGCACTCCGTGCTGGTCGGGCGTGAACAGCATCGACGCCTGCCGCCGGGCCTGCACGTAGGTCGGGGCCGGTCCCGCCAGCACGTCGGCACCGAGTCGCTGCACGCGCGCCTGCAGCGCGCTCACGAAGTCGGGGTAGGCTGGGTCGCCGACGCGCTGCGTCTCGGACCCGATCACGAGGTACTCGGTGTCCTCGGCCTGCTGTGCGGCGAACCGCTCGTCCAGCACGTGCTGGGCCTTCACCGACTCGGGCTCGTTCGTGAAGGCCACGTCGTCGGTCATCACGCCGGTCAAGAGCCGGGCGCTGACCGCGGCCATCGCCGCGATCAGCACCACCCAGGCAGCCAGCGTTCGCCACGGGTGACGGCTGCTCGCGACGGCCATGGTCTCGGGATTCAGCTTCATCGCGCCCCTCCCTCCTGTCGAGCGCGGTCCTCGCTCGGCGGGGTGTCCGCAGGAGCCGGCAGACCCGCCCACGCTACGAAGGACCCCGGCGGGCATCACGGGCCGGATGCCGGGTCTCGCGGGGGCCGCCCGGCCCGGGACGGCCGGCCGGCCGCGCGAACGGCTCGATGAGGCGAGTGGGACGGTGCGCCTCGGCGCCCCGCTCGATCCGGTGGGCCCCCAGAGCCGGCGGGCAGCCCTCTGGCCGCTCCGCCGTGAAGGGCCCAAGCGATCGCGCGTCCGGTCGTTCGCGCGGGTTGCGGTCAAACTGGGAGGAACGGCTCGACCGCGAAGGAGGAGCTCATGGAGTACCGGACCCTGGGAGGAACCGGCGTGCGCGTGAGCACGCACTGCCTGGGTGCGATGATGTTCGGCGAGTGGGGCAACACCGACGTCGACGAGTGCGTGCGCATCGTCCACGCGGCGCTCGACGGCGGCATCAACTTCGTCGATACGGCGGACGTCTACTCTCGCAGGCAGTCGGAGGAGATCGTCGGTCGCGCGCTCAAGGGGCGGCGCGACGAGGTGATCCTCGCCACCAAGGTGCACGGGGAGATGGGACCCGGTCAGAACGAGCGCGGCAACTCACGCGTGTGGATCACCCGAGAGGTCGAGAACAGCCTGCGGCGTCTCGGGACCGATCACATCGACCTGTACCAGATCCACCGTCCGGAGGCCGAGACGGATCTGGAGGAGACGCTCGGGGCGCTCACCGATCTCCAGCGGCAGGGGAAGATCCGCTACTTCGGCTCCTCGACGTTCCCCGGCTGGCAGATCGTCGAGGCGCAGTGGACGGCCGAGCGGCGAGGGCTCTCGCGCTTCCGCACGGAGCAGCCCCCGTACTCGATCTTCGTGCGGCACGTCGAGCGCGACGTCCTGCCCGTCGCCCAGCGGTACGGCATGGGGGTGCTCGTGTGGAGCCCGCTGTGCCGGGGCTGGCTCACCGGCCGATACCGGCGCGAGGCGTTCGACCGCTCCCCGGACGCGCGGGCCTCTCGCGGGCGCGCTCGCGGGGGTCCGGTGGCGGCTCAGTTCGACGAGTCCCGCCCGGAGATCCAGCGAAAGCTGGACCTCGTCGAGGACCTGCTCAAGGTCGCGGCGGAGGCGGGCGTCTCGCTGACGCACATGGCGATCGCGTTCACCCTCGCTCACCCGGCCGTGACGTCTTCGATCATCGGCCCGAGGACGCTACCCCAGCTCGAGGACCTACTGGGCGGGGCGGAGGTCCGCCTCGACGAGGATACCCTGGACGCGATCGACGCGATCGTCCCGCCGGGGACCCTCGTCGACGAGAACGACCGGGGCTTCGCCCCCTGGTGGATGGACACGAGCGCCCGCCGTCGCCGCGTGTGAGGGTCGGCGGTCCGGCCCCTGCCCGTTGGGGGTGGGGGCGGGCCGGGGCCGTGCCGGTTCGGGTCACCCCGCCCTCATCGACGACAGGAGGAAGGGCCGCAGGTGGCTGGTGGCCGCGGTCCTGCGATCCGCCTGCGCCGAGGGCGCCTCCCGCGATCGCGTCGCGATCGCTTCGGGCCGTGACTCCGGCCATCCGAACCTCCGGTCTCGCGCTATGCGGATGGCGCCGGCGGCGGAGGGGCGGTCGGGCCCCCACCGAGGTCCGCGACAAGCCGCAGGTACTCGTCCCGGTCGATCTCGCCCCGCGCGTACCGCATGCGGGCCTGCTCGAGCGCCGGATCCGGTCGTTGGGCGGGACTCGCCGGCGGCGCCGGCGCTGCCACCTGCGCTTGCCGGCTCACGCGAACGACCGCCCACACGACCAGCCCGAGCAGCAGCAGGAGCAGCACCAGCGGCACGATGCCGTACAGCGGCCCCCACCACGGAGCGTGCCAGTCCGGGCCCCGGTACCACCACATCGCCCTCACCTCCGATCGGTGCTTGGCTCGGCGAGGTGCTTCCGGGTACATGGTGCCGCAGGAGGGTGAGGGTTCGTCCGGAGCAACCTGAGAGCTCGCTGAGAGACTCGGGCTGGACTCGATTCACAGGCTCCTCCCAGCTTGAGAGGCTAGGGTCACAGCGTGAGCGGAACGCGCATCCTCGTGGTCGACGACGAGCCGCACATCACGGACCTCGTCGCGATGGCCCTGCGCTACGAGGGGTTCGAGGTCGAGACCGCCGCGACCGGCGCGGCGGCCCTGCGGGCCGTCGAGGAGTTCCGCCCGGCGCTCGTCGTCCTGGACGTCATGCTGCCCGATCTCGACGGGTTCCAGGTGGCGGAGCGGCTCGTCGCCGCGCGCGCCCGCGTCCCCATCCTGTTCCTCACCGCGCGCGACGCGGTGGAGGACAAGGTCCGCGGCCTGACCCTGGGCGGGGACGACTACGTGACGAAGCCGTTCAGCCTGGAGGAGCTCGTGGCCCGTATCCGAGCGCTGCTTCGGCGCACCGGCACGGGGGAGGGCGGCGGTCCGCTGGTGTTCGTGGACCTGGAGCTCGACGAGGACACCCACGAGGTACGCAGAGGCGGGGTTCCGATCGAGCTCACCGCCACCGAGTTCCGGCTGCTCCGATACCTGATGGTCAATGCGCCGCGCGTGCTCTCCAAGGCGCAGATCCTCGACCACGTGTGGAACTACGACTTCGGCGGCGACGCCAACATCGTCGAGACCTACGTGAGCTACCTGCGACGCAAGGTCGACACGCTCGGCCCGCCGCTGATCCAGACCGTGCGCGGCGTGGGCTACCGGCTCGCGGCGCCGCGCGCGGCCGATCCGGGGGGCTGAGACCGTGACCCTGCGAGCCCGGCTCACCCTCGCGCTGGTGATCCTGGTGGGGGTCGGGCTGATCGCGTCCGACGTGGCCACCTACGCGGCCCTCCGCTCGTTCCTGATGCACCGGCTCGACCAGCAGCTCGAGGCCTCGCCGGCTCTGGGGCTCAGCTTCCTGCGGTCGCCGGAGATCGGACCGATCCGCACCGCCGCCGGCGAGGGCGGGCTGCCGTACGGGACGTTCGTCGAGCTCTTCGATCCCTCGGGGGGCGTCGTCCGGGCGCGGTTCGTGAGCTACGGCGTGGGCGGCCTCGCCCCGCCGCGACTCCCGGCGTCGATCGCCGGGGCGGACGCGCCGCTCGGCGAACCGTTCACCGTCGGCTCCGTCGGCGCGGGAATCCGTTACCGCGTCTACGCCATCCGGTCGCTCACCGGCTACACGCTCGTCCTGGCCTTCCCGCTCACCGAACTGGCGCAGACGCTGCACCGACTGCTCGTCGTCGCAGTGGTCGTCACGCTCGCCGTGCTGGCCGGGATGGCTCTGCTCTCGTGGTGGACCGTTCGTCGAGGTCTTCGCCCCCTCGAGCGGATCGAGGAGACCGCCGAGGCCATCGCCGTCGGCGATCTGTCCCGCCGCATCGAGGAGACCGATCCGCGGACCGAGGTCGGCCGCCTGGGCGCCTCGCTCAACGTGATGCTGGGGCGCATCGAGGAGGCGATGAACGAGCGGCGGGCCTCCGAGGAGGCCCTGCGGCGCTTCCTCGCCGACGCCTCCCACGAGCTCCGGACACCGCTCACCTCGATCCGCGGCTACGCCGAGCTGTTCCGCCGTGGGGCGGGGGCCGATCCCGACGACGCGGCGCTCGCCATGCGCCGGATCGAACAGGAGAGCGCGCGGATGGGGGCGCTCGTCGACGAGCTGCTGTTCCTCACGCGAGCGGGGCGCGGGCGGCCGATCGCGCACGAGCCGGTCGACCTCTCCGGGGTGGCGGCCGACGCGGTCTCCGACGCCAGAGCGGTGGACCCCTCGCGGGCGATCGAGCTCGAGGCACCCGAGGAGCTCGTCGTGCTTGGCGACGAGATGCGCCTGCGCGAGGTGTTCGCGAACCTGCTCTCGAACGCCCTCGTGCACACGCCGGCGGGCACGCCGGTGGCCGTTCGCCTGGAGGAGGACGACGGCTGGGCGGAGATCCGGGTGAGCGACCGGGGCCCGGGGCTCTCCGCCGAGGAGGCGGCGCACGTGTTCGAGCCCTTCTACCGCGCCGACCGCTCGCGCGGGCGAGGCGCGAGCGGCGGGGGGTCAGAGCGGCCGGGCGCCGGCCTCGGCCTGCCGATCGTGGCGGCGATCGCGCAGGCGCACGGCGGCCGCGCGAGCGTCTCGAGTCGTCCGGGGGAGGGCGCGACGTTCACCGTTCGCATCCCGCTCCGGCCGCCGACCCCGCCGCGGCCGGATGCGACCCGCTCCTGAACGGCGGCTCAGCCGACCGGGCCGCGCCACTCGCGCTCGAGCATCGCGTAGACGACCTCGCTCTGCCACTCGCCCTTCACGCGCTCGTTCTCGACGAAGTGCGCCTCACGCCGCATCCCGAGCTTCTCGAGGACCCGGGCGGAGGCGAGGTTGCGGGCCTCGAGGCGGCCGACGACGCGATGGAGGCCGAGCTCGTCGAACGCGATCCGCAGCAGAGGGCGCGCGGCCTCGGTCGCGTACCCGAGGCCCTGGTGCTTCGGGTGGACGATGAAGCCGATCTCGCCCTGGAGGTGCTCCACGCTCACGAGCCGCAGGATCAGGTCGGCGACGAGCTCCTCCGACGCCTTGAGCACGGCGGCCAGGGCGAGGACGTCCCCCTCAGCGCGGATGGCCCGGCTCGCGATCTTCTGCTCAAGCGTGCCGCGCACCTCCTCCTCGGACTGCGGTCCCCAGTAGAGGTAGCGGGCGACCTGCGGGTTCGACCGGATCTCGAGCAGGGCCTCGAAGTCCTCGCGCCGGAAGGGCCGCAGGATCAGGCGCTCGGTGGCGATGGGATCGTGAATCTCCAGGCTCCGCACCCGTCCTCCCGTGCCGGCACCGGGCTGCCGGCACCGGGCGATTCTACGTTGGCCCGGTCCCTCGGCCCGGGGGCCGACCGGCCCTGCGGCCCCCGGACCTCCTGCCGGTGCCGGGTGACTCGGGGGATGGGAAGGTCGAACCGCAACCGCTGGAGGTGACTCGGATGCGCAAGCTGCTCTTCCGGGCGGCGGTCCTGGGAGCCGTCGCCGGCGGCTACGTCGCTCAGCTCCGCCCCCGGCACCTTCGGTTCGGCGCGACGGACGAGGAGGTCCGGCGACCGCTGCCCGGCGACGACCTGATCAAGGACGCCAGGCTCCAGTCCACCAGGGCCATCACGATCGACGCGAGGCCCGACGACGTCTGGCCGTGGATCATCCAGATCGGCCAGGACCGCGGGGGCTTCTACACGTACGACTGGCTCGAGAACTTCTTCGCTCTCGGCATCCACAGCACCGACCGGATCATCCACGAGTGGCAGCACCGGGAGATCGGTGAGTTCGTGCGCGGGAGCGCCTGGGGGCACGCGGGCTGGTACGTCATGGAGGTCCGCCCTCCGAGCGTGCTCGTGCTGCAGGCCGGGGACGAGCGGACGGGACGGCCGGTGCAGGCCGACGAGCCGCCCATGGGGACGTTCACCTGGGCCTTCGTTGCCGAGGAGCAGGACGGACGGACGCGGTTGATCGTCCGGGCTCGGTACGGGTACACACGGTGGATGGCGCGCCCGATCGTAGAGCTCGCCGAGATCGCGAACTTCATCATGACGCAGCGCATGCTCCGTGGGATCAAGGACCGGGGCGAGCGCACGGCAGCGTGCCGAAGGGCCGTGCAGGGCGAGGGAACCGCGGCCTGAGCCGGGCGCGCCCCGCCGGCGAAGTCGGTCGTCTCGCACCCGGAGCGGCGACTCGCCGTCCGCGCGGTGATCGTCTCCGACAGGCTGACCGCCGAGGGCCGGGGAGCGCGCTCGAAGAGCGGGGAGCGCCCCGACTATCCGACGTACCCCTCGACGGTGTCCTGGTCGCGCACCGCGGCGGCCTCGGGGTCCAGCCCCGCCGCACGACGGGCCCGTCGCTGATGCAGGAGATCCCAGCACTGGTCGAGCTGCACCTGGATCTCCTTCAGCCTGGCGCGTTCCTTGCTCGTGGCCTCGCCTCGGGACTCCAGGGCGAAGAGCGAGTGCTCCTCCTCGGCGAGGGCGTTGATCCGCTCGATGACGTCTTCGTCGGGCATGGGCGATCCTCCTGCCTCACCCTACCTCGACGACGAGCGCCTCTCCGTCATCCTCGCCGACCCGAACCTTCTCGCGCGCCGGCGCTCCGTGCGGGATGAACCGGTTGGCGAGGAACGCCGCACCGAGGACGAACGCGCCTCCGACCACGAGGGCCAGGTGGAACCCGCTCATGAAGGCGTCGCTGAAGGCGTGGAGCACCCGTGTGGTCTGCCCGGACGACAGTCCGAGGCGCGGGAGCACCGCGGGATCGAGCGTTCCGTGCCGCGCGAGCTCCGCGATGACGGAGGCCTGTCGCGGAGCCAGTCCCAGTCCCGAGATCACCGGCTCCAGGCTGCTCGCGAGTCGCGTCGTCAGCACGGTCCCCAGGAGCGCGATCCCGAACACGCCTCCGACCTCTCTGCTGGTGTTGGTCATGGCCGACCCGAGGCCGGCTCGGTGCGGGCCCACCGAGTTCATGACCGCGGCCGTCATCGGCGTCATAACGGCGCCCATCCCGTGCCCCATGACCATGAACACGGGGAGCATGGCCCAGAACGAGGTGTCGACCTTCAGCGCCGAGCCGAGGTACAGGAGCCCGCCGCCGGCGAGGAGGGCCCCGTAGGTCATCGGCAACCGAGAGCCGTGCCGGGACGCGAACCGTCCCGCGTTCGGCGCCGTGACGATGATCATCAGGGTCATCGGCAGGAACCGCACCCCCGCCTGGAACGCCGTGTAGCCGTGGACGAGCTGCATGTACAGGCTGAGGAAGAAGAACGTCGCGAACATCCCGAGCGACATCGAGAACGCCACCGCGTTTCCGGCCGAGAACGCCGGGATCCGGAAGAACCGCAGCGGCATCATCGCGTGGGGGCTCCGGAGCTCCCAGGCAAGCAGGAGGCCGGTCAGCAGGACGAACCCCGCGAGCGCGGAGACGATCAGCGGGTCGCCCCAGCCGCGCTGGTTGGCCTCGATCAGCGCGTACGTCATCGAGAACAGCGCTCCGGTGCCGAGGAGCAGACCGGGGATGTCCAGGCGCCGTTCCTCCTCGGAAACCGACTCCCGCACGGTTCGCGTGGCGGTCAGGAGCGCCACGACGCCGATCGGCACGTTCAGGAAGAACACCGACTGCCAGCCGAGGTGCTCGACCATCAACCCGCCGATCGTCGGGCCGAGCGCGAGCGCGAACCCGGAGACCCCGGCCCACAGCCCGATGGCCCTCGCGCGCTCGTGGGGCGGGAACGTGACCGTGATGATCGAGAGCGTCCCTGGCATGAGCAACGAGGCGCCGAGCCCCTGGAGCGCCCGGAACGCGATCAGCTGGCCGGTGCTCTGCGACAGACCGCAGGCGAGGGAGAACGTGGTGAAGATCGCGAGACCGCTCACGAACATCCGCTTTCGCCCGTAGCGGTCGCCGAGGATGCCGCCGGTGAGCAACAACGAGCAGAACGCGAGGACGTAGCCGTCGACGATCCACTGCAGCCCCGAGACACCGGCCCCGAGCTTCTCGCTGATCGTCGGAAGGGCCACGTTCACGACCGTGTTGTCGAGCATGGCCATCGCCAGTGCGAAGCACATCGTGAGCAGCACGATGGCCTTCTCGCGCGCGTTGTCGCCTTCGAACCCCAGCAGCGGCACTCGTCACCCCCACCTGTGCGCCTCGACCGACCACGACCGGATTCGGAAGAGGATACGGACTTGGTGGTTGCAACCCACGGACAGCGGGCGATCTTCCCGGATCGGTCCGGCGGTCGTCAGGTCTTGCGGTACACGCGAATCGAGACCGGGACGAACACCGCGAGGATCAACGCGATCCACGCCCCGGACTTGAGGATCAGCGCGAGGAGCGAATCGCCGGTCGATGCCACGTACGCGCCCCCGAGCGTGAACGCCCGAAGGGTGTTCGCCCAGATCGTGACCGGGTTGTTCCGCGCCCACGCCTGGAGCCAGCCGGGCATGCCGGCCAGGGGAACGAACGCGGAGCTCGCGAAGGTGATGGGGAAGATCCAGACGAAGCTCGCGGCCTGGACCGCCTCGAGGCTCTTGATGGCCAGGCCGATCGCGGCCGAGATCCACGAGAAGGCGAACCCGACGAGGACCGCGAGCGAGATTCCCAGGATCGCCTTGACCACGCCGTCCTGGAAGCGGAACCCCACGAGGTAGCCGACGAGCGTCATCAAAAGGACCACGAACAGGTTGCGGAACAGGTCGGCCGTGGTCCGGCCTGCCAGGACCGCCGAGCGGGAGGTCGGCAGCGACTTGAATCGATCGACGATACCGCTTGCCAGGTCCTCGGCCAGCCCGACGCCGGTCTGGGTGGCGCCGAAGATCGCGGTCTGCACGAAGATCCCCGGGAGCAGGTAGTTCACGTAGCTCCGGGCGCCCGGCGGCAGCCCGGTGATGCTTCCGCCGAACACGTACCGGAACAGCAGCACGAACATCACCGGCTGGACCGTGGAGAACACCAGGAGCGTCGGGATCCGCACGTACCGGAGCAGGTTGCGCTTGGTGAGCACGAGCCCGTCGCGGAGCGCCCACGCGATGCGATCGGCGATCGGGCGCGCGAGGGCCGTGCCCGCCGTCTCGACGCTCACGGCTCCACCTCCCGACGGCGACGTCGAGCGCGGCCCGGGGCGGCCCGCTCGACCTCCCGGACCTCACGGCCGGTGAGCTGCAGGAACACGTCGTCGAGCGTCGGGCGCCGGAGGGCGATGTCGGAAAGCGTGATCCCGGCGGCGTCCAGCCTGCGGACCGCCTCGGTGAGGATCGCCGGGCCGTTCCCGCCGACCGGCAGCGTCACCTCGCCGGTGTTGTTGTCGACCTTGCCTCCGCCGGGGACGAGGCCGAGCACGGCGCCCGCGGCCTCCGCCACCCGCGACCGCTCCGAGACGCGGATCTCGAGCACCTCGCCCCCGATCTGCGCCTTGAGCTCGTCCGCCGTGCCCTCCGCGATCACCGCGCCGAGGTCCACCACCGCGATCCGGTCGGCGAGCACGTCGGCCTCCTCCAGGTACTGGGTCGTGAGCAGGAGGGTGGTGCCGTCCTTCACGAGCTCGCGGATCACGTCCCAGAGCTCGATTCGGCTGCGTGGGTCGAGGCCGGTCGTCGGCTCGTCGAGAAAGAGGACCTTGGGCCTGCCGACCAGGCTGGCACCGAGATCCAGGCGCCGACGCATGCCACCCGAGTAGGTTCGCGCCGGGCGGTCGGCGGCATCGGCCAGTCCGAACCGCTCGAGCACCTCCCGCGACCGGCGTCTGGCCTCCGCGACCGGAAGGTGGTAGAGCCGGCCCACCATCTCGAGGTTCTCGAAGCCGGTCAGGTTGGGGTCGACCGCGGCGGCCTGCCCGGCGAGGCCGATCACGCGGCGGAGCGCCTCCGCGTCGCGAACCACGTCGTGGCCGTCGACCTCGGCGCGCCCGCCGTCGGGATGCAGGAGCGTGGTCAGGATGCGCACCGCCGTGGTCTTGCCCGCGCCGTTCGGGCCGAGGAGCCCGAACACCGTGCCCGGCGCGACGGCGAGGTCCACCCCCCTCAGGGCGTGGACGTCGCCGAAGCTCTTGCGGAGCCCCTCCGCCAGGATGATCGGTCGTTCGGACATCGGGGAATCGTACCGGGGGCGGGCGGGAGCGACGAACACGGACCCGGCCGCCAGGTCAGTATCTGTAATCCTGCTTACACTCTGGAATAGGCACCCGGTCGGGCGTCGTTGCTGGTGGTGCGGGCCGGCGGACCGGGCTCGCCCGCGATGCGAGATAGGGACGAGGTGGCCATGACAACGCTCGACACCCAGATCCTTCCGCTGCTGCCGCTCACCACGGGAGTGGTCCTGCCGGGGATGGTGGTGACGATCACGATCGAGTCCGACGAGGCGCGCCGTGCCGTGGCGGCCGCCGAGTCCTCGGGCGGTGAGCTGCTGCTCGTGCCGCGGATGGGGTCTCGGTACGCCCGGATCGGGACGGTCGCCGCGGTCGAGGACGTCGGCCGGCTTCCCTCCGGGCTCGAAGCGCTGGTGATTCGCGGTCTGCACCGGGCGGAGGTCGGGATCGGGGTCCCCGGGACCGGCGACGCCACCTGGGTACGGGTCGAGCCGCGCCCCGACCCGCCGCAGGCCAGCGATCGCGCGCGCGAGCTCGCTCGCGAGTACCGCGCGACCATCGAGAACATCGTGGAGGCGCGCGGCATCCCGCAGGTGGCGGAGTTCCTGCGTTCGATCCACGACCCGGGCGCGATGGCCGACACCAGCGGGTACTCGCCCGACCTGACCTTCGAGCAGAAGGTGGAGGTGCTCGAGACGCTCGACGTGGAGGAGCGGCTCGAGAAGGTGCTGGCCTGGGCCAAGGAGGTGCTCGCCGAGCTGACGCTGAAGGACAAGATCCGCAGCGAGGTGCGGGAGGGCATGGAGCGCAACCAGCGCGAGTACCTGCTTCGCCAGCAGCTCGAGGCCATCCGCAAGGAGCTCGGGGAGGACGCCGGCGAGAACGTGGTCGAGGAGTACCGTCGCAAGATCGCCGAGTCGGGCATGCCGGAGGGCGCGCGGAAGGAGGCCGAGCGCGAGCTTGCCCGTCTGGAGCGCACGTCCGAGCAGTCGCCCGAGTACGGTTGGATCCGCACGTACCTCGACTGGATGACCGAGATTCCCTGGAACGTCCGGACCGAGGACAACCTCGACATCGCGCAGGCCCGACGCATCCTCGACGAGGATCACACGGGACTCGACGACGTCAAGGACCGGATCATCGAGTACCTGGCCGTGCGCAAGCTCCGGCAGGAGCGCGGGATGGGGCACGCCGCCGGTCGCGGCTCGGGCGCCATCCTGACGCTCGTCGGCCCGCCCGGCGTCGGCAAGACCTCTCTCGGCGAGTCGGTGGCCCGCGCGCTCGGGCGCAGGTTCGTGCGCATCTCGCTCGGCGGGATCCACGACGAGGCCGAGATCCGCGGTCACCGGCGCACGTACGTCGGCGCGCTGCCCGGCCGGATCGTGCGGGCGCTGAAGGAGGCCGGCACCAAGAACCCGGTGATGATGCTGGACGAGGTCGACAAGGTCGGCGCCGACTGGCGGGGCGACCCCTCGAGCGCGCTGCTCGAGGTGCTCGACCCGGCGCAGAACCACACCTTCCGCGACCACTACCTGGAGGTCGACCTCGACCTGTCCGAGGTGCTGTTCATCTCGACCGCCAACGTGTCGGAGACGATCCCCGCGCCGCTGCTCGACCGGATGGAGGTCATCCGGATCGACGGGTACACCGAGGACGAAAAGCTCGCGATCGCGCGGGAGCACCTGCTCGGCCGGCAGATCGAGCGAAGCGGCCTTCGGCCGGAGGAGGTGGACATCACCGACGCCGCGATCCGAAGAGTAGTGGCCGACTACACCCGCGAGGCGGGCGTGCGGAACCTCGAGCGGGAGCTCGGCAGGATCCTGCGGAAGGTCGCCACGAAACTCGCGTCCGGCCAGGGGAGCGCTCCGGTCCGCGTGGACGCGGACGACGTGCGTGCCTACCTCGGACGTCCGCGCTTCTTCTTCGAGGCCGCCGAGCGGACCAGCGTGCCCGGCGTCGCCACCGGCCTCGCCGTGACGGGGACCGGGGGAGACGTCTTGTTCATCGAGGCCACGAGGATGGACGGCGAGCCCGGGCTCACGCTGACCGGCCAGCTCGGGGACGTGATGAAGGAGTCGGCCGAGATCGCGCTCTCGTACGTGCGTTCGCACGCTGGGGAGCTCGGGATCGCGCCCGAGTCGTTGAAGGGTCGGTTCCACGTCCATGTGCCGGCCGGCGCGGTGCCCAAGGACGGGCCCTCGGCGGGCGTGACGATGATCACCGCCCTGGTGAGCCTGCTCACGGGACGTCCGGTCCGAAGCGTCGTCGGGATGACCGGCGAGGTCACGCTCCAGGGTCGCGTGCTGCCGATCGGCGGCGTGAAGCAGAAGGTGCTCGCCGCGCACCGCGCGGGGCTGAAGGAGGTCGTCCTGCCCAGGCGGAACGAAGGAGACCTCGACGACGTGCCCGGGAAGGTCCGCGAGGAGATGACCTTCCGCCTCGCCGAGACGATCGACGAGGTGCTCGCGGTCGCGTTCGCCCCGGCCGGTGCCGTCGACGACCACGCCGACGCGGCGTAAGGCCGGAGGGTTCGCGCCGGGCGTGGAGGCGTCCGCCGCGGGCGAGATCGGCTGAAAGCATCGCTCGCCGCTCGTAGGCTAGGGGCGTGGGCCTGCTCGACTACCGGGACCCGACGCACCGGCGCGCCGAGGAGCGACTCGGCCGGGAGCTCGTCGCCTGGCTCACCACGGTGAGCCCCAGGGGACGGCCGCAGTCGACCCCGGTGTGGTTTTGGTGGGACGGCTCGACGTTCCTCGTGTACTCCCGACCCGGCAAGCAGAAGCTCCGCAACATCGCCGCGAACCCCCGGGTCTCCCTCCACCTGGATGGGGACGGGCTCGGCGGCGACAACGTCATCTTCGAGGGCGAGGCGGCCGTCGCGACCGACGTGCCGCCGGCGAACGAGATGCCCGGATACCTGGACAAGTACCGCTCGCGGATCGAGCAGAACGGGTGGACTCCGCAGGACTTCGCGGCCGACTACTCGGTGCCGATCCGCGTTCGACCCACGAGGCTGCGGGTCTGGTGAGGATCGGCTGATGCTCGCGCTGGTGGCGGCTCCGGGGCTCGAGGACGGGGTGGCCCTCCAACAGGTCGAGGAGCCCCGGCCGCAGTCGAACCAGGCGCTGGTGGAGGTCCGGGCCGTGTCCCTCAATCGGGGGGAGTGCACCGCGCTTCGAACCGCGGAGCCGGGGTGGCGGCCCGGCTGGGACTTGGCGGGGGTCGTCCGAGCCGGGTCCGCCGACGGCGCCGGCCCCCGGGAAGGGGCCCGCGTGGTGGGCTGGGTTCCGGGCGGAGCCTGGGCCGAGCTCGCGGCGGTGCGCGCCGATCACCTGGCCGAGGTGCCCCCCGCGGTCGATCTCGAGGCCGCCTCGACGCTCCCGGTCGCCGGCCTGACGGCGCTCGGCCTGCTCGCGCTCGGCGGCGACCTCCGGGGCCGGCGGGTCGCGGTGACCGGCGCCGCGGGCGGCGTGGGACGCTTCGCGGTCCAGCTCGCGCGCGCGGCCGGAGCGCACGTCACCGCGATCGTCGGCCGTCCGGAGCGGGCCGCGGGGCTGCGGGAGCTCGGGGCCGACGAGGTCGTCGTCGGCGGCCTCGAGCCGGACGGCGAGCCCTTCGATCTCATCTTGGAGTCGGCCGGGGGAGCGTCGCTCGCCGCGGCCCTGGCCCGGGTTTCGGCGACCGGTCTCGTGGCGACGTTCGGCAACTCCTCGGGAGAGCCCGTCACGTTCGAGCCGAGGGTGTTCTACCGGAAGGGCGCGCCCACGATGCGCGGCTTCTTCGTCACGTGGGAGCTGCTCGGAGGGCGCATCGGCGCGCGCGAGCTGGACTCGCTTTGTCGGATGGTTGCCGACGGTCGGCTCCGCGTCGAGATCGACCGGAGGGCGAGCTGGCGCGAGGCGGGCTCGGTAATCCGCGCGCTGATGGATCGCCGCGTTGCCGGCAAGGCCGTGCTCACGATCGACTGAGGTCCGATCAGGCGGTGAGCTCCGTGGCCATCTCCTCGAACACCGCCGAGTGACGGTCGACGTCCTCCTCGGTCGTCGCCGGCGACATCAGCGCCATGTTGTGGAACGGCGTGAGCAGGATCCCGCGGTTGAGCGCATACAGGTGCGTGAACCTGGCGAGCTCGTGGTCGTCGGCGGCGGCGGCCTCGCCCCCGGTTCGGGGCGGCGTCGGGCAGAACCAGTACTCGGCTCGCGCGCCGATCCGCTGGATGGTCCACGGCAATCCGTGGCGCTCGATCGCATCCTTCACGCCGTTCGCCCACCGCTCGCCGAGGGCGATCATCCGCTCGAAGGCCTCCTCGGTCAGCACGTGCTCCAGCGTCGCGCGCATCGCCGCGAGCGAGAGCGCGTTGCCCGAGAGCGTGCCGCCCACGCCCCCCACGTCCGTCGTCGGCAGCGTCTCCATGAACGACTGGACCCGCTCGCCCACCTCCGCGCTCATCCCGTAACAGGCGGCGGGGACGCCGCTCGCGAGCGGTTTGCCGATCGTGAGAAAGTCCGGGTCGAGCCCCCACGCGCGCGTGGCGCCGCCCGGGCCCGCGCAGATGCAGTGGGTCTCGTCGATCACGAGGTACGTCCCGTGCCGGCGAGTGAGCTCGCGGAGCGCCTCGTGGTAGCCGGGGTCCGGCAGCACGATCCCGATGTTCGTCAGGGCGGGCTCGGCGAGTACGCAGGCGACGTCCTCGTGGGCGAGCGCGCGCTCGAGCGCGGCGGGGTCGTTCCACTCGACGACTCGCGTCGTCTCGGCGGGGTGGACCGGGGGCCCGATGTTCCCCGGCCGCGGCATCGCGACGCCGTCCCGCACGACCGCGATGGTCTCGTCGACCGAGCCGTGGTAGCACCAGGAGTAGACGAGGATCTTCGGCCGGCCGGTGATCGCCCTCGCCAGGCGGATCGTGAAGCGGTTGGCGTCGGTCGCGGTCAGACAGAACTGCCAGTACGGCAGGCCAAACCGTCGGGCCATCTCCTCGCCCACCCAGATCGAGTCCTCGGTCGGCAGCATCAGCGTGATGCCCTTCGACGCCTGCTCGGCGATGGCCGCGACGGCCGGCTTGGGCGAGTGCCCGGTCATCGCCCCGGTGTCCCCCAGACACAGGTCCACGTACTCGTGGCCGTCGACGTCGGTGAAGCGCGCTCCCTCGGCCTCCGCGACGAACACGGGATAGGGCCCGGCCCACTCCGACATCCACGGCATGGGGACGCCCGCGAGCAACGATCGGCGTCCGCGGGCGAACAGCTCCCCGGAGCGTGGGTGCTCCGCCACGAAGCGTTCCTCCTCTCGCTTCATGAGCGAGCGCAGACGGTCGCGATCGACGGTGGTGGCGGTAACGGTCACGTGCTCCTCCTCGGGACGGAACGGAACGGCTCCGCGTGAGCCTCGCGGATCGCCCGCGCCCGCGTCAACCGCGCTGAGGAGGCGCCGCCGCGGCCGGCGGGCCCCGGCCGCGGCGGCGCGATCGGGTCAGGGCGCGACGGGCCGGTAGGGCACGTACGCCGGGTACCACATCATGGCGTCGACCGCCGCCTCGACCTCGTCCTCCCGGTACGCGCGACCGACGCCGCAGTCCCGGGCCTGGCAGACGATGCGCTTGGCGATCTCGCGGGAGACCGACCGCAGCTCGGACTGGTTCGGGTAGAGGGCGCCCTCCTCGAGGCGCTCGGCCGAGACCATGTCGGCGCACGCTTCGGCGGCCACCAGGAACATCTCGTCGGTCACCTCGCGGGCCTCGGCGACGATCGCGCCCAGGCCGATCCCGGGGAAGACGAACGCGTTGTTCGCCTGGCCGATCACGTGTCGCCGGCCCTCGAACTCGACTGGCTCGAAGGGACTACCGGTGGCGACCAGCGCCCGTCCGTCCGTCCACGCGATGAGGTCGGCCGGCTGCGCCTCGGTCTTCGAGGTGGGGTTCGAGAGCGGGAAGAGCACCGGCGTCTTCACGTGTCGGGCCATCTCCCGGATGGCCTCCTCGGTGAAGCTGCCGGGGGTTCCGCTCGTGCCGATGAGCATCGTGGGCTTGACGTGCCGGACGACGGTCTCGAGCGGGTAGCGGTCGCTGCCGGCGAAGCCGAAGTGCGCCATCTCTGCGGGCCCGAGCGCGAACTCGCGCTTGTCGTCGTCCAGGGGCGTTCGGCCCTCGAACGTGAGCCCGTTGGAGTCGAGCTGCACGATCGCCCGGCGGACGTCCTCGTCGGGGATGCCCTCGCGCTTCATCGCCGCCCGGACCAGGCGGGCGATGCCGATACCCGCCGCCCCGGCACCGAGGAACACGAACCGCTGGGCGCCGATGGGCTCCCCGAGCACCCTGAGCGCCGACAGGATGCCCGCGAGCACGACCGAGGCCGTGCCCTGGATGTCGTCGTTGAAGCTGGTGATCCGGTGGCGGTAGCGGTCGAGCAGCCGGATCGCGTTGTGCTGCTTGAAGTCCTCCCACTGGAGCACCGCGTGGGGGAACACCTCGATGACCCCCTCGACGAAGGCCTCGATGAACTCGTCGTACCGCTCGCCCCGCAGGCGCGGCTGGCGGTACCCGAGGTAGTAGGGATCCTCCAGGAGCTGCTCGTTGTCGGTCCCGACATCGAGCGAGACCGGCAGCGTGAGCGCCGGGTAGATTCCCGCGCCCGCCGTGTACAGCGCGAGCTTGCCGACCGGGATGCCCATGCCGCCGGCGCCCTGGTCGCCGAGCCCGAGGATCCGTTCGTTGTCGGTCGCGACGATCAGCCGCACGTCCTCGTGGCGGGCGTTCCTCAGCAGCTCGGGGATCCGGTCGATGTCGTCGGGGGTGAGCCACAGGCCCCGCGGCCGCCGCAGGATGTGGCTGTACGCCTGACACGCCTGGCCGACGACCGGCGTGTAGACGATCGGCATGAACTCCTCGAGGTTCTCGATCAACAGGCGGTAGAACAGGGTCTCGTTTCGGTCCTGAAGGGCGGCGAGCCCGATGTACTGCTCGAGCGGCTCGCCCTTTCGGCGGATCTTCTCGAGCTCGACCTGCACCTGCTCCTCGATCGTCCGGACCCGCCAGGGAAGCAGACCCCGAAGCTCGAACAGGTCGCGCTCCACCTCGGTGAACGCCGCGTCCTTGTTCAGCAGCGGGTGCTCGAGGAGCTCCACGCCGCGGTACGGGATCTCGGTCGGCTTGCCCGAACGGAGCGCCTCGATCCACGCGTGCTCGAGGGCCCGCTCTCGTTCGTCGGTTGGAGTCATCGGCCCGCCACCTCCTTGGCCGGAAGCTTGGAGAGCTCGTCGACGACCTGCCCGATGACCGCCTTGGCGTCGCCGAAGAGCATCTGGGTCTTGTCGAGGTAGAACAGCTCGTTGTCGACGCCGGCGAATCCGGACCGCATCGACCGCTTGACGACGATCACCGACGCGGCCTGGTCGGCGTCGAGGATCGGCATGCCGTAGATCGGGCTGTGCTGGTCGGTCCGGGCCGCGGGGTTCACGACGTCGTTGGCCCCGACCACGAGCACCACGTCCGTCTGGGGCAGCTCGGGGTTGATGCTCTCGAGGTCGTACAGGAGGTCGTACGGCACGTTGGCCTCCGCGAGCAGGACGTTCATGTGACCGGGCATCCGGCCGGCGACCGGATGGATCGCGAACTTCACGTCGACGCCGCGGCGCAGGAGCGCGTCGGTGAGCTCGCGCACCTTGTGCTGGGCCTGGGCGGCGGCCATCCCGTATCCGGGGATGATCACGACCGTCCGGGCCATGTCGAGCAGGAACGCCGTCTCCTCCGGGTCGACGGTTCGGACGGGACGCTGCTCGATGGCGCCCACCGTTTCCTCGGCCCCGAACCCCCCGAACAGGACGTTCGTGAAGGAGCGGTTCATCGCCCGGCACATGATGATCGAGAGCACGAACCCGCTCGAGCCGTCGAGCGCCCCGGCGATGATGAGCAGCCTGTTGTCCAGGACGAAGCCCATCATCGAGGCCGACAGGCCCGCGTAGCTGTTCAGCAGCGAGATGACCGTCGGCATGTCGGCGCCGCCGATCCGGATCACCAGCATGAAGCCGAACACGAGCGACACCGCGATGATGATGGGGAACAGGACCGCACGGCCGGGGTCGGCGACCAGCAGACCGACCATGGTGAGCGCGGAGGCGAAGACCGCGAGGTTCACGATGTTCTGGCCCCGGTAGATCCAGGGGCGGTCGCGGACGATGCCCTGGAGCTTGCCGGCCGCGATCAGCGAGCCGGTGAACGTGAGAAATCCCAGCACGACCTCCAGGCCCAGGGCGATCATCGTGGTCGCGTCCAGGTCCGGCTTGCGCAGGTAGTACTCGGCGGTTCCGACGACCCCGGCGGCGAGCGCGCCGAAGGCGTGCGACAGCGCGGTCCGCTGCGGCACCGCGGTCATCGGCACGAGGCCGAGGGGGATCCCCAGGATCGCGCCCAGCACCAGCGCGACCGCGATCCACTGGTACTCGACGATCTCGAACTTGAAGAGCGTGGACAGGATGGCCACGGCCATCCCGATCTCGCCGACGCGCACACCGCGCCGGGCGGTGGTCGGGTGCGAGAGCCACTTGAGCGCCAGGATGAAGCAGGCCGCGGCGAACAGGTACGCGAGCGGGATGACGGTGTCGTTCATGACCTCGCTCACGGCCCCACCTCCGGGGTCGGCGCCTTACGGGACGGCGCTTCCCGCCGCTTGAACATCCCGAGCATCCGGTCCGTGAGCAGGAAGCCGGAGACGATGTTCGTGAAGGACGCGAAGACGGCGATCGAGCCGAGCACGGTCGCCATCGTGCTCTCGCCGCCTCCGGCCAGCAGCAGCGAGCCGACGATGGAGATCGCCGACAGCGCGTTGGTCAGCGACATCAGCGGCGTGTGCAGCAGTCCGGGCACCCTCGTGATCACCGTGTAGCCGAGGAACGAGGCCAGGACGAAGATGAACAGGCTGATCTCGAGCGTCTTGGTCATGCCGCACCTCCCGCGACCCCGGTCTCCGCGAGGGACTCGATCACTCGCTTGTTCACGATCTCTCCGGCGTAGGCGACGAGGCAGCCCTTGATGATCTCCTCCTCGAGATCGAGCTCCAGCTTGCCGTCCCTCACGAGGTGCAGCAGGAACGCGGTCACGTTCTTCGCGTACATGAGGCTCGCCTCGTGCGGGACGGTCGCGGCGAGGTTGGTCGGGCCGAGGATCGTCACCCGGTTCTCGGTGACGACTCGTCGGTTCGGGCGGGTGAGCTCGCAGTTGCCGCCGCGCTCGGCCGCCGTGTCGATGATGACCGAGCCCGGCTGCATGCCCGCCACGGCCTCGGCCGTGACGAGCACGGGCGCCCTCTTGCCCGGGATGAGCGCCGTGGTGATCACGACGTCGACGCCGGCGACGATCTGGGCCATGAACTCCTGCTGCCCGCGGTAGAACTCCGGGCCGAGCTCGCGGGCGTAGCCCGCCTGATCCTGCGCATCGCCGGGCTGGAGCGGGAGCATCACGGCGCGCGCGCCGAGGCTCTCGATCTCCTCCTGCGCCGCCGGGCGCACGTCGTATCCCTGGACGACCGCGCCGAGCCGGCGAGCGGTGGCGATCGCGGTCAGTCCCGCCACGCCGGCGCCGATGACGAACACCTGCGCCGGCGGGACCGTCCCGGCGGCGGTCGTCATCATCGGGAACATCTTGGTCAGGCGGTCGGCGGCCATGATCACGGACTTGTAGCCGACGACCGTCGCTTGCGACGAGAGGGCGTCCATGCTCTGGGCTCGCGAGATGCGGGGCATGAACTCCATGGCGAATGCCGTCACCTTGCGTTCGGCCGCCTGGAGCACGCCCATCGGACAGACGAGCGGGTCGGCGAACCCGATCACGACCTGCTCGGGACGCAGGTGCTCCAGGTCGTCGCGTCCCGCGTCCGGATTGGCCCCGCAGGTGCGCACCTGGGCCACGATGTCGGCCTCGAACACGTCGCGCCGCGACCCGATCCTCGCGCCGTGCTGCTCGTACGCCTCATCGGGGAACCCGGCGCGGATCCCCGCATCGGTCTCGACGACCACGTCCATACCGGCTCTGACCAGGGCCGGGATCACCGTCGGCACGAGCGCCACTCGGGTCTCGCCCGGAAACGTCTCCCGGGGGACCCCCACGAGGAGTCGTTCGGGATCCATGTCGCCAGCCTCGCAGGCGCCCCACCTCGCGCTTACCGCCGCACGGCCCGGGATGCCGGGGACCTTCGGCCAGCGGCGTCGAACCCAGCCCGCGTCCGGCTCGGTTCAGAGCCCGACCGGCTGACGGAGGACCGTCTTCAGCCGCGCGGGCGCGCAGCGCCTCGGGTCGGACAGGTAGATCTCGTGGTGCTTGCCCCGCATCGGGTAGTCGTGCTCCGCGATGAACGCGTGGAGCTTCTCGATCGTCGGCCCCTCCTCGGCGTAGGGACCGATGTGCATGATCTGCGCGGACAACCCCTCGCGGAAGCGTTCGAGGCGCATCTTCGCGAGCGCGGGGAGCGGTCGCTTCAGCGCGGCCTGGGCCGAGGCCCTGCGCACGAGCTCCTCGGTCACGGCCGGGGGCTGCGCGATCATCGCGGTCCAGCGCCACCGGGCCCGGTCCTCGAGGTCGAACTCGCCCCCCCGGCCCGTCCACCACAGGCTCTCGAGCGGCATCACCGTGTAGTCGTCCTCGGGATCCACGCGTTTGATCATGAACTTCAGCGCAAAGGAGACCGCGAACAGCGCCTCGACGGCCTCGCGGTAGGGGCGCGAGGTCGCCGGATCGCCCCGGCCGTCGATCGCGAGGAACGACAGCTCCGGGACGTCCACCAAGACCGGCTGCCCCACGGGCGGGAAGTAGAGCCGCCGCATCGATCGCTTGAGGTCGAGCTTCGGCACGCGAGCCACCCCTCTCGCGAGGCACGCTAGCCGGGGGGCGACGGCGCAATTAGGGTCGAACGACCTGAACCGCGCGTGCCGTTGGCGCCCGGCCCGATCGGCTCACCCGCGCGCCAGCCAGTCGAAGTGGCTCCGGCGCACTCGCCGCTTCGTGTCCTCATCGAGGAAGCTCGCGGCGAGCGCGTGGCCGGTCACGGCGCGGAGCTCCGTCAGGCCGAACCCGAGGTCGTCCCGCGCAACCTCGAGCTCGTGCGTCAGGTCGATGCCGAACAGACCCGGATCGTCGGTGTTGATCGTGACGCGGACGCCCGCTCGCAGAAGCCGGAGCGCGGGGTGCTCCGCGATGCTCGCGACCGCGTTGGTCCGAACGTTCGACGTCGGACACATCTCGAGCGCGACGCCCCGCTCTCGCACGAGCGCCGTCACCGCAGGGTCGTCCGCAACGCTGACGCCGTGTCCGAGCCGTCGCGCGCCGAGGACCTCGACCGCGTCGCGCGGAAACTCGGGGCCGGCGGACTCGCCGTAGTGCGCGGTCAACGGGATTCCCGCGTCGGCGAGCGGCGCCAGCACGTCCGCGAACATCGCCGGCGGGTACGCGCGCTCCTCGTCGGCGAGGTCGAACCCCACGAGGCGGTCGCGGTGGCGAAGCGCGAAGGCGACCGTCCGCTCGGCCGACTCCAGGCCGTAGCTCCGACTGACGATCGCGATCAGGCCGACGGCCACATCGTGCTCGCGGGTCGCACGCTCGGTGCCGGCGACGATCGACGCCATCGCCCGGTCCCAGTCGAGTCCGAACGGCCGGCAGAGGAAGTCGGGAGAGAAGCGGAGCTCGGCCAGTCGCACGTGGTCGCGGGCGAGGTCCTCCACGGCCTCGAACGCGATCCTCTCGACGGCCTCGTAGTCGCGGAACGCGCCCCGAGCCACTCGGAAGTACGCGAGGACCTCCTCGAGGCTCCGCATCGGCCGCAGGACCTGCGCGGTGGGGGCGAGCTCCTCGGGCGTCTCGGCCTCGAGCGGCTCGCCGGCCTCCCGGTACAGGTCGATGATCGTCTGCAGGCGGAGCGCGCCCTCCAGGTGCCGGTGCAGGTCGACCTTCGCGAGGGCGCGAAGGTCGATCGGGTCGCCGTCGGGCTCGCGGGAACCGTCCACGGTGGTCCGAGCCTATCGGAGCGCGCCGGCCGCCGGGATAGCATGGTGGCTCGACCAAGGGGGACGGATGCTGCTCGACGGCAAGAAGCTGTTGATCACCGGGGTGCTGACCAGGGAGTCGATCGCCTACGCGACGGCGCAGGCCGCGCAGGAGCAGGGGGCGGAGATCGTCCTCACGTCGTTCGGGCGCGCGATGAGCATCACCGAGAAGATCGCGAGGCGCCTGCCGGCCCCGGCCGACGTGCTCGAGCTCGACGCGAACGAGCCGGCGCACCTCGAGGCCGTCGCGGAGGAGCTCGGGCGGCGGTGGGGCCGGCTCGACGGGTTCCTGCACGCGATCGCGTTCGCGCCGGCCGACGCCCTCGGCGGCAACTTCCTCCACACGCCCTGGGAGAGCGTGCAGGCGTCCTTCCGGACCAGCGCGTACTCGCTCAAGGCCATCTCGGCCGGCCTGCTGCCCCTCATGCGGGATCGGGGCGGCGGAATCGTGAGCCTCGACTTCGACGCGAGCGTCGCCTGGCCGGTCTACGACTGGATGGGCGTCGCCAAGGCGGGCCTGGAGGCCGTCACCCGCTACCTCGCGCGCGACCTGGGGCGGTTCGGCATCCGCGTGAACTGCGTCTCGGCCGGCCCGCTGCGCACGGTCGCGGCCAAGGGCATCCCGGGCTTCGAGGCCGTCTCGGACGGATGGGCCGAGCGCGCCCCGCTCGGGTGGGACGTGACCGACCCGACCCCGGTCGGTCGCGTCGCGGCCTTCCTCCTGTCGGACTGGGCCAGGGGGATCACCGGCGAGATCGTGCACGTCGACGGCGGATACCACGCCGTGGGGGCTCCGTCGCCGCGGACCGCCGAGTGAGCCGGCTCAGCGGATCGGCACGCCGAGCTCGGTCGCGAGCGCGCGCTGGGCCCGCGCGATGACCTTGAAGGCCTCCTTCAGGCCGCGGCGGGCGACGGGGCCGAGCTCGGCGGGGTCGAGAAAGTCGTCGAGCTCGCGTCCCGCGCGCAGGCGGGCCACGTGGTGGTCGATCCGGACCCCCCACAGGAACCGGAAGGCCTCCTCGAGCGCCCCGGCCGTCTCCGCGTCGAGCGCGCCCTTGGCCGTCGCCGCCCGCAGCCTGCCGATCGTCCGCTTCTCGGTCAGCCCGGCCCCGATCGCGTACGCGCGGGCGAGGTTCCCGATGATCGTGATGCCCCGGCGCTTGACGTCGAGGGTGCCCGCGTGCTCGCCGCGCGCCTCCACCACCAGGTCCCGGAAGAAGCCGGTGGGCGGGCGCTCGTCGAGTGCCCGGCGGCTCAGGTGGCGAACGAACTGCGGGTACCGTCCGGCGATGCGGACCATCGGGTCGAGCCAGGACTCGATGTCGAGCGGGCCGGCGACGCGCCGGTAGTCGAAGGCGATCGACAGGAAGATGCTCCCCATGGCCCCGGGCTCGTCCATCCAGTCGCGGAACTGCCGGACCCACCCCTCGGGGGTCTTGCGGAGCGCGCGGTTGGCGGCCATCGCGTCGCCCCGGCAGCGCGGGAAGCCGGCGGTCTCGAGACCGGCCGTCACGAACTCGGCGAGCTCGGCGAAGTACGGGTCGACCTCGTCCTCCGGCCGCTCCGTGGGGTCGTAGGCGAACGCGTGGTCCTGGTCGGTGTGGATCGCCTGCTCCTGGCGGGCCGCGCTGCCGAGGGCGATCCACGCCCACGGTCCGGGCGGGTCGCCCAGCCGCCGCATCCCGAGCTCGAGCAGGCGCCGCGTAAGCGTGTCGATCGTGAACGCCACGATGTGCCCGATCTCGACCGGGTCGGCGTTGGAGTCCACGAGCGTCGAGACGACGTTCGGAAGGTCTCGGGCCGCCGCGATCGCGTCGTCTCGGTCGGCCGCGCGCTCGATGGCGCTCTTGATGGCGAACGGCGTGTGCCGGCCGAGCCCCATCAGGTCGGTGTCGGTGACGACGCCGACGAGCTCACCCTCCTCGTCCTGCACCGGGAAGTGGTGGAACCCGCCCTCCAGCATTCGTAGCAGCACCTCGCCCACCATCGTGTCGGGCGGCACCGTCGCGGCGGGGAAGGTCATGACCGCGGACACGGGCGTCGCGGCGGGGTCCCGCCGCGCGGCGACCACGCGCGAGCGAAGGTCGCGGTCGGTGAGGATCCCCCACCCCTCCCGCGTGCGGACGAGCAGGCAGGACACCCGCTCGCGGGCCATGAGCTCGGCGGCGTCGGAGACGCTGGCGTCCGCCTCGCACGTCACGGGCGGGCGTCGCACGATCTCGCCCACCGGGCGGTACTGCTCGGCCGAGCGCTCGGCGCCCCAGCTCTGCCCGACGCGCTCGATGCGACGGCGGAAGTAGCCGGCGACCACCTCGATCCCCTCCGTCGTGCCGAGGACCTCGGCGGCGACCTCGTGCGGGATGAGGTAGCAGAGGGTGTCCTCATGCGCCCGGACGGAGGCCGTGGGGCTGAGACCGGCGAGCATCGACCAGGCGCCGAAGATCTCGCCCTCGCCCATGAGGTCGACCAGGCGTCCGTCGTCCAGGATCTCGACCGCGCCCCTGCGAATCACGTAGAGGTACCGGGCCGGGTCGCCCGACTGCTGGAGGATCACGGCTCCGGGTGCGAAGTGCTCGATCTCGGCCGACCTCGCGATCGTGGCGAGCTTGCCCGGGCCAAGCCGGTCGAAGGGCGGGTAGCGGCCGAGGAAGGTCGCGACGTCCATCGCTAGTTGCAGCCTAGCCCAGGACCGGCGGGGGCCTTCAGGGACGCGGGAGCGCGATCCGTGCGGTGAGCCCGCCGCCCGGCGTGTCCTCGAGCCACATCGCCCCGCCCTGGGCCTCGACGAGCGCGCGGGCGAGAGACAGGCCGAGGCCGGCCCCGCCGGTCGATCGGGTCCGGCTCGGGTCCGCGCGGGCGAACCGGTCGAAGGCGCGCGAGGCGAGCTCGGGCGGGAGCCCGGGGCCGTGGTCGGCCACCGAGACGACGGCGCGGTCGCCGTCCACCTCCCACGTCACCTCGGCCCGGCCCCCACCGTGCATGCCGACGTTCTCGAGCACGGCGTCGAGCGCGGCCTCGGTGGCCACCCGGTCGCCGACCGCCACGGCGGCCCCTCCGCGCAGCGCGAGCTCCGTGCCGGAGGCGGCCTCGCTCCGCCTGGCGGCGGAGCGGCAGATCTCGTCCAGGTCGATGGGGTGCAGGTCGAGCGCGAGCTCGCCGCTCTCCGCGCGGGCGAGCGCCAGCAGTCGCTGCGTGAGCCCGGTCAGGTAGTCGATCTCGGACAGGACCTGCCCCCCGAGCTCGGGGTCGCGCTCGGCGAGGACCTCCACGCCCGAGCGGACGAAGGTGAGCGGGGTCCGGAGCTCGTGCGAGGCGTCGGCCGCGAAGCCGGCCTGGGCGTCGTACGCGCGCTGGACCGGGCGGACGGCTCGCCCCGCGAGCCACCACCCGGCGACCAGGCTCAGCCCGATCGCCACCGCGCCGCCGGCGAGGAGCAGCAGCCGGACCCGCTGGAGCAGCCGCTCCTCGGGCTCGAGCGAACGCGCCGCGACCACGGTCGCGAGGAGCGTGTTGCCCCGCCGGGCGGGAAGCGTCACGAGGCGCACCCGCTCGCCGGCCACCGTCAGGTCCTCGACCGGCCGGGCGCCGGGTCGCAGCCAGGTCTGGGCCTCCGCCTGCTCTCCGAGGCGGACGCCGTCGGGGAAGAACACCGCGACCTGGACGGCGCTGGTGGAGGGCACGTCCGAGTCGGGAGGCGGGATCGGGTGGCCCTCCTCGACGATCCGGCTCACCTGCGCGCGAGCCGCGGTCCGGAGGTCGTCGGTGGCCGCCCGGTCCAGGCCGCGCGCGAGGAGCGTGTACCCGCCGCCGCCGAGCGCCAGCATGATGATCGCGAGCACCGCCGCGTGCGAGGCGGCCATCCGGAACCGGAGCGAGCGGAACATCAGCGACCCACGGCGTAGCCGACGCCGCGGACCGTCTGGATGATAGCGCCGGCCTCGCCGAGCTTCTTGCGCAGGTAGTGCACGTACAGGTCGACGACCTTCGTCTGGGCGTCGAACCCGAAGTCCCAGACGTGCTCCTTGAGCTCGGTTCGCGTCATCACGCGGCCGACGTTGCGCAGCAGGCATTCCAGGAGGTCGAACTCCTTGGCGGTCAGCTCCACCTCGCGCCCGTTGACCTTCACGCGGCGGGCCTGCGGGTCGAGCGACACCCCGCCGAACGACAACCGCTCCTCCGCGCCGGCCCGTCTCGCGAGCGCCTCGATCCGCGCGAGCAGCTCCGCGAACGCGAACGGCTTGACGAGGTAGTCGTCGGCCCCGGATCGGAGCCCGGTGACGCGGTCGTCCACGGTGTCGCGGGCCGTGAGCATGAGGATCGGTAGCCGGCTCCCTCGAGCACGCAGCTCGGCCGTGAGGGCCAGGCCGTCCATCCCGGGCAGCATCACGTCGACGACGGCGAGGTCGAACTGGCCCGAAGCCGCCTTCTCGAGACCGTCGGTTCCGTCGTAGGAGGCGGTGGCCCGATACCCCTCGCGACGGAGCCGGGTGGCGAGCAGGTCGGCCAGCCGCCGGTCGTCCTCGATGAGCAGAACGTGCACGGCCCAATCGTCTCGCGCCGGAGCCTCGGATGACCCGCGATTCTTACCGTTCCCAAATCTTCGGCCAACTCCGCTCCAATCCCGCTCCCCGATACTCGGGACCCATGACCGCGACCCGCGCCCGCGCCCCCAGACACACCCTCCCGCCACCGCCCCGCGGCCGGCACCGGTCCGCCGACTCGTTCCTTCGACCGATCGTCGAGAGCTGGAGCGTCCAGCCCGCCGCCTTGAGGGTGCTGCGCGCCTTCCTGGGGGTCACCTTCTTCTACGCGGGCGTCCAGAAGCTCGCCGACGGCGGTTTCTTCCACCCCGGGTCGCTCTCGTACATCGGCACCCAGCTGCGGGAGTTCTCACAGGGCAGCCCGATCGGCGGACTCCTGCGCTTCGCCGGCCACGTGCCGGTCCTGACCGGGCTCGCCATCGCGCTTGCCGAGATCGCGATCGGCCTCGGCACGATCGCCGGCATCGGACCGCTCCTGTTCGCCGCGGGCGGGTTCGTCGTGAACCTGCTGCTCACGCTCTCGGCGACCTGGCACGTGCACCCGTACTTCCTCGGCTCGGACTCGATCTACGCGGCGGCGTGGCTCGCCTACTTCGTCGGCGTGGCCGAGACGCGCCGGCGAGCCCGCCAGTCGATCGTCTCCCGCAAGGGACACGCCGCTTCGTACGCGCCGCCGGGGGCGATCGGTCGTCGCGAGATGCTCCGCGGGAGCGCGCTCGCGGGAGCGACCCTGGTGAGCGCGAGCGTCGCGGCCGCGGTCGCCGGCTCGCCGGCCGCGGCGACGAACGCTCTGCAGCGGCATCCGGGCGGCGGCTCGGCGGGTGCCGGGAGGCAGGCGAGCGGCGGCGGCTCCAGCGGGGGCGCGCCGCAGGCCACCCAGGGCACGCCGATCGCCAGTCTGAGCAGCATCCCGGTGGGTCAGGCCATCGGGTTCACCGCGCCCGGCGTCGGGCCCGCCGCCCTGGTCCGACTCGGGCCGGACACCGTGGTGGCCTACAGCCGGGTCTGCACCCACGCGGGCTGCCTCGTGGGCTACGACGCTTCCTCGCGCATCCTGGTCTGCCCCTGTCACGGGGCCGAGTTCGACCCCGCGCACGGCGCGGAGGTCATCGGCGGTCCGGCGCCGGCCCCCCTCACCCCCATCAAGGTGACCGTTGACCGGCAGACCGGGCAGGTGGTGATCCCCTCCTAGCGCGAGTCCGCCGGCCGCCGGGCCACCCCTCTCTCCACCGGCGGCCGGCACCCCCTCCGGCGCTCTCCCGGCGGCCGTCCCGTCCGCCGGGTCCGTGCCGGAGCGCACTAGTCTGCTACAGACTAGTCGGCCCCGAGGAGCCGGGAGGCCAGGGTCTCGAGGTTCGAGCGGGTGAGCTGGTTGCCGTACGGCCCCCGCCCGGCCACACACCAGGCACCGCACGTCGCGGCGAACGCGAGGGCCCGCGCCACGCCCGCCCCGGCCGCCATTGCGAACGCGAGCCCCGCCGCGAACGAGTCCCCTCCGCCGTAGGCGTCGACGAACGGTCCCGGCGGAGCCACCGGCTCGTAGCGGCCGGTGCGGCCGTCGGCGGTCGTGTACGTCCCTCCGCGGGCTCCCTCGGTCCGAACGACAAGGCCGGGAGGGGTCGACAGGGCCTTGGGGTCGTAGCGCTCGCTCGGGTCGAAGGCGCTTGCCACCACGGCGTCGAGGCGGACGTCCGCCTCGGCCAGGCGATCCATCACGCGGCTCGTCGCGACGAGCACGCGGGCGCGACGTGCGCTCCGAAGCGCTCCGGCGTCGCCCGCCGCGAAGTAGACGGCGTCGACGCCCTCGAGCTCGTCCCAGGGGAGCGAATCGTCCCCGCGGGGCTCCAGGCGCTCGCCCAGCACGGTGATCGTCCGCTCGCCGCTCGCATCGATGAACGCGACCCCTCGCCGTGTCGTGGCCGGCCGGCGGGCGGCCTCGACCCGCGGCCCGAGCGCCTCGAGCTCCAGGTGGGCCCGTTTTCCGGTCGCGTCTCGCCCGAGCGCGGTGAAGAACGTGCAGTCGCCGGCGAGCTTGAAGAGCTGGACGGCCGCGACCGAGCCGCCCCCGGCCGGCTCCTCCCACCACTCGAGCGCGCGCACGATCTCGCCCGCCTTCGGGACGCGCTCCACGCGCGCGAACTCGACCCACTCCACGTGCCCCACGACGGCCGTGCGCACGGGCGGCAGTGTGGCATCCTGCTGGAGTGGACGCGACCTCCGGGACCGAGCAGACGAGGCCGCTCACGAGCTTCAGCCACGGCGCGGGGTGCGGCTGCAAGCTCGGGCCGGCCGAGCTCGAGCGCGTGATGGGCACGCTCGCGCTCGCGGACCTGTCGCCCGACGTGCTCGTCGGCGCCGAGACCGGCGACGACGCCGCCGTCGTCCGGCTCGGCGACGGGCGGGCGCTGATCGCGACGCTCGATTTCTTCACGCCGATCGTGGACGACCCGTACGACTGGGGCCGGATCGCCGCGACGAACGCGCTCTCCGACGTCTACGCGATGGGGGGCACGCCGTTCCTGGCGCTGAACATCGTGAGCTGGCCGGTCGACGACCTTCCGCTCGAGATGCTGGGGCGCGTCCTGCAGGGCGGTGCGGACGTGGCGGCCGCCGCCGGCGCCGCCGTCCTCGGGGGGCACACGATCACCGATCCCGAGCCGAAGTACGGGATGGTGGCGCTCGGGTTCGCGAGCGCGGACCGCGTCGTGCGGAACTCGACCGCGACGCCGGGGGCCGCCCTGTTCCTCACCAAGCCGCTCGGTCTGGGGATCGCCTCGACGGCCATCAAACGGGGGAGGGCGACCCCCGAGCAGGTCGCCGCGGCCGTCGAGCTCATGACGACGCCGAACGCCGCGGCGGCCGAGGCGATGCTCGAGGCGGGCGTCGAGGCGGCGACCGACGTGACCGGGTTCGGGCTCCTCGGCCATCTGCACCGGATGCTCGCGGCTTCGGGCCTGGCCGCGCGAGTGGACGCGTCGGCGGTCCGGCTGCTGCCGGGCACGATGGACCTGGCGCGCGCCGACGTGGTGCCCGGCGGCACCAAGCGGAACCTCGCCTACGTGCGCCCCCACGTCGATTGGGGCGAGCTCAGCGAGCCCGAGCGGGTGGTTCTCGCCGACGCGCAGACCTCCGGCGGGCTCCTCATCGCGGCGACGGATCCGGGGGCCCTCGAGGATGCGCTCGCGCGACGGGGCGTACCGGCGATGCGGATCGGGCTGACCGAGCCCGGTCCGGCGGGCCGGATCGCGCTCGCGGGACGGGTGGCCGAGTAGCGCGGGGCTCGGAGGCGGCGACTCGAACGATCCTCTGGGAATATCACCGCGCTGATAGAGTTATTGCACGTGCAATGATCGAGCTGGACTCCGTCTTCTACAAGGAGATGGTCGAGCACGGTCTCCGGGAGTTCCCGAACGAGTGCTGCGGCCTGA
>Ga0070741_10002241_pt1 | contig 53223 bp, 46 predicted proteins | sample Coa_R1_4_FD_66440 | JGI IMG/M metagenome (GOLD analysis project Ga0070741, IMG submission 66440) | Surface soil microbial communities from Centralia Pennsylvania, which are recovering from an underground coalmine fire - Coalmine... | ecosystem: Environmental > Terrestrial > Soil > Unclassified ... | reverse complement strand
CTTCGAGAGAGGACTTGGAGGCTGATGACCGCTTGGTGCTCGCTTTCTAGCGAGCACCAAGCCTCTAATGAGCGGCTGGCCTATCTCCTCAAGAGGACCCAAGTGCATCACACGCTCTAGAAAGGAGGGCAAGTACGATGGACCTACTCCATGTACTTGCTGCGGCGTATTACGCTCTTGGCGCGACGTATTACGCCGTACAACTCTGGCTGCTAGTCGCCAGGCGGTCTAAAGACCGTGAGTAGCTAGAGACTTCGGAGTCGCTCGGTACCTCGGGCGGCTCCGGAGGCCTCCGCCCTTAGTATACCACATTTGAGGGAAAGCCGAGTAAGACCGTCCTGCAAACGGAGATTCAGTAATTTTCATGGCCGGGATGCATGCAATGCACCTGGCCGGTCGTCGGGTCATATTGGTACGGCTCGTGGCCGACGGGGCAGGAGAGCATCTCTGACGGAAGGCGCAGTTCGCTCAGGGACGCGGGATACTTCCCGTCCGGATCGGAGTCGTGCTGCATTTGCAGGCTCATGCGTATCTGAGACAGGTTGTTCTGGCACACCACATCATTAGTGCGAGTGATTGGAGTGTGGACTATGTCGCCGGGCTTCTTGCCGGCGCTGCCGTGCCCCAGATAGAAGTAGGCCAGCCCGCCTCCAATCAGGACCAACAGCAGCACCACCACCAGGATTTCTACCAGCGAAAAGCCGCCGGTCTTCTTGTAGCGAGAGAATTGAAACCTCATTGTTGCTCTTTCAAAGCGGCGCGGACTCGTGTTTGACCTAACCCCCCGCCCCCCACTGCTAGGGTCGGTGCTGCGCACGCTCGCACCCCTGCAAGGGTCGGCCCTGCAACGGTTCGGGCCTCCGCCTAGCGATCCTATCCGCTCGTACCTCGCTAGGGAAGGGGGGGACCCGGCTTCTGCTCTTCCCCAGAAAGGAGACCGGTCGGGTCCCTCCCTTCCCTCTTAGGGAAGGGGGCCGGGGGTTAGGTTAGCTCTCAGCACGGACCTGGAACAGCGGCTGCCCGTATTCCACCGGTTGCCCGTCCTCCACCAGCACATCTACGATGACGCCCTCCACGTCGGCCTCAATCTCGTTAATCAGCTTCATCGCCTCGATCACGCCCACAACCTGGCCCGGTGAAACGCGCATTCCCATCCCCACCAGCGGCTTTAGATGACGGAACACGCCCACCAGCGGCGCCGTGATCCAGACCGTCGGCTCCGCTTCGGCTCCCTCGACGGTTTCGATGAGCAGTTGGCTCTCCTCAGAGCCAACGCCGGCCTCCCCCACGCCGTTCTTCTCTACCATCTCCCAGGCGGACTCAGGGGCAAAAGGCGCCAGCCTGGAGTCGGCTGCCCGCGCAGCAGAGGCGCCTTTGCGGATGGTGATCCGGACATCGCCGTTCTTAAGGGTGATTTCCCGGATGTTGGCGTTCCTGACCAGATCGGCCAGGCGTTCGACGTCGGAAGAGTGAATCATAATCCCTTGCATCCGCGTTAGATCTGGATCTTGTAGACGCAGTACTCCAGTAGGCGCAGTGCCCAGGTCATCAGCACGAGGGTGGCGCAGACCAGGATGATCACCTCAATGGGCAAAGAACCCGTCACGGCGCGCGTCAGGGTGGAGGTTCCGCCAGCATTGGCGCTGAAGGACAGGTTGCCCACCACACGGTCAAACGAGTTCATGCTGTTTGCCAGCGTCACGCGCAGCGCATCGAAATTCAGGTAGACCAGCAGCGGCACCAGCAGCGTCACTATCGGCGCCAGCAGGTTGAACTTATGCCGCTGATGTTCCTTATAGATCAGGCAGTTGCGGCACCGCTCGCGCTTCTGCCCTTCGGACATGTGCGGGTTGTGCGGGATGCGGACCCCGCGCGGGCCGGGGCGCGTTGGCGTGCTCAGGCGCTCCGTTTTGCTCGAGGTGAGCAGGTCGCCGATGGGCACAAAGCCCGCCGCGCCTCCCGACGCCGCCTTGCTTAGCTCCGTAGGGCCGTGATCCATGTTCAGCGTGATGATGTGCGGTTCGCAGACGCAGCCGACGCGCTCCTTCCAGCACTTGGTGCGGGCGTGGTAGATCGGGCAGTTCTTGCGGATACCTTCCCGACAGAAGGGCATCTGCCAGCACTTGGCGAAGGCGCCGAACAGAGGGCGGTGGATGTCATCCTGGACGCGGTTCTGGTTATGGGCGGGCACCGTCAGGTCTTCGTCGCCGCGCCGGAACATGCGCACGCAGAGGTTCCGCAGCACCAGCAGAACGCCGGGGATGCCTATCAGAATGCCGGTCAGCCAGAGCTCGTGCAGCGTCATCTCCGAGGCGGGACCGCGCACGTACTGGCTCGCTTCCGAGGCAAAGAGCGTATCAATGCTGTATTGCAACCCGTACGCTAGAAACGCCGAGAGCAGGAGCAGGATAAAGCCTAGCGCCGCCCCCTCATAGTAGAGGATGACGGCAGTCGCCAACAGCACGACGAGGCTGCAATTAAGCCCTAGCGAGATGTGCTGAATATTCTCCAGGATGCGCGCCTGTTCTGCCGCCTTCAGGTGCGGGACATTGACCATCTGCCCGGAGAAGAGACCATACAGCAAGTAGCCATACAGGGCTATCGTCACCACAAGCGATAGTTGCAGTACCGTCTTGGCGTGATCCATGAACCACACCGGAATCCAGCTTTGCGCCTCCCGCGGACGTCTGCTCTGATAGGTTGCCATTCGAGTTCACCTGTTTCCATACATTGCAAGAAAGGCGAGATGCGCCGCTTCCGCTAAGGGAAGGCGCACCCCACAGGGGAAGCGTCTCTGCGGTACTGCCCAGCGCGCAAGGTAACCTCCGCCGCTACTTTACGCGCTCCAGGTAAGTATCAGAGCGCGTGTCTACTTTAACCTTGTCCCCGATGTTGACGAAGAACGGCACGTTGATGACGGCCCCTGTCTCCAGCCGCGCGGGCTTGGAGCCGCCGGAAGCCGTATCCCCCCGGACGCCCGGATCGGTATCCACCACTTCGAGCTCGACGAAGTTGGGCACCTCGGCGCCGAGGATCTTGCCGTTGTGTTCGAGGACTAGGACCTCCATGCCATCTTTGAGGTATTTGATGCCCTCGCCAAAAGTCGCCTTGTTGACGCCGACCTGATCGAAGGTGTTGGGATCCATCAGGTAGTACTCGTCGTCCTGATGGTAGAGGTACTGCATGGGGTGGCGCTCCAGGATCGCCTGCTCAAACCGCTCGCCGGCGTTGAACGTCCGGTCAATGATGGCCCCGGTGCGCTGATTTTTGAGCTTGGTGCGCATCACCGCCCCGCCTTTGCCGGGCTTATGATGTTGAAACCACACGATAGTATAGATGTCGCCATCCAGCATGATGGACACGCCGTTCTTGAAGTCGGCGGTATCAATCTTGGGCACTGCTCCAACCTCCTGCATGCGGCGCATGCCTGGGACGCCGCAATCTGTTTGGGTTCCTTTTTTCCGGGGCCATTATAGCATATCCTAAGGCCCGACGCAAGGAAACTCGGCCCTCTACAGGAGGTTGTCGGCTCGCTAATCGCTCCCCTTGCACCTCATAGCTTGCACCTCATAGGGAGTTAATGGATTGCTTTACTCTCATAGACGTAACTCCCACCGGTAAGGTTACATGCGAGCAGTCCAATTTTTTGCGGCTTCATTCGACCAGGCTGGCCTGAGGGCTGGCGTCTGCCTTCCAGCGCTGTTCCTCGGCACGACCAAAGCGCGCCGTCATCTCTACCACGAGCTGGACCAGCAGCACGACCAGCAAAATCCGTGCCGCCTGAAACGAGAGCGCGGCAAAGGACATTCGCAGCGCGCCCGGCGCTAGCTGGATCACGCGGTCGCGCGCCAGCACAAACAGCAGCAGGAACAGGTTTGCCAGCAGCGCCCAGAGCGCGGCGCGGCGGCGGTCGTCGGGGTCGGCAAGCGCGTTGAGGACGACTATCGCGGGCAGATACAGCAGACCCAGGTCCAGCCAGACGTGATAGACGGCGAGCAGGGAAAATGCGCTCAGGCCCGCCAGCGCCCAGGTATCCAGAGCCGCAGCCTGCCCCTCTCCAGAGCGCAGCCGGTTGAGGCGCAGGGCGTAGCAGACGAAGAAGACGCTAAAGGGCAGGGCGAAAGCGGCCTCCAGCAGCCGCGCCATCATCAGCTCCCGCGCCGTCTCTGCCCCCGGATGGACGCCGTTGACCAGGCGGATCAGGTCAAAGGCCAGCACGCCGGTATGGGTCATGTAGTAACGGCGCATCCCCAGGAAGCCGGTATCGTTGATTGCGCCGACGGCGGTCAGCCCCTTGATCGTGGCGCGGTACTCGCCCAGCATGGCGACCGGCCCATTGCCGATGAACGCTACGAGGAGCGTGAGGGCCAGGGTGATCCCGAGGCCGCAGAGGGTGGCCTGGCGCGTATCGCGGCGGATCAGATGATAAATCAGGAAGGGCAGCGAAAGGCTGGGCTTGATCAGCGCGATGGTATAGAACAGGCCCGCAAGCCAGGTCGCCCGGACGCCCGGACGCCCGGCCCACCGCCAGGCCAGCGTCAGCCCCAGGATCACCGGGAACGAGATGCCCCCGTAGCGGGCGATGCTATAGGGCGGTGTCGAGAGAAACAGGGCCAGCAGCCAGAGTGGCAGGGCAGCGCGCGGCAGGCGTTTGCCGAACTGCTGGAACAGGGCCACGCCCAGCCCCACCAGACACGCGATATTAAAGAAGTACCAGAGCCGGTGCGAAGCCGACCAGGGCAGGGCGTAGAACGGCAGGTAGAACAGGGCAGTATGGGGCGGATAGGCGTTGGGCAGGGCGCGGTCACTCTCCGGCACGGCCACGCCCGGCCCCACCAGGCGCGTATAGTCGAGGTTCTGATAAAACGTCTTGTTCTGGAATAGCTGCTCCAGCCCCAGGTAGAGTTGGGCGTCGTCGCCTCGCCACACCTGCGCCGAGCCATAGCCATAGCGGGTCAACCCCGCCAGCGCCAGCAGCGCCACGACCCACCATATCACCCGCCAACGCGTCCAGAAGCGCGCCGTGCGCGCCTCCTGCGCTCTCTCCACAAGTAAAGAAGGAGCCTGCTCTTCTATCATTCCGCCACCTTTGCCGCCCAGGGTCATTCCGTTTTTCCCTGCGGCCCCGCCCCCCACCCCTCCCCCAAGAACAGAGGAGGGGAGAGACCTCACCCCCAACCCTCTCCTTCGCAAGGAGAGGGGAGAGGAGAAGCCGGGTCACTCCCTTCCCTGCGAAGGAAGGAGGACGGCTCAAAGGGGTGGGTAAGCTCGTCTGGCTTCTCTCGACGACGGGCTAAAGCCCTTCGCTGGGTGGCCTGCGGCCTAGTGACTGCTAGGGTCGGCGCTCAACGGTTCGCGCCTCCGCCTAGCGACCCCTGTGGGGACACCAAACAGCCTACCGAAGGGGGTGCCCGCGTAGGCGGGCACTAGGCCGTTAGGCTACCCAGCGAGGGAATTTATTCCCTTGTGCTAGAAGGAGCCAACGGGCATACCTACCCTTCTGAGTTGACAAGACCGAGGTCAACCCCGATGACGCCCTGCGGAGCCCACGGGCATACCTACCCTTCTAAGGGGGTTAGGTCGTAGCGCAGGTGTTTAGTTATCGGGCTGGAGGCCGTCGGCGTTTAGAGGGGCCAGGCCGTTCCAGGCTGCCGGATGTCCCTTACTTCGCGGCTGGCTGTCATTTTTCCTTTCCAATGCCGGGAAAACACGGTATAATGGCACCGCTATGAACGCGCCAGCCCCGAACAAGCCGCCCAAGATCCCCTTCGACAGCCTGACCCTGCGGGTGGTCGTTGCGGAACTGCGCCGCCAGCTTATCGGCGGACAGATTCAGGACATGCGCCAGCCCACGCCGACCGAGCTGCTGCTGGGCGTTCGCAGCCAGGGCCGCAGCTTCCTGCTCCTGCTCTCCGCCGACGCCCGACTCGCCCGCGCCCACCTGACGGCGACGCGCCGACCGAACCCGCCCACGCCGCCCAATTTCTGTATGCTCCTGCGCAAATGGATCGTAGGATATACGATCCGGGACATCCGCCAGCGAGATTTCGACCGCGTTCTGGAGATCGAGGTCGCCTCGCGGCAGGAGGGCGAGCCAACGACGGTGACGCTCATCGCGGAGTTGATGGGCAAGCATAGCAACCTGATCCTGGTCAACGCGCACGGGACGGTCCTGGACGCGGCCAAGCGCATCACCCATCGCATTAACCGCCAGCGCGAGACACTGCCCGGCCTGCCCTACCAGCCGCCCCCCGAACCGGCGGGCAAAGCGGACCCGTTCGCGCCCGATGCCCTGGAGCGCGCTCTGGAGGCGGTGCGCGCCCTCCCGGAAGTGTCAGAGAAAACGCTGGCCCGGCGTCTGCTGGAAACCTTTATGGGGATGTCGCCGTTTCTGGCTGGGGAATTGGCGGCGCGAGCGGCGGAGTACCTAATCCCCCGGCCCCCTTCCCTACAAGGGAAGGGGGTGGCAGAGGGTTTCCCGCAAAGCAACGGAATGACGGAGAGTTCTTCTGCGGCGGGCGTTGCAGAGAGGCTGAGGGCGGCGTGGGAGGCAGTATTTGGCGCGGCGGCGCGCGAGGCGTATGCGCCGGTGCTGGTGTGGGACGAAAATGGGCAGCCGGTGGGCGCGTATCCGTTTCCCCTCCTACAATGGCCCGCAGAGGCGCAGCAGCCCGTTCCCGATCTCAACCTGGCCCTCGATACGGCCTTTACCGCCGCGCAAGAGCGCGCCGAGCTCGAGGCGGTCGCCGGGGAGCTGCGCGGCAAGATCGCCCGCGAGATCAAGCGGCTGGAACATCAGCGGCAGTCGGTGGAGCGGACGGGACAGGAGGCGGCGCGCGCCGAGGAGTATAAGCAAAACGGAGAGCTTATTCTCGCCAACCTCTGGCGCATCCATCCGGGCGAAACTGCCGTGACCGTGCAGGACTACTTTGACCCCGCCCTGCCCGACCGCACCATCCCCCTCGATCCCCAACTCTCCCCGCAAGAGAACGCCGAAGCCTGTTTCCGCCGCTATCGAAAAGCGCGCGACGGCCAGGAAGCGGCGCGGGAGTATGGCGCCAGAATCGAGGCGGCGCTCAGCCGACTTCAGGAAGCGCAGGCGCGGCTGGAAGCCCTGGAGACGGCGGAGGCGGCGCGAGACCTGCGCGCCGAGTTGGTGGAGAGCGGGCTGCTGCGGGAGAGCGCTGAAGAGGCGGGCGCGCGCGAAGCCCAGCTCGCCGGCCCCGACCTCCAGGGCCACAAGATACGCCGCCTCGTCACGCCGGAGGGCTATGAGATTTTTATCGGAGAGACGGCCACCGCCAACGACTTCCTGATCACCCGCCTCGCCGCGCCCAATGACATCTGGCTGCATGTCCGCGCCGCCGCCAGCGCCCACGTCCTTATCCGCACGCACGGTCGCCCCGACGCGGTTCCGCGCTCGGTGCTGGAGCAGGCCGCCCGGCTCTGCGCCCGGCACAGCAGCCAGAAACACTCCTCGCTGGTCGCCGTAGACTACACGCTCAAAAAGTACGTCCGCAAGCCGCGCGGAGCCGCGCCCGGCAGCGCCGACTACCACCACGAAACCACGCTGGAAGTCACGCCCTAGATGGACAGCATACGGTCGAGCGCGATGCGCGCGTCTGCGGCAATCTCCGGCTTGACCTTGATCTGGTTGCGCACTTCGCCCTTGACCAGCCCCTCCAGCGCCCACAGCAGATAGTGGGGATGGATGCGGTACATCGTCGAACACGGGCAGACGACGGGGTCCAGGCAGAAAATGGTCTTGTCCGGATGCTCATGCGCCAGGCGGCTGACCAGGTTGATCTCGGTGCCGACGGCCCAGATCGTGCCTGCCGGAGCCTCCGCGATGGTCTTGATGATAAACTCGGTCGAGCCGTTCTTATCGGCAGCCTGCACCACATCCAGCGAGCATTCGGGATGCACGATGACGTTGACGCCGGGATATTCGGCCCGCGCCTTCTCGATCTGGCCGACATTAAAGCGGGCATGAACCGAGCAGTGCCCCTTCCAGAGCAGCACGCGCTTGGCCCGAACCTCCTCCGGGGTCACGCCCCCGAACGGCCTGCGCGGGTCCCAGACCAGCATATCGCGCTCCGGGTCCAGGCCGAGAGCGACCGCCGTGTTGCGCCCCAGGTGCTGATCGGGGAAGAACAGCAGCTTCTCGCCCCGCTCCAGCGCCCACTGCACCACCTTGCGCGCGTTGGAGGAGGTGCAGGCTGCGCCGCCATGACGCCCGACGAACGCCTTGAGCGCCGCCGTCGAGTTGACATAGGTGATCGGGATGACCTTAGAGACGTCGGTGGCGGTCGCCAGGTCTTCCCAGCAGGACTCGACCTGCCCGATGCTGGCCATGTCCGCCATCGAGCAGCCCGCGCTCAGGTTGGGCAGGAGGACGATCTGGTTCGCGGCGGTGAGGATGTCGGCGGACTCGGCCATGAAGTGAACGCCGCAAAAGACGATATAGGCCGCCTCCGGGTGCGCGGCGGCCAGTTGCGAGAGCTTGAGGCTATCGCCGCGAAAATCGGCCCATTTGATGATCTCGTCGCGCTGATAGTGGTGACCGAGGATGAGGAGGTCTTCGCCCAGGCAGCGGCGTGCCGTGGCGATACGCGCGTCGGTCTCCTCCGGCGTGAGCTGAACCAGCTCCTTCGGAAGGGGTTGCTGAAACATGGATTCTGAACTCCTTTGGGCGCGCAGTTGGCGGCAGGCTGCCGGAACTCTAATCCGGCCAACCTCTCCAACGGGGATGTTGACATCGCCCAGAACGTGGGTTTTGGGAAAGCTTCGCCTCCAAAGGCGCATGTCGCCTTTGTTCCAATTCTTACTCTATACTACGATGCGGCCCGGTTAAAAGTGGCGCGAACGCCCGTTTCGCTCACACTATTTCGTCTCATTTTCGGTCGCGGCACGGCGGCGCGTTATCTCGACGCCCACCGAGGCGGCAATGGCATTCATCGGCGGGAACACCTTCTGAACGCGCAGCCGCACGGACTGCACCGCCGGGAATTCGGCCAGGATCACCTCGGCCAGACGGCCCACCAGCGCCTCCAGCAGGCGAAACTGCTCCTCCGTGCCGACCTGGACGATGCGCTTAGCGACGCGGGAATAGTTGACGGTATCGCTCAGGCGGTCGCTGGCGGCAGCCGGGCGCGTATCCACCGCCAGGCAGACATCCACCAGATAGCGATGCCCTACCGTCTGTTCGTGGTCGGAAGCGCCGTGATAGGCGTAGAACTCCAGGCCGTTGATGAGTATGTGGTCAGCTTCATCCATAGGTACGCAAGAGAGCGCAACCGAAACGCGCGGCGTATTATTGCCGTACAATTATTGTACCAGAGAGAACGAGCGAAAGCAGTCCATTTTACCGCTTTCGAGATTTGCTTCTTGACGGAATAGACATGGAACAACGAGGACAGCGCACGCATACGGAAACTACTGAGATTGCGCCCGCAACGGCAAGCGAGGCAGGGAGCCAGCTTACAGCACCAGCACAGCCGCTTCAGACGACAGAGTCGGAAAACGTTGCCGAGTTGATAGCGGTCATAGAGCAGGAGGCGCGCGGAAGATGCAGATTGGTGATAGCAGGGTGCTGCCTCATGTAGAACACCTGGCAAAAGGGAAGGGATTTGCGGCGAAGGACAGCCGCATTCAGCAGGCGGCAGAAGAGTGTTTGCCCTTCTTATGCGAACGTATTGCAGGCCAGGATGCCGCTGAAACCCTGCTGCGCGGCTCCAGCGCCTCCAACCCCACACCAGATCAACTGCTTCGTCCCACGGCAGGAGCGCCGAAAACCGAAGCACGACAGTTGCTGTGGCCTCAGGCGCCGGAAGAGTGAGGCCCGGATTGACGTTGACTTTTGGCAGCGAATCCCGGCATAATAGCAGCAGTGACGACCATTGAGAAGCCTGTACGCAGGCCCGTAGTTGGAGAAAGTCCCGCATGGCGGCTCCGCAACCGCACCGGGTTTTGAAGGACCGGCGCACCAAAAACCTGACGAAGCGCCTGCGACCCGGCGACATCGCCCTCATCCATCATGCCGACCTGGATACCACCGCCGCCCGCGCGCTGGTAGACTGCAAGGTATCCGCCGTCGTCAACGCCGCGCCAAGCATTACGGGCCGCTATCCCAATCGGGGGCCGAGCGTGCTGCTTGACGCCGGCATTCCCCTGCTGGACAACGTAGGAGAGTCGGGATTTGCCGATGTCGTGGAGGGACGCCAGGCGGTGCTGGAGGGGGATTGCCTGCGCTTTCCCGACGGCCTCTGCCTGCATGGCGTGCGGCTGACCCCGGAGAAGGTCGAGGCTCTCATGGAGGCGGCCCGCGCCAACCTGAACGCGGAGCTTGACCGGTTCGTGCGCAACACCCTGGGCTATCTGGAGAAGGAAAAGTCTCTGTTGTTCGCTCCGGTAGACGTGCCCCGTCTTAAGACCCGCTTTGCCGAAAAGCACGTCCTGATCGTGGTGCGCGGCGAGGGGTACAAAGAAGACCTGGCGATGCTGGGCGATTATCTGCGTGACGTGCGCCCGGTGCTGCTGGCCGTAGATGGCGGGGCGGACGCGCTGCTGGAGGCGAAACTCCAGCCCGATGTTATCCTGGGCGACATGGACAGCATCAGCGACGAGGCGCTGCGCTGCGGGGCCGAGCTTGTGGTGCACGGCTACGACAGGGACGACCCGCGCGGCGTGCCGGGTCTGGAGCGCATTCAGAAGTTGGGCCTCCAGGCGACCGTCTTCCATGCGCCGGGCACCAGCGAGGACGCGGCGATGCTGCTGGCCGACGAACTGGGCGCTAAGCTCATCGTCGCGGTGGGCACCCATTTTTCGCTGGAAGATTTCCTGGACAAGGGTCGGCGCGGGATGGCGAGCACCTTCCTGACGCGCCTGCGGATCGGCTCCAAGCTGGTAGACGCCAAAGGGATCGCTCGCCTCTGGGCACAGCAGCACCCGCGTTTTGGAGAGTTGGCGCTCGTTCTGATCGCGGCAGCGACCCCGATTATCGCCGTGCTGATGCTCTCCCCGATGGGCCGGCTCCTGCTCAAAACATTGAACGCCTGGTTGCACATCCGCTTTCATTAAGTATTGCAAGGAGAGAAGACTATGCTGACGGGACTGGCCCTGCTGATTGCGGGCGCAGTGTTTATCGCCTTATGGATACTGCTTCCCCGCCTCCACGCGGGCCTATCCGCCTTTATCAACCCGCAGATGCAGACGCTGGTCGCCGCGTTCTCTCCTGAAATGAGCCGCCTCATGGGCCTGCCGCGCCTGTTGCGCCCGGCAAGCGTGATCTGCGGCGTGCTTGGGATCGTCATGCTCGTGCTGGGAGTGTATGCCTTCACCGTGCAGAGCATCCCGCTGTGGCTCCATATCGTCGCCCTGGTCGCTTTCCTGGATGTTCTGGTCCTGCTTATCGGGCTGGCCCTGGCGGCAAAGAAGCTGCGCCCCCTCACGCAGCAGTGGACGGGACAGAGGCCGCGCAGCAAGCGGTAAGAGAGGAGCGCCGGTGGGACCTGGTTTCAAATATCACGTCGTTACGGTGGCGGCGATCTTTTTCGCGCTGACTATCGGGCTGGTCGTCGGCAGCCTCTTCGTCTCGCCGCAACTGGTGGACCGGCAGACCCGCGTTCTCAAGGATATTCGCGCGACGCTGATACAGGATAATGAGGCCCAGAAGCAGAAGGTGGAGCGCTACCAGAAGTTCCTGGCCGAGATCATGCCCTCGCTGCTCAACGGCAAATTGGCCGGGATGCCCGTCGCCATTGTGCAGACCGGCGACTACTCGGAGGCCGTCAACCCGGTACGCGAGGCGCTCCAGATGGCCGATGCGCGCGTGCTTTCGGTGACGACTATCGCACGTCCCTTCGACCGCCCCGATGAAATCCTCGCTCCGAGCCTGGTGGCGCTCCACGCCAAAGACCCGCGCTTTCCCACCGACCGCGAGGGCCTGGCCCGCAACATCGCCTCGCTGCTGGCGCACGGCGACGCGCCCGACAACGGCCTGATGGCCGCGCTGGAACGGGAGGGCTTCGTGCAGACCGAGCCTGGAAGCGACTACCAGACCCCGGCGCGCTATGTCGTCATCGTGGCCGGCAGCCGTATCGAAGGCACGACCCGTCCCGCCAACGTGGATCGCCCGCTCATCGCGGCCCTACAAAAGCAGGGCCTCTCCGTCGTCGCGTGCGAGCCGCAGGACGCGCTCGCCTCCGACATCACCGCCTACCGCGCCCTGGATATGGATGTCGCCACGGTAGAGAACGTGGACACAGACATCGGGCACTGCGCCCTCGTCTTTGCCCTGCGCGGCGACAAAGACGACAGCGACGTGAAAGCCGCCAGCCGTCTCCCACTGCCATGACCTCCGCGCTGATTCCCGCCTATAATGAAGCCGAGCGGATCGCCGCGACCATCGCGGCCCTGCGTTCCATCGCTTCGCAGATAGGGCTGGAGGAGATCGTGGTCGTGGACGACGGCTCTCAGGATGATACGGCGGCGCGAGCGGAGGCGGCCGGCGCGGATGTGGTGTTCCGGCAGGCGAACCGGGGCAAGGGCGCGGCGCTTCAGGCCGCATTTGACCTCTCGCGAGGCCAGATTGTGCTACTCCTGGACGCCGACCTGGGCGAATCGGCGGCGGAGGCCGTCAAGCTGGTGGAACCGGTGCGCTCCGGCGCGGCGGATATGACGATCGCGACGTTTCCGGTGATTCCCGGCAAAGGCGGCGGGTTTGGGTTGGTGGTCAAGCTGGCGCGCTGGGGCATCCGGCGGCTGACCGGCCAGCAGATGCAAGCGCCGCTTTCCGGGCAGCGGGCCGCGCGGCGGAAGGTGATCGAGGCGGCGGGCGGCTTTGCGGCGGGCTGGGGCGTCGAGATCGGCCTGACGGTGGCCGCGCTGCGTTCGGGATATCGCGTCGTGGAGGTGCCGACGACCATGACCCACCGCGTCACTGGGCGCGCTCCCGCCGACATTCTGCACCGGGCGGCGCAGCTCTACGGGGCGGCGCGCATCCTCTTCCGGCTCTGGCTCTTTCCCGACAGGCCCCACATCCCGCGCGCGGCCCTGCCGCCGCGCGGAACGGAGTAGCGGGCATGGACGAGATCGGTGGTGACCCGGGCGCGCATCTGGCCTCGGGCGGCTGGCTCTCCCTGCTGGATCAGGCCGACCAACTGATCGCCCGCGCGGGCCAGAAATATCCGCTGCTGGGCCAGTTGTTGGCGCGCTTCCCCCTCACGGCGCGCGGCCTGCTGCTTGCCCTCCTGGGCCTGGTGCTGCTGCTGGCTTTGCCGCCCCTGATCGGTTGGCTGCTGCGTCGCTGCGGCCGGCTGGAGGCGAACTTTCGTGGCGAGCGCATCCCGCAGAGCTACGGCCTCGTCATCCTGCTCTGGGCGGGGACGATGCTGACCCTGGCGGCGGCGCTCTTTCCGGCGGATCGGCGCGAGATCCTAACCTGGCTGATAGCAGTCGTGGGCTTTGGGACGCTCGGCTTCGTGGACGATACCTGGGGCGACCGCTGCATCAAGGGACTGCGCGGCCACTTTCGCGCCGCCCTGCGTGGGCGCACCTTCACGACCGGCTTCCTGAAGGCCGTCGGCGGCGCGCTGCTGGCCCTCGGGCTCGGCTTCCGGTGTTACCCTGTGAACCCGGCCCTGGCGCTCCTGGCCGCCGCCCTGATCGCCCTCTCCGCCAACGTCATCAATCTGCTGGACCTGCGTCCGGGGCGCGCGGGCGCGGTGTTTCTGCTCGGTGCGGCCCTGCTTTTAGCGTATAGTTTCAGGACAGGCGCGCACGCGGGCGTGCCGCCGCTGCTCTACGTGGCCCTGCCGACCCTCCTGGTCTACGAACGGGATGCCCGCGCCCGCGTGATGATGGGCGACGTGGGCAGCAACCTGCTGGGCGCGTGCCTGGGATTGGCGCTGGCGGCCTCCCCGGCCTCGCCCTGGACGAAGCTGATCGCGCTGCTGGGGCTTGTCGGGCTGCACCTACTGGCCGAACGCGCCTCCCTGACCGCCCTGATCGAGAAGAACCCGACCCTGCGCGCCCTGGACCGCCTGACGGGAGTACGATGAGACCTGACCCTTTATCCATAACGGTTCGCCGTGCCGCCCGCGAGGACGCCCTAGCCCTGATTCACCTGATCGCCGCGCTGGCAGAGTTCGAGCGGCTGGAACCCCCGGACGCGGACGCGCAGGCGCGTCTGGTGCGGGACGGCTGGCCGGAGGAGGGCGCGCGGCCCCGTTTTACCGCCTGGCTTGCGGAGATAGACGACGGCCCGGAGGGGAAGCCGCAGGCCGTTGGCTATGCCATCACGTTCGAGACCTACTCCTCGTTTCTGGCCCGGCCCACGCTCTATATCGAGGATATCTTCGTGTTGCCCTCCTACCGGCGCAGGGCGGTGGGCACGGCGCTGATGCGTCGGCTCATTCAGGAAGCGTGGGAGAGCGGCTGCGGACGCATGGAGTGGGTGGTGCTGGAGTGGAACGAGGGCGCGCAGCAGTTCTATCGGCGCCTGGGCGCGCAGCATCTTACCGAGTGGCAATACTACCGCCTGCGCCGCGAGGAGATGCCCGCCGCGCTTGGCGCAATGGATGGTCCTTCCATTCAGGCCCCCACCCCGGCCTGCGGCCACCCCTCCCCCAAGAACAGGGGAGGGAAAAGGTAAACGTTGGCTTCTCGGTTCCCCTCTCCTAGAATTGGGAGAGGGGGTGAGGGCCGCAGGGAAAACGGAAGGACGCAATGGAGGGAAGGGAGGCAAGCGATGCGGAAACTGGCGATACAGCCGCCCATCGTGCAGGTGGCGATTGATGTGCTCAATGTGGACGACGCCCTGCGGATCGCGGAGGCGGCAGTCAAGGCCGGAGTGGACTGGCTGGAGGCGGGCACGCCGCTCATCACCTTTGAAGGCGTCCGGGCCATCGGCGCGCTGGCGCAGGCGTTTCCCGGCGTGCCCGTCCTGGCCGACTACAAGATGATGGATGGCGTGCGCAAGTACGTGGTCGAGACGGCCAATCAGGGCGGGCGGATCGCGACCATCTGCGCGGTCGCCAGCGACGCCAGCATCCGCGAGGCCGTGCGCGCCGGACAGGATTCCGGCGTGACCCTCATCACCGACCTCTACGCTAGCCCCGCTGTGGCGGGCCGCGCCGAACAGATGGCACAGATGGGCGTGGACTCGGTCTACGTGCATTGGGGCGCCGATCAACGACGGGAGATGCCAGAGCGCGATCCACTTGCCGACCTTCCTGCCGTCGTAGAGCGCGTGGGGCTGCCGGTCGGCGTCGGCACGTTTAGCGTCGAGGAGGGCGTGCGCGCCTTCCAGCTTGGCGCCAGCATCGCGGTCATCGGCGTGCCGCTCATCCAGGCGGAGAACGTAGAGGCGGCGCTGCGCGAATATGTCGAGCGCTCCAAAGCCGCCTTCCATACCCAGTGCTGGACTTAGGGTGTGTACGCGACTTCTAGCAGCCCACCCGTAGACGAGTGGGCTGCGGATGGCAAGCCCCCTGAAGGGGGCTGCGTCAGGCGGAGCGGTTCCTATCAAGGGTAAAGACGTCCAACCCCTGGCAGCCCGCTTGAGCGGGCTTGCCGCCTACAGCCCGGTCCTTTAGGGCCGGGCAGAGCCAGGGTTCTCTTAGAGCGGCGGCTTTGCAGGCCCTCATGGGAGGGCAGGGCCGGGGAGGTCAGGTCTTCCGGGCCAGCCACTTATACCAGCGCTTGCCCAGCGTGATGCCCTGCGCGCGCAGCGGGTCCTCCGTGCGGCCCGTCCTGGCCAGCCCCGCCGCGATCCAGGCTTCCAGTTCCGCCTCCATCTCCGCCGCCTGCTCCCAGCGCTCTACCGCCAGGTTGCGCGTCTCCTCCGGGTCGGCGGCCAGGTCATAAAGCTCGCGCGGAGGCGTGTTGTGGAAGTCCGGCTCGCGCGCCAGAATGAACTTGCTCGTTTCGGTGCGCAAGGCCCACTTCGCCTGCCACGTGCACTCGCAGCAGACGACTTGATCCCAGCCTCCCTTCTCCGCCTGCCCGGTCAGCAGCGGCCACAGGCTGCGCCCTTCCATGCTCGGCGGGACGGCGGCGCCTACGGCGTCCAACAGCGTCGGCGCCAGGTCGAGATGCTGCACCATCGGCGTCAGCACCGTTCCAGCAGAGATTTTTTTTGGATTGCGGAATAGCAGCGGCACATGAATCGTATCTTCATACAGGCCGTGATGGTCGAAATAGATATCGTGGTGATACAGGCTCTCGCCGTGATCGCCGGTCAGCACGACCAGCGTGTCCTCGGCCAGCCCGGTCGCCTCCAGCGCGTCTAACAGCTCGGCAACGCCGTCGTCCACGTGCCGGATCTCGGCGTCGTAGAGGGAGGCAATATACTCGGCATCGGTGACCGGCCCCAGCTTGTTAAACCAGGTATCGCCGAACATGCCCCAGAACGGCTGGCGCTTGATGGGTGCGAAGGTGGTGTGCTCCGGCGCAAACGGGTCGCGGTCTGGCGGGTAGAAGGTGCGATAGCGCTCGGGCGGCAGGTAGGGTGTGTGCGGCTCCCAATAGTGGAGGAACAGGAAGAACTTCTCGCGGGCGTGGGCCTTGAGCCAGGGAATGGCGCGGGCGTTGATCTCCTCACAGGAGACGAGCAGCCGCAGCTTGTGGCGGCAGGACGGGTTGATGTAGAACTCATAGCCGCGCGCCAGCCAGGGCTTGAGGTCGTAGAGGTTGTCCACCGCCGCCGTCGTGTAGCCGGCGCTTTGCAGCAGCTCCGGCAAGACGGGAACGCTCCGCTCCAGGTCGGCCTGCCCGCCGTGGCAGACGATGTTGTGCGTCAGCGGGTGCTGGCCGGTATACATCGTGGTATGGGCGGGCGTGGTGGGAATGCCCGGCGCAAAGCAGCGGGCGAAGCGTGCCCCCTGCCCTGCCAGCCGATCTAGAGTCGGGCTGGTCGGCTTGGGATAGCCGTAACAGCCGAGCCGACTGGCGCGCAGCGTGTCAATGACAATGAAGATAATATTCATGGTTAGAAGTAATTATAGGCACAAAACCATTTGGCAAGTCAATCTTAAGAGGCGAAAATAGGCGACTGGGAACTAATTCCCGGTCTGCTTCGCTTGACAGAACAGAAAACCGCATGCTATAGTACATTTGGACTTGTGTGCCAGTAACAGGATGGCACATCCCAGCGCAGTAGTAAGCGCGTCTAGGGCGCTCCCGGGGCAACGGGGCCGGCCTGTCCGGCGCGTGCTGTGGCGACCCGACTGCGTGCGAGCCGCCTATCGCAGACGTGATTAAAGGAGACCGACAAGGTGAAGGACTCGGACAGACCGAGCGCGACCGATTTCCCGCTGACCAATAATTCCTCCAAATGGGAAGCGCAGCAGGCCCAGGCCCAACCGCAAACCAACCAGCCCAGAAAAACTCCGGCGCGACCGCACACCGCCTGGACCTATACCAAACGCGCCCTGGCGGCGTTGGTCTGTATGGCGGCTATGGCGGCGGGAACCGTCCTTGGCAACTTCTACTGGAATAGCTCCCTGTTCCGCAGAATCGTTCACAATACCAGCCTCATCAAGTTTATCACGACCGGCGACCCCATGGAAGCCATGATGGCTTCCTACACCCCGGAGCAGCAATTTCCTCCAGACAAGCAGCATATCATTACCCTGGCCATACTAGGATGCGACCGCGATTACGAGGACGCCCGACCCGTTCCTATCAAGGGTAAGAATACCCGCAGCGATACCATTATCGTGGCGCGGATTGATTTCGATAGCAGGACTATCCGGGCCATGAGCATTCCCCGCGACACGGCGGTGATCGTTCCGGGGCACGGCTATCATAAGATCAATGCCGCGCACGCTTTCGGCGGGCCGGAACTGACCCAGCAGACCATCAAGAACGCCTTCGGGATAGATACGGATTACTACGTCACCCTCGACTTCGATGGTTTCCAGAAGGTCGTCAATGCCGTCGGCGGCGTGGATATCAACGTCGAGAAGCAGCTAGATTACGACGACAACTGGGGCAACCTCCACGTCCATCTCAAACCCGGCTTGCAGCACTTGAACGGCTATCAAGCGATGGGCTACGTGCGGATGCGCCATTCGGATAACGACCTGATGCGTGCCGAGCGCCAGCATGCGTTCCTGGAGGCCCTGCGCGAGCGAATCAAAGATAAGAAGAACTTCTTTAACCTGCCGAAGGTGCTCAACGCCCTTTCGGATAGCATTAAATCTAATCTCAACCAGGATCAGCTGCTCACGCTGGCCAACTGGGCGCGGCAGCTTCCCAAAGAGAACCTTAATATCGCCACGCTGCCTGTCATCGAAGGGCCGAGCTTCTGTTACGTCAAGGCGACTCAGAGCGCCGATCTCATCGGCAGGCTGTTCTTCGACGGCAACCCGCAGGCAGTCACGATCAACGTGCCGGGACGCAGCCTGATTGCCCGCGGCGATGATTGGACCGATACAGGCTGGGCGAGCCCGCGGCGCAACCGGCGTCACCGCCGCCACCGCTGGTCGCATCTGCCGGCGAGCGTGCCGCGCGATGACGATGGCGCTCCGCTGGAAGATACGACGGGAGAGAGCGCCCCGATGGGGGATACCGGCTCAACGGAGTCCGACAGCGGCGCCGCGCGGGAGCAGGATAGCAGCCCCGGCATGGGGAGGGACAGCGGTGACAGCGGCCGTTCGGAGCGCAGCAGCACCTCGGATACGGGCAAATCCGGCGGCGACTCGGGCACCAGCTCGGCGCCTGAAAAGAGTCCTCAGGCTCCCTCCGACGGCGGCTCCGACTCCGGGGCCGGCACGGGCGATCAGCCGGAGAAGCCCCAGAACGGTTAGAGGATGCCTCACCCCCGTCCCCTCTCCTTGAGAAGGAGAGGGGAGTAGCCCTCACCCCCTATCCCCCTACTGCAAGGGTCGCGCCTACAATGGTTCGGCCACTGCCAGGGTCGGCAAGGTTACGGCCCTTGCCTCCGCCTAGCGACACCTTGCCACAGCCCTCCGCCTTGCGATCCACGCTGCGGGAGAGGGGGAACGGAGAAGCCGGGTCCCCCTTCCCTAGCGAGGAACGAGCGAGTAGGATCGCTAGGCGGAGGGCTGTGGCAAGGTGTCGCTAGGCGGAGGCAAGGGCCGTAACCTTGCCGACCCTGGCAGTGGGGCGAACCATGGTAGCGCCGACCCTGGCAGTCCGTTGAGCGGCGTCCCTTGCAGTGGGGGAAGGGGCGTTAGGTGCAAGCGGTGTAAAAACAGAGCGGAGCGGACAGAACCTTCCTGTCCGCTCCGCTCTTTGTTTTACAGAATTCTGTTGGTGATCCGGCTTGCGTCCGGGCTAACCGCCGCGTCGCTTAGCGTCCCTCACGCCCCTCCGCCTTGCGCTTGGCATTCATAATCTTGCGCAGACGGGCGGCCTGCTCACGACGCCGCTTGTCGCTCGGCTTCTCATAATGCTCATGGGCGCGCGCCTCTTTGAGAATGCCGCTCTCCATCGTCTGCTTCTTGAACCGCCGCAAGGCCTGATCAATGCTCTCGCCAGGCTTGACGATCACTTGTGCCAAAATGCTTCATTCCTTTCCGAAATTGCACCGTTGATCGGGCAGAAAACTTCTCAACTATAGTATACCTCAAAATTTGCCAATTGTCTGCCCAGATTACAGCTATTTTTCCTGCTTTTTTTGCAAAGGCTCAGGCGCGCAGCACCTGGCCTGCCGGCTGCGGACGGTATTCCCCCTGCCAGACGACGGCGCGACCATTGACGAAGACATAAGGCAGGCCGAGAGGCGTCTGGCGCGGATGCTCGAAGGTGGCGCGGTCGGCGATGGTAGTCGGGTCGAACAGCACCAGATCGGCGTGATAGCCCTCGGCGATGCTTCCCCGGTCGGTCAGCCCCAGACGAGCGGCGGGCAGGCTCGTCATCTTGCGGATGGCCTCCGGCAGCGACAGCAACCGCTCCTCGCGCGTGTATTTTCCCAGGATACGCGGGTAGGCTCCAAAGACGCCCGGATGCGGCTTGCCGCGCCCCGTATCCCAGGCATCCGTGCAGAAAGCGCGCGTCGGATGCGCCAGGAAGAGCCGCATGCCTTCCTCATTGTTCAGGTTTCCGGTGATTCCTATGACAATCTGCTGGATGTCAGCCTCCTCGTCCAGCAGCAAGTCGGAGACGGCATCAAAGGGGCTCTTGCCCATCCGTGCCGCGATCTCCGGGACGCTACGGCCCTCGAACGGCTTGTTGCGCGGCTTGGCGACAAAGGCGATGCGGATGTTCTCCCAGCCGACGGCGCGTACGATATTGATGGGCCAGCGTCCGGGCAGCCAGGGCGGCCACTCCGGCAGCACATGCTCGATGTCGTGGCGCATTCGGGCGCGCAGGACGGGATCGCTCAGGCGCTCAAGGAAGGCGCGCAGGCCCCCTTCCAACGCCCAGGGCGGATAGAGGGCCAGCAGGGTCGTCCCCACCGAGGTATAGGGGAAGACCTCCTGCGTGTAGTCTATGCCTTCCGCGCACGCCCGCTCGGAGAGGGCGATATCGGCCTCGGCATGGCGCACCCAGTCGTGAGAGGCGACCACCTGATCGTGGGAGAGATGCACGGAGGCCCCGGTTGCGCGCCCCACGCCCACGATCTCCTCCAGAGAGGGCAGAAGGCTCTCCAGCGTGCCGCCGCGCTGGTGGAAATTGGCGAAGCGACGCCGCCCCACGCCGTTGCCGAACGCCGCCACGACCTCGCAGAGCGCGGCTACCTCTTCGGTTGGCGCGTATTGGCCCGGCGGGTAGACCAGCCCGAACGATATCCCAAACGCCCCCTGCTCCAGCGACTCCCGCACGGCGCGGCGCATCCGGGCGATCTCCTCGGCGGTGGCCTGGCGTCCCTCCACCCCGCCCATCGCCAGCACGCGGATCGGGCCGTGCGCCACCAGCGCTGCCACATTAAGCACTAGACCGCTGCGCTCCAGATGGGCCAGGTAGTCGGCGGTCGTCCGCCAGTTCCAGGAGAGCGGCTCGGCGGCGGAGAGGAACCCCAACATGCCCTCCACGAGCGGGCGCGTTGCGGGCGTCACGGGTGCGGCGGCGAAACCGCAGTTGCCGATAAGCTCGGTGGTGATGCCCTGGCAGACCCGCCCGCGCATCAGCTCCTGCTGCCGGTCGAAAGGCTGGGCCAGCAGCGCATCGCAGTGGGAATGGAGGTCAATAAAGCCCGGCGCCAGCGTCAGGCCGTCCGCATCAATGCACGCCGCCGCCCTAGCCTCCCGCAGATCGCCTATCGCCGCTATCTTACCATCCTGAATGCCCACATCGGCGCGGAAGCCGGGTCGGCCCGTGCCGTCCAATACCTGCGCGCCCGAAATGATCGTCTCCATCGCGGTTGCCTATCCCATCAATCTTGCGAAATTGCGTCTTTAAGCAGCGCCCAACGGAAGCCAACGGAAGCCAAAAGCTGCTGGCCATTCCTTGCTAAATTCTGTCCTTCAAGCTCAATTCGGCCAGTTGCCATTTAAGGTGAAAGCTGCTACAATAGTAGGGCTACTGGCGCCCAGGTCAGGCCCTATTTCCCCGGGCACCGAATTTGCAGGCAAGGAGGTTTCCTGTCATCGCACCCCCGCCCCTACCGCGCGCATCTCGGCGGCGCTCTGCCCGGCGCCCCCGCATCGTAGCCGGCTTTACCGGCGCGCTCATCCTCGCCGGGCTGGCCTTTGCCGCCCTCTCGCGCTCCGCGCCCGCGGCGAAGACGCCCCCGCCCGCCGCTGTGCCAGCGCCTTCTGCCGCAGCCCAATCCGCTGCCGCGCCGCCTTCCACAGCCCCGATCCCGACCGCCCAGCAGACGCAGACGGACCTTCCGCCGCCCACGATGCCGGCCCCGACCGTCTCCAGGCCGCTCAAGCCGCTCAAGCCTCCGATGATCCATGCCGCGAGCGCCATCCTGATCGATGCCGTCAGCGGGCAGGTGCTTTACGAGAAGAATGCGGATGTGGAGCGCCCGATGGCCAGCACGACCAAGATCATGACGGCGCTGCTGTTCTGCGAGAACGTGCCGGAGGACGCAAACATCACCGCCAGCCACAATGCCTGCTACACCGGCGGCAGCTCGCTCCACCTGCACTCCGGCGAAAGGGTCTGCGGGCGGGATATGCTCCATGCCATCCTGATGCGCTCGGCCAACGATGCCTGCGTGGCCGCCGCCGAATATATCGCCGGCTCGGAAGCCGCCTTCGTCGCGCGGATGAACGAACGCGCGCAGGAGCTCGGCGCCCTGCATACCCACTTCGCCAACAGCCACGGCCTCAACGATCCTGACCATTATACCACGGCCCGCGACCTGGCGACCATCGCCCGCGCCGCCATGCAAAACCCGCGCATCCGTGAGGTGGTGCGTACCCGCTACTATCGCATCGTCCGCTCCACTGGATCACGCGATACGCTGATGCGCAACCACTCCCACTTCCTCGGCAAATATCCGGGCGCCGACGGCATCAAGACCGGCTGGACCATCCCGGCGGGCCACTGCTACGCCGGCTCCGCCACCCGCAACGGCTGGCAGTTGATCTCCGTCGTGCTCAAGAGCCCGGATTACGTCCACGAGACCGCCTCCCTGATGAACTACGGGTTCGCCAACTTTGAGCCGCACATCGTCGCCAAAACGGGCGATGTGGTGGGCCATTGCGAGGTGACCGGAGGCGTGCTGCCCACCGTGCCGGTTACGGTGAAATCCCCTGTCCAGTTCGTCATCCGCAAGGGCCAGTCCCCGGAGGTTGCGCCGCGAATCGCGCTCGCGCCGGCGCGGGCGCCTATCGAAGCGGGCGTGCCGGTCGGCACGATGGAGCTTTACCGCGCGGGCAAACAGATCGCCTCCGCGCCGCTGGTCACGATGACCGCCGACCCGGCACCCCCGACGATCACCGGGTCGCGCAAAGCCGGTCCCTGGAAAAGCGCCGCCCTTGCCACTACGATTTTTACCGTGGGTCTGGTATCCTTACGGTATGGAACACGAGTTGCCGCGCTTACAAAAAGTGCTCGCCGACGCCGGCGTCGCCTCGCGCAGAGCCTCCGAGGAGATGATCGCCTCGGGTAGAGTCAGCGTCAACGGCCGGGTGGTCACCGAATTGGGCACCAAAGTAGACCCCGAAACGGATGCGATCCGCGTGGATGGCGAGCTCATCCACACCGCCGCGCCGCCCAAGAAGGTCTACCTCATGCTCAACAAGCCCGTCGGCGTCGTCAGCACGGCCCGTGACCCGCACGCGGGAAAGACGGTGCTGGACCTGGTCGCGCAGGTGGGCACGCGGGTCTACCCGGTCGGGCGGCTGGATGCCGACAGCGCGGGCCTGCTCCTGCTGACCAACGACGGCGAGTTCGCCAACCGCATGACCCACCCCCGCTACCACGTCCCGAAAACCTACCGCGTTCGGGCGCGCGGCTTTGTGGATCGGGAGGCTGCCACACGGCTTGCCAACGGCGTAGACCTTCCCGAGGGCAGAACCGCGCCCGCCGACGTGCGCTTTGTTGAGTACGACTCGGCCACGCAGAGCACCATCCTGGACATCACCCTCTATGAGGGCCGCAATCGCCAGGTGCGCCGGATGCTGGAGGCGGTCGGCCATCCCGTCCGCGACCTGACCCGCATTGGTTTCGGCAATCTGCGGCTCAAGGGGCTGGCGCCCGGCACCTGGCGCAAGCTCCGCCCGGACGAGATCGCCGGATTGCTCGCCATGGCCCAGCCGACTCCCGCCCCCAGGAAGGAGACGCGCCGCCCTCGCCCCGGCCCGCGCCCTGCCCGCAATCCACGCCGCGCCCCTAACAAAACGACCGGACAAGGTGAAGCATGAGCGTGTTTATGCCCCCGGAGGCGAATGCCGGGCGGAAGGCCGCCCGGCGTGGAAATGATGCCGTTTGCCTCTCTCAGGTGAAATTAGCCCTCACCCCCTGTCCCCCCCTCCCACGCTGCGGGAGAGGGGGAACGTGCCTCTGCCCGCGTAGGTGTCACAAGCCGGAGGCGCGAACCGCTGAGCGCCGACCCTGGCAGTCAGCGGGCCGCAGGTCCCACAACGGCAGGGTTCAGCCTGCCGGGAAAGTTACCGAACAAGAAACGCAAAGACCAATCTTCCCTCATGCGAGCCTGGTCTTCCTCGCCCTGGCGATGGGCGCGCTCTTAGGGCTTGCCGGCTGCCATGCCAGTACGCCCGCCAACCCAACGGCAGCGGCGGCGCCCCAGACGGCAGCCAAACCACACCCCCGGATCGGGGTGATCACGCCCCCGCCCACAACGCCCTTCCCTCGCACTCTCACCGATGCGCGCGGCCAGCAGATCACCCTCCCCAAACCGCCGCAGTGCATCGTCTCCCTGGCGCCCAGCAATACCGAGATCCTCTACGCGCTGGACCTGGGCAATCGGCTGGTGGCCGATACGACCGCCTGCGACTATCCGCCGGAAGCCAGGAAGAAGCCCCACGTCGGCGGGTATGCGATCAATATTGAGGCCGTGCAGGTGCAGAACCCCGATCTGGTCGTCGCGGTCGGCAGCGTCAACGGGCAGGCGATCAAGGCGCTGGAGCGGACGAAGACGCCGCTCTTAGTAATCGATCCGAAGACGGTGGCCGATGTCTACGACGCCATCAAGCTGATCGGCGCGGCCACCGGGCAGGACATGCAGGCGGCCAGGGTCGTCATGGAGATGCAGGCCCGCATAGACGCCATTAAGCGGGCCGTCGCCAGCACGACCGCCAGGCCCAGGGTCTTCATCGTCTATGGCGTCAAGCCGACCATCTATACCACCGGGCCGGGCTCCTTTATTGACGACCTCATCACCGTAGCGGGCGGCAAGAACATCGTCACCACGCCCGCGCCCGCCGGAAACACGATCTCCGCCGAGCAGGTGGTGACGGCCCAGCCGGACGTGATTATCGCCAGCAAGGGGCTGATACCCCAGATCCGGCAGATGCCCGGCTGGGCCACCGGCGTTCCCGCCGTCAGGAACAATCGGTTCTTCACGCCCGGCGATGGCGCCATCCTTGAGCGTCCGGGGCCGCGCCTGGCGGAAGGCGCGGAGGAACTGGCAAAATACCTGCACCCGGAGATATTTGACCGGAGCAAGCCATAAGCCCTATGCCCACCACGACCGATCCTCCCGTCTCTATGCCGTCCGCCGACAGGCCCGACCGGCGCCTGCCCGCCGCCATCACGCCGAAGCGCCCCTGGCGGGCCGTGTTTGTCGCGCTGGCGGCGCTGCTAATGATTATGGTGCTGCTCAACGTATGGATGGGTGAGGCCAGCGTCGCCGCCAAAGTGCGCCCCGGGCTGGTGCTGCAAGTTATCGGGCGGCACATTCCCGGACTTTTCGCCTATGTCCCGCCGCTGCCGGAGAGCCTGGCGTACGTCGAGAGCATCGTCTGGGAGCAGCGGCTGCCCCGCGCCCTGGGCGGCGCGCTGATTGGGATGCTGCTGGCAATGGCGGGGGTGGCGTTCCAGAGCCTCTTGATGAATCCGCTCGCCGACCCCTACATGGTCGGCGTCTCGGCGGGCTCGGCGCTGGGTTCGGTGGTCGTCATTCTGCTGGGCGGAACGGCGCTGCTCGCCGGGTTTATGCAGCCGCTTGCGGCCTTCGTCACGGGCCTGCTGACGATGGGCGTGGTCTATGCGCTGGCGCGCGTGCGCGGCAAGCTCTCGGCACAGACGTTCCTGCTGGCCGGAATCGTCGTCGGCACCTTCTTCTGGTCGCTGATACCGCTCTCTATCGCGCTGGCCAACCGCTCCGGCAACTTCGAGCGCCAGAGCTTGATCCTGTCGCAGCTTTTGGGCAACTTGGAAAGCGTGGAGTGGCGCAGCCTCGGCCTGCTGCTGCCCTTCGGCATCGCCGGCGGGCTGACGCTCTGGTTGGGAGCGCGCGAGCTGAACCTCATGGCGCTGGGCGAGGAGACGGCGGCACACCTGGGGGTGAACACGGAGGCGTTCAAGCGGCGGGTTATTCTGGCCGGGTCGTTGGTGACGGCGGCGGCGGTCTCGGTGACCGGGATCATCGCGTTTGTCGGCATGGTCGTGCCGCATATCGCAAGGCGCCTGGTCGGGCCGGACCATCGGGTTCTCCTGCCCGTGGCGATGCTGTTGGGCGGGCTTGTGCTGGTCGTCTCCGACTGGCTGTCGCGCGTGTTTCTGGCACAACTGGAGGTGGGCGTGATCACGTCGCTGCTGGGCGCGCCGGTCTTCTGTTATCTGATCCGCCGCCACATGACGGCGCGCTGGTGACAACTCCCTACGGCTAAAGCCGAGGGCTGCTTCCTCGCGATTGAAGTAAAGGTTTGTCCCTTATGTCTCGAAGTGCCCCTGCATCCAAAACAAAAGCGCCCAGACAGCGCAAGACCACGCCGCCCACGCCGGAGCAGCGGAACACGCTCGATCCGGCGTTGGAGGCGGAGTTAAAGCGGCTGTTCTCCGGCTTCTTCAAGCGCATGCTCGTGCTGTTTCTTCTCGTCGGCGTCGTCACCACATTCGCGGTCGCGGCGTTGCGCTTGCCGCCGACGACCGGAATGGCCGTCCAGTTTGCCGCAGCCTTCGGCGTCATCCTCCCCTATTGGCGTGGGATAGACCGAATATCCAAGTACATCAAGCAGATCGGGCGTGACCGCGTTAACCAGCGCCGCTTTGCCGATGCCCGCTACGCGCTGGAATACTTCCACCGCCTGGGCAATATGAGCCTGGATATAGACGGCGAAGCGCACTACTACCTGATGCTGGCCTATCTGGGCCTGGACGACCTGGAACGCGCCCGGCAGATGGTCACCTGGCTGCAAAAGAATCGCCCTCGCTCCAAATGGCCCGAAAAGGCGGCCAGCGTCTTCGCCTCCGCCGAGCGCGCCCAGGCCCGCCGCCAGCAGTCGGCCCAACAGCAAACGGAAGACGGTTCCTGATCTCTATTGCCGGGCCGACAAATGCCCCGGCCTGGTATCCAGTTCCTCTCCAGGAGCCATCCGATAGGCGCCGTGCCCGACTCAGGGGAGACTATTTTACGATGAGGCGAAGTTTACCTGGCTGCTCTCAGGCGCGTCCATGATCGACACGAAGCATCTCTGCAAGGACTTTTACGATAAGAAGCGGGGCCACATCCACGCCGTCAACAACGTCTCTTTCTGCTGCCGTCCGGGGGAGATATTCGGTCTCCTCGGCCCCAACGGGGCCGGCAAGACGACGCTGCTGCGCATGCTCGCCACCATCCTGGAGCCGACGTCCGGCACGGCCACCGTTGCCGGGTACGACATCCGTGAGCATCCTCAGGAGGTCCGCCAGCGCATCGGCTACCTTTCCAGTTCCACCGCGCTCTACGAACGCCTCACCGCGCGCGAGATGGTCGCCTATTTCGGCGCCCTCTACGGCATGACTCCCGGCCAGATCGCCCAGCGCATAGAGGCTATCTTCACCGAGCTAGACATGCACGAGTTCGCGGATACCCGCTGCGACAAGCTCTCCACCGGCCAGAAGCAGCGCGTCTCCATCGCCCGCACCATCATCCACCAGCCGCCTGTGCTGTTCTTCGACGAGCCGACCAACGGCCTGGACGTGGTGACCGCGCGCACTATCATTCGCTTTATCCGCCGCTGCCGGGAGGAGGGCCGCACGGTCGTCTTCTCCACGCACATCATGAGTGAAGTGGAGACGCTCTGCGATACCATCGCCGTCATCTTCCAGGGCCAGATCGCCGCCATCGGCACCCTGGAGGAGCTGCGCGCTCGCACGGGCAAACAGGCTTTTGAGGCGGTTTTCCTTAGCCTCATCGGCATGGATGAGGACGATGCCTGATGCGATTTCTTTTCGGGTGGCTAAAGCCGCAGCAACCAAGGCACTAAACCCGCCTGTGCGGGTTCTGCCTTCACCCCCGGCCTACTGCCAGGGTCGGGCCTACAATGGACTGCAAGCCCCGCCTACGTCGTAACTATCCGAAAGTTTGATGCTGGCCTACTGCCAGGGTCGGGCCTACAATGGACTGCCAGGGTCGGCAGGGTTAGGGCCCCTGCCTCCGCCTTGCGACACCTAGCGACCCTCGCAGGGAAGGGAGTGATCCGGCTTCTGCTCTCCCCTCTCCCTGCAAGGGAGAAGGGCCGGGGATGAGGGCGGCCCTACACCCTATACCCTATCCCCTACACCCTATACCCTACACCCTACACCCTACACAAAGGGCCGGGGGTGAGGGCCACATGGGAAAACCGAAGACCCAGGATCCGATACAAATGGCAGGAATTGGGTACCCCTGCGGTGAAGCCTGCTTGCATGACGACCGCCACATCCAAGCCACCTTTCCAATTGGAGCTCGTTGATCCCGCCTTGAAGCCCCCGCTGAAATGGGCCGGCGGCAAGAGCCATCTGGTGCCCCGCCTGGCGGCGCTCTATGCGCCCCACCGCCATCGCCGTCTCGTCGAGCCGTTTGCCGGTGGGTTAGCGGTAAGCCTGGGACTGCGCCCGGATTGCGCCCTCATCAACGACATCAACCCCCACACCATCAATTTTTATCAGCAATTGAGCGATGGCCTGGTAATTGAGATGGACATGGCCAACGACGCCCGCTGCTACTACGCGGCGCGCGACCGCTTCAACGCGCTGATGCGGCAGGGGGAGATTTTCGGACGGGAACAGGCGGCGCTGTTTTATTATCTAAATCGAACCTGCTACAACGGCCTGTGCCGCTTCAACAGCCGGGGCGAGTTCAACGTCCCCTTCGGGCAATATAAGACCATCCACTACCGGGGCGACTTTAGTGCGTATAGGCCGGTCCTCTCTCGCGGGTCGTTCTGCTGGGGTGATTTCGAGCGCCTGAAGCTGGAGCCGGAGGATTGGGTCTACCTGGACCCGCCCTTTGACGTGGAATTTACCCGGTACGCCAAAGACGATTTCACCTGGGATGACCAGGTGCGGCTGGCGCGCTGGGCCGCGCGGCACCCCGGACCTATCGCGGCCTCCAACCAGGCGACGGAGCGTATTTTGCATCTCTACCTGAGCTTAGGCTTCCAGATCACCGTCCTCTCCGCGCCGCGCCGTATCGCCTGCAACGGCGACCGCACCCCGGCTGCCGAGATTCTGGCAACGCGCAACCTCTAAGCGCACAAGTGTGTCGGATACAATTCTCTTCACGCTACGGCGCGGCCAGGATGTCGTCAAGAATCGCCAATATCAGGCCGGGAACCTGTCGGAAGCCAGTATCATTCGTGACGAAAAGGGTCAGCCATGCAGGAGGGCCGTGGCTGCATGGAGAGCATCTGGGGTCTTCAGGGCTGGGATAGTAGCGCGCAACCGGGCGGCTTCACGCAGAATAGCCTGCGTGATGGGCAGCAGGCGCGTATTGGCTTGTTGCCAGAGGGCTTCTCAATTATCGGCCAGAACAGTGTCGCCGTTACGCAAGGGAGCGATGAGGGTTTCCATGAGCGTCAATTCACTGCTGACGGCAGTGATGGTTCTGGCCCATACCGCTTCCCAGAGCGGGCGGCAGACGGGCGCATAGATGGGATGGCCGTCCACGGTGTAGATGGCAATCTGCGCCTCTACGTACACCAACCCAGAGGCAGGCAGCGTCAGAAGTCCCATGAGTCGCGCTCCTGGCGGAACTCGCGCTCGACTTCAGCCCACTCCTGCGAGGTGCGCTGTATCGGCGTTAGCGAGTCCAGGAAAGCAATTACATCCGGGAATGTACGTGCCGGTTCCCCGGCTGGTTCGGGCAGCATAATGATTAGTTCCACCTCGCTGTCTTCGGGCAGTTCAGGCGAAGTGATCTCAATGCGTTTGCCAGGAAGCACCCTGGTTTTCAGTTTAAGCGCGGCCTGCATAGGTTCCCACCGCCTGCCTAAATTATATCATAGCTGCCCGTGTTGGGCTTGATACTCCGGTCATGTCCTGCGCTTCCATACCGGAAAGGAGAACGCATTGTCATACCCGAATAAGACCAACCGCTCGCGGAGCCTCATCGTAGCAAGAAAGGAGTTCCGGGAGATCTTCCGGGATAGGCGCACGCTGATGTCGGTCATCATCGGGCCGCTCGTCATCACGCCCGCTCTGCTGGCGGTTATCGGCATCTTCATCGGCGGGCAGGTGGAGAAGGCGAAGACTCAGATCTACCCCGTCGGCATCGTGGGCACCGACGCCGCTGCCCATCTCCTGGCGAAGATGCAGACGGCGCTGAAGAGAGTCGCGCCCAACGTCCGGGTCACGCCCATTTCCGAGGGTGACGCGGAGCGCCAGATCAAGGCGCGTCGGCTGGATGCGGTCGCGGTGCTGCCCCCGGACGCCGATAGGCTCCTGGCCCAGCAGAAGCCGATCCCGGTCAAGATCCTGGAGGATGCAGGCGATGAGACCTCCCAGGGAGCCGCCGCCCGCCTGAGCGCGATCTGGGAGGCGATGGGGAAGCAACTGGTGGTGGAGCGGCTGCGGGCGCTGGGCCAGCCGCCGGAGTTCGCCACGCCCTTTGTGGTGACCGAGCAGCCGATTGCGCAGGGCGGCAGCGTCGCTACGCTGGTACTCTCGCGTATGCTGCCCTATATCCTGATCCTGGGCGCCTTCGGCGGCTCCATCTACGCCGCGTTCGACCAGGTGGCCGGGGAGAAGGAACGCGGCACGCTGGAGACGCTGCTGGTCTCGCCCGCCTCCCGCCGTGACATCGTCCTGGGCAAGTTCGGCGCGGTGGTTGGCGTGTGCCTGATCAGCAGCCTGCTTTCGGTGATAGGGTTCATGGTGCCGTTCTTCAGCGGCGCCAAAGCCTTTGAATGGCTCTCCAAGGGCGGTGCGCACCTGAGCCTGCCCGCCATCGGCGTCACGCTGCTGGTGCTGCTGCCGCTTTCCGTGCTGTTTGCCGGGGTGCTGCTGGCCCTCTCGACCTTTGCGCGCAACCAGAAAGAGGCGCAGACCTACCTCGGCTCCCTGTTTCCGCTGGTGCTGCTGCCAGCGATGCTATCCATGTTTATGGGTGCCGACGCCGGCCTGAAGCTGGCGCTGGTGCCGATCCTGGGGGCCTCCATCATCATCAAGCAGGCGCTCTCCGATAGCTACAACGCGGCATTTATCCTGATCGCGTTTGCCGGCTCCGTCCTCTGGGCCTCGCTGGCCCTGTTTGTTGCCACCAGGCTCTTTCAGAAGGAGAGCGTGCTGATCAAGGCGTGAGAAAGCAAGGATGAAGGCAGAAGGATGAAGGAAAGCCCTCGTTCTTTTCCTCCTCATCCGGGCCGCGAAGCAGAGCTACCGCATCACGAGAGAGAAGAAAAGCCTTGTTCTTTTCATCCCTCATCCTTAACGAAGGCGTGGTAGATGGCCCGCACCGCCGCCGGATAGTCCGCGCTCGCCACGCCCACGATAATGTTGATCTCCGAGGCGCCCTGGTTGATCAGGCGCACGTTGATGCCCGCCGCCGCCAGCGCCCCGAACAGCCGCCCGGCAATGCCGACGCGATGGCTCATCCCCTGCCCCACCGTCGCGATCAGCGCCAGACCGTTGAGCACCTCCATCCGATCCGGCAGCAGCACGCGCTGTAGCTCGTCCAGCACGCCCTCGCGCCGGTTGTCCAACTCCTCGTCCCGCAGCACCACAGACATCGAGTCGATGCTGCTGGGCGTATGCTCGTAGGAGATACCGTGCGCCTCCAGTATTTCCAGTAGGCGCCGCCCGAACCCACGCTCCTGGTTCATCAGCGCCTTCTCGATCTGAATCGTCGTGAAGCCCGTGCGGCCTGCAATGCCCACAATGGGAAGATCGGTGTTGGGCCGGGTGGTCCGAATCCAGGTGCCCGGCATCTCCGGGGCGTTAGTGTTGCGGATATGGATGGGGATGTGGGCCTCCCGCACCGGGAAGATGGCCTCATCGTGGAGCACCGAGGCGCCCATATAGGCCAGCTCGCGCAGCTCCTGGTAGGTCACCTCACGAATGGGGCGCGGATTCTCCACCAGGCGGGGATCGGCCATCAGCAGCCCGTCCACGTCCGTCCAGTTTTCATAGGCGCAAGCGCCGACGGCGCGGGCGACGATAGCGCCGGTAATGTCCGAGCCGCCCCGCGAGAAAGTCTTGATCTGGCTGCTTGCATCCACGCCGTAGAAGCCAGGCAGCAGGAAAAGCCCTTCCCCTTGCAGCGCCCGCGCCGTCAATTCGTAGCTGTTCGGGTCCAGGCGGCCTTCCGGGCTGAAGCGGATACAGTCGGCGGCATCCACAAACGTCGCCCCTAAGTAGGCGGCGATCAGTCGGGCGTGCAGATACTCGCCGCGCGAGGCCACCCAGTCCTTCGACCGGCCCTGTCCCATTTCCGATTCGACGGCATCGAGCCAGCGGCGCATGTCCGGCACCCCTAACGCAGCGCTTATCTCCTCAAAGCGCTGGCGTATAAGCGCGAACGCCTCGCTCGCCTTCAGCCCTGCCTGGATCGTATGATGGCACAGATAGAGTAGGTCGGTGACCTTGTGGTCGGCGGCATGGCGCTTACCCGGCGCAGAAACGACGAGAAAGCGTCGGCGCGGATCGGCGCGCACAATGGCGGCGACTTTGCGTATCTGGTCCGCATCCGCCACCGAGGTTCCCCCAAACTTACACACGAACGGTACTTCGGCTGTCTTCACAATGCTTCCCTTCTGGTCCATCGAGGATAGCGGCTTAGCAAGCGCGTTTATTTATGATACTCCAAGCCGGCTTTATTTCCGATCCCCGGCCTGCCAAAACTGGGCCGGTTCGTCCTCTTCTCCTCTCTCAGGCAGTTTGATACCCTTTGATTTTCTATGTTTGGCATATGACAGCGATTCCTTCATTTTCCCGTTCGGGCGGCTAAAGCCCTCACTCCCGGCGCTGCGGGAGAGGGGGAACGGAGAAGCCGGGTCATCCCCTTCCCTCGTAGGGTCGCGAGGCGGAGGGCTGTGGCAAGGCGGAGGCAGGGGCCCTAACCCTGCCGACCCTGGCAGTCCATTGCAGGCCCGACCCTGGCAGTGGGGGCCGGGGGGGTTAGGTAAGTCGCCGCAGGCCGACTTCGTGCCCTGGCTGCCGCGAATGTATTCGCCCGCTACCGAAAACGGAAGGAGTCTGGGCAGAGATAGAGAAGTGTATATCTGTATTGCAATCGCGCTCTATGGAGTCTGCGCCGTATACAAGGAGGCAGCCAATCGTGACCCTGGAAACGTGCTCGCTCATGACGGTGTATCGCGGGTGGGATGGTTACCACCGGAGCCTGGTTTCTGCCATCGCGCCCCTTTCGCGGGAAAATCTCCTCTATCGTCCAGCCCCAGACCTACGTTCTGTGGGAGAAATCGCAGCCCATATCGCCTTTGGACGCATTGACTGGTTTCATCGTATGGGTGCGCCGGGCAGCGCCGAACTCGTCGAACAGGCCGCGCCCTGGTGGCAGCCCTGGGGACAGGTGGATAACACTGTGGCGGAAAGCACGGCGGAGATCGTGCGCTGGCTGGAAGCCGGTTGGCGCATGATCGAGACCTGCCTGACCCAATGGACAGTTGCCGATCTCAGCCAGACCTACCTCCAACCCTATGGAGGCAAGACCTACGTCATATCGCGGCAGTGGACGATCTGGCGCATCATGGCCCACGATATTCATCACGGCGGGCAACTGTCCGTACTGCTGGCAGCCCAGGACATCGAGCTTCCCGAACTAGGCGACAATGGCGGTCATATCATCGAGGTTCCGCTTGCGGATGCGTCCTCGTCCGTTTAACGGAAGGCTCCCATGAGAGGGGCAAAGGTCATCATCAGCGCGGGCTCCGAGGCCGCCCAAAGCGGAAAGACCTCGGAGCCACCCTGTGGGCCAGGATCGCTCACACGGTCACGACGACGGTACGCAGCACCTCATCCAGGGTCGTCATCCCCTCGACGGCTTTACGAGCGCCGTCGGCCATCAGGGTGCGCATCCCGTGCGCGACGGCAATATCCGTCAGCTCCTCGGCGGAAGCCCGGCGCAGCAGCGCCTCGGTGAGCGCTTGATTCCACTCCAGCGCTTCATACAGGGCCGTGCGCCCCCGATACCCTGTATGGCGGCACTTATCGCACCCGCGCCCCCGGTAGAACGTGGCGTTCTCCGGGATCTCGTAGCCTCCGGCGGCGGCTAACTGCTGCGCCTGCGCGAATAGAAAGCTAGAGGAGGCGAGAAGCGCAGGCTCTTTGCAGTCCGGGCAGATTTTGCGCACCAGCCGCTGCGCCACAATGCCGAGGAGGGAGATGCTAACGGCAAGCGGCTCCACGCCCAGGGCGACCAGGCGCAGCGCGGCTTCGACGGCAGTATTCGCCTGCATCTGGCCGAGCACCAGATGCCCGGTCAGCGCCAGTTCGGGCACCATGCGCGCCGTCTCAACATCCGGCAGATCGTCCACCAGAATAACATCCGGGTCCTGCCGCCAGATGGCGCGCAGCGCCGCCGCCCGCGTCATCCCGGCGCGTTCGTTGATCGGAAGCGCGGTCGTGGAGGGCACCGTATACTCGATCTGCTGCTCTACCAAAAACGTCTTCCGGTCAGGGGCTGCGATCTCATGGATACAGCCATAGAGCGTGGTCGTTTTGCCGCTGCCTCTCGGCCCGACGCAGAGGATCACGCCGTTGGGCTGCCGTATCCAGTTGCGCAGGGGATGATGCGCAGGAATGCCGATCTGTTCGAGACTCATCAGCGTGTCCGCCTTCACCACGATCCGAACCGTCAGCGCCTCTCCGTAGGCGGTGGGAATGGTGGCAGCATAAAAGACAAAGTGCTCGCTCCCATAGGAGAAGGGAAAGCGGCCATCCTGGGGCAGTTTGCGCTCCGCCGGGTCCATGTTCGCCATGAGCTTAAAGCGCACCATCAGCGCCTCATGCAGGCTCATCGGGATACGGCGAATCTCATGCAGCACGCCGTCAATGCGAATGCGCAGCCAGACGTAAGCCTCCTCACCCCGCCGGATGGGTTCCAGATGAATATCGGAGGCGCGCGAGGCGATGGCCAGCAGACTTATCTGCCGGATAAGCCGATCCAGCTTCCCCTCTTTGGAGTCGGTGGCGTCGCCAGCATCTTCCGGCAGCTTTGCGCCCACGCGCTCCAACTCCCCGGCGAAGAAGGCCAGTTCGGCGTCCAGTGCCTCCGCCGGGGCCGTCGCCACCGCCAGCGGATCGCGTTCGAGATAGGCGACCAGATCCGACTTGCGGAACCGCCACTGCTTGCCCACTTTGAGGCCTCTCACTTCGCCCTGCGCCAGCCAGCGGTACAGCGTCGGCTTGCTCGTGCCGAGAAACTGCACGGCTTCGTCTAATGTCAGCAACTCCTCTTCGCCGGAAGAGGCTGCGCCGGTTCCGGCATGGTTGATCTGTGCATCGGCCATTGTGACATCTCCTTTTTTTCCGGGCACATTCTGTGCCCGACAAAAGCCCGGTTATAGAATCCAGCTGGTGCTGGGGGATGCGGAACCCCCTGCGTTCCATCAGTGTGTCACATATACCACTGCGCCTGTGCGCCCAACATACGCACGTAGAGGCCCTTACCCCGCATCAGGTCCGCGTGACTGCCTTCCCCCACGATCTGGCCTCCCTCCAGAACGATAATCCGGTCGGCAAGACGGGCAGAGCCGAGCCGGTGCGAGATCAACAGCACCGTCTTGCCTTCGGAGACGTCGCGAAACTGACGATAGACCTCCACCTCCGCCTTCGCATCGAGCGCCGCCGTCGGCTCATCCAGAACCAGTACCTCGGCCTCGCGCAGGTACGCTCGCGCTACGGCCAGCTTCTGCCACTGTCCCAGCGAAAGCTCTGTTCCCTCCTCGAAATCCTTCCCAAGCGGCGTCTCGTAGCTACGTTCCAGGGTAGCCACGACACGGTCTGCCCCCGAAAGCCGGGCCGCCCGCTCTATGGCCTGCGCGTCGCCCGCCCGCTCCAGGGCTCCAAAGGCGATGTACTCACATCCCGTCAGATGGTATTGCTGAAAGTCCTGCAAGACCGCCGCGCGCTCGCTCCAGCCTGTCGTAATAGTCCGGACTCTCGAAGGCGGCAAGTTCGAGGCGCAGTGCTTTTTGGTAGACGCCGCGCTCCAAATTCTGGCTGGTCCGCTCCCTGAGATGCGCGGACAGCAAGGGGGTGATCGCGTCTATAAGATTGGTAAGCACCATGACCCCGACCAGGGCTGCGCCCCAGGGCAGGAGTGGAGCAAGGGAAGAGGACGGTAGTCTCCAGGTCCCTCGGAGGCTAGCGGTGCGTGTCAGAGCATCAATGAGGTGTTTGGTAATCCAGACTTGAATGACGGGGAAAAGACCGCTTGCGCTGCCGATAGCAAGCAGGGCGATAGTTAGCGGAGGCGAAGCACCCCAGAAGACCCGTGCGCCGAAACGAATGACATCACGGACTTCTCTGGCTCCTTTGCGGAGGGCGGACAGGCGGGCCATCAGTTGGCGGCTCTTTGGCGGCCACATAGGTTTTGGCCTTCCTTCGATGCGTTACAAGAGATAGAACCATCTCAGTAGCTGAATGCTCATTCATTATCATTTCACATGTTAGCATGTTTTGATCAGATCGTCAAGGTGTCTGGTGCAAAATTCTGCGAAGTAGGCAAAGAGGATTCCTGTATCGTAGCCGGCAATTTTCAGGAGGAATTCGGCAGCGGTGGCACGAACAGAGTAGCGTTATGACCGATTTCGCTTCTGCTTCCATGCTGGACTCGCCGGGCCAGCCCAATCCCGGAAAATCGCTTACCGCCAACATCTCCGGGCGCGAATACGTGCGCCTGCCAATACGCACCCACGTCATCGCCGAGCACGATGATCCGGTGGAGGTCGCCCGACGCTACGCCGCGCCGCACGCGCGTCCCGGCGATATCCTGGCTATCAGCGAGAAGATCATCGCCATCATGCAGGGCCGCTCGTATCCGGTGGCGGAGATTGTGCCGTCCGGCCTGGCGCGGCTGCTGGCTCGCTTCGTCGTCAAGACCAAACACGGCATCGGCATCAGCAGCCCCGTCACGATGGAATTGGCGATCAAAGAGGCGGGCGTGCCGCGCATCCTGCTGGCCGCCCTGTGCAGCGCGCTCACCAAGCCCTTCCGCATTCGGGGCGTGTTCTATCGGGTGGCGGGCCGTGCCGTCGCCGCCATTGACGGCCCGACCCCCTACACCCTTCCGCCCTATAACACCCGCGCCACCCTGGCCCCGAAAAGCCCAGACCGCGTCGCCCGGCAGATTGCCGAGGCGCTGGGCCTGCCCGCCGCCATCATTGACGCCAACGACCTGGGCGTGGAGGTGCTGGGCGCCAGCCCCGGCGTGGATCGCGCCCTCGTCCGCGCCCTGTTCCGCGATAACCCGCTCGGCCAGGGCAGCGAGCAGACCCCGCTCTGCCTGATCCGTCCCCAATGAGTCTCGCCTGCGCTGCATGGATGCTGCTTGTGACTGTGGGCCAGCGCCCCGCCGCGCCCCCGGAGCCGTTTGTCCTGCCCAACGGCCTGCGCGTGGTGATGCGCGAACGCCACGCCAACCCGCTGGTCGCCGTGGACCTGTGGGTGCGGGCGGGCGCGCGTGAGGAGCAGGAGGGAGAGGTCGGCTGCGCGCACTTCCTGGAGCACACGCTGTTCAAGGGAACGCGCACGCGCGGCCCCGGCGAGGCCGACCTGGAGATGGAGAACCTTGGCGCTACGCTGGACGCCGCCACCGGCCCCGACGCGGCCCACTACTCCGCCACCGTCGCCAGGGCGCATCTCGACGCGGCGCTGGCGGTGCTGGCCGATGTGGTGCGCAACGCCACCCTGCCGGACGCGGAGGTGGAGCGTGAGCGCGGCGTTATCCTCGACGAACTGGCCCAGCACGACGCCGCCCCCTCCGCGCGCCTGATCGATCTGCTCTACGCCGCCGCCTTCGACGCCCACCCGTATCGCCGCTCGCCGGGAGGCACCGCTGCCGCCATCCGCGCGCGCTCTCGCGATACCCTGGCCGCCTTCTATGCCCGCACCTATGCCCCGGACCGCTGCACGCTGGCCCTCGCCGGCGACCTGACTCCAGAACAGGCCCGCGCCGCGGCCCAGCGCGCCTTTGGCGACTGGCACGCCCCGGGCATTAGCAAGAATGAGGGGTCGGGGATAAGAGCTATCTCTGCGCCCGAAGAGACGCCGCTGCGCCGCGTCCGTATCCGCATGGAGATGGCAGCGCCCCGCGTTGGCATGGCGTTTCGCGCGCCCGCCGCAGCGGATGCGGTCATGGCGTGCGCGGCGCAGGTGATCGCGGCGCTGCTGGGAGATCACAACGCCGGACGGCTCTCGGCCCTCGCCGACACGGACATCGAGGCGTCTGCGCGCTACACGCCCCGGCGGGACCCCAGCCTGTTTGTCCTGACAGCTTCGCCGTCCGCCCACGCCTCCGGCCAGGACGCCGCCGCGCAACTGGCCGGGCTGGAGACCGCGCTGATCTCTGCCCTGAACGGCCTACAGACCGCCCCACCCGGCCCCGCCGAGATCGCCACCGCCAAACGGGCCGTGCTGGGCCGCCTGCTGTTCGAGACGGAGACGAACGGTGGGCTGGCCCAGGCCATCGGTTACGCCGATATTGTGGGCGGCGATACGCCCGAAGCGTTCCGCGCCCGCCTGCAACGCCTGACGCGCGCCGATATTCTACGCTGCCTTCAATCCTTCCTCAATCCAACCAACCGTATCACCGTAGAGCTTGTTCCTGCCAGCACAACGGGGGCGGCGCGATGATCACAACCGGCCCCATGCAGGCTATCCCTCGCATCGAGCGGCGCGCGGCCTGGCGCGTCTGCCTCTGCGGCCTCCTGCTGCTTTTGCTAACGCTCCCTGGCCGCGCCCAAGCGCCCTCTCCCGCCGTCCGCTGCGTCACGCTGCCCGATGGCGTTCGCCTGCTCTTAAAGCCCGAGCCGGATACGGAGGTGACCGCCATCGTCGCCTTTGTGCGCACCGAGCCGGAACCCGACCCGGACCCCGCCGCCGCGGAACTGGTCGCGCGTGCCCTCTTTTTCGGCAGCCTGAATCGCTCGATGGACCGGATCAGCCGCTCCATCACCCAGGTTGGCGGCCTGCTGGAGACGCTGCGCACGCCCGATTACGTCGCCGTCACCTGCGTTACCGTCGGCGAGCAGCTGAATGAGGCCGCGTACCTGATCTGCGAGGCGCTCAAGAACGCTGACTTCGCCCCGGAAGCCCTGGACCGCGCCCGGCAAAGCCTCCTGGACGAACGGCGAGAGCGCGCCGACGATGGATTTGAGACGGCCCGCGCCGACCTCTGCGCTCGCTTGAGCGGCGCGTCGGAGCCAGGCCAGCTCGCCCTGCGCCGGGTCACGCAGGAGCGGGCGCAGGACTACTTCCAGCGCCACTACGTCCCGGCCCGCACGGTCATTGCGGTCGTGGGCCGCTTCCAGCCGGACGCCGCGCAGCGCGCCTTTGACGCCGACCTCTACGATTACGACCACCCGGCGCCGCGCGCCAGAGCCATCACCACAGCTCCGCAAAAGCCTAACTTTAACGCCGAAACGCAAACATTTCTAACCTCTGGCGGCGTCGCCTACGCGCTCGTCGGCGTGCCCGCGCCGGACGTCACCAGCCCCGACTACCCGGCATTCACCGTCTTACAGACGCTGCTAGGCGGCGGGCACGCCGCGCGCTTGTTTCGCCGTGTGCGCGACACGCTCGGCCTCGGCTACGAGGTTGGCGCGACCTATCGGGCCGACCGAGCCGATCCCCTGATCGCCTATCTCCAATGGGACACGCGCCGTGCGCTGCCCGGTCCGGCAATGGCTGCGCTCAAGCCCGAAGAGGCCCTGAAACTCCTCCAGGTGCAACTAGATGCCCTCCTCGCCGACCCGCCAACCGAAGCCGAGCTGACGCGTGCCCGCAACTATGCCATCGGGCGGGATGCCCTCCGCCACGAGCGCGCCCGTGACCGCGCCTTCCTCCTCGGCTGGTACGAGACGATGGGTCTGGGCTACGCCTTCGATGCCGAGTTCCCCCGCCGCCTCGCCGCCGTCACCCGCGCCGATGTCCTCCGCGTCGCCCACACCTACCTCGCCGCCCGTGCCACCGCCCTCGCCCTCCCCAAATCAAATTAAAAGCCAAAACCTCCATAGGATGAACAGGATTTTACAGGTTTAAACAGGATTTCTAAAACCTACCCAACCCCTGCTTCTATCTCTATAACCTAACCAAGCCCTGCTTTTCTGTTTTTGTCTTAATCCTGTAAATCCTGTTGAAAGCATTTCTGGTAATCCCTCCCAACGGTGTAGACGTATCTCCTCAGCAGCAGGCTGCGTGAGATTGATCCACACGGCTGGGAGTGTCTACCGCATTTCTAGCGTAGCGGGTGGTTTAATTTGATCTTGGCGTCTACTAGTTCTGCGCGAGAGAATATGATAGAATCTTGTCGGCACATTTGAGTGAATTTAGGGAAGAGTTTGAGCGAGGAGACAGGGGGGCGAGCACAGGATCATGACACAGGTCAAGTCGGCTTCACGCACGGAAAAGGCCGGGGCGAACGGAGTCTACAGCCCCGATATTCCTGAGGAGAGGGCGCTGGCGGTAGCGGAGGAAGAGGAGACGCTGCGGGTGGCGATGGAGACGCTGGCCCGCGAGGAAGAGGCCGTCTCGCGCAACCTGATTCGCATTCGCGGCGCACGGCAAAACAACCTCAAAAACATTGACCTGGATATTCCGCGCGACAAGCTGGTGGTCATCACCGGCCTGAGCGGATCGGGCAAATCCTCGCTGGCCTTCGATACCCTGTACGCGGAGGGACAGCGGCGCTACGTGGAGAGCCTATCCGCCTACGCCCGCCAGTTCCTGGGCCAGCACGACAAGCCCGATGTAGACCAGATTGACGGCCTCAGCCCCGCCGTCTCCATTGACCAGAAGTCTACCAGTCGGAATCCCCGCTCGACCGTCGGCACGGTGACGGAGATCTACGACTACCTGCGCCTGCTCTACGCCCGTATCGGCGTGCCCCACGACCCGAAGACCGGCCTGCCGCTCGTCAAGCAGAGCATCGAGGAGATGGTAGACCGCCTCCTGGCGCTGCCGGAGGGAAGCCGATTTCTGATCCTCGCGCCGGTGGTGCGCGGGCGCAAAGGCGAGTACCGCAAGGAGATGGAAGACATCCTCAAAGAGGGCTACGTGCGCGCCCGCGTAGATGGCGAGATGTTTGATCTCAGCGAGGAGATACCGACCCTGGAGCGCTACAAGCAGCACACCATTGAGATTGTCGTGGACCGCCTTATTATGAAGTCCGACATCAGCCGTATGCGCCTCACGGACGCGCTGGAACAGGCGCTCAAGCGGGCCAAAGGGCTGGCGGTTGTCTCGGTACAGGCGCTCGGCGACCAGCCCGCGCAGGAGCTGCATTTCAGCGAGAACTATGCGACCGAGGAGGGCGACTTCAACTTCGAGGAGATCGAGCCGCGTCTGTTCTCCTTCAACTCGCCCTACGGCGCCTGCCCCGAATGTCACGGGCTGGGAACGAAGACCGAGTTCGATCCGCGGCTCATCGTGCCCAACAAGAACCTGAGCATCGCGCAGGGAGCGATCCGCTATTTCGTGCTCAAGTCTGGAAAAGAGGTGATGTCCGACCACCGGACGGCCATGTTCCGGGCCGTCGCGCAGAAGCTCGGCTTTACGATGGACACGCCGATCAAGGACCTGACCCGCGAGCAGTTCGACCGGCTGATGCATGGCATCAAGGGCAACGTCACCGTCGAGTTCCGCAACCGCTGGGGCCGCACGCGCCACTTCGACACCGAGTTTCCCGGCGTTATCGCGATCATGGATCGAGCCTACAAGGAGACGGGCAGCGCCTACATCAAGGAAGACCTGGAGCAGTACATGAGCGCGCGGCCCTGTCCGGTCTGCAAGGGCAAACGCCTCAAGCCGGAGGCGCTGGCCGTCACGGTCGGCGGCCTGAACATCTCGGACCTGTGCGCCCTCTCGCTGGATAAAATTGCCGCCTTTTTCGATAACCTGAAGCTGACCGAGCGGGAGCAGATCATCGCCCGCCAGGTCATCAAGGAGATACGCACCCGTCTAGGTTTTCTCCTCAATGTTGGACTGAACTACCTGACCCTGGATCGGGCAGCGGCGACATTGGCGGGCGGCGAGGCGCAGCGTATCCGCCTAGCGACCCAGATCGGCTCCGGGCTGATGGGCGTGCTCTACATCCTGGACGAGCCGAGCATCGGCCTGCACCAGCGCGACAATACCCGGCTCATCCGCACCCTGGAGAACCTGCGCGACCTCGGCAACACCATCCTGGTCGTCGAGCATGACGAGGAGACGATGGAGGCCGCCGACTGGATCGTGGACATCGGCCCCGGCGCGGGCGAGCACGGCGGCTATGTCGTGGCGCAGGGCACGCTGGAGCATGTCAAGGCCAACCCGCACAGCATTACCGGGCAGTACCTGAGCGGCAAGCGCAAGATCGAGGTCCCGCTCGTGCGCCGCCAGCCCAACGGCAAGTACCTGGAGCTCGTCGGCGCGCGCGCCCACAACCTTAAGAACATCACCGCGCGCATTCCGCTCGGCCTGTTCGTGGCGGTGACGGGCGTGTCCGGGTCGGGCAAATCCACGCTCGTGCAGGAGACGCTCTACCCGCTGCTGATGCACAGGCTCTACGGCTCGCACGCCGTCTGGGGTGAGCACGACGCCATTCACGGCCTGGAATATATAGATAAGGTCATAGACATTGACCAGTCGCCGATTGGACGGACGCCGCGCTCGAACCCGGCCACCTACACCGGCGTCTTCGATCTCATTCGCGACCTGTTCAGCAAGACCCAGGACGCCCGCGTGCGCGGCTACCAGCCGGGCCGCTTCTCCTTCAACGTCAAGGGCGGACGCTGCGAAGCCTGCAAGGGTGACGGCATCCTCAAAATCGAGATGCACTTCCTGCCCGATGTCTATGTGCCCTGCGAGGTCTGTAAGGGCAAGCGCTACAACCGCGAGACCCTGGAGGTCAAGTACAAGGGCAAGTCCATTGCCGACGTGCTGGATATGACCGTCAGCGAAGCCTGCGCCTTCTTCTCGGCCCTGCCCAACATCGCCCGCAGGCTCCAGACCTTGCAGGATGTGGGCCTGGACTATATCCGCCTGGGCCAGCCGGCCACCACCCTCTCTGGAGGCGAGGCCCAGCGGGTGAAGCTGGCGACCGAGTTGGGCAAGCGGGCCACCGGGCGCACGCTCTATATCCTGGACGAGCCGACGACGGGGCTGCACTTTGCGGATGTGGAGAAGCTGATCGGGGTGTTGAACCGTCTGGTGAGCACGGGCAACACGGTGCTGGTCATCGAGCATAACCTGGATGTGATCAAGACGGCGGACTGGGTGATAGACCTGGGACCGGAAGGAGGCGAGGGAGGCGGTCAGGTGATCGCCGAGGGCACGCCCGAACAGGTCGCCGATGTGCCCGAAAGCTATACCGGCCAATACCTGCGCAAGATGCTGCGTTAGTTCGACAGGGAACACAAATCCAATTAAGTTGGATTTGTGTTCCCTTTAGAGGGTTTAGAAAAAGTCATTCGGCCAGCCTTTTGAGCAGGTTCTGGGTCATGGCGATATACACCATGCTCTCACTGTGTACCGGGTTGAGTTCATAGTCTTTGGCAAGACGCTTGTATCTGCCCAACCAGGCGAACGTGCGCTCCACCACCCAACGCCGAGGCAATACCTCAAAGCCGGAAACATCGTCGGAGCGCAAGACGATCTCGATGCAAATGCCCAGCGTGTCGGCAGCCCAGTCTATCAGCCAACCGGTATACTGACCGTCTGCCCATATCTTCTTCAGGCGGGGGAAATCGCCTTTACAATTTGTCAGAACCGGCTTGGCTCCCTCGCGGTCGTTCTGGTCGGCCGCCGAGACCAAGACCTTGAGGACCCGTCCCTCGGTGTCTACGAGGAGGTGACGCTTGCGCCCTTTGACCTTCTTGTGCCCGTCATAACCGATGTCGTCCTCGCCAGATCGCCCCCTTTTTCGGTCGTCTTGACCGACTGACTGTCGATGACGGCGGCCGAAGGCGTGGGTTCTCTGCCGACCCGCTCTCGGTCGGCTTCCCGAAGCGCGGTGTGGATTTTCTCCCACAGTCCGCTGCGGCTCCAACGGTTGAAGTAGCCCTAGCAACTGAGCCAGGGAGGCAGGTCATGGGGCATTAGCGACCAGGCACAGCCTGCGCGATGGATGTAGAAGATGCCGTTGAGTATCTGCCGGTAGGGATACTCTCTGGGGCGTCCGTTGCGTTTGTCAGGGCGATCCACCTTCGGGGAGAAGGGTTCCAGGAGTGCCCATTGGGCGTCAGTCAAGTCGGTTGAATACGTTTGTCTGTCCATCTTAACAGAGTCTACGAGAATCCTCATGGACTTATTCTAAACCCTCTTACAACGTGACCACGTATGATCGGAAGACGCGCACGCTCATGGACAATAGCTCTCCTTGTGGGTGTGGCGGTGGTTGGAGGCAAGTAACCGAGGCCAGGATAGAGGCGGTCGCTGCCAGCAACGGGGGCTACTCAGACTTAAGAAAACTAGGCTGTCGTGGCTTTCCCTAACCGGAGGTTGGCCGCCGGCTGCAAGAATTTCAACGAAAGGAGGACGGCAGGTTTTGGACGGCACGAGTTGCTGAGGAGCCTTCCTCACCCGGCTAAAGCGCGGGTATCGCCTGCCGATGGATTTATGAAAAAGGGACTGACGCAGATTTGCCTGGGAGGAAACTCCCTGATCCGTGATGCGCTACAACTGTGTAAGGAGATCGGCTATCAGGGCCTGGAGATCCTGCTGACCGAGAACGGTGAACTGACCATGCAGGCGGGGCAGGCGGAGTATGCGGCCCTCCGGCGGATGAGCCAGGAGGCGGGCGTAGAACTCACCAGCATATGCGGAGCGGGGAGCTTCACGGATAACGATCCGGCTGTCGTCGCCCAGAGTAAGGCTCAGTGCCGCAAGATGCTGGAGGCGGCGGAGGCGCTGGGCATAGATACCATCCTGGTCACGGGCGGGCGGGTAACGGAAACGGTGCCCTACGATGTGGCCTACGACCGTCTCCTGAGCGCGCTGCAAGAGCTTCGCGCGGATGCCGAGCGCCACCGCGTCCATCTCGCCCTGGAGAACATCTGGAACAAGCTGCTGATCAGCCCTCTGGAGTTCCGCGACTTCCTTGATAAGATTGGCAGCCCCTATGTCGGCTGTTACTTCGATACCGGTAACGTCGTTCTCTACGGCTACCCCGAACAGTGGATTCGGATACTAGGCCAGCGCATCAAGAAAATCCACTTCAAGGATTTCAAAATGGATCACCGCACGCGCCAGTATGAGTGGTCGCAGTTGATGCAGGGCGAGGTGAACTGGCCCGCCGTCATGCGGGAGATACGCGCCATCGGCTACGACGATTATGTGATCACGGAGGTCTGCGGAGACCGCGCCACCTACGAGGAGACCTGCCGGGTGATGGATACCATCCTGGCCTTGGCGTGATAATAGCCCTCACCCCCTTCCCCTCTCCCGCAGCGTGGGAGAGGGGAGAGGCGGTTTCATGCGAGGGGATGCGCCCTACGCAGGAAGGTCAGGAAGCGCGCGTGTCTATCTTCAGTGGCGGCGCGTTCCAGGCCGTGATGCGGACGCGGCCCGGCTCTGAGAGGCGCACGCGCCAGGTGTTGCCCGGTGGAACATACATCGCGTAGCCCTCGCTCAGATACGGGCCGCCTGTGTCGTTGGCGCTGCGCAGGCGCACGCCGAGCAGCGCCCTATCGTTGTCTAGCGTGAAGCTCTTTCGGTCTTGCCCCACAGAACCGACCGCTAGGCTGGCTCCGGGCAGGCGCAGGAGAGGCGCGAACGGCGCGTCCGTATGCGTCGAGAAGAGGTAGGTGTTGCGTGCCAGCGTCTCCTCCGGCTCCTGAGCGCGCCGCCGCAGCCTCAGATCGAGCGCGAAGAGAGAAGGCGTCTCCGGCAGAGGAATGGCGATCTCTCCCATACGGATGGACCGCTCCCCGGATGTCTCCCTCTCCAGCGCAATCCCCTCCCCCGCCAGCGCCTGGCCGTTCATCACATCCCGCCACGCCCAGGCCAGTTCATAATCGGGCGGAAGCGGACGCGAGGCGTTCAGCCAGAGGACGGCGCGGAACGTCTCCCCCCGCTTCCAGGCCAGGCGGTCGTATTGGGCGCTGACCAGATAGGGCGCGTAGGCGTTGCGGATCGTCCAGTAGGCCGGACGCGGCTGGCCGTAGTAGTCCAGCGCGTTGGTACAGGAAGCGTTCGGCCAGGCCTCATTGAACTGCCAGGGCAGCGTTCCCGACGTGCGCCAGGCACGCCGACGGCTTGCCTCTATCGCGTAGCGCAGCCCCTCCGCCTGTATCCACTGGCTGGCATTGATAAACCCTTCCAGGTACTCCAGAGGACCGAAGAGCGCTTCCACCTGCGGGCGGTTGAGCCACCATGCCCCATGATGCACCCAATCGGGATTGGTGCGGTCGGGCGGCCAGAAGGCATCGGCTGGCAGGAAGCGGGGAAACGCCTCCAGGTTGGCCGCACCCTCTACGCCGAACTCGGAGTGGAGCAGCGGGTCAATGGCGTTAAAGAAGACGTAATGGCCCGGATCGCCCAAGTATTTCCAGTGACCGTGCACATCGTGCATCCGGCCGATATTATCCGGAGAGGCACTGAAGACCGGGCCGGAGGGCGAGGTGGGCAGGAAGAGCGCATCGGGATGAAGCTCCTCGACAACCGCACGCAGGGCGGCCAGGGTCGGGTGGTCGTTGCCGAGCGGCGTCCCGTCGGGCGTCATTAGTTCGTTGCCGCCGCACCAGAGGAAGAGCGAAGGATGGTTGCGCCGCTGGGGGATCATCTTCACGGCCTGGTCGAGGCAGTAGGCAATGTAGGCGTCATCCGTGGCCGGCTCGTTGTCTATGCCGGAGGAGGACTGGATAAACTCCTGCCAGACGAGGATGCCCGCCTCATCGCAGAGGTCATAAAAGAGCTCGCGCTCCAGGAGTCCGCCGCCCCAGACGCGCAGCACGTTGCAGTGGGCCTCCTGCGCCATGCGGATCCAGTGGCGATAGCGCGCGGCCTGGGGCCGCCCGTAGAGTTGATCGATGGGCGCCCAATTCCATCCCTTCATAAAGACGCGCTGGTCGTTCACTTCCAGGACGTAAGGCAGGGCATCCGCCGGCGCGTTATCATTGGGCACGAAACGCACCGCACGAATGCCGAACCGCACCGTGCGCTCGTCCAACGTTTCTCCGCTTTCCGAGGTCAGCGCGATACGCGCCTTATAGAGCGGCTGATCGCCGTAGCCGTTGGGATACCACAGCGCGGGCCGTTCTATCGTCAGCGAGAGCGTTGGCAGCGTGCCGCCTGCGGCTAGGGCTTCCTCTGCCTCGGCCACAGGCGAGTCCTCGCCGGAGCGGCGCACGCTGGCGGACAGTCGGCCACGAAGGGGATCGCTCAGCGTTATTTGAACGGTCACGGCAGCCGAATCCCGCGCCGCGCTCAGAATTGGACGAACCCAGACGGAGTCGATCCGCGCGCCGTCGTCGGCCTCCAGCGTGACATCCTGCCAGATGCCCAGAGGGATCAGGCGCGTGCACCAGTCCCACCCGTAGGCGAAGCGGGCCTTCCACAGCCGTATTTGATTGGTCCACCCTATCTGGCCCTGATTGTCCGGCTCAGGCGGCGCGTGATCAATGACGACCACAAGCTGATTGGGCGCATCCGTGCGTAAGAGTGCGGTAACATCGAAGGCGAAGGGATCATACATCCCGCTATGGTCGCCGAGGCGCTGGCCGTTGAGGAAGACGTGGCAGGAGTAGTCCACGCCGCCAAAGCAGAGACGCACTCGCTTCCGTCCCTGCATCTGTGGCGGCAAGACAAACTCCTTGCGATAGACCCAATCCCGCTGAGAAACCCACTCGCACGCCCGACTATTGCGCCCGAACTCCGGGGCAGGGATCTCTCCCGCATCCCGCAGGTCCGAAGGCACATCGCCGGGCACGATGGCCGGAATCCAGGGTGGCGCCGCAGGCTCGATGCGGTCGAGGTCTATTCCAGCCTGGCCAATGCGCCGCCAGACCCACTCCGTTGGCGGCAATCCCATTATCTGCCAATCCGCGCCGTTGAGGCTAAACGTCGTGCGCATGTGGTTTTGCTCCCTGCTGGCCTTCACTCCCGAACCGGATGGTGTTCCGGCGTCCAATTCCCTCCGCAGAGCGATTTTCCCTGCTGTAATGCGCCTCTTTTTGCGTCTCCCTGCGCGCGAGCCAATCCTTCCGGCAGACGGGGGCACGTAGACTCCTGGCGGGGTGGACACCCCGGCGCAGGTCTGCTAAGATACCATCCGCAGATGAGTGAACGATGGAGGAACCCATGACCGTACCGCATTCGATACCTACCGCCCTTTGCTTTGATGTGGAAGACCTAATCGCCCCGGAAAGCGACGATGCCGTCTACTGGCTAGCAGAGATCCTAGCCGAGCACGGCTTGACCGGCTCCTTCATGGTTGTCGGGGAGAAGGCACGCCTCTGGGAGCGGCGCGGACGGCGCGATGTGATCGAGGCGCTTAAGCAGCATCACCTTTCGTTCCACTCCACCTGGCACTCGGTGCATCCGACCACCACCGAGATCTGCCTGGAGCGCAACTTCGCCGAGGGCACGGAGGCCCTCTGGGACTGGGATCGGCAGGGCTGGGCCGATGCGGAGCGCATTCTGGGACGTCCTCTGCTGGGCTGGGCGCGCACCGGCAGCAGTTGGTCGCCCTCCGTGATGGGGCTGATGGGCCAGAAGGGACGCGGCTACGCCTATAGTCTGGTCCGCCTGCCCGGTCATAACGTCTGCTGGTACGCCGGCTGCCTGGGTTTCTACGGCGAGGGCGTCGGCGGCTTCGATGCCACCTTCTATGATGACGCTCTGTTTGAGGAGAGGCTGGCCGCGGTGCAGCGGGACGTGGATCGCTACGCGCAGTCGGAACGGCGGGGGGCGCAATGGCTCTGCTTCTTTATGTGCCATCCGACGCGCGTGATCAGCACCGAGTTCTGGGACGCCGTGAACTTCGCCAAGGGTGCCAACCCGCCGCGCGAGCAGTGGAAGCCCGCTCCGCAGCATGACGCTTCCCTTATCCCAACGATGCAGAAGAACTACCGCCGGCTGTGCGAATATCTGCGCCGTGACGACCGCCTGGAGATCGTCGGCTGGGGTGAACTTATCCGCCGTTATGATGGACAGCGCCCCTTCGCCACGCAGGCGGACTTAGAGCAGATCGCCCGCCGAATCGCCGACGAGCGCCAGGTGCTCTTTACGGACTTCTTCACGGCGGGCGAGATCCTGCTGATGCTCTGCCGGGCCGTCGCCGCGCCGCAGGGCCTCTATCCGCGCCCCGCCGTCTACGGTCCCCTGACGACGCCTCCCGTCTCGCCGCAGAAGGAATGGGACGCGCAGGCGGTCAAAGCCGCTGCCGCGCAGGTCGAGGAGGCCGCGCGGAGCGGCTATTTGCCGGCTTCGGTTTCCGTCGGCAAGGAGGATATCGGCCTGGGGACCTATTTTGTCGCCCTGGCGGAGGCATTCCTGGGCCGGGATAAGGTCTCCGGCCCTGCGGAAGCCCCCTACCCGCCCGCCGCCGAAGCGGTGGCGCAAGATGCGGCGCGATCCATTCCGGGCTGGGTCATCCATCCAGCGAATATGGATCTAAGCAACCTCCTGGAACAGACGCGGCTGCAATGCTGGGCGCTCAAGCCGGCCTGGCCCCGTGATGTCCTCTTCGGCCAGAGCGCGTAGGAAGCGGGCAGAGAGATTATCTCTCGGCGTTGGGGTGGAGAAATCGGCGCACGAGGAAGTAGAGGGGCAGAGCCAGAACGGCATTGTAGAGCGTGGTCAGCCCGACGTTGTGCGTCCAGCGCAGCACATGATGCTGGGGCGCGAAGAGGAAGAACAGGCCCTCCGCCAGGGCCGTGCCTAGAGCGGCCAGAAACAGGGCGATCAAGGGATTATCACGGAAGACGCGCTCCTCCAGCCAGCCGACGCCCAGGCAGACCAGCGTGCGGCTGACGATCAGGCTGCCAAAGCCTCCGTTAGGCGGGGCGGCGAGGGCCGCGTGCAGCAGCCCGGCGAAGAAGCCGAGGGCCGCGCTGCCGTTGATATCGCAAAACAGCGAGCCGAGGATGGCTGTCAGCAAGAGCAGGTCGGGCCGCGCTCCGTGTACCTGCAGGGAGTCCGCGTAAAGGCCCTGCAGAATGGCCGCGCACAGAAGCATCGCCGCCAGCCGGACGCCGCGCCGCAGGGAGGGACTCATCGCAGCACGTAGACCTGTTCCAGGCGGTCGAAGTCCACGAAGGGACGCAAGCGCGCGCTCTTGAGGAAATTGCCCTCTTCGGCCCGCACATCCACGACCGTTCCGATGGGCAGGCCCGGCGGGAACACGCCGCCCAACCCGGAGGTGACGATCCGGTCGCCGAGCTTGATGTCGGCGTCGTTGGGCAGATAGACCAGGGAAAGCGCCTTCGAGTTATCTCCCTTGCAGATGCCGGTGGCGCGCGATTTGGCCCGCTGTACCCGTGCGCCCACGCCGGAGTTCTGATCGGTCAACATTAGGACGGAGGCCGTGCCGGGCGTCACCTCAAACACGCGCCCTACCACTCCCTCGCGCGTCACCACGACACTGTTAGGGCGCACGCCGTCGGCGCCGCCGCGCGCGATCACCAGGGTATCAAACTTGGGGTCGGGCCGGCGCGCGATCACATCTGCCGCCAGGAGGGACGTTTTCTGCGCGCGCACAAAGCCGAGATCGGCGCGCAGGCTCTCGTATTTGATAGCCGCCTCGCGCAGCGCCGCGTTCTCCTGTTCCAACTGGGCTATGCGCTCCCGCAGTTGTTGGTTCTCTTCTGAGATTGCGTGGCCATGCCAGATCCAGCTCGTCTGCGCGCTAAACCAGCGAGAGACCTTGCCGAGCGCATTGGAGGGAGGCGCGACGACGCCCCGCACCGCCCCAACGACGATGTCGGATTTTCCCCGATCGGTCTGGTGGTTGTGCCAGGCGCCGGCCAGCGTCCCCAGCAGCAGACAGATGAGCGCTGCCCAGTAACGCCGGACGCGAGGCGTCTTTTCGGACCTCATGGCGACTTTCCGCTCCCTAAAGCAAGCGGCTCCGCGCCCGGCCCTAAAGGACCGGGCTGTGGGCGGCAAGCCCCATCAATGGGGCTAACCTCCCCTCTTGTAGCCCCCCGAAGGGGACCAACCCACCCCTGGTAGTCCGCTTGAGCGGGCTTGCCGTCTGCAGCTCACTCCTTTAGGGGTGGACTGCCAGCAGGTTCTCGATACGTTCTTAGGAAAGCAAGGGGAGAGGTTTCCCTACTCGCTCTAACCGCTTTTGAGCACCTTGCGCAGCGTCGGATTGATATGTATCTCTTCCAGGACGCGTCCGGTGCCGACGACCACGCAGGAGAGCGGATCGGTGGCAACGTGGACGGGCATGGAGGTCTCGCGCGAGAGCAGTCGGTCCAGTCCCTCCAGCAGCGCGCCGCCGCCCGCCAGCACAATGCCGCGCTCGTAGATGTCGGCGGCCAGTTCCGGCGGCGTCCCCTCCAGGGTTACCTTCACCGCCTCGACGATAGCGTTGATCGGGTCCTGGATGGCCTCGCGGATCTCACTGCTGGTGATGGTCGTGCTGCGCGGCAAGCCTGAGATCAGGTCGCGCCCGCGCACCTCCATCGAGCGCTCCGGCCCGACGGTATAGGCCGAGCCGACCTCAAACTTGGCCTCTTCCGCCGTCCGGTAGCCGATGTGCAGGTTGTAGGTGCGGCGCACGTAGTTGACGATAGCCTCATCTATCTCATCGCCGGCCACGCGGATAGAGCGGCTGGTGACGATGCCGGCCAGCGAGATCACCGCCACCTCCGTCGTGCCGCCGCCGATGTCCACGACCATCGAGCCGGTCGGCTCAGCGACCGGCAACCCTGCGCCGATAGCGGCTGCCATCGGCTCTTCGATGAGATAAGCCTCCTTCGCGCCCGCCTTCTTGGCTGCCTCCTTGACCGCCCGCTCCTCGACCTCGGTGACCCCCGACGGCACGCCCACGACCACGCGGGGCGCGATCCACATCGTCCGCCGATGCACCTTCTCAATGAAGTAGCGGATCATCTTCTCGGTCTGGTCGAAATCGGCGATGACGCCATCTTTGAGAGGACGAATCGCGATGATGGAGCCCGGCGTGCGCCCCAGCATCCGCTTGGCCTCCTCGCCGACCGCCAGCACCCTCTTGCTCTCCTTCTCAATGGCGACCACAGAGGGCTCGCGCAGCAAAATCCCTCGTCCACGCACGTGGACCAGGGTATTGGCGGTGCCGAGATCGATCCCCATGTCGCGGGAAAAACGCCCCAGCACGCCCCGTAATATATTCATCCGTAAAAGATTCTCCTCGCCGCCGCAATACGACTTCCCATTATAACATAATCTACCAAATTTGTTAAAGAGGTTCTCGACGTTCGCCAGGGCAATCGCATTTTCACGGGTAAACTGCCTTGCAGAATACCGAAACTTAATGCTTGCCCACCCTTGACAAGAAATCGCTAATTAGATATACTCCTAATTAGATAGAAGGCTAATTAGACGGAGGGTTAAGAAGGTGGCTGTTGAGCAAGAGCCTACGCCCACACTTTCAGGGCGCCTCTACAAGCGGCATTCCATAGAGACCGAAGCCAGAGTAATTCCCGATCAGGAGTTCGAGCAACTGGTCCGGTTTCTAAAGGTCCTGGCGGACAAAAGCCGGCTGCGGATTCTGGGCCTGCTTGCCGAGCGCGAGTACACAGTCAAAGAGCTGGCCTCCGTTTTGGGCTTAAAGGAGCCGACGGTATCCGCGCACTTGAACATGCTGAAGTGGCATGATATGGTGAACATGCGGCAGGAGGGAACGGCGCACTACTACAGCCTGCGGCAGGATGATGTCCACAGGCTGCTCCAGGAGCTGCGGCCCAAAGCCTTCAAAGGCGATGAGGAAGACACGGGCGGCGACGAGTTCGAGCGCAAGGTGTTGCAGCATTTCTTCGTGGAAGGCCGCTTGAAGGAGATACCTACACGTCCCAACAAGCAGATGGTGGTGCTGCGCCGCCTGGCGGAAGAGTTCGCCTACGACCAGTCTTACCCGGAAAAGCAGGTCAACGAGATCCTCAAGCGCTTCCATCCCGACTGCGCCACCCTGCGTCGGCTGCTGGTGGATAACCGCCTGATGACGCGCCAGAACAGCATCTACCAACGACTCAAAACCGATTAAACCACCCGCTACGCTAGAGCCACGGAGACACGGAGGAGTCACGGAGAAAAACAAAGAGAAAGAGAGAAAGACAAAAGCCATTGAGA
>Ga0070741_10002240_pt1 | contig 53232 bp, 47 predicted proteins | sample Coa_R1_4_FD_66440 | JGI IMG/M metagenome (GOLD analysis project Ga0070741, IMG submission 66440) | Surface soil microbial communities from Centralia Pennsylvania, which are recovering from an underground coalmine fire - Coalmine... | ecosystem: Environmental > Terrestrial > Soil > Unclassified ... | reverse complement strand
CTTGGATGCGATCACGTCGCCGCGCAATTCGCCCATGATCAGCAGTTTCGGCGCTCTCACGCGGCCTTCGATCGCCCCTTCCTCCGCAATCACCACCAGATCCGCCGATGAAACCTCGCCTCTAAAGCGGCCCTCGATCCTCACAGGTTCATGGAAGATGAGCCGGCCTGACACGTTGATATCGCGTCCGACCGCAACGCGCATCCGCTGCTCCGTCCATGCGCTCGCAGAAGCCTCCGGCGCCGGCGAGCCCTGCTTCAGAGCATTGTTTTCCGCTGTCTGCCCCTGGCGCTCCATAGGCAATGCTGGGCCTTGTACAATTTATTGCGCAGGAAACACGTGACAGGCAACCAAATGTCCTCCCCTGCCCCCGGCCAGCACGGGCTCCTCTATTTTACACCGTTGTTCCGCATAAGGGCATCGCGGGTGAAAGCTGCATCCCGATGGCGGGTCGACCGGACTCGGCATCTCGCCTGGCAGCTTTATTCTCTCGGGTTTCGCCCCCTGATCGACGGTGGGGATGGCTGAAAGCAGGGCGCGTGTATAGGGATGCCTTGGATTGGAATAGATTTCCTCCCGCGAAGCCAGCTCAACCACCTTGCCAAGGTACATTATCGCCACCCGGCGGCTGATATGCTCCACGACCCGCAGGTCATGCGCGATGAACAGGTAGGTGAGGTCAAGCCGCTCCTGCAGGTCTTGCAGCAGGTTGATGATCTGCGCCTGTATCGATACGTCGAGCGCCGACACCGGCTCGTCAAGCACCACGAAGCGCGGGTTGACGGCCAGTGCGCGGGCGATTCCGATTCGTTGACGCTGCCCTCCTGAAAATTCGTGCGGATAACGATCCATCGCATCCGCCCCCATCCCCACCATCTCGAGCAACTGAGCGATCCGCTCTTCTTTTTCGCGCCCGCGCGCCAGATTGTGAATCTCGATTCCTTCTCCGACGATCGACCGGACTTTCATCCGGGGGTTAAGCGATGCGTACGGGTCCTGAAACACCAACTGCATCTCGCGGCGCAGGGCGCGCAACTCGGCCCGCGTCAGCCTCGAAAGATCGCGGCCGTCGAACCACACCGTGCCCGATGTGGGCTCGAGAAGCCTAAGAATCAGCCTGCCCAGCGTCGACTTGCCCGATCCCGACTCTCCCACCAGCCCCAGCGTTTCGCCGCGCATGATCTCGAGGTTGATGCGCGAGACCGCCTTCACCGTCCGGCGCGTGCGCGCGAGGAGCCCGTCGGAACCCGCGGGAAACTCCTTGCTGAGATTCTCCACGCGGATCAGTGGCCCTGCCGCCGCCGACGCCCTGACCCCGGCGCGTTCAGACCCGGATACAAGCGACATGATGGTTCTGTGCCTTCTCTACCAGCGGCGGATCGCCCTGCGAGCACTGCGGTATCGCCATCGGACATCGCGGATGAAACCGGCATCCGGGCGGCGGATTCATCGCGCTCGGGATGGTTCCCGCGATCGCATGCAGCCGCCGCCGCGGCTTGCCGTCTATCCCCGGAATCGATTCCAGCAGCGCCCGCGTGTACGGATTCATCGGATTGCGGAACAGCTCCCGCACCGATGCCTGCTCCATCACCCGTGCCGCGTACAAAATCGTCACTTGGTCCGCGTACTCGTTAACGATCCCCAGATCGTGCGTGACCAGGATCACAGCGAGCTTGAGCCGCTCCTGCAGCTCGCGAATCAATTCGAGGATCTGCGCCTGAATCGTCACGTCCAGCGCGGTGGTCGGTTCGTCGGCGATGAGCAGCCGCGGATTGCACGACAACGCCATCGCGATCATCACCCGCTGCCGCATCCCGCCCGAAAGCTGATGCGGATAGTCGTCGATCCTGCGCTCCGGATCGGCAATCCCCACCATCCTGAGAGCCTCGATCACGCGATCGCGCGTCTCGCGCCGGCCGGTATGTTGATGGAGCCGGATGGCCTCGCCGACCTGGCTTCCGATCGTGAAGACCGGGTTAAGCGACGTCATCGGCTCCTGGAAGATCATCGCGATGCGCGCGCCGCGGATCGCCCGCATCTCGGGCTCCGGCAGCCTGAGCAAATCTCTCCCCTCGAACAGGATCTCGCCGCCCGTGATTCGCGCGTTCTCGGGCAAAAGACGCATGATCGAAAGCACCGTCGCGGTCTTGCCCGATCCCGACTCGCCCACAAGACCCATCAGCTTCCCCGGTTCGACCGAAAAGCTGACTCTGTCAACCGCGCGCACCTCTCCCGCGTCGGTCAAGAACGACGTGCACAACGATTTGACTTCGAGCAGAGCAGTCACTTTAAGCCTTCAGCCTACCATCGCCCTCACCGGGCGAACCAGATGGCGCCGCGCTACCATGTTGCGCACGGATGTCCCCATGGATTCATTCATCGCGCCCGCGCCGGGTCGAGCCGGTCGCGCAGATGGTCCCCGAGAAAGTTGAATGACATCACCGCTAGAAAGATGAAGATTCCGGGGATCAGGATCCACGGATAGTGCCTGAGGTTCTGCACGTCTTCCGCCGCGGCAAGCAGGTTTCCCCACGACGATGCCGGCTCCTGGATTCCAAGCCCAAGCAGCGAAAGCGCACTCTCGCCGAGGATATAGCCGGGAATCGACAGCGTTGCCGCCACGATCGCGTAGCCCATCACCGACGGAATCACGTGCCGGCTGATGATCCGCCATCGCGAGGCGCCCAGCGCGCGCGCCGCCTCCACGTACGGCACTCCCCGCACCGATGCCGCCATCCCGCGAATCACCCGGGCGAACCCCGCCCAACTGATGAAGCTCATGATCGCGACGATCAGGAAAAACGTCACCACGGCGCTGAGGCCGGGCGGGATTATCGCCGCCAGCGCCAGAAGAAAATAGAACGACGGCAGCGACATCTCGATCTCGGACCATCGCATGATCAGATTGTCCACCATCCCGCCGACATACCCCGAAAGCGCCCCCACCGTTATTCCCAGCGAAAAGCTTATCGCCACGCCGACCAGTCCAACGAACATGCTCACCCGCGCGCCGTACACGATTCGCGAGTACAGGTCGCGTCCCAGCCCGTCGCTGCCCATCAGGAAGTACGGCACTTCGGGCGTGTCCGTGGTGAACAGATGCCATCGATGAAACAGGCGGATATACACCCGGCGCGACCGATCCGCCGCATACCGCCGCTCCATCCTGTCGACCATCCTCATCGGATGCGCATAGAAAATTCCGCGCCCCCATTCCGTCGGCGCCGCCATATGAATCCCCATCGGCGGACAATCCGGCATCGCGCGATTCTGAAACGTCGGATCGTAGGGGGCGAAGACCGGCGATGCGATCGCGAACAGATAGAACAGCCCAAGGCACATCGCCGAGATCCTCACCGCCCACGGCGCGGCGCGCCATTCCTTGCGCCACCATCCGGGAACGGCCGCGATCCGCGCGCTCTTGGCTTCGATCGGCGCGTTCATTGCGATGCCATCGAGGAGAAATCGACGCGCGGATCCACCGCGACCAGCGCAAGGTCCGCCAGCAGGTTCCCCACCAGCAGCAGCACCGTACCCATCAGCACCGATCCCATCACCAGGTAGATGTCCAGCGATCGGACCGCGTCGAGCAGCAAAAGCCCGAGCCCCTGCAGATTCATCACCGCTTCCACCAACGCGGCCCCGCCGAGCAAATCCCCCAGCGAATATCCCGCCATCGTCACGAACGGATTAAGCGCGTTCCGAAGCACGTGCTTGTAGATGACCACCCGCTCCGACAAGCCCTTGGCGCGCGCCGTCCGCACGAACTCGGAGTTCTTGATCTCGAGGATCTGCGATCGCATCAGCCGCATCAGACCCGCCATCCCCGCCACTCCCAGCACCAACACCGGGAGGATCAGATGGTTGATCCGGTCGGCAATGCGGCTTGCGAAGTCGAGACTCGCGTAGTCAACCGAGTAGGTGCCCCCGATCGGAAACCATCCCGTACTGAGCGCCACGTACATCATCAGGAATGCCAGAAAGAAGTTCGGAACCGACATCCCCAGGAACGCGAGAAACGACAGCACCCGGTCCCATATCGAGTTCTGGTTGACCGCCACGACTATCCCGATCGGAATCGCAAGCACCCACGAAAACGCCATCGCGCTCGCCGACAGGATGATCGTGTTGAACGCGCGCGCCCCGATCAGCGTCGTGACCCTGACGTGGTAGGCAAGCGAATAGCCAAGGTCCAGATGAATCACCGACCACAGCCACTTCAGATAACGGACCATCAGCGGCTGATCGAGTCCGAACTCCGCCTCCATCTGCTTGATCACCGTCGGCGAGATCTGCGGGTTCATCTTGAGGTTGGAGAAGAAATCGCCCGGCGCAAGCGACATCACCAGGAACGAAAGGAACGTGATCCCGACCAGCAGTGGGATCATGTTGAGCAGCCTTCGAACCAAAAATCTTCCCATCGCTCGTCACCCGCGCCCGCCGCGCACCGTTATCGCTCCCTGAACTGGATCCATTCCGGCTTGTACAGCCCCCACACCGTCGGCTGATAGTTCTCCAGGCGGTCCTTCCACGCCGCGTACCGGATCTGGCGGACGGTTTCGATCACCGCGAGCTGGTCGTGCAGGATCTTCTGGATTTCCCAGTAGTAGGGCGCGCGCTTGTGCGGATCCATCTCCGCCGCCCCCTCGTCCAGCAGCTCGTCGATCCTCGCCTCCCATTCGGTCGCGGGCCGCGGCTGATTCGGGTTCCACAGATGAAGATTTCCCGACGACCGGTAGAAGTTCGAGCCGTCGTTGGGCTCGATCGTTCCGGTGAATCCGATCAGCACGCAGTCCCAGTCGAAGTTGCTGTCGAGTCGATCCACCAGGGTGCCGAAATCCACCGGCCGGTAGTTCACCTTGATGCCGAGTTTCTCCAGGTCCTGCTTGAATATCGCGCACATCTGGTCCCGCTGCGGAACTCCGGTGTTGGTCGTGAGATTGAATTCGAGCCGATTGCCCCGCGAATCCACCCGCACTCCCGGCGAAACCAGATGATATCCGCCCGCCTCCAGGAGCCGCTCCGCCTCGGCAAGGTCGTAGTCGTAATCCTTGAGATTGGGATTGTGATACAGCCTGTTGGCCGGGGAGATCTCCGCCACCGCGGGAACCGCGAACCCGTGATAGCAAAGGTTGATTATCCCTTCCTTGTCGATCGAATGCGCCATCGCCCGCAGGAATTTCAGATCCGTAAACCAGTTGAGCTTCGGACTCGTCACGCCCTTGTTCACGTAATGGCGGGGATTGCGGTTGAAGCAGAAAAACAGAGACCCCGTGTCGATTCCCACTTCCTTCACCGTGATGCCCAGCTTGCGCGCCTGATCCTTCAGATCGATGACCTCCTCGGGCCGCGGACTCGACAGCACGTCCGTCTGCCCCGACAGAAAGCGCAGGTACATCGTGTTCATGTCCGGCACGATCATCACGGTCTGCCCGCGAAGCCGCGGCAGGCGCCCTCCATGCTCATCCCGCATCCAGAAGTCCGCATTGCGCTCGTAGTGCGCCATCTGGCTCGGCACATAACGCGTCATCCGGAACGGTCCGTTGCCCACTATCCGATCCGGCGCGGTGTTGATCCCCCACGTCTGGTTGAACTTTCCCTCCGCGTAGGGCGCGGCCAGGATGTGCTCGGGGATGATCGGGATGCCGCCCGCCGCCGTGAGCAGCGGCGCAAACGGCCGCGGCGACGTGATGACCAGCGTGTAGTCGTCCGGCGCCGCCGCCTCGATCGGCTTCCCCTGCACCATCAACACCGATCGGATGCTGGTCGGAACCCTGGGATCGTAGATCACCTTGAGCGTGAAGAGGAAATCGCGGGCCGTAACCGGCTTTCCGTCGAACCAGTTGACCCCGCGCCTTAGATGAAACGTTATCCGCCGGCGGTCCGCCGAGATCTCCCAGCTCTCCGCGAGCCCCGGCTCCGGCAGCGTCGTGAGCGGGTCTGTCCGGATCAATCCCTGGAAGATGTCTCCGATCATCCCGCCTGAGGTCGAATCGGTCACAAGGATCGGGTTGAACGTGCGCGGGTCCGAGATCTGCGCGTCGTACAGCACCTGCTCGCGGGCATGGTCGATTGGCGGCCGATTGACGCGGCATCCGCCGGCCGCCGCCGCCCACATCGCGGCCCCTAAAATCGCCGCCCTACAGGCCCGCATCCTGGGAACCGTTGGGATGAGCCGGCAAAGAGAGCACGAAAGCCGACACCGGCAGGTCGCCGTTGATGATCGGCCGCTTGTAGCGCAGCGAAACCCTGCTTTGCGCGCGCGGAAAGCTCGCCTCGATGACATACGGAAACATCAACCCGCCTATATCGTGATAGTCGGAATAACGCACCTCGTATTCAATCGCCCCTCCCGCCCCGCGCTCCCGCACCATCGCCAGTTGGTCGTCCTCGAACCCCATCTCCCGAATCGCGTTGCCCTCCTTCCACGAGGCCACGACCATCCCGCCCTCGTTCACGACGGAGTCCGGAGCGCGCGCCGCAAGCTCGGTCGAGTCCGGCGCAATCCCCAGCATCAGCGTGACCGCGTCCACGGGCGCCATCGGGATTCGGATGAAACGATCGAGCGTGTCGGCCGTGGCCGCGGCGTGCATCAGCCTGTTCTCCGAAGGCTCGAAGATCGTGATGTTCTTTCCGTCGGCCACAAGGATAAGCGCCACGCTGAATGCCGACATCGCCTCCACGCGCAGATGGTCCGGGCGGCGCACAGTCACCTGCTCGCGCACCCGCGGCGAGGAGCGATCCGGCGCCGAATATTCCATTATCGCTTCGGTCTGAAGGGAGACGAGCGCCCGGTCGCGATCGGCAATCCTGCGCGCAAGCCGCTCGACCGCTGCCCTATCGGGCGCGGCCCGCTGAGCGGGCTCAGGCGCAACCCCGGGAGCAATCGCCGCGCATCCGTGGAGCACGAGCGCAAGCGCGGCCGTCATCGCCGCCGCGGCGCCCCGCCGTCGGGTTGCGCGTCGCCAACCGGATTTCAATGCACCGTGTTCCGCGCGTTCTCAAGGACCTGCAGCTTGTCCTTGAGCCGTGCCACCTGTTCCGCCTCCTGCGCCTTCTTGAGCGCGTCGGAGTACTCGTGGCTCGCCTCGCGCAGCTTTCCGATCTTGCGGTAGGCATCGCCGAGATGCTCGGTGATGGTGGGATCGCTGCCGGTCAGATTGACGGCGCGTTCGAGCTGCTCGACCGCCTTCTTGTACTCGCCCTTCTGGTAGTACACCCAACCGAGACTGTCGATATAGAAGCCGTCCTCGGGTTGAACATCCAGCGCCCGCTTGATTAGCTGCTCGGCCTCCTCGAGGTTCCTGCCCTCCTCGGCGTAGGTGTAGCCGAGATAGTTGAGCGCCTGCGCGTTTCTCGGGTTCAGGTCGATCGCCTTTTTGATCTCCTCGATTCCGGCCTCGCGCTGCTTGTCCATGTCCAGCAGGGCGCCGAGCCGGAAGTGAAACTCATCGCTGTTGGGATTGATCGCCACCATGTTGCGCGCGATCGCGATCGCCGCCGGATAATCCTTCTTCTGCTGGTACTCGTCACACAAAAAGCCCATCAGCTCCGTGTCGCCCGGCTTCTGCTTGAGCGCGTCGTTCAGCGCCGCGATCGCGTTGTCGTAGCGCTCCTGGTGGTCGTAGATGCCGGCGAGTTGGATGCGAGCGTCCACGTAGTGGTCGTCGGTCGGCGGCACCGCGCTGTATTCCTGGATCGCGCGGTCGTACTCCTTGAGCTTCGTGTACACGATGCCGAGGAAGAAGTGTACGCGGGCGTTGTTGGGCTCCGTCCCCAGCACCAGGTTGAACTGTGTCGCCGCCTGCTCGTAGTCACCCTGCTGCAGATAGAGAAGCCCGATATTGGTCCGCGTGTCGGTCGGATTGGTCTCGATTCCCTCCAGATGCTTCAGCTCGCCCAGCGCTTCGTCATACTTCTTCTGCCCGACGTAGATCTCGGCCAGACGCCTGCGCGCCAGCTCGTTACTGGGGTTTATCTGGATGATGCGCTTGTAGCAGGCAATCGCCTCTTCGGGCTTGTTCTCCAGGATCCGAAGCGTGGCGATGTCCAGCAGGACCATCTCCTGCTCCGGATTTCTCTCCAGCGCCTGCTCGTAGTACCGGTCGGCGGCGTTGTACCTCTTCGCCGCCACCATCACGCGGCCCGCGTAGTAGTAGCCGAGAAAGGAACCCGGATCGAGCGCGATCAGATTCTGAAACGTCTTCTCCGCGTCGTCGAAGTCGCCGCGCTTGGCGTACAAAGTCCCAAGATACAGGTACGCCTCCTGGTTCTTCGGACTTATCTGCAGCACCTCGTGGTAGTAGCGCTCGGCCGTCGAATCATCACCGAGCGCCGAACATATTCCCGCCGCCAGCAGACGCCCCTCGACCGATTTCGGATTGGCCTTCAGCGCTTCGTTCGCCTCGGTGAGCGCCTCCTTGAGCCGCCCGTCGCGCACATAGAGAGTGGCAAGCCTGACTCTCAGCAGGGAATTCGTCGGATCGTAGCGAACCGCGTCCTCGTATCCCTTGAGCGCCGCGCTCCGGTCGCCTTCATTCGCCGCAGTCTCCGCGACCAGGAACGCCCCCATCGCCCTGGCATCCGGCGGAATCTGCACCGTCGCCGCTCCGCCGAACGGGCCCGATTGATCGGAACTCGCCGTCTGCGCCCTGGATTGTCCCTGGTGCGCCGCGTGAGCGCATCCGATCAGCGCAAAAGCGGCGGCCGCCAGCGCTGCGATTAGGCATCTGATGGGAGATTTCATCGAGTGGTCGGGCAGGAAGGTTCGACTGTCGCTACCGTTGTCGGCCCCTGGCATCACTTTGATGGCGGCGCTTTCCATAACGCGCAACCGAACCCTTACCGCATCTTCCTATTATTATATGTTTCCCCCACTTGGAATCGATGGGTAAGTGGCCGAGGCAGATCATCTCGCCTTGCCACCCATCCTCCACTCGGTTACAGCCTTAGCACGCCGGTGCCAAATCCCCTTGATGCAGCCATAACGCCCCACTCTCCGGGCCGCTCCACTCTCAGGCCGCGCCGCCGCCTCGGTTTGTTCTCGCTGGTATGCGTGATGTTCCTCGTCGTGAGCGGCGGGCCGTACGGAATCGAAGATGCCGTCCACTACGCCGGGCCCCGTCTCGCCATCCTGCTCTGTCTCATCGTGCCTTTGACCCTGAGCCTTCCGACCGCGTTGATGGCGGCGGAACTCACCGCTCTAAGACCGCTCGAAGGCGGCTTTTATTTCTGGGTCAAGGAGGCGATGGGACCGTTTGCAGGCTTCGCCGAAGCCTACCTCACGATTCTCTACACCGCCGTCGACATGGCCATCTACCCCGTGCTGTTCGCGGCCTACCTGTCATACATCGTTCCGCTCGGCCCGGGCGCCCAGATAGCGATCGGCATCGCCCTGGTCTGGCTTGCGGGTCTGCTCAATCTCGCCGGCATCCGGCCCGTCGGCGATGCGTCAATCGGGCTCGCCGTCGGACTGCTTCTGCCCTTCATCGTGATGGTCGCGATCGGGTTCGACAAAATCGTTCACTTCCGGATGCCGGCGGCGCCCCTGTGGACCGCCGATCCGCTGGGAGCGCTCGGCGCCGGCCTCACCGTCATCATCTGGAACTTCAGCGGATGGGAAAACCTGAGCGTGGTCGCCGCCGAGGTCGAAAATCCCCGCCGCAACTACCTGCGCGCCGTCGCCATCGCCGTACCTCTCGTCGCCGCCGCCTATGTCCTGCCCCTGATGGTTTCGCTGAGCGGTTCGGACGGCGCGAACTGGCGCGAAGGATGGTTCTCCGAGGTGGGACTCAGACTCGGCGGGCCGATGCTCGGAAAAGCCATCGCCGTCGGCGGAGGCGCGATGTCGTTCGCCGTGTTTCAGGCCGCGATGCTTTGGGTGTCGCGGATGCCCTACGTCCTTGCGCGCGAAGGCTATCTCCCGCCCGCCTTGCGCGAAATATGGGCCGTCACAGAAACCCCTCGCAAATCGATCATCTGGTGCTGCATCGTCTTCACCCTGCTGATCCCGATCGGCTTCCTCGCCCTCGTCGTGCTCGATGTCTTTTTCTACATGGCCGCGCTTGCGCTCGAGATGATCTCGATGGTCCGATTGCGCAGCCTCGCTCCCGACCGCCGCGGCCTGTTCGTGGTCGGCGGTGGAAGAATCGGATTGATGGTGACGGTGGCGATGCCGCTGATGACGTGGCTTGCGACCTTCGGGCTCGCGATGTCGGCGGGCGACGGGAAGCGCGATTTCGCGATCGCCATCATTCTCGCGGCCGGCGTCTGGCCCGCCTACCTGCTCGCGCGACGCCGATGGGGCGGTCCGGCTCGAGCCGATGAAGCCGGCGCGCCCGCCGCCTCATCTTCGCAATGACCACATTGCCGGAAGCCGAGGACGGCCCCTGGCCTCGCTAACCGCCGAAGACCGCGCGCAACGCTTCGCCGGCCTCCTTGATGCCTTCCTTGCCCTTGTCCAGCACGTCGGCAAAGCTCACGAACCCGTGCGTCACGCCGTCGTAGCGCGTCAGCTTCACCTTGACCCCGGCCTTCTTCAACTGCTCGGCGTAACGCTCGCCCTCGTCCCGCAACGGATCGTGACTTGCGGTTTGAACGAGAGCCGGCGGAAGTCCCGACAGGCTGGCCGCCATGTTCGGACACGCCAGCGGATTCGCCCGATCCTCGGGGCCGTTCAGATAATGGTTCCAGAACCATTCCATGTCCGCGCGCGACAGGATGAAGCCGTCCCCCGCGAACTCCATCTGCGAGGGCGTGTCGTTCGCCGCCGAAATGGCCGGATAGAACAACAACTGAAAGACAAGCTTCGGCCCGCCCCTGTCCCGCGCCATCAGCGAGACCACGGCCGCGAGATTCCCGCCCGCGCTGTCGCCGCCCACCGCTATCCGATTGGGATCGCCGCCGAACGACGATGCGTTCGCGGCCACCCACTTCGTAGCCGCGTAGCAGTCCTCGGGCGCGGCCGGGAACTTGTGCTCGGGCGCGAGCCGATAGTCCACCGCCACAACGATGCATCCCGCGGCGTTCGCGATCGAACGGCACAGGACGTCATGCGTCTCCAGACTTCCGAGCACCCATCCGCCGCCGTGAAAATAGACCAGCACTCCCTTCGGCACTCGTCCTTCCGAAGTGTAGATGCGGATCGGGATCTGACCGTGGGGACCCGGAACATGGCGATCTTCCACCCTGTAAACCGGCGGCGGCTCGACCGCGCGCGCCTCCAGCAGCGCCTGCATCTTCTCCCGCGCCTGCTCCGGAGTCTCCGCCCTCAGGAACATCGGGCCCGAAGCGTTGGCAAAATCCAGCATCGCCTTCATCTGGGGATCGAGCGGCACAGCCATCGTCATTCACCTCTCATCGCGTTGCCGGCATTCACTGGCCGGACAGGCCAAACCCTAGGGCACCGCCGCCGTCCAAGGCAAGCTCCGAGCCGCTTTCGACCTACAATCGGACGCGACGCAGACGCAGAGCGTTGGTAACCACCGACACCGAGCTCAGGCTCATTGCCGCGCTCGCAATTATCGGACTGAGCAGCAGCCCGAAGAACGGATAGAGCACGCCGGCGGCAATCGGGACCCCCAGCGCGTTGTAGAAGAATGCAAAGAAAAGGTTCTGGCGGATGTTGCGCATCGTGGCGCGCGACAGCCGGCGCGCCTTGGCAATCCCGCGCAGGTCCCCCTTGACCAGGGTTATTCCCGCGCTCTCCATCGCAACGTCGGTCCCCGTCCCCATTGCGATTCCAACCTGCGCGGCCGCCAGCGCCGGCGCATCGTTGATCCCGTCGCCCGCCATCGCCACGATTCGTCCCTCGCCCTGAAGCCGTTTCACCTCTTCCGCCTTGGCGGCCGGCAGCACTTCCGCGCGGACTTCGTCCACCCCCACCCTGGCCGCGACCGCCGCGGCGGTGACCCGGCTGTCGCCCGTGACCATCACGATTCGCACGCCCTCGTCATGGAGCATCCGAACCGCTTCGGGCGTCGATGACTTTACCGGGTCGGCAACGCCGAGCGCCCCCGCGGCGCGCCCGTCGATCGCAAGCATCATCACCGTCTGGCCCTCGCGCCGCAGCGCCTCGGCTCGCTCCTCGAGCGCGGCCGCATCGATCCCCAACTCCTCGAACAGGGCGGGATTGCCGAGGGCAACCTGACGGCTCGTTACGGTTCCGACCACTCCCTTTCCGGCGATCGCCTTGAAGTCCGCGGCATCAACGAGCGCGATTCCCGCCGCCTCGGCGCCCGCGACAATCGCGGCCGCCAGCGGATGCTCGCTCGCGCGCTCGATGCTCGCCGCGCATCCAAGCACGTCCTTATCGCTCCACGGCGGAACCGCGATCGTCGAAAGCAGGCGCGGCTTGCCTTCGGTAAGCGTTCCGGTCTTGTCCGCCAGCAGGGTATCGACCTTCTCGAGGATCTCGAGCGCCTCCGCATCGCGCACCAGGACGCCTTCGGTTGCTCCGCGCCCGGTCCCCACCATGATTGCCATCGGGGTGGCCAGACCGAGCGCGCAGGGACATGCGATTATCAGGACGGCGACCGCGTTCACGATCGCGCGCCCCAGGCCCGCTCCCGCGCCGTACCATACGGCGAAGGTCGCGATCGCCACGACGATTACCGCCGGCACGAAGTAGGCCGATACCTTGTCGGCCAGCCTCTGGATCGGCGCGCGGCTTCTCTGCGCCGCGCTGACCATCTGAACGATCTGCGCAAGCAGCGTCTCCGCGCCCACCCGCTCCGCGCGCATCACGATGCCGCCCGTGGTGTTGACGGTGCCGCCGATCACGCGATCGCCCGCTTTCTTCTCCACCGGCACCGGCTCTCCCGTGACCATCGCCTCGTCCACCGCTGTCGATCCGTCGATCACCGACCCATCGACGGGAATCTTCTCGCCGGGCCGCACGCGCAGCCGATCTCCCGGGCGGACCTGATCGAGCGGGACGTCCGATTCAGTTCCGTCGTCGCCGATTCGGCGCGCGGTTTTGGGCGCGAGCCCCAACAGCGCTCGGATCGCGCCGCTGGTGCGGCTTCGCGCCCGCAGCTCGAGAACCTGTCCCAAAAGCACGAGCACGATGATCGTGGCTGCGGCTTCGAAATACGCCGGCACCATCCCGTGCGCGTCGCGCTGCGACGGCGGAAAAACCCCGGGAGCGACGGTGGCAACGACGCTGTACACGTAGGCGACGCCGACTCCCGTCGCGATCAGCGTGAACATGTTGAGATTGAGCGTTCTAAGCGATTGGTAGCCGCGCTCGAAAAACGGCCATCCCGCCCACAGCACCACCGGCGTCGCCAACCCAAGCGCGATCCATTGCATCGCCGCCGGCGCTGCGAAGATCGCCAAAACCCGCTCCGGCAGCACCATCTCCGCGAGAATCGGGATCGAAAGCGCCAGGCCGACCCAGAAGCGCCGTGTCATGTCGTCGAGTTCGGGATTGCGCTCCTCTCCCGCCGCCAGCGGCGACATCGGCTCCAGCGCCATCCCGCAAATCGGACACGCCCCCGGTGCATCGCGCACGATCTCCGGATGCATCGGGCAGGTGTACTTCGCGCCCGGCGCCGCGGGCATCGCCGCCGATCGCTCAGCCGCGCTCCGCGCGGCATCGGCGACGAACTCCTCCGGATTCGCCTTGAACAACGCGACGCACTTCTGATTGCAGAAGTAGTAGGTGGTTCCGTTGTGCTCGACGATGCCGGCCGCGCTTGCCGGATCGACGTCCATTCCGCACACCGGATCCTTCATCAGCGGGCCGCCGCCGTGGGCCGCGGCGTCATGATGGTGATGATGCTCGGAGCGGTCCATCAAACGGGAAACATACCAACCTGCTTCCCGCCGCGCGACACCGCTACTCTGGCACCGGGCGGAAGTTCGCGCGCCATCGCGCCCTGAACCACGGCTCCCCGTCGCGCGTCCCGTACACCGACGCGCTCACCGCCATCCCGCTGCCGTCGATCCTGCAATCCAGCATCGTCACTTCGTCCACGGCAAAGGTCTCGCCGCGCCGCTTCGCGCCCGCCTGATATTCGTCGAAATGCAGGTCGGAGCGCATTTTCGCATACGCGCGTCCGTCGGTCTCGAGAGCATCCACGTGCCCGCGCGCGTTGGTGATCTGCTCGTTCGGCACTACCCCGGCCTCGGTGAGAGTCAATTCGAACGGACCGTTGCCAACCCGCCGATAACAGAGCTTGTACGTCTTGGGCGTCCAGTATCCGAGCTTGTGAGCTCCGGGCACACGCTCCAGGTGGTCCACCGTGGCGACTTCTCCTTGCCAGCATCCGCGGAAGACCGCCGGCAACGCCGGCTGCGAATGAATCGCGAGCGAGGATAGCGGAGGCGCCGGCGATGGCGCCGCCGGGGCCGCGGGCGTCGGCACCGCACTATGCTGCATCATCAGCAGTGCGTTCACTGCGGCGGCTGCAGCCGCCGCCGCGGCCGCCACCGCCGGATCGGGATACTGCGCCGATGGAGCCGCCTGCTGCGGCGCAGCGGGAGTCGGCTCAGGCGCGATCTGAAGCGTCGAGCTGTCCTCTTCATTGCCGCGTGACGGCGACGGCGAAGCCTGCGGCGCGGCGGAAGATCCGACCGCGCTCTGCGACCTCGTCTGCGGGATCTCGAGATTGCTCTGCGCACCCGCCGGGATCGCCGCCATCACGAGTACGAGCGCCCACGACATTATCGAAGCAATCCAACGCATCGCGATCATGCGCTTATGCATATGACATGCCCGATAGACCCGCTTCTCGGGCGATTATAGCCTTTGATGCGACCGAAAGGCCCGGGAAAACCGGATTCAGGGATAAATCTTGATGAACGATCAGGGCATTAATTTCGAGGCTGCCTGGAATGCGAGCCAGGTACCGGCTACCGGCCGCCGCAAGGAAGCCCATCGGCTTGCCGCCGCGATGCGCCGTGTAATCGACCATCTCGTGCAGGTCGCCGCCCCCGAAACAGACCTCGCCGCCGCGGCCGACGCCTTGGAACGCTACGCCGAACGGCTCTCCAATTACCCCATATCGCGTACTTACGAAGGCTTTGCCGAAGTCGCAAACGCGGGAGACACGCATGCGTTTTTCGACCATAGCCCGCTTATCGGGATGGCAAATCCGCTCGCGCCTCCGATTCGCCTCGCCGTGATCGGCGATCGCGTCGAAGGCCATGCCACCTTCGGCGTCCCCTACGAAGGCCCTCCCGGCCATGTTCACGGCGGATTTCTCGCGGCCGCCTTCGATGAAGTGCTCGGGATGGCGCAATCGCTGACCGGAAATCCCGGGATGACGGGAACGCTGACCATCCGCTATCGCAGGCCGACGCCGCTCCTCAAGGAGCTCGTGTTCGAGGCCCGCGTCGATCGCGTCGAAGGACGAAAGATCTTCACCCGCGGCACGGTGTCCTGCGATGGAACCGTCACGGCCGAGGCCGAAGGCATCTTCATCGCGGTCGGCGAGGAACGATTCATGGCGATGGCGGCCGAGGTCAGTCGCAAGTCATAGCCCTCCCGCCTCGCGACAGATAGACATCCCTCACCGTCATCGGGTGAAGTCCGGGGTCAATCGGGCCTGATGAGTCCGGACAGCCCCGCGAGCAACAGCGGCGTGAGCGTCCATCCGGCGACGATGTGCACCCACAGGTACCATCGCAGAAGCCGCGCCGGAATCGTCCCCGCCATCGCATCGCCGCCCTGGATATCGCCGCACGCGCGCGGATTCGGCCGCCAATAAAGACCCTGGTGAAGGTCGAGGAACGGCCAAAAGTGCTCGACGGAGAATGCCAGCGCGTTGAATTCCGGATAATGAGCCGGCGCGATGCCGTCCTTGACGAAGCTCGCATACGCCCCCGCATCGGTCGGCGTCACGATCCTCATCCGGTATCCCAGCGCGAACAAAAGCGTGCCCATCCCCACGAAGCCGATCATCCACCATACCGCCCGAAGCGGCCTGAACCCGTAGCCGATCGTTAGCTGGAGCACGAGGTTCCACAGCCGCTCGATACGGCTCAGGTTCCCGTGGCTCCGCTGCACCTCGCGCTGCGCGATCAATACCTGCGTCGCTCCCCCGTCATCGCCCGCCGCCGCGAGTACTCGTGCAAGCTGCTGGTATGGCTGCGGCCTGTAGCCCGGACCTTCGAGCGCAAGCCACTTAAGCCGCAACGCGGCATCCTCGGGCGCATCCACAAGCGATCCGTAAACGAAGCCGTCGATATTGAGATTGCCGGGCGCGGGCCAACTCTCCGGATCGTCGCTCAGCCCCTCCGCGTGCACGTTCGAGAGATCAAGGATCGTGTGCTCGGTGCGGGTCACATCGACCCAGTAAACGGTGCCCGAAATCACCGCGCGCTCCGCATTCAGTCCGTTGTCGCCTCCCCCCACGAACCGCGCATCGTGAAAGCTCAGCGAATGCCCGATCCGGGCCACACGAAAGTCCACGATGCCGTCGGTGGTGAATCCCTGATGGAAGTCGGCGTCGCCGCCCACCGTCGATTCCATCGCCAGGATCGCGTCCTCGCCCGGATTGGTGACGCGCGCCCCGATGAAATCGAGATTGCCGCCAATCCGCGCACGAAACAGGCTCACGGGACCATAGTCGCCGCGAAGCATCGAAACGTCGCCGTCTATCTCCGCCGAATCCGCGTTAATCGCCCCCGTCCGGCTTCGCCTTAGATCGATCGCCTGCAGATGCGCCTCGGACAGATCGATTCCGTCCGGGATGTAGCATCCCAGCATCGTGATCGGCCGTTGAATCCTGAGGTACGAGAAATCGATCCGGCCGGCCACGCGCGCTCCCGCAAAGCCCGGGCCGCTCGGATGAATGTAGCGGCCGGCCTCCTCGTCCGAGGCGAGCCATCGGATGACCTCGGCGCGCACCGTGCGCGCGTCGCCCCATCTCTCCGCCTGCTTGATGTCGTTGCCGGGGCTGTTCGGATCGTTGCTCGGCCCGAGCCATACGAGGTTTCGCATTGCCGCCCCCCGCACCATCGCCAACTCCGCCGCGTTGAGCGTCCCAAATCTGCGCTGAGCCAGCGTCTGAAGCATCACGGCCGCGTCCGCGGATTCATCCGCCGCGCGCGCCGGCCCAACCGCCGATACCGCCAGCAGGAAATTTATCCCCAGAAAAAAGGCGAGGCGCCCGGCCCGCGCAGTCATCCGCCGATCTCGGCCGCCCACCGCCGATAAAGCGCCATCGGCGGCCGCCCTTCGGCGTACCTGCGCAGGGCCTCCTGCGCCTCGGCGCGCCGCCCCGCCCGCGCCAGGCTCACGAAATGACTCTGATGAAAGACACCGCGCTGCTCGTCGCTGCCGCCGCCCGCCGCGATGTCATCGAGGATCGGACCGAGCATCGCCGCCGCTTCATCGTACCGGCCGCGCGCGAAGGCAAGCGTACCGCGAAGCTGCGGAATCCCGATGTTCTTCCACACGCCTGCTGCCTTGCCGTCGATACTCTGCGCGTGGCGCTCGGCTTGAGCGGCGGCGCGCTCAGCCTCGGCCGACTCGCCCGCCCGCTCGAGCGCATAAACATAGGTTGCGCTGAGAAAGGGAAAGACCGGGTCGTACGCCCTGGGCCCGACATGCCGCGCCATCTCACGCCATCGCGAGCCCGCGTCCCCGCCGGCCAGTTCCGCGTACCATAGAAGCAGAATCGCGTCCGTATGCTCGACGACTTCGCCCGACTGAAAGCCCCAGATGTGGTCGCGGTAAGCATCGAGCACTCGCGCGAAGTCGAGTTGCGCGAGATAGAGCACGGCGAGATGGAACCAGTTGTGCGCGCGGATATACTGTCCGAAGCGCGTCCAGTCCGAAGAATAACTCCGCAGCGCCTCGATTCCCTCCTCGATTCGCCATTGCTGCCCGAAGACGTGCGCGAGGCAGTGCTGCGCCCACATGCACGTGGGGTCCTTCGAAAGCGCGGCGCGCGCGACCTGCTCGGCCCGTTCGCGAAGCCCCGTCAGCTCCAGCGCGAACGCATGCATCGCCTGCGCGTGCGGGGAATCCTCGTTCGCCCCCGCCATCTTCTCCATGATCCTTAATTGCCGGTCCGCCTCTCCGGTTTCAAAGCAATGAAATTCGGCGATCTTGACCGCCAGGATGTCGCGCGGCCATCGCTCGATGATTCCTTCGTACAGCGCCAGCGCACGGTCGAAATCCCCGTCGCATCCCGCCGCGACCGCATCGATCAGGCATCGCTCCCGTTCGTTGAGATCGCCGGCGCGCCGCGCCCGGTCGAGGTATTGATGTCCGTTGCGCCCTTCCACGTTGGACTGCGCAAGCGAATGAAGCGCCGCCGCATGGATCTGCAGCATCGGACAATCCGGCTCGCGCCGCGCCGCATCTACGATGTCCGGCATTCCGGACTTGAGCGAGACGGCGGCATCGATGAAATGATTGATCGCTGCGATTGCCCGGTCTGAATCGGTCGTGACGGCGAGTCCGCGGCTGTCGAGTTTCATTCCTCAGGGTCCCCTGTCCGGCAGATTCCCGCGGTCGAGGGCGGCGAACATCGCCCGCGACAAACGTCCCATTGTTGCTCCACCCCTGGGCCAAAAAAAAGAGCGCCCCGCAGTCGCGGAGCGCTCCGTCCCGGACTGCCCCCTCCTCACACCAACCCGTCACCAGATGCCGAACATATCGGCCAGGGCGGGAGCGACTCCGTAGCCCTGGTTGTAGTACGGCTGCGAATACGGATAGCCGCCGTACCCGCCCGCCTTCTTCATCTCGCGATTGAGTTCGTAAAGCCGATCGGAAGTGATCTTCGCGGCCTGACGATGCCCGCTGGCGACCGCGGCCTCATGCGCCGCCTTCGCCCTCATCCACTTCTGCTGCAGATAGTTGAGCCTCGGGTTGTTCCTCTGCCAGTACGGCGGCTGCACCGGCGTGCCGTAGTAGCCCGAAGGACGGCGGAACCACGTCCCACGATTGAAGTCGCAATCATCGCGGTCTCGGTCGTGGCCGTGATGGTACCAGCCGAGATGGCGCCCGCGATCGAAATGATCCCGCTCGTGCGCCATCGCCGTCATCGGCATCGCCACCACCAGTGCCGCCGCACCTGCCGCGATCGTCAACATCACCCGCCTGAAGAAGTCCCTTGAGGTCATTGCCGTGCACCTCCACGGTCGGTTGTCTCGACTGACCGTTGGAGCACGGGCGATGCCAACCGGCATGGCGTGCCTCAACGCGCGTAAACGCCGCCAAACTGTGAGAGACGCCGCCGGCCGATTACCCCATCGCCGCCGTTCAATATACCGAAACGTGCAACACGAATTTCCGGAGAAGAGTCCTATTGGGTTACTTCATCACCGGCGCGCACACCGCCTTGCGCACCGGTTTTCGCCCATCGCCGAACCTGACGTTCTTCTCGAACACGACCTCGCATCGCGCCTGATCCGCCGCAACGCGGGCGGCAAGCTGCGCGGATGTGTTCGTGTAACCGCACATCATCCAGTATCCGCGCGGATTCGGCTGAAGATTCCAGGTCTGCGTGATGACGTCGCTTCCGGCTTTTTCGTCGTCGTAAATCAGGGATGCACCCTGCTCCGGCGGGCCGTCATAAATCGTCACCCCGGCCAGCTCGTTGCGAAACCCGTTGTAGCTGACCGTCCATCCGCTCGGCGGCTCGGTGGCCTTCTGATCCACGGCGATCTCCGGCGGGCATCGCAGTTCCGATGCGGCCGCGGCTGCGGCGGGGACGAATGACGCGATGGCGGTGGCGAAGACCGGAATCAACCTGCGTTTCATGACGCCAAGCCTATCGTTTCAACTCCTTCTGGCAAGAGATCGAGCGCCTATGCTAAGCTTGTTCCGCTCTTCAGGAGGCACACGCGCGACAGAATGAATCCTCACGCTCGCAATATGGCTGCGCTCCGCCGGCGCGCGATGTGCCCGTCGCCTCCGAATTAACTGACCACTGACATCGGTATTCGCATGGCGACCGCGGGTGAGCCAAATCCATCCGGCGGCCGTGCCCGGTTTTCTTTGGCGCTCCTTCGGATAGCGAAGGTGCGAATTGGAGTCCTGCAATGCTCGTCCAGGTTGAAAATCTGACCAAGCGGTTCGGCGACTTCACCGCCGTCGATGGCGTGTCGTTCGGAATCGAACGCGGAGAGATTGTCGGGATGCTCGGGCCCAACGGCGCCGGCAAAACCACCACCATCCACATGATCCTCGGCCTCATCACGCCAAGCGCCGGATCGATCCGGATCTTCGGCCGTTCGATGGCGACGCATCGCGACGAAATTCTCGCCCGGATGAACTTCACCTCTCCCTACGTCGCGTTTCCGTTCCGGATGACCGTGCGGGAGAACCTCGACGTCTTCGCCCGCCTCTACGGCATCCGCAACCCGAAGCGTCGAATCGAGCAGATGCTCGAGCGGTTCGATGTCGCCGGGCTTCGCGACAAGCCGATCGCCCGGCTCTCCTCCGGCGAGAACACCCGCGTCGGACTCGCCAAGGCGATGCTCAACGAACCCGAACTTCTGCTGCTCGATGAGCCGACGGCGTATCTCGACCCCGAAATCGCATTGCAGGTCAAAGAGATCCTGCTCGAGGCGCAGCGCGAACGCGGCATGACGATCCTTTACACCTCGCACAACATGGCCGAGGTCGAGCAGTTGTGCCGCCGGATCGTTTTCCTCAATCGCGGCCGCGTCATCGCCTGCGGCAGCCCTATCGAGGTAACCCACGCGATCCTCAAGGAGGAACGCGACGAGCCCGCGCTGGAAGAGGTCTTTGTCCGCGTCGCACGGGAGGCTCGCGCATGAAAGCTCATCGGATTACGGCGGTGATGGTGCGTCATGTATATGAGGCGCGGCGCAACTTCGACCGCATCACCGACATGCTCTACTGGCCCGTCCTCGACATCGTCATGTGGGGCTTCTTCACCACCTATTTGGGCCGTGGAATCGGGATGCAGCCGGAGGTAATCAAGTTCCTGCTCGGCGCCACCATCCTGTGGGGACTGTTCTACTCGTTCCAGCGCGACATGGCGGTGGGATTTCTCGACGAGCTGTGGTCGCGCAACCTGATCAACCTGTTCTCAACGCCGCTCACGATCAGCGAGTACGTGACCGGCCTTATCCTGGTCAATCTGGCCAAGGCCGGGCTCGGGATGTCGGCGGCGGCGATACTCGCGTGGGCCGCCTATCACTTCAACATCTTCCCGTGGCTGCCCGAGTTAATCCCGTACCTGCTCAACCTCGTGCTGTTCGCCTTCGCGCTGGGAATCGTGATCACGGGCCTTATCTTCCGCTACACGACCAGGATCCAGGCGCTGGCGTGGAGTTTCGCGGGCCTGCTCGCTCCGGTCTCGTGCGTGCTCTACCCGCTCAAGTCGCTGCCGCGATTTCTTCGCGGGGTGGCGTGGATGCTTCCGACGACGCATTCGTTCGAGGGAATGCGCCTTGCGCTGTCCGGCGAAGGATTCTCGCCTTTCCACTTCTGGTGGGGTCTCGTCCTGAACGCCGGCTACTTCGCGATCGCAATCGCGATCTTCCAGCTCGTCTTCAGCTCGGCGAAAAACCGCGGCCTGCTGGTCAAACTCGAATAGCCCGCGCCCTGCCTATCGTCCCGGCGTTACCGCGCCCACCGCGTAAGCCACGGCGGCCGACGACGTAAGCAGGTCGGCCGTCGCCTGGATCATCGTGAAGCGCGCGTTGGCCAGATCGCGGTCCGCCGTCAGCAGTTCGACTATCGTGCTGAGTCCCTGCCGGTATGTCTCGAGGTTATCCGCGTACGACTCGTTGGCCGCCGCCAAAAGCGCCTCGGCGAATTCCCGCCGCTTGACCGCGGTCTGGAAGTCGTAATACGCGCGCCAGACCTCGGCGATGGTGTCAAGTTCGAGCGCGCGGACCGACTCCCGCTGCGCCTTCCTCAACGCCTCCGTCCTCCGATCGTCGTTCAGGCGGCGAAACCCCGTGAACAGATCCCATCGAAGCCCGATCAGCGCCGCATACTGCGGCTGGCTGTTGGTGCTGATCGGCGCGCCGTTGAAGTTGTACCACCAGTTCGACTGCGCGTAGTTCGCGCTGATCCCCACGACCGGAAACCATTCCGCGCGCGAACGCGCCTGCACCGCCTGGCTCTCGCGAAGCTTCGCCGCTTCCGCCGAAAGATCAGGCCGCTCGCGCACCGCGGTCGCGATAAGCTCGTTAACTTCGTGACCCAGCGTCTTCGGCACCGGCTGGTTTGCCAGGCTCTCCACGTCGAACGGCCGATTCGCCGGCACCCCGATCGCCACCGCCAGGGCTGCCCGCGCGTCGTTCACCAGCGTCTTCGCGTTCTCCAGCTCGAATTCCGATTGCGCTTTGCGTTCGCGCGCCAGCAGCAGCGCGGGCTCGGTCGCAAGTCCCAGGTCGAGCCGCCTGCGGACCGCCTCGAGATCGGTCCTGGCAAGCTCGACGTTCTGTTTTGCCGCCTCAACCGCGGCCTCCGCCGCCGCAAGCGCGTAGAACGATCGCTGCACCCCGAACACCACCGTCTGCATCGTGCGATTGAAGGCGAAATTCGCCGCCGCAAGCCGCTGGCGCCCGATCTCCGCCTCCGAACTGCGCCGCCCGAAATCCGCCAGCGTGTAGGTAAGATTGATCATCGGATCGATCTGCCATTGCTGTATCGATGCGGTCCGCTGGGCGGTCTCGAAAAGAATCCGCTGGTAGCCCGCATCGCTCGCGACGCTCACCGTCGGGTAGTAGGGCGCGCGCGATTGCCCATAAGCGGCCGCCGCCGCCCGCGCACTTTCCCACGCCCGCCGCGTCTGCGGATTGTTGGCAAGCGAGATGTCGATGAGCGAGGCGAGGCTCTGCCGCCCCGCCCCCGGCATCCCCCCTCCCCGCACCTCGAGCGCCGCGGCCGGCGCCACCGCGTACTCGAAAGCCTGCGACCGCGCCGGCGTCCACGCGCGGTCTGAAGCTGCGGGCGAGTAGCGCGCAGGCTCGATCTCCGGCTGATCCCGAATGTACGTGCATCCCGCCGTTCCGATCGCGAGCGCCGCCCCCAGCGCCATGGCGATGCGCCGCGCGGCGCGATTGTGTGCGCGTCGATGCGTATGCCGGATGATTCCCATCTGGACCCTCCCAATCATCGAACTGAACTGTCCCTCCGCGAATTCTCGGATGCGAACGAACGCATCGCCTGCTTGGCGAAGAATCGCACACGGAACCCTCGGGAGCGACACGGCGCCGAATGCTTTTGCGCACAGCCGAAACCGCGGCGGCGGCAAGCAGCCATGAATTGAAACCGGGCGGATGCTTGTGCAGAATCGGGATGCCTCGATGCGCAGGAGCGAAATCTTCTCTCTGCCCGGCCTTGTCACCGTCCTCGCGTGCGCCGGGTGCGATCCGATCGTCAATATCGCGGGCGCCAATTTCCCCGCATGGCTGCTGTGCGCGATTCTCGGAGCGTTCGTGTCCGCCGCCTTCAGGCCCGCCTTCTCCACACTCGGGCTCGAGCCGTACCTGTGGCCGCTGCCGGTCGTGCACACCGCGCTCGCGGTCCTGGCCGCCTGCGTCATCTACGTTGCGATGTTTCGCTGATGGAATCCGCCGCCACCGCGCCCAAAGGACGAACGGGAGGGGAGCGCGCGATGCGCGCGGCGGGCTCTTTGCTCAGCGCCGCCATCGTCGCCGCCGCCCTCGCCGCCGCGCTCTACGTCGCCCGCATCTACTACGTCTATCCGCGCACCGACGATGCCTACGTGCGCGCCAACATGATCGCCGTCGCCCCGCACGTCAGCGGCCCCATCGTCAAACTCCCCATCGTTGACAACCAGTACGTGAAGAAAGGCGACCTCCTGTTCGTGGTCGATCCCCGCCCTTACCACGCCGCGCTCGATGAACTGGCCGCAAAGCTCGATCTGACCGACCTCGAAATCAAGGCATACACCGATGCAATCCGCGCCGCCGAGGCGGAACAAAAGCGGCGCGAGGCCGACCTCGCCTACGACCGCCAGTACCTCGCGCGCATCGAGCCCCTCCTCTCGAGGCATTTCGTCACCGCCAACGACGTCTTCGATGCGCGCTCCCGCGTCCGCGCCGCCGAAGCCGCGGTCGACAACGCCCGCTCCGAAGTGCGCAGGGCCCGCAATCAACTGGGCCAGCTCGGCGACATCAACGCCCGCCGCAAGGCCGCCGAGGCGGCGGTCGAGAACGCCCGCCTAAACGTTGAGTATTGCTACGTGCACGCGCCCTTCGACGGGATGGTCACCAACCTCAATATCTCGGTCGGCCAGTACGCCAACGAAGGCAAGGACGTGCTGAGCCTGGTGGACGACCGCACCTGGTACGTGATGGCGAATTTCCGCGAGAATTTCCTCGACCATATCCGGCCCGGGATGACCGCGGACGTCTATATCCTGAGCTACCCGGAGCGACGCTTTCGCGGGCGCGTGCAGGGCGTGGGATGGGCGCTTTATCAACACAACGGCGCCACCATCGACGGCCTCCCGGCGGTCGAACCGACCCTCAACTGGGTGCGCCTCTCCCAGCGCTTCCCGGTCCGTATAGTCCTTGAAACCCGCGACCCCGCCCGCCCCTTCCGCACCGGACAGACCGCCGTCGTCACGATTGAAGGCTTTCGATAGTCGCATGAATCCATCCGCATCGCAGACGGCACGGGAGATCTGACGATGGCGCAGGCGGCGGCGCTTCCCCGCTACTCGGGCCTCGCGCGCTCGCTCGCCCGCAGGATCGAATCTCTCGCCGATCTGCTTTGGGCGGAATTGGCCCCCCACAGCCGCCGCACCCGCAATACCATCCGCATGGCCCTTATCGGCGTAGTCGGAGCCGGCCTGATGGCGTCATGCCACGTCCAGAGCGCCCTCGGCACCTATGTCGTCTGGACGATGATCGGATCGCCCGCGCCGATGATGAGTTTCTCGGGCGCGCTCGGATATACGATCGCGGCCGGCGCGATGATGGCGCTTTCGGTGCCGATTGCCGCGGTCCTCGCCGAAACGCCATGGCTGATGCTTCCGTTTGTCGGCGCCCTCATGGCCCTGCTCACCTACCTCCTCACCACGCGCAGATTCGGCAGCCCGGGCCTCGTCCTCAAGGTCGTCGTGCTCGATACCTTCTACAACGTCGTCTTCCATCCCAACGACTTCGCCGCCGCGACCGCATCGACCTTCGGCGGCACCGCGCTCGCCTTCGCCACCGTGGCGGTTTTCGATTCATGGTTATGGCCGAATCCGGCCGAGGCGATACTGCTGGAGTCGCTTGCCGAAGACCTCGAACGAACCAGGCGCCGGATGATTGCGGTGGCCGATGCCTACCTTGCGCCGGACGGCCGGCTGCGCCCTCCCGCCGCCCCGCCGGTCTCCGCAATGCCGGGTCATCTGGAGCTGCTCGAACGGGTCGCCAGCGAGGGCGCATCGCCCTTCAGGCAGGCCATCCTCCTCGCCGCGATCTCGCGATGTGAACGGCTGCACAGCGAGGTCGATCGAATGACCGTCGTGGCGATGGAGAGTCTTCCCGGCGTGGTGCTCGCGATGCTGCGCGGCGACCTTCGCAGGACCGTGGATACTATCGCGGACGCGCTTTCGGAACTCGCCGACGAGACCCCCCGCGAAATCCCGATCGGTCCCGACCTGCCTCCCTCGCCCGCGGCGGCGCGGGTGAAGCCCTCGATGGAAGCGCTTGATGCCGCAACGCTTGCGGCGCGTCCGTCCTATCTCGCGCGCGCCGGCGCCGATGAAGTGGTCAACTTCGCCGCTTTTGTCGCGTCACTGGAGCGGATGGGGGAGCTGGTCGGGCGGCGGCTCGACATGCCGCCGCGAGCCGAGCTTGAACCCAGCCCGCCCCGCCTGCTGCAGCCGCTCTCCTTCGATCCCTCGCTCGCCCGCTACAGCATCAAGGTCGGCCTCGCCACCATCCTCGGCTACGTCGTCGGCGTCACCTCCCATCATGACAACCTGAGCGTCATCCTCACGACGATCATGATCGCCGGACTGCCGACTTACGGAGCCTCGGTGCACAAGATGATCCTGCGGCTTGCGGGCAATACGATCGGCGGAGCCCTCGCCATCCTCGCGATTGTCGTGACCACCCCGAACTTCGAGTCCCTGCCGTCCTACATGATCGCGTGCGCGATCGTGTTCGTCATCTCCGCTTACGCGGGCCTGAGCAGCGGACGCGTCGCGTACGCGGGCAAGCAGATCGGCACCGCCTTCACGCTGACTTTCGTGGGACTCGGCCCCACCACCGCGATCGACGGTCCCCTCTACCGCGTATGGGGCATCATTCTCGGGGTGATGGTGGTGATGGCGGTGTTCTTCACCATATGGCCCGAGTACGCGAGCGACTCGATGCTTGCGCGGATGAGAAAGCTCCTGCGCGGCACTATCGACCTGTTGCCCGGATCCGCCGATTCTTCCCTGCTCGATCGAATCAACCTTGTCAGCCACGAGGTGAGCCGCACCCTGTTCGAACTGCTCGGCGTCGCGGACGATGCGCGGCTCGAGGGCGCGCGCAGCCGCGTCGATCCGCGCGCCGTCGTCGATGCGTGCGGAACACTGCGCCGAATCGCCCATCGCCTGGGACGCGTCGATGCCGACCGGATCCGCCATCCGCTTCCCGCGCTCGCGGCATCGAGCGAAGCCTTGCGCGTCGAATTCATCGCTGCGCTCGGCGCGGCGCTCAGAGGATGGCTCGATTTCTTCACGAGCCCGCGCGCCCTCGATCGCTCCGCCGCATCGGCGTTCGCCGCCTCGCAGGCCCCGGAATCCTTCGGACGCCCCCTGCGCGAGCTTACCGATCGGATCACGCGAGATCGGTTCGCCGAAGTGTCTTCGTGGCCCATCGAGGAGCGCCGCATCCTTCTGGCCGAATTGCAATCGTACCGCCGCCTGACCGAACTGATGGCCGAGCTCGACAGGCATCTGGCCGCCGTACCGCGCGCGTAGCGCGGAGTTCTTCACGAAAGCCGGGAATCGGTCATCCTGCCGCGGGCGAGCGGCGGCGGGAAAGTTCGAGCGCAACCTCGATGATCATGTCTTCCTGTCCGCCCACTGCGTTTCGGCGGCCCACTTCGACCAGGATCTCGCGCGCATCGACGCCGAATCTATCCGATGCCTTCTCCGCATGGCGCAGAAAACTCGAGTACACCCCGCAGTAGCCCAGCGTGAGCGAGGCGCGATCGATCACCGCCGGCTTGCCCATCACCGGCGGCACCATCTCCTCGGCAATATCCATCAGCCTGAACACGTCGAGCCCCGGGTTGCGCCCGATCCGGTCGAGAACCGCCGCGAGAACCTCAGTGGCGGTGTTGCCGGCACCCGCCCCAAAACCGCGCACAGCTCCGTCGATCCACGTCGCCCCCTCCTCGATCGCCGCCAGCGTGTTGGCGACGGCGAGCGAGAGATTGTTATGCCCGTGAAAACCGACCTCGCACCGGACCGCTTCGCGAATCGCGCGCACCCGCTCGCGCGCCCCATCGACGGTCAGCGCTCCCGCCGAATCGGTGACGTAAACCGCGTGCGCGCCGTACCTGTCCATCAGCCGCGCCTGAGCGGCGAGTTCCGCGGGCGCAATCATATGCGCCATCATCAGGAATCCCGCCACTTCCATCCCAAGGTCGCGCGCGAACCCGATGTGCTGCTCCGCGATGTCGGCCTCGGTGCAATGGGTGGCGATTCTCACCACCTCGGCTCCAAGATCGCGCGCCGCCTTCAAATCCTCGCGGGTGCCGATGCCCGGGAGCAGCAGCACCGTGAGCTTCGCCCGCTTAAGCACGGAGCGCGCCGCCCCAATCAGCTCCAGTTCGTCGGTCCGCGAAAGCCCGTACTGAAGCGACGAGCCGCCAAGCCCGTCCCCGTGCGACACCTCCACCATCGATACTCCCGCCTCATCCAGCGCCCGCGCGATCGACACTACCTGATCGACCGTGAACTGATGGCGCACCACGTGGGAGCCGTCGCGCAGCGAAACGTCGCAAATCCTGAGTTCGGAATTCACGCCGATCCTCCGGCTCCCGGACGCGCCGGCGAGAGGCCCGAGAGCATGTTGCGCGCTATTTCCTCGCCGACGCGCACCGCCGCCGCCGTCATGATGTCGAGGTTTCCCGAGTAGCGCGGCAAAAAGTCCCCAGCGCCCTCCACCTCGATCATCACCGTCACCCGATCCTCGTCGAACAGCGGCTCCGTGCGCAGGCGATAGCCCGGCACGTAGCGCTGAATCTCCCGCACCATCCTGCCGATCGATGCCGCGATCTCCTCGTGCGACGCGCCCGGCTCGAAGGAGATGTAGATCGTATCCCGCATCATGATCGGCGGCTCGGCCGGATTGAGCACGATTATCGCCTTGCCGCGCTTCGCCCCGCCAAGCCGCTCTAGCCCCCGCGCCGTCGTCTGCGTGAATTCGTCGATGTTCTGCCGCGTGCCGGGGCCCGCGCTCGCGGACGCGATCGTCGCGACGATCTCCGCATACTCGACCGCGGCGACACGATTCACCGCGGCGACGATCGGAATCGTCGCCTGCCCGCCGCAGGTCACCAGGTTCAGATTCGATGCGCCGATGCGTTCATGCAGATTTACCGCCGGCACCACGTAGTCACCGACCGCCGCCGGCGTCAGATCGATCGCGACTATTCCCGCATCGCCCAGACGGCGGGCGTGGACGCGATGGGCATGCGCGCTGGTCGCGTCGAACACGATCTCCGGAAGCGGATTCAGCTCGAGCAGGCCGTCGATTCCGCGCGCCGACGCGACAATCCCGGCCTCGCGAGCGCGCGCGAGGCCCGGCGATGCCGCCTCGATGCCCGCCATCGCCTGCACTTCCAGCACCCGGCTGCGCATCAGCTTCGCCATCAGATCGGTGCCGATGTTTCCCGAACCCAGGATTGCGCATCGGATTCGAGGCCGCGGCCGCTCGTCCGATGCCATCAGACGAACCTCACGCTGACCGATCCCAGCCCCTCGAAATTCGCGACCAGCGTATCGCCCGCGCCCGCCTCCACCGCCCGGCACAGCGCGCCCGGGATGATCACGCTGCCCGCGGTGAGCGTCTGCCCGAACTCGGCCAGCTTGTTGGCGAGCCACGCCACGGGCTGCGCGGGATGCCCCATCACGGCCGAGCCTAGGCCCCTTTCGACCACGGCGCCGTTTTTCTCAAGCGTCATTGCCACCGCTCCCAGATCCAAAGCGCCTGGCCGCGACCTGCGCGCGCCAAGCACCACGCGCGCCGACGATGCGTTGTCCGCGATCGTGTCGGGGAGCGTGATCTTCCAGTCGCGGATGCGCGAATCGATGATCTCGAGCGCCGGCGTTACATATTCCGCCGCCTCCATCACCGCCTCGCGCGTCACGCCGGGCCCGCGCAGCTCCCGGCCGAGCACGAAGGCAATCTCCGGCTCGACCCGGGGCTGGAGAAGCGAGCCGATGCGGCAGTCCGCCCCGTCCGCCATCATCATGTCGTCGAACAGATGCCCGAAGTCGGGTTCGTTCACGCCGAACATCTTCTGCATCGCGGCGCTTGTAAGCCCGACCTTGCGCCCGACGATCCTGCTCCCGCCCGCCGCTCGCCGCTCGACGTTGATCATCTGGATCCGGTACGCGTCCGCCACGCTCATCGAGGCTCCCGCCGCCGGCGGATCGATCGCGATTCGATCGCGTTCGGCGCGCTCCAGGCGCGCCGCTATTTCCCTCATCGTCGCGCCGTCCATCTCAGCTCTCGGCGGCCAGGAAATCGGAGACCAGGCGATTGAACTCGGCGGCCTTCTCCCACTGCGCCCAATGCCCGCATTTCCCGAACACGTGCAGACGCACGTTCTCCAGTTGATTCAAAATGAAGAACGAATGATCGAGCGTCACGGTCCGATCGTCGCGCCCCCACACCACCAGCGTCTCGTGCTTGATCTTCGAGATGTCCCTCCAGATGGGCTCGAAGTTCGCGCGAGTGCGCGGCGACAGGATTGGATTCGCAACCAGGTCGGGCTGGATGCTCGCCTCGTAGCGCTCCTTGATTAGCTGATCGGTGAGCTGCGAGGCGTCGTATACCATCACGTTGAGAAACGCCCTCAGCTTCTCAATCGACGGCCCCGGCGGCGCGTAGTAGTTCATCAGGTGCTTGATTCCTTCGGCCGGCTGCGGTGTGAAAATCGCAAGCCCCGGCGCTCCCATCAGCACGATCCGCCGCACCCGATCCGGATAGTCCAGCGCGAATTTCATCGTCGTCGCGCCGCCCAGCGAATTGCCCACGAAATGCGCGCGCGGAATGTCGATCGCGTCCATCAGATCCCTGATCGCTTTTGCCATGAACGCGAGCAGCCCGCCCTCCACCACCGGCTTGTCGCTTTTGGCGAAGCCCGGAAGGTCCGGAAGAATCACCCGATAGCTTTGCGCAAAGTGCTCCACGTTGCGCCGGTAGTTGCTCCATCCGCCCGCGCCCGGCCCGCCCCCGTGAATCATGATCAGCGCCGGACCACTCCCCGCCTCATGATAGTGAAGCCGCAGGCCGCCGGCCTTGACGAACCTGCTGGTCGCTTCCTCGGTAAGTGCCATAACTCCTCCGTGATCGCGATTGAATCAGCGCCCCATTGCGGGCCGGCGATGGCCCCAGATGCTGGGCGCGTGATGCTTCTGCACGCGCCACTCCGCGTCATCCACCTCGCGCCCGCCCCATCCGTACTCGATCTCGAAACCCGACGGCGTGCGCAGATAGAACGACACCATGTGATCGTTGGTATGCCGCCCCAGCGTCGCCGCGATCTCGACCCCGCGGTCCTGCGCCAGATACATCGTGGCCCCGACGTCGTCGATCGTCCGCACCTGCATCATGATGTGATGCAGCCGCCTGGGTGCCGGCACCGGAACCAGCGCGAGCGTGTGATGGCGCGGATTGCAGTGCAGAAACGCCATCGTCACCTTCATCCCGCCGCCGAAGTTCATGTCGATCGTGTCGCTCAAGCGAAAGCCAAGCCCGTCAAGATAAAAGCGCAGGCTCTTTTCCATGTCCCCCGTCGCCATCACGATGTGCCCGAGGCCCTGCGGCCCGGTCACGAATCCTGAAATCGGACGCGGGGAATGAAACGGATGCTCGAATTGGATCGACGGGCCGTAGTACGCCTCGCTCACCACCCCGCCCGGATCGGTGAACCTTATGAGTTCCGTCACCCCGCGCAACTTCGCCATCTCCGCGCCGCCCGCCGCGACCTCGACTCCGACCGCGCGAAGCCGCTCGGCGACTTCCGCGAGCCCCGCCGCATCCGCCACCTCCCATCCGGCGTACGCGATGTCGTCGGCGTCATCGCGATGCAGCGCGAGGCGATAGGCCTGCTCGTCCATCCGCAGCAACAGGCGCCCATCCTCGGTGCGCCCCCCGCTCTGCAATCCAAGGATTCCAGTGGCGAAATCCTCCCACGCCTCGACGTTCCTTACCCCAAGTCCGAGATACCCAAGGCTCCTGACCGCGCTCATCGACGGATCTCTCCGCATTGCCGGTTCGAAGTAGTCACAGATTCCCTCCTCCGGCGGCGCTGACGAACCCGCGGATTCCGATGCCGCCCTCGCAGATGATCACGCCGCCGGTCGCGGTGGACGAATTCTCGCCCGATGCCAGCAGCACGTACGATCCCGTGTAGTCGCGCGGTTGCGGCAGCCTGCCGAGCGGCAGGCCCCGCTCCACCATCTCCTTGAGCGGTACTTCGGCGATCGACCGCTCCGCCATCGCAAGCGAAGCCGGCCCGCGCAGATCGGTCGGAATCGCGCCCGGCGCAACCCCGTTTACCCGGATCTTCGGCGCAAGCTCGTAGGCAAGCTGGCGAATCAGCCCAACCACGGCGTGCTTCGATGCCGTGTAAAGCGGCCCCCCGCCGCACGGATAGAAGCCCGCGTTCGAGACCGTGAAGATGATCGAGCCGCGCGTCTTCGCAAGCTCCCGGTAGGCCGCCTTCGCGCCCAGCATGTACCCCTTCACGTTCACCCCGAACAGCTCGTCGAACGCCTCGCTCATCCGATCCTCGGGCAGGTCCGCCAGCGAGATGTTGAAGTCCCAGATGCCGGCGTTGCCCACCAGGCAGTCGAGCCTGCCGAAGCGGCGGACGGCTTCGGCGACGGCGCGATGGTTGTCGGCGGGCACGGTGACGTCGCCCACCACCGCCGCGATCCGATCCGGAAAACGCGCGGCCATCTCCGCGCTCCGCTCCCGCGCCCGATCCAGGATCGTTACGTTTGCGCCTTCGTCGATGAAGCGCTCGACGATGGCTCGGCCGAGACCGGAAGCGCCTCCGGTAACCAGCGCCACCTTGTTTTCAAGCCATCCCATGTCAGAAGAAATTGCTCAGGTTGCGCGACAGCAGCACCGTCTGCTCGAGAAAGATCTTCCGGTCGGCGATTTGAAACGATCCCCCGACCCGACGCAGCACGTCGCGCCGCGAACCGATCCACGAGGTCTCCTCCGAATTCAGCCGGGTGCGATAGACGTGAAAATTCGACTCGACCTCGAGCGTGCGGCCGTCGTCCTTTAGAACTCGAATGTTGGTTATCAGATGCCGGGTGCGCGACGGCGGATCCTCCGCCCACGCCCGCCCCGTGCGCAGCTTGATGATGCGGCCGGCGAGGAGTTGCTTGGTGTCGTCGAAAAACGCCATCTCCCCGGGCCGCGTGAATTCCCGGTCCAGCTCCCGCTGCGTCCGCGTGCGCCTGATCGGCATGAAGTAGCGCGCGTCGTCCGCGAACAACGCGAGCCATTCCTCGTACCGATGCGCGTCGAGCAGGGCCGCTTCGTCGTAGTAGAACCGCTCCACTTCGTAATGACGCAGCATCGCCTCGATCCGCTCCTCGCGCGAGGCCGCCGCACTCTCACCGGAAATCGTTTGCTGCTCGTTCATATGCAGTCGCCGGGCGTCGTCGCCTTCTTGAGATCGTTCCAGTCCAGACCCTTCATCCACTGCGCCCACGAATGATAGGTCCATAGCTGCGCGTGCTCGTTGGTGTAGCCCTCTATGCGCGAAAGCCCGCCTTCCTTGATGATCCTTCCGCGGCCGACGCCCATGTTCAGCAGATGCCGCACGCGCCGGCTCGCCACCCCGCGGGTTTGAGCCGTAGCCTGCGCCCAGTTCTCGCCATCATCCTGTTCGAGCAGCCCCGCCGGACCGAAAATCCGATTCGCCATCATGATCGTGAAATCCCGCGTCTCCCGCGGCAGATTGCGATCGACCAGCGTGAACCACCAGATTTCCGTATGCCCCGGATCCCGCGGAATTCTCAGCGAGATCTGCGGAACCCCGGAGGTCGCCCAGGCCGTCGGAAAGATGTTCGGATGCCCGGCCACCTTGATTCCCACCGGGCCCAGTCCTTCCTTCGCCCTCGGCGTCTCACGCCACTGCGGCACGAGATCGAAATAGCCCGAAGAGGACGTGCTGGGCCCGCCGATCGCATGGCCATACTCGCCCAGCACCACCACGGTCTCGAACTTCGAGCCGATGATGCCGCCGCCGGCCAGTTCCAGGTTGGCCCCGTTCTGCATGTTCACGCCGGTCATGTCGATCTTCCCGCCGTCGCGCCGCTGACCCGCGGTCGGCAGAACGTTGGGCTCGAATGCCGACGCATGGCTTATCTGCGGATGGTACCAGTCAAACAGGTTGTCAACCGCGATCTTCCAGTTGCATTCGATCACGAACTTCTGGATCCCCGGAACCACCTCCATGTCCCCGCGCAACGCGATCAAGTCGAGACCGAGCCTGCCGGTCGGACCCAAAAACTCCTCGAGCGGCGGCGCACTCGGATCGTGCGTGCCGAAGATGAACCCCTTGTACGAGGCGACCTGCGCGATCTGCGGAAGCCCGCTGCGCTTCTTGTCGAGCTCGCCGCTGTAGAAGATGTTGAAGCCGGGAACGCCGTTCAGCTTCCCGTCGATCCCATACGACCATCCGTGGTACGTACACAGAAAGCTCCGCGCATTGCCCTCCTCCGCCCGGCACACGGCGTTGCCGCGATGCGCGCACGTGTTGAGCATCGCCCTTACCGTGCCGTCGCGCTGGCGCACCACCAGCACGTTGTCGCGCCCCATCACCGCCTGGAAAAAGTCGCCCGGCTCCGGAATCTGCGACTCGTGACAAAGAAACAGCCACGCGCGCGCGAATATCCGCTCCATCTCCAGCTCGAAGATCTCCGGATCGCTGTAGATGCGGCGGTCAACCTCCCCTCGCTCCAGCGAGACCATTTCGTCGATTTCGGAACTCGTCAAAGCCATACGAACTCTTCCCCGAAAATGAGGGCGATGGCGCCCGATTGCCCCTTGCCTGCGATGCCCGGCCGCAGCCCCGTCTCGACGAACCGCGCCTTCATCGAAACCCCCCGTTCAAGTGGCTTAACTGCGCGGAACCCTTCCTCCCCATCCTGCCCGCGCCGTTCGATGCCGCCCGATAGCCCAGGTGCGCCGAAATTTCGTCCGCCGCGCGCATCACGTGGCCCGCAAGCTCCGAGACCCGCTCCTTGGTCACCCTGATCGACGGACCCGCGATGCTGATCGCGGCGACCACTTCTCCCGTATGGTCCCTCACCGGCGCCGCCACGCATCGCACCCCCTCCTCGCGCTCCTGGTCGTCAACCGCGTAGCCCTGTGCCGCGATCTGACGGAGATTGGCCTTCAACTCGGCCGCGGAGGTCAGCGTCTTTCGCGTAAACGGCCTAAGCGGCGTGCTCGCGATGTACGCGTCGATCTGCGCGGGAGGAAGAAATGCGAGAATCGCCTTACCCACGCCCGTGCAGTAGGCGGGGTTTCGCTGCCCGACCGCCGACGGAATCCTCAACGTCCGCGTGCACTCCACCTTCGCCACGTACACCACGTCCGAACCGTCCAGCACGCACAGATGCGCCGTCTCGCCCGAGACCGTCGCAAGATGCTCCAGCGTGGGATGCGCATGGCGGTCGAGTTCGAACCGCCCCGCCGCCAGCGATCCAATCTCGAACAGCTTGAGACCCGGATGATAGCGGCCGGTGGCCTCCTCAAAGCCGAGCAGCCGATGCGCGCGCATCGCCTCCAGCAGCCGGTAAAGCGTGCTCTTATGAAGGCCCGTTGCCTGGGCGATCTCGATCAGGCGCAGGTCGGTGCGCTCCGGCCCGAAGCATTCGAGGATCCTAACCACCCGGTCCAGCACCTGGCTTGAGTATGTGCGGGGCTTCGCGTCTGGTTTCATTAAATGAAACTAAAATCCAAATTCTGAACCTGCCAATACTCCAACCCCTTCGCGATTGTCAAGTTCGAAGCGCTCGATCTGCCGTTCAGAAGCCCGGCTTAACGCATCCGGCGATCGTAAAAGGACCCTGCAGCCGACCAATGCCGGTTATCTGCCCTGGTGACCCGCAGCGGGGGAAAGCGCCCGCAGTCAATGCAAATCGGTTTGACCGGAAGCGCCATATCAGCGTTTAATCACGCCCATGGCTGGAATTGTTTCTTACGGTTCATACATCCCCTATCGGCGCCTCAAGCGAGCCGCCATCGCACAGGTCCTCGGCGTCGCCGCGGGCAAGGGCGAACGTGCGGTCGCAAGCTTCGATGAAGACAGCACCTCGATGGCGGTCGAGGCGGTTCGCGATGCGCTCAAGGCCGCTCCGGCGGGAGTGGTCGGAAGCCTGTTCTTTGCGACCACCACCGCGCCTTATGCGGAAAAGCTCAACGCCGCGATTATCGGCGCCGCCGCGCGCCTGCCCGCGGAAATCCGCGCCGTTGATATCACCGGCTCCGTGCGCGCCGGCCTCTCCGCCTTGCTGCAGGCCGCTGACACCGCCGCCGGTTCGCGCGCCAACGCCATCGTCGCGATGGCCGACGCGCGCCTGGGCGCTCCCGAGGGAAAGGCGGAGCAGCAGAACGGCGATGGCGCCGTGGCCTTTGTCCTCGGGACCGAGAACGTGATCGCCGAAATCGAGGCGAGCGCCTCGCTCACCCGCGAGTTCCTCGATACGTGGCGGGCGCCCGGCGAGCGCTTTGCCCATTCATGGGAAGAGCGCTTCGCGCTTACCCAGGCCTATTCCCCCTTGCTCGGCAAGGCCATTCAGCAGGCGCTCGCCAAGGCAAAAGTCGCTCCCGGCGACCTTGCCAAAATCGTCCTCGATGCTCCCAACCCGCGCGCGGCAGAAGAGATCCTGCGCGGCCTCAAGGTTGACCCATCCAAAATCGCGGACACCTTGTCGCTTACCGTGGGCCAGACCGGCGCCGCTCACGCGGGGCTGATGCTCGCCGGAGTGCTGCCCGGCCTCAAGCCGGGTGATCGCGTCCTGGTCGCGTCGGTTGCCGACGGCGCCGATGCGATCGTGCTGCGCGCCGCACCCGCCGTCGCGAACTTCAAGCCGATTAGATCCGTCGGCAGGATGATCGAATCCAAGGGCGAGGTCTCCTACGGCAACTACCTCAAGTGGCGCGAGATCCTTCCCACCGAACCGCCTCGACGCCCCGATCCCGAACGTCCCGCGGGACCCCCGATGTTCCGGGCGGAACAGTGGAAATTCGGCTTCGTGGGCTCGCGATGCACCGCGTGCGGAACGCCGCAGCTCCCCCCGCAAAGGGTCTGCGTCAAGTGCAAGGCCTATGATAAGATGGAACCCTATCCGTTCGCGGATCGAACGGCGCGGATCGCAACCTACGCAATCGACCGGCTCGCGTTCTCGCTCAATCCGCCTACGGTGAACGTCGTCATCGACTTCGATGGCGGCGGGAGGTTCCTGTGCGAGATGACCGACTGCGAGCCCGAAAAGGTCGCGATCGGCGACGAGGTTGAAATGACGTTTCGCCGCCTCTTTACCGCGGACGGCGTTCACAACTATTTCTGGAAGGCGAGACCGAAACGTTAAGGGCACCGCTTTCCCCGGCTTCTCTCCCCCACGGAGAGACACGAGAGCGATTCGGAGGAAGTTATGGCAAGCAAGGGCATCAAGGACCGCGTCGCCATCATCGGGATGGGATGCACCAGGTTTGGCGAGCACTGGGACAAGAGCGCCGAGGACCTGCTCGTCGAGGCCGCTTACGAGGCCTACTCTTCGGCGGGCGTCGATCCCAACGATGTCGATGCGTACTGGCTCGGCACGATGGGCTCCGGAGTCTCGGGCCTCACCCTCTCCGAACCGCTCAAAATCCAGTACAAGCCGGTCACCCGCGTCGAGAACATGTGCGCCACCGGCTCCGAGGCGCTTCGCCAGGCCGCCTACGCGGTCGCATCGGGAGCCTTCGACATGGCGATGGCCATCGGAGTGGAGAAGCTCAAGGATTCGGGCTACTCCGGCCTCGTGGTCAGCAATCCGCCCAATGACGGCACCCTCGGCAGCATGACCGCGCCCGCTTCGTTCTCGCTGCTCGCGCCCGCCTACTTCAAGAAGTACGGACTCGATCCCGAGAAGGGCAAGGACGTCCTCTCGCGCATCGCATGGAAAAACCATCGCAACGGCGCCCGCAATCCCAAGGCCCAGTTCCAGAAGGAAGTGCCGATCGAGGCGATCAAGAATTCTCCCAAGATCGCCGACCCACTCGGAATCATGGACTGCTCCGGCGTCTCCGACGGTTCCGCCGCCGCGATAATCGTGCGGGCCGAGGATGCGCACAAGTACTGCAAGAACCCGATCTACATAAAGGCGCTCTCGTTCGTCGCCGGACCCGCCGAGGGACCGCTTTCGCCCGACTACGACTTCACCACCTTCAACGAAGTCGTCGCCTCCTCCCAGGACGCGTACCGCCAGGCGGGCGTAACCAATCCGCGCGAGCAGATCAGCATGGCCGAAGTCCATGACTGCTTCACGCCCACCGAACTCGTCCTGTACGAGGACCTCGGCTTCAGCGCCCGGGGAACCGCATGGCAGGACGTGATGGAGGGATTCTTCGATCTCGAGGGCAAGCTCCCCGTCAATCCCGACGGTGGACTCAAGTCGTTCGGCCATCCGATCGGCGCTTCGGGGCTGCGGATGATGTACGAGATGTGGCTGCAGTTCCGCGGTGAGGCGGGCCCCCGCCAGATCAAAAACCCCAAGCTCGGCCTCACCCACAACCTGGGTGGCGCCCCGGGCCGATGCGTCAGCTTTGTGTCGGTGGTGGGACGCGAGGTCGGCTGAGCCGGCGGTCCAGAATGAAACTCCCGACCGCCAGGAAGCGTCATCTTCCTGGCGGTCTTTTTTTGCCCGCGCGCATCCGCGCCGGCTTCGGTGCCGCTCGACCGGAGAGATCTCCCGATGCCATCGGCGGCTGAAGCGGCGCAATCCGTCTGCCGATTCTCAAATCTGCCGCCCGGGCCCGGGCTTGTTGCCACGTTCAATTTCGTGCGCAACCCGTTCGAGTTCCTTGACCAATGCGCGAAGCGCTACGGCGATTGGTTCACGATTCGCGTCCCCGGAGTCGCGCCTTTCGTTTTCACCTCCGACCCCGCCGCCATCCGCGAGATCTTTCAGGGCGATCCCGCCCTGATGCACGCGGGCAAGGCGAACCGTCCTCTCGGCGCCTTCATGGGTGAACGCTCGCTTCTGTTCCTTGACGGCCCCGCTCACCTTCACGACCGCCGCCTTATCCTGCCCGCATTCCACGGCGAGAGGATGAAGGCGTATGCGGACACGATGCGCTCGGTGGCTGAAAAGGAAATCGACCGATGGCCGGTCAAGCAGCGCTTTCCGATTCATCATGCGATGCGCTCGATCACCTTCGAGGTGATCATGCGCACGGTGTTCGGACTGGACGACGGCGCGGTCTCCGCCGAAATCCGCATCACGCTCCAGAGACTCTTCGCGCTCTATGCAAGCCGCGCCGGCACCTTGTTCGCCCTGCCGGCAATGCGCATCGATCTCGGACCCTGGAGCCCCTGGGGCCGCACAACGCGCCTCCATCGCCGCTTCTCCGAGCTTCTGTTCGATGAAATCCGCAGGCGGCGAAGTCCCGGCTTCGAAGCTCGCGACGACGTGCTTTCGATGCTGCTTCGGGCCCGCGATGAGAACGGCAATGCGCTCGGCGATGAAACGCTTCGCGATGAGATGTTGACCCTGCTCCTTGCCGGCCACGAAACCACGGCGGCCTCGCTGTCATGGACGATCGCCCGCCTCATCGCCAACCCCTCCGTCGCCGGCCGCGCGCGCAGCGAAATCGCCTCGGTTGCCGATGGCGCCGCACCGGACGGCGAGCGCGTCGGACGGCTTCGCTTCCTCGAAGCGGTCATCAATGAAACCATGCGGCTTGACCCGGTGATCCCGAACGCCGGACGCGAACTGCAGGCGCCGATGACGATCGCGGGCCGCCGACTGCCCGCGGGCGTCGCCGTCGCCCCTTGCATCTACCTTGCCCATCGGCGGCCGGACCTCTGGCCGGACCCGCTGCGGTTTCGCCCCGAGAGATTCTTGGGCGGCCGGATCGATCCCTACGCTTTCTTTCCCTTCGGCGGCGGAACGCGCCGATGCATCGGAGCCGCGTTCGCCACCTACCAGATGAAAATCGTACTGTCCGAAATTCTGTCGCGGGTCGAGCTGATCGCCGCCCCCGGCTACGAGCCTCGTCTCGAACGCCGGAGCATCGCGCTCGCGCCGTCACAAGGCTTGCCGGTCATCGTCGCGCGCCGCCTCTGAGGCCCGCCGGCGGCGACGCGGCCGCCTCATTCCCGGGCATCGAGGCCCATGCGGCGAGCTATGATCACCTTCATGATCTCGTTGGTGCCCGCATAGATCGCCTGCACCGCCGCGTCCGCATAGTCGGTCGCCACCGGATACTCCATCATGAAGCCGTAGCCGCCGAAGAGCTGCAGGCACTGGCTTGTGACCCTCTTGAGCAGTTCCGTGGTCCACCACTTGGCCATACTCACCTCGGTGACCAGGTCCTCGCGCCTCACATGCGCCGCCATCAGGCGATCCACGAACGCCCGGCCGACCTCGATCTCGGTCGCCATCTCGGCCAGCTTGAACTGCGTGTTCTGAAACGACGCGATGGGCTTGCCGAACGCCCGCCGCTCCTTGGTGTACGCAATCGTGTCGTCGAGGCATCGCTTCGCGCTCTCGATCGCCCCGATCGCGCATACCAGCCGCTCCTGCTGCAGCTTCTCCATCAGCATCTTGAACCCCTGCCCTTCCTGACCGAGCAGGTTCGATGCGGGAACGCGGCAATCCTCGAAGAACAGCTCGCTGGTGTCCTGACCTTTGAAGCCGAGCTTGTCCAGCTTGCGGCCGCGCACGAACCCCGGCGCGTCCCCATCCACGAGGATCAGGCTTATTCCGCGATGGGCAGGTTTGGCGTCGGGATCCGTCTTCGCGACCACGATCACGAGATCCGCCAACTGCCCGTTGGAGATGAAGATCTTCGATCCGTTGATCACATAGTGATCGCCGTCGCGTCTGGCGGTGGTGCGCACCGCCGCAAGATCCGAACCCGTGCTCGGCTCCGTCATCGCGATCGCGAGAATCAACTCGCCTGCGATCGCTTTCGGCAGATAGCGCCGCTTTTGTTCCTCGCTGCCGTACGTGGAGAGATAGGGCATGCAGATGTCCGAATGAAGCCCCATCATCAGGCCGTGCGCCCGCACCCGCGCCAGCTCCTCGATCACTATCCCGTCATAAAGGAAGTCCGCTCCGGCTCCGCCGTATTCCGCCGGCGCATTCGCCCCGAGGAATCCCGCCGCGCCCATCTTGCGCCAGCTCTCGCGGTCGCTGATCCCGTTGCGGTTCCACTCGGGCACCATGGGCTCAATCTCCGCCTCGACGAACCGCCGCACCTGGTCCCGAAACATCTCGTGTTCTTCCGTGAATATCTCGCGTCTCATCGCAACTCCTGACCCATGACCATAGCGATTATCGGCGCGCCGCGTCGAGGACGAAAACCCGAAAAGAACCCGCCGTCACGGAACGATCCTGAACAACGCGGCGGTCCGGTTGCGGATAACGGGCTTGAGCGTAAACACCGCGCTCATCCTGTCAATCTCCGAGCGCAGCACGTCGCCGTACTCGCCGGTCTCGGGCGCGCACAGAAGCAGATATGCGCCGTCCGGCCGCGCCGCCGCGCGCGCGATCTCTCCCTGCACCCCTGCCGCCATCGCGTCATCCTCGAACAGCACCGGCGGAATCGGCCCCTTCCATCCGAGCCCCCGTTTCGCGAACAGGCGATGAAGATGATAGTCCGTGAACGTGCCGCCGGGGTCTTGCGAGTTGAGCCCGATGAAGCGGCGCTGCTCGCCCGGAAGATACAGTTCCAGGAACTGCAGCGAGATATTGCTTACAATCGCCGCCCGCGGCCCGACCTCCGATTCCACCCTGCCGAGCGTCTCCACCATCTCCGAGTCGCGCGGCTCCGCCGACATCCGAACCGAAAATTCGGTGAGCAGCGAAAAGAGCAGCAGGATGTCCAGGAGCGCCACGGCCGCCGCCCCCGCCGTCACAACCGCCGTGCGCCCGCGCGCCGACCACGCCGCGCGCATCCATCGGTTCGCCGCCGCGGCGCCGTGCCCCGCCGCGATCATCACTACGAACACGCCGGGCAGCAGATACGCCGTCTCGGTAAAGAGATCGAAGCTGTAAATCCCGAACAACAGCGCAAGGAAGGCAAGGCCGAAATACACGATGCGCCGCGCGGCCAGCCGCCCCGACCGCCACACCGCCACGATTCCCACGATCGCGAACACCGCCGCGGCGAACGGATACAGGAAGTACCGCGGATCTCCCTGGTCTCCCAGCATCCCATCCAGCCCCAGGATCGCCGTCACATACACCGGCACGTTGCCGTGCGGGTTTCGCGGAAGCGTCGGACCGAACAGATGCGCCGCGCTGAAGGGATATCCCGATGGCGAATAAACCTCCGGCACCCACCATCCGTAGCCGCTGGCAAGCGCGCCGCCCAGGTACTCCCGGTTCGTATGCATCTGCAGAAGCGGCATCAAGAGGAACGCCGGCGCGAATGCCGCCGCAGCCTTCGCGATCCCGACGATGTCGCCCGGGCGCGCCGCGATCATCGCGATCGCAATCCCGCCCGCGATCGTCGCGTTGGTCGGCCTCATGATCGCCGAGAACCCCGCGACGAACCCCAACCCCGCCCATGCCAACGGCAACGCGCGCGACCGACCCGCGTCGCCCTCCCGCTCGCTTGCCGTCGCCAGCAGGTACGCGGCCCCCATCGTCATCACCATCGTCGGAACATCGCTCAGTACGAGCGCCGAGTACGACGTGAACACGGGACACAATGCGAGCAGGAGCGCCGCGACAGCCGCGGACGGGCGCCCGAACAGCCTGAGCGCAAGCATGTAAATCACCACGATGCCGCCGAGGCCGATTGCGATCGTGACCTCGTACAGCCGCGCCACGTCGTGCCCGACAACCGGCAGCGCCGCCGCCAGAATCAATGGATAGCCTTCGGGGTATCGCGACGGGTAAGAATATCCTCCGAAATGCAGAACCGGCCCGCGTCCATCATCCAGATTCACCGCCTGCGCGGCGTACTCGAGCCCGTCCGGCCACGGCATCATCTCCACGCCGCGGCGCGCCCCCGCCCGCGTCATCATCAGCATACCGATCGCCAGCGTGATCGCAAGCGCTATCGCATCGCGCACGCCGAACGAACGAGTCTCGAGCGCGCCCGCCGGCGCAGGGGCGCGTTTAGGTGAGCCGGCCGTCATCGCAGCCGGCCCGCGCGCTCCGCGCCCCCCGAATCGGCTTCGGGATCGCCCTGGTACTCCTGATCCCGCGGATAGTGCGCCTGTGGTACCCGGAGGTCTGGGTGGAGGACGATTTCTATCTCGAAAGCGCGTACCTGGTGTCCGCCGGGATGCGCCCGTACCTGGATTTCGTTCATCCCCATCTGCCGGTCCTTGAATGGATCGCCGCCGCCTATATCAGGTTGTTCGGCGCAAGCCATCTCTCGCTCGAACTTCTCAACGAAGCGGCGATCTACGCGACCAGCCTCCTCGTGCTCGCGCTGGGGCTCCGGGTCGCAAACCGTCCGGTCGCCGTCGCGTCGGCGATTCTATACGGTTTTGCCTCGCTCGTCTTTCGCTACCACGTGTATGAACGGGAATGCTTCGTCGGGCCGCTCGTGCTGCTCGCAACGATCACCGCCCTCGACGACCGCGAGCGCCCGCGATGGCGCCTGATCCTCGTAGTCGCGGGCCCGCTCGCACTCGCTTGCGCGATCAAGCTTACGGCGGCGATTCCCACCGCCGTCATCGCGGCTTTCCTGATCCTCGCGCGCCGCCGGTATGCGGACGCGGCGGCGGTCGCGCTCTCCGCCGCAGCCGCGCTCGCGGTTCTCTCGCTCTTCTGCTACCGGCGCTACGGCTTCGAGTTCGTCTTCCAGACCTTCTTCTTCCACTTCATGAAGGGGCGCGACAGCCGCGAGATGATAGCACTCTATCCCGCCTCGATCCTCGACATCCTTGCGCCGCTCTCCGTGCTGGGCGCCATTCGTATCTTTTCCAATCGACGCCCCGAAAAGGGAAAGGCGCTGATGATTGCGATGGCGGCGGCCGCCTACGCCTTCTTCGGCCTGATGAGCCCGACCGCGTGGGGACACAACTATCTCGAAGCCCTCCCCTTCATCGCGATCGTCGCCGGAATCGGAGCCATCGCCGTACTTGCGGCGCTTCGCAACCTGACCGGCGACGAGTCGCCCACCCGCTCGGATTGGCTATGGACGGTCGGCGGCGGCCTCGCAATCGTCGCGGGCCTGCTCGTGCTCACACCGCTCGTCAACGAGAACTGGCTGCGCGACAGCGTCTATGGATTCGGCTTCGTGCCGCGCGAGGAACTCACCCGGGTCGCCGATGCGGTTCGCGATGCGTCCGGACCCGCCGACCCCGTCATCGCCCCGTCCTTCGTATGCTTCGAGGCCAACCGAATCGAACTGGTTCGATTCCCCGAAACCTACGGCGTCTATCGCGAGGCGGAGAGCGTCTATGCGCGCGATGGATTCACGGCCGCGCGCGATCGCCTCGGTCGCGCCAACTTTTTCAACCTCATCGCCGACACCGCCCATTTCTGGACCGATCGGATCCAGGATGCGGTCATGAACCGGAGGGTGAAGGTGGTTGTGTCCGACTCCCCCATTCAGCTCCTGCCGCTCGTGCTGGTTCCGCCCGAGCTGCTCGCGCAGAACGGCTACCGCCCCATCCTCCACACCCAGCACTACACCGTGTGGGCGCTCGCGCCCTCTTCGTAGACCGCCCCGGTCCGCGCGCCTTGCCGACGGACGCCAGGCTCTGCTACGGCTCGGATCCGATTACACGTCCGGAGGTACGACGATGGCCGCCGCTCCCCGGTCCGATCATCCGCACGCAGCCGTCGCTGAAGAGCATCCCGCGCTCGATGCGATTCTCGGTGCGAATCCGTTCGTGGGAATCGATGCGGCGCAGATGGCGGCGGTTCTCGCCCGGGTCGCCGCCCGCCTCGCCGGCAATCCTCGCGCGCTGGCGTCGCGGATGGGCCGATTGTCGCTCGAACTCGCGCAGGTCGCCGCAGGGCTCTCCGATCTCGAACCCGACCCCTCCGACAAGCGATTCACGGACCCCGCATGGCAGGAGCATCCGCTCTACCACCGCCTGATGCAGTCGTATCTGGCATGGCGCACCGCGATGCATGAGCTGGTTGATGACGGCGAGTTCGGGGATTGGAAGGACGCCGGGCAGGCGCGCTTCGTGATCACGCTGCTGACCGAGGCGCTCGCGCCCACCAATCAGCTCGCCACCAACCCGGCCGCGATAAAGCGCGCCTTCGACACCGCCGGGATGAGCGTGATTGCGGGGCTGCGCAACTTCGTCGCCGACCTGTTCACGAACGGCGGGATGCCGCAGCAGGTGGACAAGCGGCCGTTCGAACTCGGCCGAAATATCGCCGTCTCCCCAGGCGCCGTGGTCTTCCGCAATCCCCTCTGCGAGGTGATTCAATACCGCCCCTCCACCGAGCGCGTCTTCGCGCGTCCCCTGCTTCTGATCCCGCCGCAGATAAACAAGTTTTACGTGATGGATCTCGCCCCCGGGCGCAGCTTCATCGAATACGCCGTCAAACGCGGAATACAGGTCTTCACCATAAGTTGGCGCAATCCGACTCCCGCCAACCGCGAGTGGGGAATCGACGATTACGTCTCCGCGTGCAAGGACTCGATCAACGCCGCCTGCCTCATTGCCTCAAGCCCCGATTGCAACATCGTCGGCGTATGCGCTGGCGGAATCACCGCGTCGCTCCTGCTCGGCCATCTCACCGCCTCCGGCGACCCGCGCGTCAACGCGATGACCCTGCTCGTGACGATGCTCGACACGCAGGCGCAATCGACCGTCGGGATGTTCGCGACCGAGGACGCGATTCGCGCCGCCATCCGGCGCTCAAGGAAAAAGGGCGTGCTCGACGGCGCCGACATGGCGCGCATCTTCGCATGGATGCGCCCCAACGATCTCGTCTGGAATTACTGGGTGAACAACTACCTGATGGGGCGGCAGCCGCCCCCGTTCGATATCCTGTTCTGGAACAGCGACTCGACCTGCCTGCCCGCCAGGCTGCACGAAGACTTCCTCGACCTCTTCCTCCGCAATCCCCTCATCCACGGCCGCGAACTGAGCATCCTCGGCACGCCCATCAATCTCAAGCAGGCCCGCAACGATCTGTATCTCGTCGCCGGAATGACGGATCACATCTGCGCATGGCGCGCCTGCTATCGCGCGACCCGGATGTTCGGCGGCAAGTCCATGTTCGTCCTCGGCTCGAGCGGCCACATCCAGAGCCTCGTCAATCCCCCCGGAAATCCGAAATCCCGCTATTTCATCAACCCCCACCTTCCGCGCGACCCGGATGCGTGGCTCAAGGGCGCGACCGAGCACAAGGACTCATGGTGGGACCACTGGCTTGGATGGCTCATCGCGCGATCGGGAAAAGAGCGTCCCGCTCCCGCCGCCCTCGGCGGCAACGGATTCGAGGCGACCGACCCGGCCCCCGGCCTCTACGTTCACGAACGCCATTGATCCAATCGGCGTCCGCGAGGAATCGAACGATGGGCGTCAGCGCGAGGCGAGAACTTCCGCAAGATGCCGGACTTCGATCTTCGAGCCCGCCCGGCGAAGCCCGCCTCCGATCTGCATCAGGCATCCGCAATCGTTCGATACCACGACCTCGGCACCGCTTTCCGAGATGGCCTTGAGCTTGTCCTCGAGCATCGCGCCCGAGATATGCGGGAATTTGACCGAGAACATCCCGCCGAACCCGCAGCACTCCTCCCGCTTCGCCATCTCCACGATCCGAACCCCGTTAACCGCGCTCAGCAACGCCATCGGCTCCTCCCGCACTCCCAGCTCGCGCATCAGATGGCACGACGGATGGAACGTGACGGCGCGTTCGTAGCGCGCCCCCACGTACTTGACCTTCATCACCGACACCAGGAACTGCGAGAACTCGTACACGCGCGGCCGCACCGCATCCGCCTTGCTCTTCAGATCCGCGTGATTCGCAAGCAGGTCCGAATAAAAGATCCGAATCATGCTGGTGCACGAACCCGACGGCACCACGATCGGCATGTCCGAGCGGCAGGCCGCGAGAAACCTCCGCGCCAGATCAACCGCCTCGTCGCGAAATCCCTCGTTGAACGCCACCTGCCCGCAGCAGAACGCGCTCGACGCCGGGCGCACCTTCAGCCTAAGCCGCTCCAGCACCCTCGCGGCCGCATCGTACACTTCCGGAAAGAACTCCTCCGCAAGACAGGTGGAGAAGAGCTGCACTTCATTCATCGGGCCATACCAGGATCACGTCCAGCGATTTCGGCCCATGCACGCCCATCACGATTCGCTTCTCGATGTCCGCAGTGCGGCTCGGACCCGTGATCAGCGTCATCCGATGCTGCAGAGCCTGCGGTCCCGTTTCGGCAAGCGCCGCCGCTAGATCCGGCCGGATACGGCCCACCTGCAGCACGACGATGCTCACGGGCGGCAACAGCGTCAGCGAAGAAGGCCTTGCCGGTTCTGAAAGGACCACCAGCGTGCCGGTCGAAGCAATCGCATAGTCCGCCTCCGCCAGCCCCGCATCGGCCTTCGCAACTCGGGCGCGAACCTCCGCCCGGCTCTCCGTGCTCACCGGCGCCGAGCGATAAACCGCAACGCCCTCCGCTTCGAGATTTGCGGCAAGAGCCGGCAAATCGCATTCCACGCCCGCGCCCGCCGCTACCGACTTCACGCCGCGCTCGCGGACGATCGAGACCAGCCGCGGTCCGACCTCGGCGGGCGCGACCGGTCCGATCGCTCTGCCGCCAACCGCCTCCAGCTCGCGTGCGAACCGGCTGGCCAACTCGGCGCGGCGATCGCCGATGACCGCGTCGTCCGGCGGAGCGGGATGCGCGCGATGGTTGGTCGCGCCGGGCGCGGACGCAAGGGCGCTCTTGACGCGCGCCACTATCGCTTCCAGATCCGCCATCGTCATGAATCCTCGCGCGGCTTCGGCGCAGCCTTCGGCCGCGGAAGCGGAAAGTCGCGCAGCCGCGTCCAGTTGCCGAACGGCGGTGGCATCTTCCGGATCCATCCGTCGCGCGCAAACGGCCGGAGCATCATCGCCCCAGCTCGCCCGAGCATCCGAACCACCCAAGGATAGCGCGCAAGCCGCGCAAAGCGCCGTCCTCCCGCGCGCGCACCCGCCGCCCCCCTCGGCCATCGCGGCCCATTCGCGCCCGATGACTCCTTCCATCGCAGATGAAGCAGCAGGCGCGGGATGTCGATCTTCACCGGGCAGATTTCCTTGCACGCGCCGCACAGCGTGGACGCGAACGGCAGCATCGAGGTCGATTCCCCCACCAGGTTCGGACTGACGATCGACCCGATCGGTCCCGGATATGGAGAGCGATACGCGTGCCCGCCGATATGCCGATAGACCGGGCACACGTTCAGACACGCCCCGCATCTTATGCAATACAACGCCTCGCGCATCACCGGATCCGCAAGCATCGCGCTCCGGCCGTTGTCCAGCATCACCACGTGCACCTCGCGCGGCCCGTCGAGTTCATCCTCCCGCCGCGGCCCGCTGATCAGATTGGTGTACGTGGTCAGCTTCTGTCCGGTTGCCGTGCGCCCCAGCACCTCGAGAAAGTGCGAAAGATCAGAGAGCCGCGGAATCACCTTCTCGATTCCCATCACCGCCACGAAGATATCCGGCATCGTCGAGGACATCCGCCCGTTCCCCTCGTTCTCCACCACCACCAAAGTCCCCGTCTCCGCGACCGCGAAATTCACCCCGGTGATTCCAATGTCCGCCCCAAGGAACGCCTCGCGAAGCCGCGCCCTCGCCTCGGCGGTAAGTCGCTCCGGCTCCGCCGTGTAGGTCATCCCGAGCTTCTCGTGAAAGAGGCGCCCGATGTCCTCCTTGGAGAGGTGGATGGCGGGCGTGATGATGTGTGAAGGGGGTTCGCGCCGCAGTTGCACGATATATTCCCCGAGATCGGTCTCGATCACTTCCATCCCGGCCGCTTCCAGAGCCGGATTGAGCCCGATCTCCTCGGTCGTCATCGACTTGCCCTTGACGATCCGCTTCGCGCCCGACTTCCGTGCCAGTCCGACGATATAGTCGCGCGCCTCGGCCGCCGTCGATGCCGCAAACACGCGGCATCCGCGCTCCTCGAGCTTTCTAGTCAGCTCCACGATCAGCTCGTCGAGATGCCCGATTGCGTCCTCCTTGATTCGGCGCGACTCGGCCCGTTCGTCCTCGTAGGGAGAGAACTCGGCCTTGGTGCGGGCAAGATGCTCCAGATGGCGGCCGCTCGCGTTCTCCAGCTTCCGCCGCAGTTCGTGGTCCGCGGCGCCGCTCTCGCTCGCCTCGAAGAAATCTCCCGCCTTGAAGGATGCGGCCATCAGGGAATTGCCGATGCGCCCCGCCGGGGCGCGCTTCAGTTGATAAGCGATACCTGACGCACCAGCCTCAGCACCGCCTCGCGCGCCGCCTCGGCCGACGGATGGTCGGGAGCGATCGACAGAAAGCTCTGGAAATCGTCGAGCGCCGCCTTGAAGCACTCCAGCCGTTCGTAAACCTGGCCGCGCTCCGCCAGCTCCTCGATCGCCCGCGGATCCAGCATCAGGATTCTGTCCAGCGCGCCCAGCGCGCGCGGCCAGTCCGATGTACCCGCGTAGATGCCCTTGAGATTGCGCAGGATGCGCACCAGTATCTGCCGCGCCCCCGCGCTCTTCAGCATCGCCGGATGAAGCTCAACCGGCTGATTGTAAATCTGCGCAAGCCGCGCCTTGATCTGCTCGACGCTCAGAATCATCCCGCCGTAGAACGGGTCGATTATCAGCTCTCCGCGCTCATCCACCGCCTTCACCAGGAAATGCGTCGGGAACGAAACTCCGTACAGATTCAGTCCCAGCCGGCGGCCCACTTCGAGGTAAACCACGGAAAGCGTGATTGGAATTCCAAGCCTGCGGTCGAGCACCTCGTTCAGGAACGAATTCCTCGGATCGCTGTATTGCTCGCGATTGCCCTCGAAACCCTTCTGCTCGAACAGGAAATGGGACAGTAGCTGGATTTTTTCGACCGTGTCCTCGCCCGCGCTCACGATCGGCTCCGCCTCGCGCGCCAGCTCGGCAAGGCGATCGATATAGGCCTCCACATCGAGGTCCGGGTACTCTTCCTTGGCGATCAGCAGCGCGCCGCGCGCCAGAGGAACCGGCTCGCGCGCCGCCAGCATCGAGAATTCCCGCCTCGCATCGCTCATCGAATCACCGTTCCTCCCAGTCTTTACTCCGGCGCCGACTTTGACAAGCTCCCTGGACCACTTCATCGAGAGATGGCGCCGATGGCGCCATCCGCTCAGAGCGCCATCGCCGCTTCGATTTCTTCCAATACCGACAGGTCCGACTCGCGCGAACGCGCACTCTCGAGCGCCCGGCGAGCGGCCGCGCCGCCCAGCTCGCCAAGCGCCCACGCGGCGTGCGCGCGAACGATCGCTTCGCGCTCGCTCTCCATCACCCGCGCGAGCACCGCGACCGCATCGCGATTGCCCGTGTTCCCCAGCACGACCGCCGCGTTGCGAAGCAACCCTCGCCGCTTCGCGCGCTTGATCGCGCTCTTCGTAAACCTGCGCGAGAACCCTTCGTCATCGAGCTCCATCAGTTCCGCCAGCCGCGGCATCAGCCGCTCATCTCCATCCCCGACCCCGTCGCCGTTCCACGGACACACCTCCTGACAGATGTCGCATCCGAACAGCCACATGCCGATCTTCTTTCTCAGGTCGCGCGCAATCGCACCCCGGTTTTCTATCGTGAGGTAGGAGATGCACACCCGCGGCTCCATCAGGTATCCATCTCCAAGTGCCCCCGTCGGACACAGATCGAGACATCGCCGGCAGGTGCCGCAATGCTCGCGGTAAGGCGCTTCGGCCGCATCGAACTCCGCGTCGGTGAAAATCTCCGCAAGGAAGAAGTACGACCCGCGCTCGCGGTTGAGCAGCATCGTGTTCTTCCCCATCCATCCGATTCCGCCCCGAATCGCCCATTCACGCTCGAACACCGGCCCCGTATCGACATAAACCCGGGTGATCGCGCAGGGGCGCAAGGCCTCAAGCGATGCGGCAACACGGCGCGCCGCCTTGAGCACATAATCGTGGTAGTCGCGTCCCAGCGCGTATGCCGCTATCCGCCCCCTAAGCTCGGCCTTCCAATCCACCTCCGGCACCCGCGGCGCCGCATACGGATAGGCAAGGCTCACCACCGAGCGAAATCGCGGATCCAGAAGGCGGGGATCGAGACGACGCTCCGGTTCGCGCGCAAGGTACCCCATCGTCCCATGCCTGCCTTCGATGAGCCATCCGCCGTAAAACCGCTCCCGCTCCGACAGCCGCTCCACCCGCGCAAATCCCACCATCGCGAATCCCGCTTCCTCCGCGGTCCTGCTGATGGCCTCGTGCAATCCCGCCTTGCGCATCGAAAACCCGTCTTTTGGCTCAAAATCCGGCCACACCGGAATAGTGGACCGATTGACTCCAGTTTTGCTAGTGACTAGCTTTTAATCATCGACAGGAAATCGCCAATCGAACACCGCTGTTCGGAGGAATAGATGGCCGAAGGACTTCATCACGAAACCGAGTCTCCCAAGCCGGAGAATGCTTCCCTGCCCGACGTAAAGCTCACTCCGAAGGCTATCGAGATGGTGCGGAAGATGCACGCCAAGGAGGGTCTGGCGCCCGACAAGGGCCTGCGGATCGGCGTGGTCGGCGGCGGATGCTCCGGGTTCCAGTATCAGCTCAATTTCGACATCCAGAAGGAAGGCGACCGGGTGGTCGAGATGGACGGGGTTCGGGTGTTCGTCGATGACTTCTCGATGCCGTATATCGCGGGCACCACGCTCGATTACGTCGAAGGCCTGCACGGCGCCGGCTTCCGCTTCGACAATCCGCGCGCTTCGCGAACCTGCGGATGCGGTTCGTCGTTCAGCGCCTGACCTCAAGCAAGCTCCCGTCGCGAGGCCGCAAATCGATTGCGGCCTCGCTTGGTTTCCGGCTTCCCCTGACGATTGTCGAAGCGATGTGTTAAACCGTCGCTTCGATGTTGTCCGCGATCCTCAATTGGTTGTCGCCGGTGCGGCGACGCTTTATGCGTCGATACGGCCGCGAGGCGGCCTCCAGAATCCGCGCCCGTCTTGAAAAGGCGGGATCGCCCCGGGCAATCGCTTTCCTGTCCATCCTGCTCGACGCAAACCTCGAATTCCTTGCCTTCGCTCTTTCTGCCCAAGGACCCTTCGCCGCGATGGAACCGCGCGCCACCGCCGACACCGTCGAGGCGTGCCTGGTGGCGATGCTGATATTCTCCGTGAATCTGTTTGCGCGGGCCGAATTCGCCCGCGACGAAAGCGAACTCATCCCCCTGCTCGCCGCCGTCGCCCAATCCACCCCGATGCAGGTGATGGTGCGGCGCGATGCCCTGCGCAAGGCGCCGCGCTCCGAGGAATGGATGCTGTACACGTGGATTGCGGCCGCGCTCGGTGGAGAAAAGCCTTCCTATGACGGCGAACTCGACCGCCGCTTCAGCTACAATTACCTCGCTTACATCGGGCAGTATCGCTCGATCATCGAACGCACGGCGGCGCGGCCCGAAGCCTGACGCACGGCGTTTGTCCACGGAGAACCACGCGTGAAGGATCTTGAAGGCAAGGGAATCATCGTAACCGGAGCTACCCGCGGAATCGGCCGCGCCATCGCTCTCGAATGCGCCCGGCGCGGCGCCAATGTCGCATTCAACTTCGTCAAAAGCGAAGCCCAGGCCGACCAACTCCAGGCCGAAATCCGCGACCTCGGCGTCAAGGCGATGCCGTTCAAATGCGATGTGGGCGACCTCAAGGCGGTCCGCGAGATGGTCAATGCCGTCAAAAAGGACTTCGGCGCGATCGACGCGCTCGTCAACAACGCCGGCCTCACCCGCGACAAGGTCGTTGTGATGATGTCCGAGGACGACTGGAACGAGGTCATCCGCACCAACCTCACCGGCGCCTTCAATTTCGTCCGCTCCGCCGCCTTCATCATGATGAAGGCCAAGCGCGGCTCGATCCTCAACATCACCTCCGTCAGCGGCCTTATCGGGCTCCCCGGTCAGGCCAACTACTCCGCCGCCAAGGCCGGCCTGATCGGGCTCACCAAGTCGCTCGCGAAGGAACTCGGCCGCCTCGGTGTGCGCGTCAACGCTCTCGCCCTCGGCTTCATCGAAACCGACATGACCGCCGTGCTGCCCGAGGAAAACAAAAAGCAGGCTCTCGAGATGATTCCGCTCGGCCGCTTCGGAAAGGTCGAGGACGTGGCCCCGATGGCGGCCTTCATGCTCTCGGATGCGGCAAGCTACATGACCGGCGCGGTGATCAATATCGACGGCGGGCTCGCGATGTAACCGCGAGGGCGGGCGCACTCCGCCTTCACTCGATCCTCGGCGCTAATGGCCCGGCCCGTGGCCCCATTGCGCCGCGCAGGACAGGATGTCGATCGCCTGGCCGCGCTGCACGGCGCGATATTTCTCGAGGAACGCCGCATCGATCTCTCGCGCCGGTGACGGCTCGTGCGCTCGCCGCCATCGATTGTACGCATCCGGACCGCCGTTGTAGGCCGCATACACCGAGCGCGCGAGCGCCACGCCATCGAGCACGCGCGCGCCCCGCCGTCCAAGCACGCGCTCGGCCATGTCCATCAGGATCTCCGTCCCCGCGCCGGCGTTGTACAGGACGTCCCACTTGAGCTTCTCCAGATCGTAAAAGCCGCGCCATACGTACTTGTTCACCTGCATCAGGCCGATATCGCCGGTCGAGCTCTCAAGCCACGTCACCCGATCCCCCTTGCGCACGAACTGCCGCCAGCAGCTCTCCTGCCACGCCACGCTCTTCACCAGCATCC